>Ga0209057_1000029_pt1 | contig 110965 bp, 96 predicted proteins | sample GraSoiAngelo_146_FD_185903 | JGI IMG/M metagenome (GOLD analysis project Ga0209057, IMG submission 185903) | Grasslands soil microbial communities from the Angelo Coastal Reserve, California, USA - 14_1009_05_30cm (SPAdes) (version 2) | ecosystem: Environmental > Terrestrial > Soil > Grasslands...
CGGGCGCTCGGCTGAAGGCGTCGCACTACGGCAGCCAGCTAACCCGTGAGCGCGTCGCGCATGAGCACCATGGTGACGTTCTGTTCTAACTGGGCGCGAGCGGTTTACACCGCGAGCGCGTCGGCGCGTGACAGCCTTGAGCCGTTGCGAGGCGCGAAGGCGCAGAGCAACCGCGGCGGGGGTGGGTCCCGCCGCGATGTGAGAAAGGTGGGGTCCCACGCGAAATAAGAAAATGAATATCATCGGCAAACCCCGCCGCCGCGTCGACGGCCGCGCGAAGGCGACCGGTCAGACGAAGTTCGCCGACGACATCATGCTGCCGCGCATGGTGCACTGTAAGCTCCTGCGATCCACGGCGCCGCACGCGCGCATTGTCCGCATCGACGCGGCGCGCGCGCGCGCCCACCCGGGCGTGCTCCTCATCCTGGACGGCCGCGACTTCCCGATTCCGTACGGCATCCTCCCCGTGAGCCAGGACGAGCACGCGCTCGCCGTCGATCGCGTTCGCTTCGTCGGCGATCCGGTCGCTGCCGTCATCGCACGCGACGAGCTGACTGCGTTCGAAGCGCTCGATCTGATCGACGTCGAGTACGAACCGCTGCGGACGTTCGCGGCGCCCGAAGACAGCCTGCAGCACGACGACCCTCGCATCCACGAGTACGGCGATCGCGGCAACATCCACAAGCTCGTCTCGCTCGAATTCGGAGACGTCGGACGCGCGCTCGCCGATGCAGACAAGGTGTTCGAGGACACGTTCTTCTATCAGGGCAATACGCACCTGCCGATCGAGCAGCATGCCGCAGTGGCGGCGAAGGATCCCGACGGCAAGCTCGTGCTCTGGTCGAGCACGCAGACGCCGCACTACGTCCACCGGGCGCTCGCGAAGGCGCTCGACATGCCGGCCGCGCATATCCGAGTCGTCGCGACTCCCAACGGCGGCGGCTTCGGCGGCAAGAGCGATCCCTTCAACCACGAGATTGTGATCGCAAAGGCGGCGTGGCTGCTCGACCGTCCCGTGAAGATCTGCCTCACGCGCGAAGAGGTGTTCTACTGCCATCGCGGTCGCCATCCGGTGCTGATGCGGATGAAGACCGGAGTGAACGACGACGGCACGATCACCGGGATGGAAGTGCAGACCGTTCTCGACGGCGGCGCGTATGGATCGTACGGCGTCGCGAGCACGTTCTACACCGGCGCGCTGCAGACGGTCACGTACCACATCCCGGCGTACCGGTTTCAGGGTTGCCGCGTGTTCACGAACAAGCCGCCCTGCGGGCCGAAGCGAGGCCATGGCACGCCGCAAAGCCGTTTCGGCCAGGAGATTCAGCTCGACAAGATTGCCGACGCGCTCGGCCTCGACCCCGCAGACCTTCGCCTGCGCATCGTCGAAAAGCCTGAAACGTTGACGGCCAACTATCTGCGCCTGGGCACCATCGGTCTCGCCGAATGCATCCGCCGCGTCACGCGCGCGGCCGACTGGTCGTCGAAGCATCGCAGGCTGCCGTTCGGACGCGGCGTCGGACTGGCCTGTTCGTCGTATCTGTCGGGCGCAGGGCTCCCGATCTACTGGAACGACATGCCGCATTCCGGCGTGCAGTTGAAGCTCGATCGCAGCGGCGGCGTCACCGCGTTCTGCGGCGCCACCGAAATCGGTCAAGGCTCGGACGATGTCCTGGTCGCCTGCGTGGCGGAAGTCCTCGGCATCGATCCAATCGACATCCGCGCCGTCACGGGCGACACCGATCTGACGCCGGTCGATCTCGGCTCGTACTCGAGCCGCGTGACGCTGATGATGGGCAACGCGGCCATCCAGGCCGCCGAGCGCGCGCGAGACCTTCTGGCAGACTCCGTGTCGCGCAAGCTCGCGGTCCCGAAAGACCGGCTCGTGTTCGCCGATCGCCGCGTGTTCGATACCGAGAACCCATCGGTCGGTATCGCGTTCGCGGAAGCCGTGCAGCTCGCCGAGGCAGCATTCGGCACGATTGGGACGACCGGCTCGTACACGCCGCCGCGATCGGCTGCCCGGTTCAAGGGCGGAGGCGTGGGACCGTCGCCGACTTACTCGTACTCGGCGGCAATCGTCGAAGTGGACGTCGATCCCGCGACCGGATGGATTCATGTGCCGCGCGTGTGGATCGCGCACGACATCGGCCGCGCGCTCAACCCGACGCTCGTGCGCGGTCAGGTCGAAGGAAGCGTCTACATGGCGCTCGGCGAAGCGCTGATGGAGGAGCAGATCTTCCGGCGTCTGCCGCCGCGTCTATCGCACGCGCTCGTCCACAAGTTTCCGTCGATCCTCGAGTACAAGAGTCCGACGACGATGGACATGCCGGAGGTGTTCACGGAGTTGATCGAAGAACCCGATCCGCGCGGTCCATTCGGCGCGAAGGAAGTTGGTCAGGGGCCGCTGCTGCCGGTGATGCCCGCAGTCGCCAACGCCGTGTTCGACGCAGTTGGCGTACGCATCGACGAAGTGCCGACCACACCGGAAAAGATCCTGAAAGCGCTCGAAGCCAAAGCCGCCGGCAAGCCGGCGCGCTACGGCCCGTCACACTTCCCAGACGTCCCGTGGCCCGAGCCGCTGCAAGTGCCGCCGCCATGGGAAGGTGGAGATGGAAAAGCTCGCGGCCCTGAAAGGGCCACGCCACAGGTCATTCAGTCATGATGAGGCTTCCTCACTTTCGGTTCCATGCGCCGCGGACGGTGCAGGAGGCCGCGGATCTCCTCGCATCGGCGTCTCCGGGCGAGGCGATGATCGTGGCCGGCGGCACCGATCTGCTGCCGAACATGAAACGGCGTCAGCAGGTCCCGTCGACGTTGATCGGGCTCCGAGGGATTGCGGAACTCCGCGCGATCTCGAACGGCAACGCTTCGGCGACGCTCAGGGTCGCTCCGAGCCCGTCGAGAGGCGACGGTCTCACGATCGGCGCGAGCGTCACGCTGTCCGCGCTCGTCGGCGACGAGCGCGTGCGTCGCGCCTATACCGGCCTGTGGCAGGCCGCCTCGCAGGTCGCGACGCCGCTTCTGCGGAACATGGGCACGATTGGCGGCAATCTGTGCCTCGACACACGCTGCAACTATTACGACCAGAACTACGAATGGCGCAAGGCGATCGATTTCTGCATGAAGAAGGATGATCGCGGCCCTGAAAGGGCCGCGCTACCTGGAAGGGGCGCGCTACAGGTGTGCTGGGTGGCGACGTCGAGTCCGAGGTGTCTCGCCGTGTCGTCAAGCGATACCGCGCCGATGTTGATGGCGCTCGGCGCGTCGGTCGACCTCACCTCTGCTGCCGGCGTCCGCTCGATACCACTCGCCGACCTGTATCGCAACGACGGCATCCACTACCTGACCCGGCGCCCGGACGAGATCCTGACGAGCATCCGCGTTCCCGGTGCTGATGGATGGAAGAGCACCTACTGGAAGCTGCGGCGCCGCGGTTCTTTCGATTTTCCTGTGCTGTCGGTGGCCGCCGCCGCAAAGATGAGAGGCGAAACGGTTGAAGCGGCGCGCATCGTGCTCGGCGCCGTGGCCTCCCGTCCGGTCGCGTCCGAAAACGCTGCGGCGGCCCTCGTAGGCCGCCGGCTCACGGATGACATCATCGCGGAAGCGGCGGAGCTTGCGGCCGTCCCGTCGAGGCCGATGGATAACACCGATTTCACACTCGTATGGCGGAAACGTGTCACTCGCGATTTTGTGTCGTATGCGCTGCGGGAACTGCGCGGCGACGAAATGACCGACCTCCGCCGCCGCCTTCACGCCTGGCACGTCGTCCCAGGCGTCTGACAATGTTGTTACGAGTGAGGTGAGTTGTGATCGTCGCGGACGAACGCTCCGTCGCGGGTTCTGGCCAGAAATCGCGCGTCAACGAGCGCGCCCAGCACCGCGTCGCACGCCGTTTCGTCGAGACGCCATAAGCGCCGCGCCTGTTCTGCTGTCAGCCGCAGTCCAGGCATCTCGAGAAACTCACCGCGAATACGCTGGACGACGTCCTGAATCCCTCTGCTGGTCTCTATCATCGACCCCCCGACAGACTTGACGGCTCCGTACTATTCAGCCGTCTTATTCATGCGAGGTGCCAGCCGACGACCACAGAATGGCGCTGCAACGCAGCCGTTTCCGAAAAGACCAGCCGCAATTTCGTCCGAACGAATTCAGTCTGTGCAGTAAATCCAGCCAACCCCAGCCGCGCGGCCTTCTACCTTTCTTTTCGTCTTCCGCCTGTCGGCCCAATATTTCTTCATGCGCCGCGAAACTGCTGCCGACGTGCCGCGACGACGACGCCGCCGCCTCCGGCGGTCATCTCCATCGATGCTCGCGGCCGCGATCGCAGCCTGACGGCGGCGACGGGCGCCGAACAAATCGGGAAAGGCCGCCACAGAACCTCCTGACGCTAAGAATTGGCCTATCGGCTAGCGGATTAGCCTATGAATGTCAACGGCCGTGTCAATAGCCGCTCGACGTGATCGACGGCTTTTCTCCCCGAGCCTGCTGAACGATCTTGACGCCCGCGCTGGCGCCGACTCTCGTCGCGCCCGCCGCGATCATCGCCTTCAGCCCCTCGAGATCGCGAACGCCGCCGGCGGCCTTGACGCCCATCTCGGCGCCGACGACGCGGCGCATGAGAGCGACGTCGGCGGCCGTCGCGCCGCCGGGACCGAAGCCGGTCGACGTCTTCACGTAATCGGCGCCCGCCGCCTTGGCGACCGTGCACGCCGTGATCTTTTCGTCGTCGGTGAGCAGCGCCGCTTCGATGATGACCTTGCTCAGCGCGCCGCATTCGCGGCACGGCGCGGTCACCGCCTCGATATCGCGCTCGACGCCGCGCAGGTCGCCCGACTTGAGCGCGCCCACGTTAATCACCATGTCGATCTCGCGCGCGCCGTCGAAGATCGCGCGCTGCGTCTCGTAGCCCTTCACGTCGGCTGTCGTCGCGCCGAGCGGAAACCCGACGACCGAGCAGACGCCGACGCCGCTGCCGGCGAGCAGCCGCGCGCACGTTGCCACCCACGTCGGGTTGACGCACACGGTCGCGAACTTGAACTGCGCCGCTTCGCGGCACAGCTCCTCGATTTGCCGTTTTGTCGCGTCGGGTTTGAGGAGCGTGTGATCGATCATCGACGCGACCGCAGCGGGCGCGCCGCCCGTCGCATGGACGCCGACGCGCGTGGCGCCGGCGTCGATGACGCCGCGCAGCCGATCCGGACAGCAGTCGTCGAGGACGGAATGGCATGCGCATCGCGCAGCCGGCCGGAGCGCGGTCGAGGACATTTCCTGGACGATGATGTCGATCAGGCGCTGCAGCTCTTCTCTGGTCACGGATGTTCGAGATCTCTGATTTTCGCGAGCCGGCGGATGTAGCGCGACTCGCGCATCGGCGTCGTCAGCCACGTCGCGACGATCGCGCGCGCTTCGTCCGGGCCGACGAGCGTCGCGCCGAGGGTGAGGACGTTCGCGCCGTTGTGCTCGCGCGAATACCGGGCGATGAGCTCCGTGGTCGCCATGACGGCCCGCACGCCGGCGATCTTGTTTGCCGCGATTGCCGATCCGATTCCTGCGCCATCGATCGCGATGCCGGCGTCGGCCTCGCCGCGGGAGACCGCGCGAGCGACCGAAGCCGCCACGTCGGGATAATCGACTGGATCGGCCGAGTCGGTTCCGAGATCCTGCACGGTCAGGCCGCGCCCCCGAAGAAACGCGACGAGCGCCCGCCGCAGCGCGATCCCGGTGTGATCGCTCGCGATCGCCACGGCCCGGATGTCGGCGCGCGGCGCGAGCGACGCCTCGTCGGTCGTGGTGCGCCCCTCGTGGACGACGGTCACGCGTTTGTCCTTCAGCGTATCGTGCGCGAGCGGCGTGATGTGGCCGCCGCGCGACAGCATCACGGTGTCGCCGCGCGTCAACACGCGCGCGTCGGCTTCCGTGATGATGTCGAACCGTTTCATGGGTATGATGTCGCCGCCTTCGCCAGGGCTGCGGCGGCCAGAGCGCCTTCTTATGATCGACCTGCGACCGACTGAAATCCTACTATCTGCCGACCAGATTCAAAAGCGCGTCGCGTCGATGGCGCTCGAGATCCGCGACGACTTCCCGGATGATCTGCACGTCGTCGCCGTCCTCAAAGGCGCGTTCATCTTCCTGTCCGATCTCATTCGCCACATGCCCGGGCAGGTGTCGCTCGATTTCATGGCGGTGTCGAGCTACGCCAAGGGCACGACGACCTCCGGCGAGGTACGGCTGCAGAAGGATCTCGATACGACGCTCGACGGCCGCAACGTCGTCATCGTCGAGGACATCGTGGACACGGGGCTGACGCTCACCTACCTTCAGGAAATCCTGCGCGCGCGCAATCCACGGACGCTGCGCACGGCGTGCCTGCTCAGCAAGCCGTCACGGCGGAAGGTGAACGTGAAAGTCGAGTACATCGGCTTCGAGATCGAGGATCGGTTCGTCGTCGGCTACGGCCTCGACTACGCCGAGCAGTACCGCAACCTGCCGTACATCTCGGTCGTCGGCGGCTGACGTTTCCTCTTTCACACTTTATTCTTTTTCTTCGCCGCGTCCGCTTCCACCGGCGATAAGGTGTCCCTCTCACTTCACGAAGGAGGGGGCAATGAACCGCAGGAGTTTCCTCCAGCTGAGCGCGGCCGCGGGAGCAGGCGCGTCGTTGAACACGACGATCGGCGTCCGCGAAGCGACGGCGCAGACGGCGGCGCCCGCGGCGCCGGCGACGTTCAACGAAGCGACGATCACGCAGATGAAGGCGGCCATGGCCGCCGGGCGGACCAGCGCCGTGGAACTGACGACGTTCTATTTGAATCGCATTCAGGCGATCGACGAACGCGGACCCGGGCTCAATTCGGTGATCGAGCTGAATCCCGACGCGCTTGGGATCGCGCAGAACGCCGACGCGATGCGCCTCAGAGGGCGCGCCGTCGGCCCGCTGAACGGTATTCCCATCCTGCTGAAAGACAACATCGACACGGGCGATTCGATGCAGACGACCGCCGGATCGTTCGCGCTCGCGGGAGCGCCCGCGGTTCAGGATTCGACGGTCGCTGCGAAGCTGCGCGCCGCCGGCGCCGTGATTCTCGGCAAGGCGAACCTGAGCGAGTGGGCGAATTTCCGATCGTTTCATTCGTCGAGCGGATGGAGCGGACGCGGCGGTCAGTGCAACAACCCGTACGCGATCGATCGCAATCCATGCGGATCGAGCTCGGGCTCCGGCGCGGCCGCGTCGGCGAATCTCTGCGCCGCCGCGCTCGCAACCGAAACCGACGGCAGCATCGTCTGCCCCGCCAGCCTGTGCGGCATCGTCGGCATCAAGCCGACCGTCGGCGTCACGAGCCGCGGCGGCGTCGTGCCGATTTCGCACACACAGGACACGATCGGTCCGCACGCGCGCACGGTCGCCGATGCGGCCGCCGTGCTGACGGCGATTGCGAGCCGCAAACCCGACCCGCGCGACGCGGCGACCGGCGGCGTGCCGCTGGGATGGCGCGGACGCTTCGGTCGGCCTGCGCTCCCCGCGGACTATTCGCCGTTCGTCAATCCCGACGGCCTGCGCGGCGCGAAGATCGGCATCACGCGTCAGGGCGTCGACGGTGCGAGCCCGGCGGTCGGGACGTTGTTCGACACCGCCATCGCGGCGATGCGCAGCGCCGGCGCGATGCTCGTCGACCTCGACGCCGCCGGTTTCGTGTTCCCGCCGGCCGACGGCGAATTCCTCGTGCTGGTATTCGATTTCAAGATCGATCTGCAGAACTATTTCTCGACACGCGTCGGCGTGCCGATGGCCGGACGGACGCTGGCGGACGCGATCGCGTTCAACAGCGCGAACGCCGCGACCGAAATGCCGTTCTTCGCGCAGGAAATATTCGAGCTCGCGCAGTCGATCGACGTGAGCAGTCCGGACGCCCCGCAGGCGGCGTTCGGCGGCCTCACGTACAACCAGGCGCTCGATATCGATCAGGCGTCCGGCGTGAATGGCATCGACAAGGCGCTGTCCGATTTCAACCTGCAGGCGATCGCGACGCCGACCGGGACGCCGTCGTGGACGACGGATCTGATCAACGGCGATCACTTCCAGTTCGCGACGTCGACGCTCGCTGCCGTGGTCGGCTACCCGATCGTGAACGTGCCGATGGGCGACGTGTTCGGTCTGCCGGTGGGACTCAGCTTCATCGGCACGGCGTTCAGCGAGCCGACGCTCATCGGTCTCGCGGCCGGCTTCGAGCACGTGGCGCAGGCGCGCATCGTTCCACAGCTGTTCGCGTCGCTTCCGCTCGACAACGTCAAAGGCATACCGCTGGCGAAGCGCCGTCATTCGCCCGAACGGCGGCGGCATCAGTTCATGTAACGGATGCTGAGGGCTGGGGACTGAGGGCTGGGGCTGGGGCTGGCGGCTGGGGCAACCAGCAACCAGCCACCAACAACCAGCTACCGTCCCACCGCTTCTTTGACGCGCCCCGCGAGTCTGTTCGCGTCGGCAATGACCGCAGCGCGATCCAGCGTTTTCATCTGCCGGTCTTTCATGAGCACCTTGCCGTCGACGATCGTCGTCCGCACGTCGTCTCCGCGCGTCACGTAGACGAGGTGCGACACGGCGTCGTAGAGCGGCGTCTGGCGCGCGCTGTTCATCGACACCGTAATCAGATCCGCGCGCTTGCCGGGCTCGAGCGAGCCGATGAGACGCTCCATGCCGAGCGCACGCGCGCCGCCGATGGTGGCGAGATCGAGCGCCGTCTGCGCCGGAACCGCCGTCGGATCGCCGGTGGCGTGCTTGGCGAGGAACGACGCCTGGCGCATCGCCTCGAACATGTCGAGATCGTTGTTGCTGGCGGCGCCGTCGGTCCCGAGCCCGAGCGCGACGCCGGCGGCCAGGTACATCGCCACCGGCGCGGTGCCGCTCGACAGCTTCATGTTGCTCTCGGGGTTGTGTGAGACGCCGATGCCGCGTCGTTTCAGGATCGCGACGTCCTCGTCGTTCACCCAGACGCCGTGCGCCGCGATCGTGCGGGTGTTCTGCCGGTCCGACGGCGGCCCCCAGAAGCCAATCGACTCCAGGTAGGCGGTCGGCGTCATCTGATATTTTTCACGTGCCGTCTTCAGCTCGTTTTCCGTTTCGGCGAGATGGATGATGACCGGAACGCCGTATCGCCGGGCCAGCTGCACCGACGCGAGGAGCGTCGCTTTGTCGTTCGTGTACATCGCGTGCGGGGCGACGGCGGGCACGATCAAGGCATCATCCTTATAGAGCTTGATGAAGCGTTCCGTGCGCGCCAGCCCCTCGATCGGCGTCTTCGCATCGGCGACCGGAAACTGGATGATCGTTTCGCCGAGCACGCCGCGCAGCCCCGCCTCTTTCGTCACCCTGGCGACTTCCTCCTCGAAGTAGTACATGTCGGCGTAGGTCGTCGTGCCCGACTCGATCATTTCGAGCGCGGCGAGCCGCGTCCCGACGCGGACCATCTCAGGCGACACCGTCTTCGCCTCGGCGGGAAAGATGTATTTGTTCAACCACTCCATCAGCGCGAGGTCGTCGGCAAGGCCGCGGTACATCACCATCGGCGCGTGCGTGTGCGTGTTGACGAGGCCAGGCAGCACGATCTCGTCGCGGGCGTTGATCGTTTCGCCCGCGCGATACTTCAGCGCGATCGTTGTGGGCGCGTCGACGTCGACGATCGCGTTGCCGTTGATCGCAACCGCGCCGGGCGACAGCACCTGACGCCGGATGTTCTGCGTCAGGACCGTCTTCCCGACGACTACGAGCGAGATCGGCGTGCGGACAGGCTGAACCGCCAGTACACCGACGGCGGCGACGATGGTCACGAGATTCGCGCGCATCGATACCGATTCTATCGCCGACGTCCACGCGTCCCCGTTCGTCGTACCCTCGCTCTCACCCGTAGTATCGGGCCTCAGCCGGATTCCGCTGCTGGACCTTCGTGTATAGTGAACGCCGTGCCGGTGCGTCTCGTCGACCATCCGCTCGTGCACGATGCTCTCGTCAGCCTGCGCGACAAGCGGACTGCTCCGGAAGATTTTCGCCGCGGCGCGACGCGCATCAGCGTGCTGCTCGCGGCTGAAGCGCTGCGCAGCGTGCCGACGCGCGACGTCACCGTCGAGACGCCGCTCGGCCCTGCGTCCGGTCGCCGCGTGCGGCCGGAGGTCGTCGTCGTTCCGGTGCTTCGCGCCGGACTCGGCATGCTCGACGCCGTCCTCGAGCTCGTGCCCGGCGCGCGCGTCGGGCACATCGGCCTGCAGCGCGACGAGATGACGGCGGTCGCATCGCAGTACTACTCGAAGCTGCCGCCGAATCTCGACACGAGTTACGTGCTGATCATCGATCCGATGCTCGCGACCGGCGGGAGCGCCGTCGCCGCGCTCGATCTCCTCCGCCGGGCCGGCGCGACAGCGATCCGCATCGTCTGCATCGTCGCTGCGCCTGAAGGTATCGCGGTCGTCGAGCAGCAGCATCCGACCGTTGAGATCTACACGCCCGTCGTCGATCGGATGCTCAACGAGCACAAATACATCGTTCCCGGTCTCGGCGACTTCGGCGATCGTTTGTATGGCACGACGTAGTTGGCGTGACAGCCTTGAGCCGCTGCGAAGCGCGAATGCGCCGAGCAACAGCGGCGGGGGTGGGCCTGCCGCGAATAGAAGGATGTGGGGGACCGGCGCGAAATAAGAATTGAGGATTGCTCATGTCATCCACCATTCCTGAGCGTCGCGCCCAGCCGCGGACCGCATCCGACCGCTGGCAATCGGCGCTGACGTCGATTGCGCCGAACCAGATTCTCATCCGCGGCTACGCGCTCGACGAGATGATGGGTCGGCTCGGTTTCGCCGAAGCCGTCTATCTCCTCCTGATGGGCGAGCTGCCCACGCCGGCGATCGGCCGCATGCTGAACGCGGTGCTGGTGTCGTCGATCGATCACGGCGTCACGCCGCCGTCAACGATGGCGGCGCGGAGCGTGGCGACGACGGGCGCGCCGCTCAAGGATTGCGTGGCGGCCGGTATCCTCGGATTCGGTCCGCACCATGGCGGCGACATCGAGTCGTGCATGCGATTTCTCGACCGCGGCCTGTCGCTCGTCCGCAGCGGACGCACGCTGCAGCAGGCGGCCGAGGCCATCGTCGAAGAGTGCATGGAGCAGAACGAGATTCCGCCAGGCTTCGGTCACCGGTTCCATACGCGCGATCCGCGCGCCAGTCGCCTGTTCCAGATGGCGCTCGAGCTCGAGCTCGAAGGCGAGCACGTCCGCCTGATTCGCGCGGCCGAACGCGCCGTCGAATCGCGGCAGGAGCGCTTCGGCCGACCGCTGCCGGTCAACGTCGACGGCGCGATTGCCGCAATCTCGGCCGACCTCGGCTTCGCGTACGAATTGGGCAACGCGATCTTCCTCATCTCGCGGCTGCCGGGTCTCATCGCGCACGCGCATGAAGAGCGCACGCGTCAGAAGCCGATGCGGCAGATCGATCAGAAGGATTACGACTACGACGGATCGCGCGAGCGCCGGCTGCCGGAGGGACGAAAATAGTTGCCATTAATCCATTAGGCCAACCGGTAGGCGACGCCGTTCCCGGCTGGACCGCGCGCCCGCGCCCGCCCCGCACGCCGATGTCGGGCCGCTACTGCCGTGTCGAGCCGATCGACGTCGAGCGCCATGCCGATCAGCTCTTCGAAGCGAACAGCGAGGATCGCGACGGCCGCCACTGGACGTACCTGACGTCGGGGCCGTTCAAGGACCTGCCCTCGTACCGCGACTGGCTCGCGAAGATGGCGGCAAAGGACGATCCGCTGTTCCATGCGATCGTCGATGCGGAAACCGGGAGCGCGTCCGGCGTCGCCGCGTTCATGCGGATCGATCCGGCGAACGGAACCATCGAGGTCGGCCACATCAACTATTCGCCGCAGCTGCAGGCGACGACCGCGGCAACCGAAGCGATGTACTTGATGATGCGGCGCGCCTTCGACGAGCTCGGCTACCGGCGGTACGAATGGAAATGCGACAGCCTGAACGAGTCGTCGTGCCGCGCCGCCGAGCGGCTCGGCTTCACGTTCGAGGGCGTCTTCAGGCAGGCCGTCGTGAACAAGGGGCGCAATCGCGATACCGCGTGGTTCTCGATCGTCGACGGCGAGTGGCCCGCGATCCGGACGGCGCTCGAGTCGTGGCTCGCCGCGTCGAACTTCGACGAGTCCGGCGAACAGCGCCGGCGTCTCGGAGACTTTCTTCATACGCGCGGCGGCTGACGATGCCGTGGCCCTCTTCCGCCTCGCGGAGCGTCGGTGAAAATCGTTTGCGGAGGATTCATGGCAAAGACCGACAGCAAGATCGAGGATTTTGCCGAAGAGCTCGGGCGCCTGCTCGGCACGGCGGAAGCGAAGGCGCGCGGATGGCTGGGTCAGCGGCAGCAGATCGCGAAAACCCTCGAAGAGATCCGTGATACGGCCACGAAACTGCTCGACGATCTCGGTCATCGCGCGCGGGCCGGCGTCGGCCGCGGCCGCCGCGCCGCGATGTCGACCGGCAGCGCCAGGCGGCCGAAGCGACGGCGGACGATGTCGGCCGAGGCGCGAGAGAAAATCCGTCAGGCGCAGCTGAAGCGGTGGGCGAAGCAGAAGGCGTCCGAGCGGAAGTAGCTTACGCGACGGCTTTCGCGCTGCCGTCTCCCGAAACGACGTGCGTGTGCTGGCTGCAGATCTCCTCGAAGTTCGCGTCCTTGTAGAAGGAGCCGATCGCGTAGCCGCAGAGCAGCGAAAAGGCGTGCGTGTTCGCCAACTGGTTCCAGAGCACTTCGAGGCGGATCGCCAGCTTGTGCTTCCCGCTCTTCCAGAGGATGTCGACCATCTGGCCGTAGATGCGGACCGTGCAGTCGGTCCGTCCGCGGCACGCTTTCCGAATCACGTTGCACATCTCGTTCTCGAACGCCTTCGCATGGAGCTTCTCGTCGTCCGACATGAACGTCGCCAGCGTCTCGTCGGCATCGAGCAGGACGAGGTCGCCCGAACCCTGCAGCGACACGACGTCGAACGATCGAACGACCAGTTCCCGCACGATGGCGGCCCGCTGGCTCGGCGCGGCGATGACGATGCCCGGCTTGCCGTCGGTCAGCCCCTCGCCGAGGAACTCGGCGACGATCTGGGCGAGAGATTTCTCGTTGTCGTAGAAACGAACGGCGTGATACGGAACGGCCGGAACTGAACGAGCTCTGTTTTTCATTCACGTCTCCAACAATCAGCGCTGCATCCGACTCCCAGCGTAGGGAGTGGCGTCGGTCGTCGCAATTGGGAGAAGCGATACGGGGTACGGGTTTGCCCTATGTGTCGTAGAGCCAGCCCTGCAGCACTGCGTATCGAACGATGTCGACGCGACCTGTCATTCCGAGCTTCCGCATCGCGTTCGTCTTGTGGACTTCGACCGTTTTGACGCTGATCTTCAGCAGCGCGGCGATCTCCTTGTTGCTGTGCCCCACGGCTACCAGCCGCAGCACCTCGGACTCCCGTTCGCTGATCGAGCTGCGAGGCTGGAGGGAGACGTCAGGGTTTCTTGCGAGCAGTCCGTCGGCAACCCGCGAGGTCATCGCGGGGTCGACGTACACGCCTCCGGCCGCGACGGCGCGTATCGCTCGCATGAATTCGAGCGAGGCACTCTGCTTCAACACATATCCGGACGCACCGGCACGCAGCAGCTCCTCGAGATAGGTCTCGTCGTCATGCCGCGTGAGGGCGACGATCGACACGTCGGGCTGCATGCGCTTGAGCGCTCGCGTTGCAACCAGGCCGTTCATGCCCGGCATCGAGATGTCGATCACGACGATATCGGGCTTCAGGGCCTCCGCTTGCCGGAGGACGCCATCGCCGTCAGCCGCCTCGCCGACGACCTCCATGTCGGCCTGACGGTCGATCAACAGCTTCAGGCCGTGACGGACCGTTGCGTGGTCGTCTGCGAGCAGGATGCGGAGCGGCACGGCCATCTCAGGGAATCCTGGTCGCTGCGGCGTGGGCGGGAACGCGCACGATCACCGTCGTGCCCCGGCCCGGCGTCGATTCGATCTGGAGATCCGCACCGACCAGTGCCGCGCGCTCGCGCATGCCGAGCAGCCCGACGCCGCCGCCGATGCTCCCCACGCTCGACAGGTCGAATCCGATGCCGTTGTCCTCGACGATCAGCGATAGATATTCGGGGCTGCGTTCGAGCACGACATCGGCGCACTCCGCCCGCGCGTGCTTGACGATGTTGTTCAGCGCTTCCTGCGCGAGGCGGTACAACATCGTTTCGACCTCGGAGGTGAAGCGCTCGCCGGTCGATGGGGTGGCGTGCAGGCGCACCGGGATGCCGGAGTGTTTCGACCACTTACGGACGTAGTCCGTCAACACCGCCCGCAGCCCGCGTTCCTCGAAATCGACCGGCCTCAGTTCCCCGACACGAAACGCGACGTCCTGATCGAGCTGTCGCGCGAGCTCCTGCAGCGTTTCAATCTGAACCCGGACGTCGGTCTGGTCCGCGGACTGCGCGTTCAGCATCTCCAGCGTGAGCCGCAGGGCGGTCAACTGCTGCCCCAGCTGATCGTGCAGGTCGCGCGCGATCCGGCGGCGCTCTTCCTCCTGCGCGAGAACGAGCCGGGTCAACAACTGCGTACGCTCCGCTTCGACGCGCAGCCGCTCGGCGATCTCCTGGCGCAGCGACGCGTTCATGCGCGACAGCTCGGCCGTGCGCTCGCGAACACGTTCCTCCAGTTCCTCGTGCGCGCGCCTCAGCGTCTCCTCGGCGCGCTTGCGTTCGGTGATGTCTCGCGCGACCTTCGACGCACCGATGATGTGTCCGCGCGAATCCTTGATCGGCGATACCGTCAGCGAGACCGCCACGTGGTGGCCGTTCTTCGCTTGCCGGATCGTGTCGAAATGCTCAATCCGCTCGCCCCGGCCGAGACGCGCGAGCACCTCGATCTCTTCCGCCCGCCGGTCCGCCGGAATGATCAGGAAGATGTGCCGGCCCACCGCTTCGGCCGCCGTGTACCCGAACAGCCGCTCGGCGCCCCGATTCCATGAGGTGATGACGCCGTCAAGCGTCTTGCTCACGATCGCGTCATCAGAGAAGTCGACAATCGCGGCGAGCCGCGCCCGCAGCGCCTCGCTCTGCTGCCGTTCGGTGATGTCGCGCGCCACTTTCGATGCGCCGATGATGCGGCCCGCGGCGTTTCTGACCGGTGATACGGTCAGCGAAATGGGAATGCGGCGGCCGTCCTTGGTCTGCCGCACGGTCTCGAAGTGGTCGATTCGCTCGCCGCGGCGAAGCCGCGCGAGCACCTCATCCTCTTCCGCTCGATGGTCGTCCGGGATGATCAGGTAGATGTGCTGGCCGACGGCTTCGGCAGCCGCGTATCCGAAGAGCGCCTCGGCGCCTCGATTCCACGAAGTGATCACGCCGTCCAGCGTCTTGCTGACGATGGCGTCGTCCGAGCAGTCGACGATTGCCGCCAGCAGCGCTCGGAGCGCATCGTCCTGCGGGACCGCGATTGTGGCGGGAGCGTCATTGGTCTCCATGGCGCGCGTGCAATCGATCATACTTAGTTCTTCAAAACGGCGACCGGCTCTCGTCGTTTCCGCCTTCAACGATCAGATGCAAGATCTCGTCGTGGTTGCGATCACGTCGCATCTGACGGACGAGGACGCAGTCATCATCGAGCCGACCGATTGCGTCGACGGAGTGTTCCCAAGACGTTGGTCGTCAAGCTGGCATTCCTACTGGTCGACGAAACGGGAGCGATCTGGCCGAGCTGCGGAAAAATTTCCGGCAGGGCCACAAAAGCGCCTCACGCTGATAAAATCGTCCGTCAGCGTGAGGTCGGAACGACCGTCCCCCGCCACCAATCAATCGCTTGGGCGCTTAGCTCAGTTGGTTAGAGCGCGTGCTTCACACGCACGAGGTCTCAGGTTCGAGTCCTGAAGCGCCCATTACTCTATTGCGTTGGGGCCCCACCCCCAACGCCAGACACGCTCGCGGCGTAAACCGCTCGCGTGTATCCAGAACAGAGCGTCGCAGCGGACCATTCCCAATGCCAGACACGCTCGCGGCGTGAACCGCTCGCGTGTATCCAGAACAGAACGTCGCAGCGGACCATTCCCAATGCCAGACAGCTCGCGGCGTAAACCGCTCGCGTGTATCCAGAACAGAACGTCGCAGCGGACCATTCCCAATGCCAGACACGCTCGCGGCGTGAACCGCTCGCGTGTATCCAGAACAGAACGTCGCAGCGGACCATTCCCAATGCCAGACACGCTCGCGGCGTAAACCGCTCGCGTGTATCCAGAACAGAACGTCGCAGCGGACCATTCCCAACGCCAGACACGCTCGCGGCGTAAACCGCTCTCGATGGCGCTGGGGCCGCGCGGTACGGTGGCCGATGGAATTCCCCGGGTCGGCCGGTCATTTACGCCGCGACGTCGTTATCGCTGGCGATGCTCGAACAACTCGCCCAGACCGGAACGGGCCACCTTCCGAGCGACCAGGTCTGCGTCGAGATCACGATACCCGATGCGATCGCCGTTGAAACCGCTGACGCGAGCGATATTCCAGATCGGGATGCCCTGGATCGCCGCGCCAGCCGCGTCTTCGGCGGCCGATGGCTGACGGAAGCGCGTTCGTGCGTCCTGCTGATCCCGTCTCTGATCGTTCCGACGGAGCGGAATGTCGCCATCAACCCGGCGCAACCGCACTTTCGCGGATGACCGCTTCTCCACCGCGACCGCTCGAGTGGGACGACAGGCTCCAGAAGCACCTCGCAGGGCGCCGCGTCTGAATTGGCCGCTCTGGCCTCATCCACCGGATAGGTCGCAACGACGTGGCGACGGATCGAGCCATCGCTTCGCCGCCTGGACCTCGACGTATCGGTTGTAGACCTGATCCTTCGTGATCGATCGAACGGCGGATTTTACACAGACCGTATGCGCATCGTCGACGTCGATTCTGCCGCCTTCCGCCGGTCGCCGGAGCCTCGCCGCAAGCAGTCAACGGCGATGTGTCGTTCTCGCGAGAGACGGCTGCCGGGGAATACGGACATCGCCTCGGTCATGCACCCGCGATGGTCGATGCCGCACTTCGCACCACTTGATCGACCGAAGTCGTGTGCTCCCCGAAGATAGTACGGTATCGGATAGTTCGCAATCGGAGATCATCTTTGCCGATTTTCGATTCGGCGGAGCGGCGGTATATCCGTCGCGGAGAGGTGGACGTGGATTCGGCGCGAAGAGCCAAGGCGCTTCTCGACGAGCTGCGCCGGACGCGGATGCTGCGCGGAGGGCGAATCTCAGAACACAAGCAGACGCTCCGAAGCCGCATCTCGGGGGCGATCGCGCGTCGGGCCGTGCTTCCGCGCCTTGCGGAGCGGGTGGCCTTTCAGCTCGTGCTGAAGGTCGAAACGGACGCGCTCGGCGATCGCGCGGTCTGGCTCGCGATTGGAGATCGCCTGCAGAAAGAGATCGAGTCGCTGAAGTCGAACCTCGCGCTGGTCGATCGCCAGATCGTGGTGGCGCTGCCGAAGCTTTCGGCGGATCAGGTGGCGGCTCTGCACGACGAGCTCCAGGCCGCCGATCCGGCGGTCGCGCGCACGATTCTCAACGTGGCGCTCGACGCCGCGGAGCCCATTCCGGCGGCCCGACGCTATCTGGCGGCGTTTCACCGCATCGTCGACGACCTCGGCCCGATCGACCCCGGTATCGCACGCACGGTGGCAAATGCCACGTTCATGGCGCACGCGCCGAGCCGGAACGACGCCATCGTGCGCTTCGTCTGCAGGACCGATCCCGAGATCGCCCACGCCGTCGCGGCGCAAGCCTTCCGATCCGACCAGCCCTTGCGGTGGACGAAGCGATACCTCGAGCAATTGAAGGAGGAGCGACGATTGCGTCGCTCCACGCGCGACGCTCGGCAGGCGGCCGCGGATTGATGTCCTCGGGACGTGCCGGCCGCACACGGCAGTACTACGGTATCGGATAGTTCATAACCGGAGATCGTCTTTGCCGATTTTCCCTGGCGCTCCGATCGATCAATCGTCAATCGACTCGCGGTGCCGAGACGATTCTGGCCAGAGGTCGTCGAGGAATTCGAGGGCCCGACGTTTCACAGTCGATGGCAGGCAAGACACAGCGCGCTGCCACGGTTGTCGATGACGAGCTGTTTCGGCACGCGCGACAGCGCGTCGTGGCAGGAGGTGCAGCCGACGGTTCCGTTCTCGAGGCCGACCGCGGGATTCAGAAGCGGAAGGGCGGTGAGCGTCGCCGAGCGAATCTGCGCATTCGGATAGTCGATGCCGACCGGATGGCCGAGGTCGCGGCCGCTCCGCGCGATCTCCCCTTGCGTGGGCCAGTGCCCGCCCTCGCCGATGACGCCGTCATGGCAGGCCTGGCAATCGAGCGAGGCAGCCGGCGACCGGGACAATCGATTCGGGCTCTCGAGCGGACGCGCCCTGTGCGCGGCGCCCATTCTGACGGCATGCGCGAGCCGGCTTCCCTCCTCCTCGCGCGAGGCATGACAGCTGCGGCAGAAAGCCTCGCCTTGCAGGCCTCCGCGGATGTTCAGCGAACCGTTCGCAGCCCCGGCCGTCACCTCGTGACAGGTCAGGCATGTCAGCTCACCGTTCGGCGCCAACGGATAGGCTGCAGGAATCTCGAATGTGGGCCGCACGCCAGTGACGTGGCTGCGTGTTTGGGGAAACTGATGGCAGCTCTCGCAGTCTTCGATCCGGAGGCGATCAGCGGTGTGGTGAGTCGAGCTTGCCGCCGCTTCGACCGCGGTGAATCCGGAAACCATCGTCCACACGACCACGCCGGTCAGAACCCGCGCAACCATTCATCCTCCAGCGACCGACTTCTGCGATCACTAGAGGAAACGCTGTGCCCATGGAAATTACGTGCACTGATGGAAGCTTTTGGAAAGCTCTCCGGACTGCATGCACCACTATGGGTCAGCATATGACACACGGCGTGCGCTATTGCAGCACACGACGGCCGCCCGAGCGTTGACCGATTGATGCGCGCTGATGCCGCGCGTCGCACACTCGACCCTTCGTCTCTTGTGATTCACAGTGCGGGACCGCCTGACACAGGCGACTCTGTCTCGTCATAATCCAAAGTCGCGGCGGAAATATTACGATATCCGACAGTCCATAACCGGAGATCATCTTTGCATGGTTCAACCCGTCGCCCTCGTAGACAACGCTCGCGCACGCGGGTGCAAATTCGTGACAACTTGCGCTGAAACTGCCGGCGTGGGAACGGGGCGGCGGCGCCACCGGCCGCGGCCACGATCGTTCGCGTGTCGCGCTCCGGTTGTCAACAAGCCGCGGCTTGTGTTCTCAGGGATTCAGTCCCGGAAACTTGACGTGACGAATGGACTGCGTCAGGACGTACACGCGCGTGTTGTTGGTCCGGTCGTCGAGCGGGTGGACGAAGAATCCGGGCCCCGCCGTCTGATAGTTCAGCGTGGCGCCGGCCAATTCTTCGCCGTCCAGAAATGTGACGGCCACTCTGCGACCGCACACCTTCGCCTTCGAAGGCTTGCCGGACTGGTAGCTCGCGCCGCCATCGAAATCGCGTACGAAGAAGATCGCTTTCAGCTGACCGAACGGGACGGTCACGCGGCTCGTCGACGGCGCGTCCGGCGACGGCCATACTTCTACTGCGCCGCGGTCGGGTACGAAGTGTGGTACGTAGCCTTTCAGCAGCCGCCCGTCCAGATATCGAACCACGACGCGACTGGTCGGCGAGATGGGGCCATCTGTCGACGCGGCCGTCGTTTCTTCGGCCGGCCGCAGTTCCTCCTCGATCGCGGCCTGCTCGGCCGCGTGCCGCTTCTCGGCGATCTCGCGAACCAGAGCGAGGAAATGCGCGGCCGTCTTCAGGTATTGAAACTGCCACTCCTCGGATCTGAAATCGCGCGGGAACTCGACCACCAGCTTGGCCGAAGGTTGATCGGCGCTCACCGGCACGTCGAAATAGATCGCGTCGCCGCCCGACGCCGGGAGGCTCTCGGTCACGCGAATCGCGCGGACGGGAACGGTGCGCCGCAGGCGGTCTACGAGACACGCGACCGTGACGTCTTCCGGCGTGTCTTTCTCGATGGCGCGGGCCACGATGTTGAACAGCGCGGCCACTTCCCGGGTGAACGCGGGTCCGGCTCGCCGCGCCGCCGGGGTCTCGATCATCGCAAGCACGCCCGACATCGCCTCGACCTCGGCGGCCGCGCCGACGAATCCGACCACTGGCGACGCGTCCGCACCCCAACACGATCTGGCGGCGTCGAGGCGGCGCAGAGCGTGCAGCAGCCGCGCATGCTCGCGCGCCAGGTTGGCGTCCGCTCCAAGCGGATGATGACACGCGGCGCTTGCGGGCAGCGCGAGGATCCGCTTGAACTGCAGCGCAGAACGATAAATCGGCTGCGGCGCGAGCCCCGCGATCTGACAGCGGATCACGCGCGACGGAATCGGCGATTCGTCCTGGTTCCCGTTGATTTCGACGACCACGATTGACCCCGGATTGAGCCGATAGCCGGCCGTCTCGAGCTGCGCGCCGCCGCCGGATAGATCGATGAGGACCGCGCGCGGTCCGTACTTGAGACGAACCTCGCGGAGCCACGGCAGCTCGGCGAGCATGCAGCGATGATGGACGCGACGGTCGCGCTCGGACTGGTGCTCCGCCCGGTGCGGAGGGATGACGAGGCGCAAGGAACGCAGTGTGGCCTGCTGTGGACTCATTTCGTGCTCGCGGATCTCGAGGGGATCGACACACGGCCATCAACATCGATGCCGTGCACGAGCCTTCACACTCTCGCCGCAGGTTGCGTGTTCAGAGGCCGCACGCGTGACGCGAAACGGAACGCTTCGCCGACGATGCGCGCCCAAACGGCCTCTTTCACAAGCGTGTACGCCGATGCGATTCTTGAACACGATCGGCCAGGACAAGACACACGCTGAAAGGCCGTTGCCGTCGTCCGCACCGGATTTGGGGTGGGTGCCGTCAAGAACCGTCGACCCGCCGACGCGTCCAGAACACAAAATCGGTGAGCGCCGGCTCGGCCCCGATTCTTCGTAGCAGCAGCGCAATCTGACCGCGGTGGTACGACGAATGGCTGAACAGCTGCGTCAGCACGTTGTGAACGGCATCGGCGTAGCGCTCGCCAGTGTAGGTTGTGTACTCGAATCGGCGTTCGAGCCCGGCGTCGGCGAGATCGTCGAGATACCGCGACCAGATCGCGTGCATTCGTTCGAACGTCTCGACGACTTCCGGCAGCGGCGTCCCTTCCGGAAACAACGTCGCGGGAAGCGGCACCGAGCCCGTCATTCTGGACAGCCACATCATGCGGCATGTCACGATGTGCGCCGCCAGGTCGATTGCCTTGCGCAGATCGGCGCTCGGCAGATCACCTAAAACGGCAACTCGCGAGCTCGCCGGACGGTTTAAGCAGTGCACAGTATCGTGCGTTTCCGCACGGTTTCGTCGGCGGACGTCGTGCCGGTCTGCGCAGAACTGACGATCGGCAAAGGCATCGAGGTTGCGTATCCGCTGCGCATGCGCGCGCTTGTCGCAGACGACGATCGGACCACCGCCGTCATCGTATCCAACGCACTGAGCAGCTGGGGCATCGACGTGGACCTGGCGCACGACGGAGCGGCGGCGTGGAACATCCTGAACTCGCTCCGTCCCCCTTCACTCGCGGTCGTCGATTGGACGATGCCCGAGCTCGATGGAATCGAATTGTGCCGGCGCGTGCGGACGGCGCCTCGCCTCAATAGTCTGTACGTCCTGCTGCTGACGGCGCGCGATCGCCGCTCCGATCTCATCGCCGGTCTCGACGCCGGCGCCGATGACTACATGACCAAGCCGATCGATCTCGACGAGCTGCGCGCCCGCATCCACGTCGGGATGCGCGTCGCCGCGCTGCAGCAGCAGCTCGCCGAGCGCGTGACCGAACTGCGCCGCGCGCACGATCATCTCACCGAGCTCGTGAGCACCGATGCGCTGACGCTCGTCTACTCCCGCCGCTGGTGGTTCGATCTCGCCGCCACGGAATTCTCGCGCTCGCGTCGGCACGGCCGCGACATGAGCGTCCTGCAGCTCGATCTGGATCTGTTCAAGCGCGTGAACGACCGGTTCGGCCACCAAACCGGCGACATGGTGCTGCGAACGTTTTCGGACATGCTGCGGCGCGAGTGCCGGTCGTCGGACCTCGTCGGCCGGCTCGGCGGCGAAGAGTTCGCCATTGCGCTGCCGGAAACGTCGGTCGATCAGGCTCAGACGCTCGCGGCGCGCCTGACGGAAGCGTGTCGATCGCTCGTCGTCCGGACGCCCGCCGGCGAAGTCACGTGGTCGTGCAGCATCGGCCTCACCGGCCTGCGGCCCAGTGACGAAACCGTCGACGCCCTGCTTCGCCGCGCCGACACGGCGCTCTATGAAGCGAAGCGGGCCGGCCGCGATCGCTGGAGCGATGCCGCGTAGGAACGCACTCCACTACGATTTTGTAAGTCGATCGAGATTTTCAGCCGTCCGGGCAAAGTCGTCAAAGGCTCGCGGAGAGCAGACTTATGGCTGCTCTGGCCGGCGATTTCGCATGATTTCTCCGACGAAACGCGTGATTGATAGGGCATGCAGCCCAGCATTGATTTTGCGTTCACGATCGCTGTGCAAATCACAGAGGATTTTCTGGAACCGGGCTCCTGCGAGACCTTGAAGGCGACCGTGCATGCGGCAGCCTTCGGGCTCGCGATCGTGATGGGCGTCTACAACGCGGCGGCCTGGTTCCGGCGTCGTGAGCGGCACCTGGCGATCAACACGGTGCTCTACGCTGCGCTGACCGCGTGGGAGCAGAAGAACGTCGCCCACCACCTGGCGTCGCGCCGCCGGCGTCTCGACGCGGATGCCGCCGCCGACGCTCCGCTGGGGACGCCGCGCCCGGCGGACGACGTCGTCGCCGCCTAGGGGCGGGTCTGCTGACACGCCGAGCCGGCGTCGTAGGTGCGAACGACGTACCCGGGTTGAAGCCGCGCCACGTCGATGACGTGGCCGACGGTGTAATCGGCAGCGACGTCGCAATTCAGCACGCGGTCGCCCTGCGAAAACCGCATCGTGTTGTTCTCGATCGCACCGCCGTTCAGACCATCCACCGCGAAGTTCACGACCGCTCCCGTCACGTGGTTGTCGTACACGCGCACGCCTGACGCGTAGCCGCCGCGGCACTGCGACCACGGATGGCACCCGACGATGATCCCGAAGCCGAGCAGGTTGTAGCCCGACGAAACGATGTTGGCGCTGAACTCGCCTCCCGTCTGCGACGGATCGCCGACGACGACGCCGGCGAAGCCGTATTTCGAGAAGTGGCTGATCGTGTTGCGATACACCGAGCACGATCGCCCGCCGTTGACGCCGAGGTCAACGTCGGTGTTGTCCCAGAAATCGTTGTCGCGAATCGTGGAGTTGCGGCAGTCGAACACTGTAAGGCCGTCGGCCCACAGCCCGCTGACGCCGTCTGCCTCTTCGGGCTGCCTCCCGTTGTCATAGAACAGGCTCTGGTAGATCTCGTAGTTCGAGCTGCCGCCGACGGTCATCGCGGAGCCGCACACCGCGCCGAACGATTCGACGTAGCGGACGTGGAAGCCGGCACCGGTCAATTCCACGTTGCGGAGATCGTTGCCGGTGACACACGGCTTCCCGCGCGGCCGTTGCTCGCGGTTGCCGTCGAACCGAATGAAGGAAATCTCGAAATCAGCGAGGCCGTTGACGCGCAGCATCGCATCGCCGAGGCCGGGCGCCGCGACCATCGTCGCCTTGCGCGGGATGGCCGCGCTCGTCAGCAGCTGTCCTGGACGCTTCGGCTTGAGCGTGTTCGCGATCAGGTAGCCGACGTAGCCAGGCTGACCGTCAGGAACCAGCAGCACGCGATCGTAGGCGTCGAGGCATGCCTGCAGAGCGATGTCATCCGGGGTATCGTCGAACGGATTCGCCGCGCGGCACGTCGTCATCGTCTGAGTCGCTACGGACGGCGCGAAACAGAAGAGACCGAGGGCGCCGACTGCGGAAAATAGGACCGCTCGCAACGTTCGCGACAAAACGCCCACGAGACAATTCTAGCGGTACAAGAGAAAGGGGTCCGCGGTGGACCCCTTTTCGATCATTCGCTCGCCTGAAAGGCTCCCGCCTTCGCGCCTTCGGCGCTTCGGCGGGCGGGCGCTAAAGGGCGGAAGTCGACGTCTTTTTCAATCCATCGAGCGCGCGCGCCATGCTCGTGAGCGCGGCATCGAGCGTCTTGCGCGAGGTCGCGATGTTCATGCGGACGTGGTTGTCGCCGCCCTTGCCGTACGTATCGCCGGCGTTGAGCGCCACCTTCGCGTTCTTCGCGAACCACTTGACGAGCATCGCTTCCGGCGAGGGCGGATTTCCGTTGCGCGTCTTGCCGGCTTCCGCAGCGGCCATCCCCTTCGCGTCGATGCGCGCGGCCACGTCGGAAAGATCGAGCCACGTCAGGTAGGTGCCCTGCGGCTTGGCCCCGATCTTCACGAGCGGTATGTTCGCCCGGATGAACTTCTGCGTGAAATCGTGGTTGCCGTCGATGTAGTCGACGCACTGGTTCAGCCAGTCCTCGCCGCCCGCGTAGGCCGCCTTGCTGGCGATCATACCGAGCGTCGAGAGGTCGGCGCGGTTCTGTGCCTTCACGCGGTTGATGTACTCCACGTTGTCGGAGAAGAACCACGCGCACTTCATCGCCGCCAGACCGAAGGACTTGCTCGCCGCCTTGAACGTGATGCTGTTGTTGACGACCGCCTTGTTCGGCAGCGTGGCGAACGGCGTGTACTTGTTCCCCTTGCTGACGAAATCGCAGTGGATCTCGTCGGCGAGCACGACGACGCGCTTGCGCAGGCAGATTTCGCCGAGGCGCATCAGATCGTCAGGCGACCACGCGTTGCCGGTCGGGTTCTGCGGGTTGCACAGGATGAACGCGTTCGTGTCCATGCTGATGCGCCGCTCGAAGTCGTCGAAATCGATCTGGAATCTGCCGTCGACGTACTTCATCAGGCTCTCTTCCGGCTTCGTCCCGGTGAAGCGGAGATCGCCGTAGAACCCGTTGTAGGTCGGCGTCGTCAGCAGCACTTTGCTGCCCACGGGACAAAAGGTCTTGATCGCCGCGATGAGGCCGGGGTGCACGCCGGTCGTGATCACGACCGATTCAGGGTTGACGTCGATGCCGTAGCGCCTCTTGTTCCACGCGACGATGCCGTCGGTGAACGACTTCGGCGTGTCGAGGTATCCCCAGTTTTCGTGCTGGATGCGTTCCTGCAAAGCCTTGGTGATGACCGGCGCGCAGCGGAAATCCATGTCGGCAATGCCCATGCCGGCCACGATCGTTCCCATTTCGTTCTGACGGAGCGCCTGATCCCATTTCACCGAATCGGTGCCGAGGCGGTTGTATGGCGTATCGAAGTCGTACTTGCCGGTGTCGGCGGCCGCGCCAAACGCCGCGCCCGCAGCGACGCCCGTCATGGCTCCCAGGGAGGTGCCCGGTCCCACAGCGCCCACGAGCGCCGTCATTCCCGCGTTCCTCAGGAACGCTCTGCGATTCAGACCGTCATACTGCGACATGCGTGTGCCTCCCTTGAATTACGGTGGCCAGATGTTACACCCGCGCGCGCCGAATGTGGTCGGTTAAGCGGGCCGGACGTTCTCGCCCCGCGGTCCTTTCGGTCCCTGCCCTTTGTCGAACGTCACCGCTTGTCCTTCGCGCAGTTCGTCGAACGGCGTGCTCGTGCACGCGGACTGGTGAAAGAAGTACTCACTCCCGTCTTCCGCTGCGATGAACCCGAACCCCTTGGCCGTCACCAACCGCTTGATGGTGCCCTTCGTCGAAGCCATGTCGCGTCTCCTTCGGCTGTCGCCTATCCGCGCCGATGAGTATACGGCGGGACTGAACTTTTTCCTGCGCCAGGGCAAATTTCTGTGGCGCCGAAGCCGGCGAGCCTGAAGAATAGCTGGGATTCGTGCCGATCGGGAATGGCCGTGTTTTTGCAGCCTACTCAGGCGTTATGCCTCGTAAACGTGCCCCGATCGATCAGCTCCCGGGTCGCTTCCCGGAAATCCGTACGGACGGCGACAGCGTCACCTTCAAGCTGGCGCTGCCAGGCCTCGACGAGCAGACGCGTCTCGTGCTGCGCTGCGACCCTGACGGCAACGTCTGGGCGTCAATCGCTTCGCGGCGGCCGGCCGACTAAAGATCGTTCGAGCAAAAGCGCGCATCGGCGCGGAGGGGGACGGAACGCGATCGAGGGACGCGGGAAGAGAGTGAGTTCAGGCGATCGACTTACGCGCCTGGACCGAGCGTTACGAGTTGGCAGCCTGACTGGCCTTGAGCTTCATCTCGATCTGACCGCGCAGAATCGAGCACCACTCCTTGTGATCGGCAATCGGCATCCCGCATTCGACGCAGATCCGAATCCGTTCTTTCGGCGGCTCGCTCTTTCCCAGCAAACGCTTCAGCAGTGACATGCGCCCTCCCGGCGGCTGTCCATTGGTCGTTGAGACGTTAGACGGCCGCCGGAGGTTCATGGTTGTCGACGGCCCAGACAGCCCTGAGCCGTTGCGAAGCGCGTACGCGCCGGGCAACAGCGGCGGATGTGGGGTCCGCTTCCTGAAGAAGTGTCTGGCCTCAGGCGTGTTTAATGAACGTCCCGGCGCGCAGCTCGTCGTAAGCGCGCTGGAGCTCCTGTTCGGTGTTCATGACGATCGGGCCGTACCAGGCCACCGGCTCCTCGATCGGCTTGCCTGAGACGAGCAGGAAGCGGATCCCCTCGTCGCCGGCCTGCACGCTGATCTCGTCGCCGCTGTCGAACAGCACGAGCGATCGGTTGCCGGTGCGGTCGATTTCGGGATCAGATCCGCTGCCGGTCCCGACACGTTCCGTCGCGACCGCGCGCGGCTCCGAGGCGTCGCGGAACGAACCCGAGCCTGCGAACACATACGCAAACGCATGCCGCGAGCGCTCGATCGCGATCCGCTTGCGCTGACCCGGCGGCACCGACACGTCGACGTACCGCGGATCGGCTGCAACGCCTTCGACCGGTCCGGTCTTGCCCCAGAACGATCCGCAGATCACGCGCGCCGTCGTCCCATCGTCGTCGGTCACTTCTGGGATGTCGCGCGCGGCGATGTCCTGATATCGCGGCGCGGTCATCTTCAGCGACGATGGCAGGTTCGCCCACAGCTGGAAACCGTGCATGCGCCCCGCCGCGTCGCCCTTCGGCATCTCCTGATGAAGGATGCCGCTCCCGGCCGTCATCCACTGCACGTCGCCGGCGCCGAGGCTGCCGCGGTTGCCGAGGCTGTCGCCGTGCGCGACGCTGCCGGCGAGCACGTACGTGATCGTCTCGATGCCGCGGTGCGGATGCCACGGGAATCCGGCCACGTAATCGTCCGGATTCTCGTTGCGGAAATCATCGAGCAACAGAAATGGATCGAAATCGGTCGTGTTGCCGAAGCCGAACGCGCGCCGCAGCCTGACGCCGGCGCCCTCCAATGTCGGCTTCGATTGGACGATTCTTTTGATTGGTCTGATCGACATGATTCCTTCTTTTGTACGCGTGCGCGCACCCTGCACCCCTGCACAGAACGTTCGCTCATACCTGTACCGGGCGACGGACGGCGAGATTGCCAATGCCGCCCACGACTCCGATGACGAGCGCGCTCCACGCGATTGCCGGCGTCCAGAGCGACGAGAATCCCAGCAGCGTGTCGAGCGAATAGACACCAAACCCGGTGAGCGTCAGCGTCGCGGCGCCGGCTGCGTACAACAACGGTAGCTCGATTCCGTTGGTCGTCGCGAACAGCCCATTGGCCCAGTGCACGCTGACTGCGGCGACGATCATCACCGCGAGCATCAACGCCGGGCCAATTGGCCCGAAGAGGCCCAGAGCCACGAGCACGCCGCTCAGCACTTCACCCGCCGCCGCCGCGAACGCGAACAGCCGGCCTGGCCTGAAACCCAGCGTCTCGAAGTAGCCGGTCACCGCGGTCAGGCCGTACCCGCCGAACCAGCCAAACAGCTTCTGCGCGCCGTGCGCCGCCATCATGAGGCCGAGCACGATCCGCGCGACGAACAATCCTGCATCCGCCATCGTTCACCTCCAGAACCACTACACTATACTTTATATAGTTACAACTTGTCAAGTAGTTACTTGGGCTGGTACCATGCGAGGTCCCATGGGAGAACGATCGGCTGAGACGCCGGAGTTGTGCCGCCGGTTTCATCACGCCAGCGAGTTGATCGGACGCCGCTGGACGGGCGCAATCATTTTCGTGCTGCTCGCGTCGCGCTGCCGCTTCGCCACGCTGCGCGCCGCGATTCCCGACATCACCGATCGGATGCTCAGCGAACGCCTTCAGGAGCTCGAGGACGAGGGGATCGTGGAACGCACCGTCGTGCCCGAGACGCCGGTTCGCGTGGAATACGCGCTGACGAAGAAAGGACGCGCACTGGGCGACGCCATCGAGGCCATCACCGAGTGGGCGCACAAGTGGGTCGAGCCCGAGACGGTCTCGCCGAAACCGGCGGTTCAGACCCGCCGCCGCCGACGCGCCTGAACGACGTTCTCACGGCTTACCGAAAATCGCTTCTACGCTGGACCGCGACGGCATGGTGGCAATCCTTCTTCTGGCGATGAGTCTGTCGTCGACGCAGAGCGCGACCGATGACGCGTCGAGAGCGCGCGAGCTCGTGACGGCGACCGACGCCGCGCTGGCCCGCGGCCAGTACCAAGACGCGATCAAAAGCGCGGAGGACGCGTTGAGGGCGCACGAACAGCTCGGCCTTCACGCCGATGCCGCGTGGGATCTGAACGCGATCGGCCTCGCGAATTTCTATCTCGCCCGCTACGCCGCGGCGCTCGACGCCTACCGGCGCGCGCTCGATCTCGATCGCGCGAGCGACAGCGCGGACGGCACGATCACGCGGTTGAACAACATCGGCAACGTGCACTTCATGCTCGGTCGGTACTCGGACGCCTTGCAGCAGTATCAGGACGCGCTCCGCCGCGTCGACACGGCGCCGCCGCGCGCGCGCGAGCGGCTGCACAAGATGACGGTCTCGAACCTCGCGGTGCTCAACCAGCGCCTGGGCGCCGACGAACGCGCCCTCGATTACTACGGCGAGCTGTCGGGCGAAACGATGCAGCCGGCCGAAGAGGCGCAGCTGCTCGTCAACCGCGGCGCGCTGTTCCGCCGGCTCGGAGATCCGGTCAAGGCGCTGGAGCTGTATCGTTCGGCGCAGCGGCTCTTCGCGACCTCAGGACACCGCGACGGCGAGATCGGCGCGTGGCGCAACATAGGGATCCTGTACGCCCTCGAGCTGGGCGATGCCGGTCGCGCCCTCGACGCATTCGACACCGCTCTCCGGCTCGCGCGCGCTTCGTCGAACCGCCTCCGCGAAGCCCAGGCGCTCCTCTACCGCGGCGAGGCGCTACGGCGCGCCGGCCGCCTGGAGGCCGCCGAACTCGACCTGCAGGCGGCGCTCGACGCGGCAAGTGGTGCGGGCCTCGTCGAGGAACAATGGAAGGCGCTGTACGGCATCGGCCGCGTGCGCGAGGCGAACCGCGACGGTCGAAGCGCGCGAGCGGCCTACGAGCGCGCCATCGCAGCCATCGAGTCGGTGCGATCGGATCTGCGAACGCTGGCGCTGCGATCGGAATTCCTCGCCGACCGGCGTGATGTCTACGACGCGCTCGTCTGGCTTCGCGCCGCCGAACGGCCCGCGCCGGTCGCCGATCTGTTCCGTCTCATCGAGCAGAGCCGCGCGCGCACCTGGCAGGATCGCCTGCAGACGAGCCAACGCGCGCCGTCGCTCGCCGACGTGCAGGCGCGGCTGCCCGCCGACACGTGGCTCCTCGAATACTGGACCGGCAGCGCCGGCACGGCGCGGCTGTGGATCGCCCGCGACGCCGCCGACGTCACGACCGCCGCACCGAGTGCTGAGACCGCGCACGCGGTTCATCGCTTCATCGACGACCTCGCACATCCCGAATCGGATTGGCGGCGTACGTCGGCGTTGGTGGGTCGCTCACTGCTGGCGGGCCTGCCCGACCGCCCGGCGATTACGCGGCTGCTGATCGTGCCGGACGGCACGCTCTCGTTCGTTCCGTTCGAAGCGCTGACGATGCCCGAGACGAAGCGTTCAGACGATGATGGTTCGGCGGCAAAGGATCCGTCTTTCGTCGTGAACCGGTTCGACGTCAGCTATCTGCCGTCCGCCGCGCTGCTCCTGCGCGCGCGGGGCACACATCCTCGCTGGACATGGCCATGGCGGCGGCAACTCGTCGCCTTCGGCGATCCCGCAGCAGCCGGCGTATATCCGCTCGAGATGCGGCCGCTGCCGCCGCTGCCCTACGCCGACGAAGAGGTCCATCGCATCGCTCGCGAGCTCCGCGGCGCCGCAGACGTACACCTCGGAGCCGACGCGCGGAAAGCGTTCGTCGTCGACGGCCGCCTGCGATCCGTTCCGTTCGTTCACTTCGCGACGCATGCGGTCGCCGACACGCGCGACCCCGATCGCTCGCGGATTCTGCTCGCGCCGCCCGACGCGAGCGCGCCCGCCGACTATCTTTTCCTCCGCGAAATCTACGACCTCGATCTGCGCGATGTCACGCTCGTCACGTTGTCGGCCTGCGAAACCGAGCGCGGCAAGATCGTGCGCGGCGAAGGCGTCGAAGGCTTCAGCCGCGCGCTGCTTGCCGCCGGCGCCTCCGCAGCCATGACGACGATGTGGGATGTGGCGGATCGGCCGAGCGCCGAGCTCATGACGCTTTTCTATTACGCGCTCGGCCGTGGCGCGTCGCCGGCCGCCGCGCTGCGACAGGCGAAGCTTCGCTTTCTGCACTCGCGGCTACCCTGGGCGCATCCGTATTTCTGGGCGGGCTACGTGCTCACCGGCGACGGCAGCCAGCCGCTGCCACGCGTCGTCCCGTGGAGCGCCATCGCCGCTGCCGCGGTGATGATGGTGGCGATCGTTATTGCTGCGATTCGAGCGCGAGCCTCGGCGACAGGCTCGCGGTGGCTTCGTCGCACCGCAGGCTGAACGCGTCGATCGGCGCCGACGCCGAGACCACGACGTGCATGTCCGCAGCCGGCGTGATGCCGTCCAGCAGCTCCGACACGGTCAGCGCAAGACGGTGGCGGCTCGCGAGCGTGCGCACCGCGCGATGGACGAATGTGCCGTTCGCGGCGTACGCCGACAGGCGCACCTTCACGTCGGCCATGTTCGGATTCTGCAGCGCCAAAGCCATGTATTGGCTTCCGGTCAGCGGACCGCTCGGTCCAAAAGTTGCGACTGCGCGCGGCCTGACCGAAAAAATCGGCTCGGTCTTCGCCAGCAGCGTTCGCGCGCTGACGGCCGACGTGACGCCGCGCATGTACGAGTAATACGTCGTCGAGTTCGTGCTGCCCTTGACAACGATGCGCAATCCGCGGACATCGGCCGTGTCGACCAGTTGGAACCGCAGCTCGGTGGGACCGACGACCCTGAATCCGTTGACGGATGCGCCGTTGACGTTGAGCGATGTTCTCGCGTCGAAGCCGGTGCCGCGGACGGTGACGACCGTGCCCGCCGGCCAGACGCCTTCGCCGGGAATGACGTCGGTAATCGAGGTTGTTCCGCCGACCGTGACAGTCGCCGGAGAGATCCTCGCTCTAACAGCGCCGACGGTCGAATAGTTGAACGTCGACTGTGGATCGAGCGTGAACTGAGTTCGTGAACCGGAAATGGCGTCGGCGCGGACCGGCAGCGAGATGGTGAGGATCGGATAATTCGCTGTCAGCAGCGATGTACCGGAATAGAAAATCTGGACGTGATTGCCGTCGATCACCGCGGCGCCGGCCATCTCACCGTCTGGTGCGGCGAGGCTGAAGCCGGCGAAGCCCTCAAACACCGACGGGTTGTAGGCCGCCGACGGGCGTCCGCCGGAAATCGGCGACACCTCCGTCGTCCTGACCTTCATCTGGACCATGCCACCGACGGGCACAGTCTCATCGGGGATCCGCATCGTGATTTCGCCGATCGAGTTCGCCGTCGCCGTGACGGCGACGGCAACGATGGCAGCGGCGTGTACCAACGATCGCTTTACGGACATCTGTTCTCCATCACCGTGGTGCGAGGCGGAAGCGCTCGACGCCCGATTCGGCGATTGGCGCGTCGGCCGCGCCGACTGCCTTCACTTGCCAGAGCAGCGTCTTGGACGGAACGATCTGTCTGCGCACCGCAGCCGGAAGCGTGACGCTCGTGTCGCTGGTGTCGATTGCCCACAGTTCGCGGCGATCGACTTCCATCAACGCGACATGGTAGCGCACCGCGCCGGACACTGGCTGCCATTCGAATCGCTCGGGCGCTTCCACCTGATCGCCGACCGGTGTTCGCACGCTCACCGTCAGCGAACGCATCGCCTCGGTTTCCCTGCCGACATTGGACGGGAGCCGGGGAGCGTCCGATTTGAAAAGGTAGAAGCTGCCGACGACGGCCAGCAAAACGGCTGCCAGTGAAAGCGCCGGGCGAATCGCGCGGAACGGCCCTTTCGTGCGCGCTGATCCCTCGTGCCGCGCGTCTGCGAAAATCTCCGACTCGCGCTGCCGCAGCCGAGTCACCCCGTTACGTACCGCGTCGCGCTCCCCGTCGCGCACCGTCGCGCCGGTGAACGCGCGCAGCAGCGCGAGTTCCGCCTGACAGTTCGCGCACGCCTCGACGTGCGCGGCGACGCTCGCGCGTTCCTGCGGCGCGAGCGCGCCGTCGGCGTAACGGCCGAGCTCGTCGATCGGCACGCAGTCGGGTCCGGGCTTCAGGGCGCCGTGGAGGAGTTCTTTTTCCATCTCTTAACCGCCGCATTCAGCTTTCGTTTGGCACTGACGATGTACGCTTTCGCGCCGCTGGCGTTCGTGAGCCCGAGCGTCGCCGTGATCGCGTCGAGCCGCATCTCGTGACCGTAGTGCAGCGTCATGACGCGTTGTTCCGTCTCGTCGAGCACGTCTGCCATCAAACGCCGCACGATCGCGCGCGCATCCCGCGCCTCGAGCGCCGCCAGTGCCTCGTTCTCGCCGGTCGGTTCGACCTCGTCTATCGACGCCTCGGAGGTTTCACGCGGACGCGCCCGCCGCGCCCGCAGCTCGTCGCGCCAGCGATTGCGCGTGATGACGTAAAGCCACGTCGTGAACTTCGAGTCCGATCGGAAGGCGTCGAGGCTGGCGTAAGCCTTGGCGAATACCTCCTGCGCGAGATCGGCGGCCTGCGTGCGGTCGCCGGTCAGCCGATAGCACCAGGCGACGACCCGCGATTGATGCCTGCGGAACAGTTCCTCGACGAGCGGCCTCGATCGCTCCGCAGCCGGCGCCAGTCGGTACTGCGCAATGAGCTGCTCGTCCGACAGAACGTCCATTCATTGCAGTGTAAGACGGTCGGCGGGCCGGTGCGGAACGACGAATTTCGAAAGGCCTTCCGGAATCCGAAAACCCGGTCAGAGCGGTCCGATTGCGGGCTTAAGGTGTTCGTGAGGCACCAAGGGGTCAGGTTCGTCCGATTTCCCCGTGCTCACCACGTGAGTAAGACGGATATCAAGGTCATCGCGCGGCGTGCTCGAAGCGCAGGACGCCGCTCTTTCGGACGCGCGTCTCTGTCGACGGTGAGCGGCGCGCGACCAGCTCGATGAAGTCCTTGATGAACGGCTCTGCGGCCATCGCGCGCAGCGTGAGCGCGCGCCAGCGCCGCTTGAAGCCGCCGCGCGTAAGGCGGACGGCGCGGATCGTCCCCGCGTCGATGTGCGGCCGGACGGCCCATTTCGCCATCGCGGCGACGCCGAGGCCTGCCTTGACGAGCTCGATGATCGCCTCGGTCAGCTGCACCATCTGCACCGCGCCCGGTGCGACGCCGGCAGGCGCGAGCACGCGGTTGATGACCGTGCTGTCCTCGCGCGGCGGGTAGACGATGAGTGTCTCCTTCGCAAAGTCCTCCGCCCTCACGTACGGACGCGCCGCGAGCGGATGATCGCGCGCGGTGATGACGACGAGATCGTCTTCGAACAGCGGCGTCTCGGTGAGCCGCGAGTCGCGGAACCGGTCGCTGACGATCGCCAGATCGAGCCGCCCTTCGAGCAGCCCTGCCACCGGCCGCGTCGTCTCGGACGCGTAGACCTGCACGTCGACGCCGGAGCGCTTCGTGCGGTACTCGCGCAGAATCGCCGGCAGCCAGTGATAGCACGTGTAGCAGGCGGTGCTGATGCGCAGCACGCCCGTCTTGCCGGCAGCGCTGTCGCGGATGCCTTCCTCGGCGCGCCGCACGATCTCGAGCACCTGCGCGGCGGCGCGACGGACTTCCTCACCCGCCGGCGTCAACACCATCCGGCGGCCGACGCGGTGGAACAGCGCGGTGTTCAATCGATCTTCGATGTCGCGCAGCTGATGGCTGAGCGCGCTCTGCGAGAGGTTCAGCCGCTCGCCGGCACGCGTCACGCTGCCCGTTTCCGCAATCGCCGCCACGAGCTGCAGGTGCCGGATCTCGAGATCCATGCGCGCATGATAGCAGTTCATCGACGCGCGAGGTGTCATGAAGATTCCTCATCGAAACCACCGGGAATCGCATCGCCTCGGATCGCGACATCTTACCGAAGAAAGACGCGAGCGGCTTCCAGTTCGTCGTCGTTGACGAGGTGTCCCATGCGCGGGTAGATCCGCTCGTCGACCGAGGCGCCGAGGCGACGGAAGACATCAGCCGTCTCGTGCACCCGTTCGAGCGGGATGTGCGGATCGATGTCGCTGCAGCCGAGAAAGACGGGCGTCGCCCGAAGCGATCCGGCGTAGTTTCTCGGCGTTCCCGGCGGACCGATGACGCCGCCGCTGAATCCGACGATGGCGCGATAGCGGCGGGCGTGGCGCGCCGCGAATTCGAGCGTCAGGCAGGCGCCCTGCGAGAAGCCGAGCAGCGCGATCCGCTCTTCGCCGACGTTCTCCTTCTCCAGTCCTTCGACGAGCCTGGTCAGTACGCCCAACGCCGAATCGAGGCCAGGCTGGTTATCGTTCATCGGCGCGAGAAACGAATACGGGTACCAGGTGTGCCCGGCCGCCTGCGGCGCCAGGTAGGCCACATCGGTCGTTCCGAGCGCCGCCGCGACGCCGAGGATGTCCTCCGCGGAAGCGCCGCGGCCGTGCGCGCAGATGACGGCGAGGCGAGCCTTCGCCGGTTCGACGCCATATCGCAGCACCGGCTGCGCGGCATGCGGATCGGATATCGTGTGCGTCATCCGCGGTGTTATACCATCGGACCTCGTGACGACGACCTCCTGGCCGGCGCTTCCACTGCAGGAATGGAGGGACACGTACGAAACGCTCCACATGTGGACGCAGATCGTCGGAAAGATCGCGCTCGCGTTGACGCCGAGGATGAATCATTTCTGGAACACGGCGTTTCACCTCACGGCGCGCGGCTTGACGACGCAGCCGCTCCGGTCCGGCGACACGACCTTCGCCATCCTGTTCGACTTCACGTCACACCGCCTGACCATCCAATGCGCGGACGGCGGTACGCAGTCGATCCCTCTCGAGCCGCGAACGGTTGCCGATTTCTACCGGCTCGTCATGGAAACGCTCGACCGGATGCGCATCCCGGTCCGCATAAGGACGGTGCCGTCCGAGGTGCCCAATCCGATCCGCTTCGAACAGGACGTGACGCACCGCGCGTACGATCCCGAGGCGGCCAACCGCTTCTGGCGCGTGCTCGTGGCCATCGCGCCGGTATTTGCGGACTTCCGGTGCCGGTTCGTCGGCAAGAGCAGCCCGGTTCATTTTTTCTGGGGCAGCTTCGATCTCGCCACCACGCGCTTCTCGGGGCTGCGCGCTCCTGAGCGGCCCGGCGCCGACTCGATTACGCGCGAGGCGTACTCGCATGAAGTGATCAGCCACGGATGGTGGCCGGGCAGCGGCACCGTGAAGGACGCGGCGTTCTATGCGTACGCCGCGCCGGAACCGGCGGGCTTCAAGACCGCGGCCATTCGGCCGGCCGACGCCTACTACGACGCCGACTTCTCGATCTTCATCCTGCCGTACGACGCGGTCCGCGCGACGCCGTCGCCCGAGGCGACGCTTACGACATTTCTGAGGAGCACATATGACGCCGCCGCCGATCTCGCGCACTGGCGGCGTGCGGAGCTCGAACGGAGGGAATCCTGATGGGCGGCGCGTGTCCCGATGATGCTTTCGCGGAGTACTAGAACGCAGGGAGCGCAGAGAACGCACAGAACGCCGAGCTCGCAAACAGATTCTCTGCTTCAGCGGAGACCATTCACCGGATGAGTATTCGCGTAGTCCTCGTCGACGATCACCCGATCGTCCTGCAGGGGCTCCAGCACCTGTTCGAGCGCCAGGCGGACTTCGAGGTGGTGTCGTGCTGCGAGGATGCCGCTACTGCAATCGAGGCGGTGCGCGCGCAACACCCCGACGTCCTCGTACTCGACCTGCGCATGCCGGGCGCGAACGGGCTCGACGTCCTCCGCACGATGTTCAATGAGCGGATCCCCTGCCGCACCGTGCTGCTCACGGCCGCGATCACCGAAGAACAGGTGCTCGAAGCGGTGAAGCTCGGCGCGGCGGGGCTCGTCCTGAAGGAATCGCCGCCGGACACGCTCGTGTCGTGCGTCCGCCGCGTTCATCAGGGCGAGCAATGGATCGATCAGGACACGGTGTCGCGCGCGTTCCGCGCCGTGCTCGATCGTGAAGCGGCCGCCCGCGAAGCGTCGCTGACGCTCACGCCGCGCGAGATCGAGATCGTCCGCATGGTGGCCCAGGGCCTGCGCAACAAAGCCATTGCCGAACGGCTGTCAATCTCGGAAGGGACCGTGAAGGTGCACCTGCACAACATCTACGAGAAGTTCCGCGTCGACGGCCGCCTCGAGCTCGTCTTGTGCGCGCAGCAGAAGGGATTGATCTGACACGGTCGCGTCTCATGCCTGCTGGATCGTCACCGGCACGACGAATTCCACGCGCGAGCCCGCCGCCGTCGATTCGATCGTCATCCGGCCGTCGAGCGCCGTCACGCGCTCACGCAGGCTGACCGGTCCGGCGTTGGCGGCGATCAACCGGTCGTGATCCAGGCGTCCTCGGAACGGGAACCCCCGGCCGTCGTCGGCGATCGACACTCGAAGCTGCGCATCGACCGCGTCGAGGCTGACGGCGACGCGCGAGGGATGCGCGTGCTTCAGCGCGTTCACGATCGCTTCGTGCACCATCAGCCGGACGGCGTGATCGACCGTCTCGGGGAGCGAGAGCTCGGGCGGCACGACGCGCAGGGTAATCGGCGTCTTCCACTCCGCGCTCACGCGCGCGCACATGTCCTCGAGCCGCTGCGCGATGGGACCGGAGTGCACCGGCGCAGGGGCGGCCGGCTTCAGCTCGTCGATGAACAGCCGCAGCTCGCGCTGCTCGCTCGCGAGCGCACGCTCGATGGCGAGCAGCCGGTCGTGCGCCGGGGCCGACATGTCCTTGTCGGCGGCAATCGCCTGCAGCTCGAGGCGGATGCCGGTCAGCGCCTGCAGGACGCCGTCGTGCAGATCGCGCGACAGGCGCAGGCGATCTTCGCGCACGGCGAGCTCGCGCAGCCGCTCGGCTACGTACAGCTGGTCGAGCGAGTTCCCGACCTCGCGCGCGACGACTTCTACCGCCGCAAATAAATCCGGCGTCGACGTCTCGGCGCCGGCGAAGAACACCCGGCCCGACAGGTGCTCGGTGTGAAACGCGGCCGACACGAGCGCCTCCGGATCGTATCGCCCGGCGACGAGCGCCTCGAGATCCGACGGCGCGTGCTTGGTCACCACCTCATCGCTGCGGAGCGGATCGGCGACGTAAAGCCACGGCTCATCGTCGGACTCCCACCCGACGACTGCGTTCTGCGATCCGACGACGTTGGCGGCGTGTCGCAGCAGCTGCTCGATGCTCGCCGTCGTGTTCGCGCCGATCAACACCGGCCAGCCGCTCACCTTGCGCAGCGTCGCGATCGCGCTCTCGAGGTCATGGACTGATCGCTGCTGCGCGGTTTCCGCGCGCCGCCGCGCCGAGCTGAGCCATGCGGTCGACACCGCGACGACCACGAACACCGCGAGCCGTACCGCGTCGTCGATACCGACGTCCAGCGAGTAGCGCGGCGGGACGAACCAGTACGCGAGCGACAGCGTCGAGAGAATCGTCGCGAGCATCGCCGGCCCGTATCCGCCGTACATCGCCGGAATGACGACAGCCGGAAAGAACAGGAGGGAGATGCTCGGTTCAATCCAGGGATAGATGAGAGCGGTTCCAATCGACGCGCCCGCGACGGCGACGATAGCGGTCAGATAGCGGTGAGACATCACGCGGTCGTGCGGCGCGGACCGCTGGCGTGCCGGCTCGGCATGCTCTTGACAATACTGTATTTGGGCTTACATTCACTGACACGTCGTGATGCCCCGTCGCTCGAAATCCGGCGACGGCGTGGTTTAGGTTCGTCGCGGTGAGGAACCGCGCGGCCGCGCGACGCGGGACGCCCTGTCGGTCGGGCCGGGTCGCGGCTGGTCAGGCTTCATCGCCACCAACGCCGCAAGACGTGCTCCCTCAAAGCCTTTTGCGAGGTGAGCCGCTCGGGCCGGACCAGCAGGGCGTTCACTTCTGCACCCAGCTCCAGCCCGCATCTCAGCTCGTCTTTTTCAGCTGCGCGAGCAATGCCGCCAGGATCTGGCTGTACTTGTCGTCGGCGGTCGCAAACGCCTTCATGTAGTCCTGCTCGTTCATCTTCTGTTTCTTCCAATCGCCGTCGAACGCGATTGGCTTCCCGCCTTCCTCGTACTGATCGAACGGCTGGTTCTCGGTGATCTTCGACTTCAGCCCGTCGGCAGCGGCGTCCTGAATGAACACCTTCGTGGACGGCACCGATGCGCTGTTCAAGTCGATGTACGTGTCGCGATATTCCTTCTTGTTCAATCGATCGTTGAGCAGCTGCGGCACGGTGTACTTGGCGGAGACGACGAGGAGCTGTGAATTCGGAAAATAGAGCGCGGCGCAGAAGATATCGGGGGCCGTCGGATCCTTCGCGGCAATGGAATCGAGCTTGGCCGCATCGAGCGCCGCCGCGAGCTGTTTGGCAAGCGCCGCAGATTTCGATTCCTGCGCAAAGGCAGTCGACGAGAGCGACACGATGAAGACTGCGACCAGGGGACGGAGCACTCGCGTCATACGGCCTCCCAGATGGGTTATGGGAGGTCTTTTTACACCCTACGGCCTCAAATGAAAAGGGCGTCTTCTTCTTCGCCGCGCGCCTGGCGGCTGCGGCCGTTCTGGCGCAGCTCGCGGATGGCTTGAAATGCGGCGCGAAACGCGCTGAGCAGCGCGCGTCCCTCGCGGGCCGGAGCGCCGATCGACGCCTGCACGGCGTTCAGCGCTTCGTCCACTCGCACCGCGACGTCGCTGAACAACTTGTCGGCGCGCTCCACTTGCGCCGTGGCGAGCGCCGCGGCGCGCGAGGCGTCGCGCGCAATCGTGTTGACGTGGCCGAAGATCGGCTTGATCTCTTGTTCTACGGTGTCGACCAGGCGGCCCAGACGGCGCAGAGCGACACCCGCGGCGACGACGACGCCGACCTGCACGATCGCGACAACCAGGGTCGAAACCGCGATCACGCCGAGAAAGATCTCGCTCGATCGGCTCACGCGTTCTCCCGCGCGCGTGCCTGCTGGTAAGCCTCGCGGCCGCGCTCGATCGCGGTCGAGAGCGTCTCGCGGCTCTGATTGAGCATGTCACGCCCGCGCGCTGCGGCGTCGGCCGCACGGTCGCGTCCCTCGCGTGCCTTCTCGCCGAGGAATTCGCGCGTTTCGCGGCCGGTCGCCGGCGCATACAGCAATGCGACCGCCGCGCCCGCCACCGCGCCAACCAGAAACGCCAGAAGAATGCTGCCCGCGCCCGCGCCGTCGTTGTTCGCCATCTCAGCGATCTCCTAATTCCTGCTCCCTGACCCCTGATCCCCGATCCCTGATCTCCGATCTCTCAAAAGATGCTCACCTTCACATTGAGATACTTCTTCGGATCCTGCTCGATTTGCTTCAGCAGCGCCTGAAATTCCAGGACCGTTTTGTTCATGTTCTCATATAACTGTTTATCTTTCAGCAACTGTCCGGCGGTCCCTTCCCCGTCGTTCAGCTTCGTGACGACCTGATCGAGCCGCGTCGTGACGTCGTTGAGACGATTGAACAGCGCCGGATCGGTCATCAGCTTCCCCGCCGTGCCTTCGCCGCGATTGAGGCGATCGGTGAGCGTACGCAGGTTCGTCGTCGCGCCGGTGAGCGACTGCGAGAAAGCGTCGTCTTTCAGCAGCTTGCCGAGGCTTCCCTCGCCGGCGTTGATGCGCTGCGTCATCGTCTCCAGATTCCGCAGCGACGCGTTGAGCGCATCGACCGTCTGCCGGTCTGTGACGAGTCGACCGAGCGTGCCACGGCCGCCCTTGATCGCGTTGGTGACGTCGTTCGCCGATGTGACGAACTGGTGCAGCTCCGCGTACACGCGATCGTCAGTCATCAGCTTGCCGACCGTGCCCTTGCCCGTCCTGACGTCGCGGACCAGACCGGTGATTTCGCCGATGCCCTGGCTCGCCGTTTCCGTGATGTCGGAAAGCTGCGCCGGCGGGCGGCCCGCGCGGACGGAGCCTCCGTCGGGAATCGGCGTGCCTTTTGTCGACGGCGTGATGTCGACGGCCGCCTGCCCGAGGAGCGACACCGATCCGAGCGTCGCGACCGACTGGTCGGTGATGCGATCGCGGACGCTCTTGTTGACTTCGAACGTGATGTCCACCTGCTCGCCGCCAAGCTCGATGCCGCGCACCGTGCCGAGTTCGACGCCCGCGACGCGCACCGGCGACCCGGGCGTAAGACCCGGCACGGCCGCGAAGCGTGTTTTCAACGTGTAGCGCTGCCAGAAGAACCCACGACTCCCCGTGAGGCTGAAGATCAGAACGCCGGCGATCCCGACCGCGACAATCATCAGCACGCCAATCTTCAATTCCGACCACGCCAGCGAACGTGTCCTCGGCATAAATACCTTCAGCTTTCAGCTTTCAGCTTTCAGCTATCAGCGCCCTGCAACCCTGCACCGCCGCACCGGCACCCTGCAACCCTGCATCCCGCACCTTGCACTGCACCCGGCAAACGAGCTCTTCAGGCGAGAAACTCCTGAATATATTCGTCCTTCGAGTTGCGGAACGCGTCGGCGTCTCCTTCGAAGATGATGAGGCCGTCGCGCAGCATGATGAATTCCGCCTGCCGCTCCTTCTGCGGCGTGGCGGGCACGACGTGCACCGTGCCGTCGCGATCGCGAGTCGCCATGTGCGTCGCGACGTAAAAGGCGTCGCGAAGCTGGTGGGTCACGATGATCGAGCTGACGTTCTCGAGATCTCTCAGCTTGATCATCTCGTCGTCGACGGTGGTCGCGGTGATCGGATCGAGACCTGTCGTCGCCTCGTCGTACAGCAGGACGCTCGGCTTGAATGCCATGGCCCGCGCGATCGCGACGCGCCGCCGCTGCCCACCCGAGAGTTCGGACGGCATCTTGTCGATGTGCTCGGCGAGCCCGATGAAGCCGAGCACTTCTTCGACACGGCGGTCGACTTCCTCCAGCGGCATGTCAGTTTCCTCGTACAGCTTGTAGCCGACGTTTTCGCGAACGGTGAGCGAGTCGAAGAGCGCGCCCTCCTGAAAGATCATCCCCAGATCCGTGCGGACGGCCATCAGCTCGTGCTCGCTGAGCTGATCGACGCGCTGGCCGTTGACCCACACCACGCCGGCGTCCGCCTTCAACAGTCCCACGATGATCTTGAGCGCGGTCGATTTTCCCGACCCGCTGGCCCCCAGGATGATCTTCGTGTGCCCCTTGATGAGCGTGAAGCTGAGATCCCGCAGGACGACCTTGTCGTCGAAGGCGAGCTGCACGCGGTCGAACACCACGACCGGCGCGCCCACTTCAGCGAGCACTTGTTTCGCCGTGAGGCCGTTGGCCGTCGCCTTCATGTCAGCGGGGATAGATCGTGAATATGAGGATCTGCGTGACGAAGAAGTCTGCCGCGATGACTGCGACGGATCCGGCGACGACCGCCAGCGTCGTCGCCTTGCCGACACCCTGCGTGCCGCCGCTCGTCCGCAGCCCGACGTGACACGCGATAGTCACGATGATGAATCCGAGGACGAACGGCTTGATGAGCCCCATCCACACGTCCTGCATGTACAGACTCTTGGTGACCGACGACCAGTAGAGGCCCGATGCCACTTCTAACTGGAACCGCGAAACGACCCAGCCGCCGAAAATACCGACGAAATCCGAGATGATCGTGAGCACCGGCGCCATGAAGAATCCCGCCAGCACGCGCGGCACGACGAGCTTCCGCACCGGATCGGTGCCAAGCGCACGCAGTGCATTGATCTGATCGGTCACGACCATCGATCCGAGCTCGGCGGCAATGCCCGACCCGACGCGTCCCACCAACATCAGTCCGGCCAGCACCGGGCCCAGCTCCTTGATCATCGACGCGCTCACGAGACGTCCCACGACCGGACGCGCGCCGAACTGATCGAGCGTCAGGCCGCTCTGCGACGCGAGCGCCATACCGGTGAACAGCCCGGTCATCAGTACGACCGTCAACGATCCAACGCCGATCAGATCGAACTGCTCGACGATATCGTGGCTGTAAATCGGACGGGTGAAGACGCCGCGGAAGGCGGCGGCGGTCAGAAAGACGTATTCCTGAACTTCGAGCGCCGCTTTCTTGAGCCCGGAGTCGATGGCGCGGATCACGCGGCGTTGGGCCCCCGGTGATGATGTGACGTCGGCCACGGCACACCGAGCTCGGGGTTGCGGAGCCGCTTGATCGTGTCGCGGATCGCCGCAGCCTTCTCGAAGTCGAGGTTGATCGCCGCCGCCTTCATTTCGACCTGCAGCGCCGCGACGTGCGCGTCGAGCTCCGCCTGCGTCTTGAAGCGCTCCGTGCCGTCGCGGACCGTCGTCGGCGTCATGTAGTCGCGCTCATAGACGCTCGACATCACCTCGTCGATCTGCTTGACGATCGACTGCGGCGTGATGCCGTGCTCCTCGTTGTAGGCCTGCTGGAGCGCGCGCCGGCGCTCGGTCTCGCCGATGCACACGCGCATCGAATCCGTGATCGTATCGGCGTACATGATGACGCGGCCGTTGACGTTCCGCGCTGCGCGGCCGGACGTCTGAATGAGCGAGCCGCCCGATCGCAGGAATCCCTCCTTATCGGCGTCGAGAATCGCGACCAGCGACACCTCCGGCAGGTCGAGCCCTTCGCGCAGCAGATTGATGCCGACGAGCACGTCGAACTCGCCGCGCCGCAGGTCGCGCAGAATCTGCACCCGCTCGAGCGTCTCGATGTCCGAATGCAGATACCGCACTTTGACGCCGAGCTCCTGATAGTACGACGTCAGATCTTCCGCCATCCGCTTGGTCAGCGTCGTCACCAGCACGCGCTCCTTGCGGTCGACGCGCGTCCGGATCTCCTGCAGCAGGTCGTCCACCTGGCCTTTCACCGGACGCACGTCGATCGGCGGATCGATGAGCCCTGTCGGACGGATGATCTGCTCGACGACGACGCCCTGCGATTTAGACAGCTCGTAAGGACCCGGCGTTGCCGACACGAAGATCACCTGGTGCACCCGCTTTTCCCACTCCTCGAAGTTCAGCGGCCGGTTGTCGAGCGCCGACGGCAGCCGAAACCCGTACGCGACGAGCACTTCCTTGCGCGAGCGGTCGCCGTGGTACATCCCGCGGACTTGCGGCACGGTCTGGTGGCTCTCGTCGACGATGATCAACGCGTCGGTCGGCAGGTAGTCGAGGAGGGTCGGCGGCGGCTCGCCGGGTGCACGGCCGGTCAGATGGCGCGCGTAGTTCTCGATGCCATGGCAGTAGCCGATCTCGCGGATCATCTCGAGGTCGAACATCGTGCGCTGGTGCAGCCGCTGGGCCTCGAGCAGCCGGCCCTCACCCTCGAGAATGCTGCGGCGCTCCTTCAACTCCTCCTTGATCGTCTCGACGGCGCGCCGAGTCCGATCGCGCGGCGCCACGAAATGCGACTTCGGGTAGATGGCGATCTTGTCGTGGCGGCGGATTGTCTTGCCGGTCAGCGGATCGAACGACACCAGCTCGTCGACATCGTCGCCGAACAGCTCGATGCGAAGCCCCTGCTCTTCGTAGGACGGATAGACTTCGACGATGTCGCCCCGGACGCGGAAAGTGCCGCGACCGAAGTCGTGATCGTTGCGCTCGTACTGGATTTCGACGAGCTTCCTGAGAATCTGCTCGCGCCCCATCCGCTGCCCGCGCTCGAGCGGCAGCAGCATGCCGTAATAGGCCTCGGGCGATCCGAGGCCGTAGATGCACGACACGCTGGCGACGATGATGACGTCTCGGCGCTCGAACAGCGACCGTGTCGCCGACAGCCGCATGCGGTCGATCTCGTCGTTGATCGTCGCCTCTTTCTCGATGTACGAGTCGGTGGCCGGCACATAGGCTTCCGGCTGGTAGTAGTCGTAGTAGCTGACGAAATACTCGACGGCGTTGTCGGGGAAGAAGCGCCGGAACTCCTGGAAGAGCTGCGCGGCGAGCGTCTTGTTGTGAACCATCACCAGCGTCGGCCGGTTCACGCGCGAGATGGTCTGCGCCATCGTGAAGGTCTTGCCCGAGCCGGTGACGCCGAGCAGTGTCTGACACCGATCGCCGCGTTCGAGTCCGTCCACGAGCTCGCCGATGGCGCGCTCCTGGTCGCCGGCGAGAGAGAAATCCGAGACGAGGCTGAAGCGGTCGTAGACGGAGGGCATTGGAACTCACCATGGTACTCGGGGCGGGTGATTCGAGGCTAGGGCTGGGTCGGTTGCTGGTTGCTCGGGGCTGGTTGCCGGGGGTTGGTTGGTCGGGCCGGCCTTTCCTTCGAGCTCCCGCAACAGCCACAGCTTGGCGAGCCGCCAGTCGCGCTTCACGGTGTCGGTGGAGACGTGCAGGACTTCGATCCTCGCACTGGCCATGGCGCACGAGATCGGCCACGTGCTGCTGCCGCCGCCCGGTCACTCGACGAGCGGGATCATGCGACCGACGCGGGACGGCGACGACATCCGTCATGCCGTTCTCTCGGCCAGCTGACGTTCACGTCCGCGCAATCGAGTCTTATTCGAAAGAAGGTCGTCGGCTGCCGGTGCGATCAGCGCTTGAAGGGAGCGAAGTAGCCTCTTCGAGATCGAACTTTTTGATCGCGCGCGTTCCGAACCTTCACCTCAACTTTGCGCCAGGCGCCGTCAGCCTTCTCGTTCGCGGACACATAGCCGATCGTGTATTGCGCGCGGATCTCGGCGACGACCTTCTCGTACACGCCGTCGAGCTCCTTCACCGATGTGGGGAAGAACGCGCGGCCGCCGGTCGTATCGGCAATCTGCTGGAGGATCATCCGCTGCTCGTTCCGCGATGACGCCGACTGGTGTTCGAGCGCGCCGATGGCGTACACGGTCGCGTCCGACGCCTTCAGGAGATCCATCAGCTCGCTTCGCGAAAGGGAGCTGCGCGTATCGCCGCCGTCGGTGTACAGCAGCATGATCTTGCGTCCGTCCTGTCCGGCCGCGCCGTCGAGATACACGCCGATCGCGTCGTAGAGCGCGGTCCACCCGCTCGCCTTCTTCTGGCGGATCCGCTCAACCACGCGGGGAAACTCATTCTGGCTGTAGCGCGCCACGCGCACTTCCGTGTCGAAGTCGACAACGGTGATGTCGGCGGCGTCGGTCAGCGTGTTGAGGAACTTGATCGCGGCGGTCTTCGTGAAGCGCATGTCCTCGCCCATGCTCTCGCTCACGTCGAGCAGCACGCCGAGGTGCATCGTGGGGCCGGCCTGTCCGGCCTCGACGTCGCCGGCCGCGAAATGGCGAATCGTCTGTTTCTTCCCGTCTTCGAAGATCTCGAAGTCGTCGGCAGTGAGACCGTCGACGAGGCCGCCTTTCCTGTCCGTCACGGTCACGCCGACGTTCACGAGGTCGACGGCGCTGCGGAAAACCGGCACCTGCTGACCTGCGCCGCTCGACATCACGGACGCGACTGACGCTACGGACAGAGAGAGAAAAGCCAGCGCAGTCACCGCCGCCTCACAATCCGCACTATAAACCTGTGCCAGCTCGACAGAGCGTATAATCGTTGGTTGGTACTGACGTGCGGTGCCTTGCAGTCTGTCAGGACGAGCTGGTCATCAGGATGCTCGACGAGATCCTGCTGCCCGGGTTCGAGGTCGAGTTCATCGTCGACAATCGGCCGCTCTCCCGACGTCTGCACGAAGCCGGCGTCACCGTCACGCTGGGCGACCCGCGGCGCACTGAGACGTGGCTCAAGGCCGACATCGGCCCGAGCACCTGCGTCATCATCGAGGACAACGGCCGCCGCAACCCCAGAAAACTCCTCGAAGCCGTTCGCGACGCCGGCGCGGCACTCATCTACGTGCTCGCCGTCGGCGCGGTGCCGACCGGCAAGCGCGCCGAGGAACTGCGCGACGAATTCCCGGACGTCGTCCACCTGTCGATGTCCGAGCTGTTCGGCGGCCCGCTGCTCACCGAGTTCAGCCGCTCCCTGACGCGCGCGCGCGTGCAGCAGTACCAGCGCTACTTCAGCGATGCGGAGCGCGTCCTCATCATGCTGCACAACGATCCCGATCCCGACGCGCTCGCGAGCGGCCTGGCGCTGCGCAACGTGCTCCGCCGCACGAAAGCGACGGCGATCATCGGCGCCATGCAGGGCGTGACGCGGCCGGAAAACCTGCGGATGGTGAATCTGCTCGACATCCACGTCGAGCCGGTCACGATCGAGTCGCTGAAAGAGTACGATCGCCTCGCGATGGTCGACGTGCAGCCGCACTACTTCGGCGACGCCATCGACCGCATCGATCTCGTCATCGATCACCATCCCGAGCAGCCCGGATACACGGCGGTGTTCAAGGACATCCGTCCGGACTACGGATCGACGTCGACGATTCTCACCGAGCACCTGCGCGCCGTGGACGCGAACATCTCGGAGCGCACCGCGACGGCGATGCTCTACGCGATCAAGTCCGACACGCTGTTCTTCAACCGCCAGACCAATCGCGTGGACCTCGAGGCGTTCTCGTATCTCTACCCGCTGGCCGACGCGGCGCTCATTCGCAAGATGGAGGGGTCGGAAATCACGCTGGAGCGGCTCGAGTACGTGCTGAAGGCGCACCGCGGCGGCGTCCTCGCCGATCAGGTGTTCTGCGCGTTCCTCGGGCCGTCGCCGCGCGAAGACTTCATCCCCTACGTCGCCGACTTTTTCCTGCAGGTGGAGGACGTCAAGTGGACGATCGTCGCGGGCGTGGTCGGCGATTCGCTCGTCGTGTCGGTCCGCAATCTCGGGTACACGAAGAACGCGGGCGAGTTCGTCCGGCGCTACTTCTCGAACATCGGCAGCGCCGGTGGCCATCGGGCGATGGCGAAGGCCGTCGTGCCGATGCGCGCGTTTCGCGAGAAGTTCGGCGACCCGAGCGGCGAGGAGATCGGCGCGAAGCTGCAGGCGCTCGCGCACGAGTTCCTCGCGCACGATGGCATGCGGGAAGTCCGAAGTCCGAAGTCCGAAGTACGAAGTGAGTCTGAAGAAGTGAAAAGCCGCTAACTTTCGAGCGCCTGATCGAGATCGGCGATCACATCCTCCGGATCTTCCAACCCCACCGACAACCGCAGCATGCCGCGCGTGACGCCCGCTTCGCGAAGCTGCGCGTCGGTGTGCCCCCACTGCGATGTGAGCACCGGCATGCTGATCAGGCTCTCCACGCCGCCGAGGCTCGCCGCGCGCCTGATGATCTTCAGTCGATCGTACACACGCGCGGCGCGATCGTAGCTTCCATCGAGGTCGAAGCAGACCATCCCGCCGAAGCCGGTCATCTGCCGCTTCGCGATGGCGTGATCCGGGTGCGTCGCGAGGCCGGGGTAAAACACACAGGTGACGCGCTTGTCGCGCGCCAGGAACTGCGCCACCGCGTCGGCGTTCGCGTTGTGCCGCGCCACGCGCAGCGGCAGCGTCTTCAGGCCGCGTCCGAGCGCGTACGCCGGATGCGGATCCATCACCGTCCCCAGCTGGCGGCGGGCTTTGGCGATCGGATCGACCAGCGCTTTCGACCCGGTGACGACGCCGCCGGTTACGTCGCTGTGACCGTTGAGATATTTCGTCGCGCTCTGCATCGCGAGGTCGACGCCCATGGCCAGCGGCTGTTGATTGATGGGGCTCGCAAAAGTGTTGTCGATCACCGACATCACGCCGCGCGCGCGGCAGGCGTCGGCGACCCGCTTCACGTCGACGCATCGGAGGGTCGGGTTGATCGGCGACTCGAACCAGACGATGCGCGTGCGCGGGCCGATGACGCGATCGGGATTGGCGAGATCGTCGAGCGTCACGAACCGGGGTACGACGCCGAACTTGGCGAGCAGATCCTCGAGCAGATGGAGCGTTCCGCCGTAGATGGCGGCGCTGCACACCACCTCGTCGCCGGCCTTCAGGTGCGCCATCAGAATGGTCGTCGTCGCCCCTTGTCCCGACGAGAAGAGCAGCGCCGACTCGCCGCGATCGAGCGACGCCACCTTGCGCTCGACGCTGACGATCGTCGGGTTGTCGTACCGTGAGTAGAGATATTTCGACGATCGTCCCTGGTTGTAGTCGACGACCTCCTGCGCGGTGTCGAAGACGAAGGTCGTCGTTTCGTAGATCGGCGTTGTCAGCGGCATCGCAACGCCGCGATCTGTTTCTCCGGCGTGGATCAGTTCGGTTGAAAATTTCATGATCCGACTCTTTCTCCACTCGCGCCCACGTTTTCTTATTCGCGTGGGGCCCCGCCCCCACGCGCTGGCGCCCTCGCAGCTCTTTCCACTGCTCGCGGGGCCCCACCCCCGCTCGTCTCACTTGCGCATTCGCGCTCGCTCGAGCCGCAGGCGCTGCCCTCGCGCCTATCCAAAACCAAACGTCACCGAATCGTGACGTGTTCTCCGCTCGCGCCTACGACGGGCTCGATGAATTGATGATACGCGTCTTCGTAGCCGCGACTCATCAACTCGTCGAGCGGCTGCGCGCGATGCGATCGATCGTCGTAGCCGCCCGCGAAATCGAGCGGTCCGACGGCGTTGTGGACCGGTCGGATCGTGAAGATGCGAACGCCGCCGGTGGTCGTCGTCGCATCACGGACGACCGCGGCTTCCGTCGACTGCAGATATTCCCCAAGGCGGCCGCGTCCCTCGATGCGCGCGCTGGCGAGCGCGTGCGGTCCCGGCGACTGCGGGGCGGCCGCGACCAGGACGATCTGCTCCGTTCCGAGATCGATCAGCTCGTCGACGAGGCGAATGAGGCCCGCCGGCCGGTCGCACAGGCGATGCGTCTCGCCGCGCCAGTAGCTCTCGGATGCGAACGTGACACGGTGCCAGTCGGCCGCGAGGGGCAGCGTCAGCGCTGCGGCGACCGCGTCGGCCAGATGATCCCGGCCGATGCCGGCCAGATCGAACACCTCGGCGCGCCGTGCGTCCGCGGCCTCCGTCGTCGCCCGCCGCACGAGACCGCGCCGCCGCGGCTCCGCCACCAGCGCGAACACGAGATCGCGGCGCGCGTCGACGTCGTGCGCGGTCACGAGCAACTCGCTGAACCCGGGCTGCCCGAGGTTGTCGGCGAGCAACTCGGCGTACCGCCGCACCAGCTCGGGCGGCGGCGGTTGCTTCAGCTGTGCGGCGCCCCGGACGAGGTCCCACAGCACGCGCCACGTGTAATCGACGGCTGTCTGCGACGACAGCGGCGCGCGCGCGCCGAGCCACCACCACGCGCCGCGAACGTTCCGTATGCCTGCGGCGATCCCGTCCGCGAGAGCAATTGCCGCGGCGACGCCCAACACGATCAGCACGAGGCGCGGAAGCCACGTCGGCAGCGCGTCGGGCGCGAAGGCCGCCCGTGCGGCGCTGACGTACGCGCCGACGAGGCCGGACGATCCGCCGGCGCCCACGAGCTTGAGCACGAAATCAATCGGAAAAACGATCAGACCGAGCGCGACCGCGGCGATTGGCACGGCGACCGTTGCGACCGACGCCGCGACCGCCCACGCCACGATGCGCGGGACCAGACGCCACGCATACAACGATCGCACGGATGGCGACCGCCAGAATCCTTTGTCGTCCCACAGGCGCTGAGCGCCGTCGATGGCGGCGAAGAGCGCGCCGACGGCGCCGATGCCGCGGCCGGCGACGATATCGATCTTGACGCCGGCCTCGTGGAGCGCCCGCAACGCACCGGTATGGTACGCGCCGTCGGTGCCCGTTCCCGTCAGCACCAGCGCCGTTCGAAGTCGCGGCGAGTACGGTACGGCGCCGAGCTCGGTCATCCGCCGTTGTCGTCGTGGATGGTAATGAGCTTGACGATCTCGAACTCGCGGTTGCCGCCGGGCGTGATGACCTTCACCGCGTCGCCCGCCTCCTTGTTGAGGAAGGCGCGCCCGAGCGGCGAGGTCGTGGAGATGAGCCCTTTGGCCGCGTCTGCGTCCTCAGGCATGACGAGCTGAAACACCTGTTTCTCGCCGTTGCTCTCGACGACGTGTACCGTCGAGCCGAATCCCGCGCGGTCGTGCGGAATGCGATCGACGTTCATGATCGCAATCTCCGAGACACGCTTCTTCAGCATGCTGATGCGCGCCTCGACGAGACGCTGCCGCTCCTTGGCCGCGGCGTATTCCGCGTTCTCGCGCAGATCGCCGAGCTCGCGCGCGCGCTTGATTTCCTTCGGCAGCTCCAGCTTCAGCTCGCGATCGAGCGCCGCGATTTCTCCCTCGAACTTCCTGATCAGCCGTTCCTTCATTGATGGATCGTCTCGAGGCCGAATGGTACCACAGTGTTATAGTCGTCGGTCGTCGGTCGACTGAACGATGAAGTCTATCGCCAGCCGTCAGAATCCGATCGTAGCGCACTACCGCTCCGCAGCGCGCGGCGACGCAGCGGACGTCGTCCTGCTGGACGGCGTTCATCTCGTCGTCGAAGCCCTCGAGGCCGGCATTCCACTGCACGACGTCGCCGTCGCGAGCGATGCGACCGGCCGCGCCGACGTAAAGGAAGCGACCCGAGCGCTGATCGATCGCGGCGTCGACTTCGTCACTGTCTCTGCGTCGGTCATCGACGCGATCAGCCCGGTGCGATCGTCGAGTCCAATCGTCGCGCTCGCCTGCCGGCCGTCCACCGACGAAGCGCGCCTGTACCGCAGCGCGGCGCCGCTCGTGATCGTCGCCGTCGACGTTCAGGATCCCGGCAACGTCGGCGCGATCGTGCGCGTGGCCGAAGCCGCCGGCGCAACCGGCGTAGTCGCCGCCGGCGCGTCAGCAGATCCGCTCGGCTGGAAAGCGCTGCGCGGATCGATGGGGAGCGCGCTGCGGCTGCCGTTGACGGCAGCGTCCGACGTCGGCGCATCGATTGCCGGTGCTCGGCGACACGGGTGCCGCATCGTCGCGACCGTCGCCCGGGGCGGTCGATCCGTATTCGATGTCGATTACACCGGTCCGGTGGCGATCCTGATCGGCGGCGAGGGCCCTGGGCTGCCGGAATCGATCGTCGGACGGGCTGACGAGCGCGTCACGATTCCAATGCGGCCGCCCGTCGAGTCACTGAACGCTGCCGTCACGGCCGCGTTGATCGTCTACGAAGCGCACCGGCAACGACGATGAGCTCGCTGTTCGAAGACGACGAGCCGCGCGGGAAATGGGCGCCGGCGCCGCTGGCCGAGCGGATGCGCCCGCGCGCGTTCGACGAGTTCGTCGGCCAGGAGGAGCTGCTCGCGCCCGGCAAGCCGCTGCGCGAAGCCATCGAGCGCGATTTCCTGCAGTCGATCATTCTCTGGGGCCCGCCCGGCACCGGCAAGACGACGCTCGCCCGCATCATCGCGGACACGACGAAGGCTCGCTTCGTGTCGTTCAGCGCGGCGCTGGCCGGCATCAAGGAAATCCGCGAGGTCATGGCCGACGCCGAGCGCCTGCGACGGACCACCGGCCGCCGAACGATCGTCTTCATCGACGAAATCCATCGCTTCAACAAGGCGCAGCAGGACGCGTTTCTGCCGCGCGTCGAAGCCGGCGACATCGTGCTCATCGGCGCGACGACCGAGAATCCATCGTTCGAAGTCAACGCGGCGCTGCTGTCGCGGTCCAAGGTCTTCGTGCTGCGCGGCCTCGTCACCGAGGAAGTCGAGGTGATCCTGCGCCGCGCCGTTGCGGACGCCGAGCGCGGCTACGGCACGGAGCGCATCGACATCGACGACGATGCGCTGCACGCGATGGCGGTGTATGCCAACGGGGACGCGCGCGCGGCGTTGAACGTGCTCGAGCTCAGCGTCACCTCGGCGCCGGTCGTCGCGGAGCGGGGCGATGGAGTCCCCGCGGAGCGCGTCCGGGCGGCAGGGGCTCCCGGATTGAGCGAAGACGGGCGCCGCCGCGTCGACGTTCAGCACGTCGAGCAGTCGATCCAGCGACGTGCTCTGCTGTACGACAAAAGTGGAGAAGAGCATTACAACCTCATCTCGGCGCTTCACAAGTCGATGCGCAACAGCGATCCCGACGCGTCGGTGTACTGGCTCGCGCGGATGCTCGAAGCGGGTGAGGATCCGCTGTACATCGCCCGGCGGCTCGTGCGCTTCGCGTCCGAGGACGTCGGCAACGCCGACCCTCAGGCGTTGACGGTCGCAGTCGCCGCGAAGGATGCCGTCCATTTCATCGGCATGCCGGAAGGGAACACCGCGCTCGCGCAGGCGGCGATCTATCTGGCGACGGCGCCCAAGAGCAACGCGGTGTACGAAGCGTATAGCCAGGCTGCCGATGATGCGCACAAGGACGTGGCACAGCCGGTGCCGCTGCATCTGCGGAATGCGCCAACCAGACTGATGAAGGATCTCGAGTACGGCAAAGGCTATCGCTACGCCCACAACGAACAGGATGCGATCGCCGACATGTCGTGTCTGCCGCCGGCGCTCGAAGGCCGCCAGTACTACGATCCGAAGGAGCGCGGGTTCGAGAAGGAAATCAAGAGGCGCCTCGACGGATGGGCCGAGATCAAGAAGAAGCGGCGAAACATCGAGTGATCTGCGCGTCGAGCGTGGCATCATAGCAGCACGATGCCGCCGACTCGTACCTACCGCGCCGGCGAGTCGATCGAAGACTACTGCCGCGCGTGCAAGACCGACCGCATGCATACCGTGATCGTCGTCGATGCCGAGAGTCGACCGCTGCGCGTATCGTGCGGGTTCTGTCACAGCGAGCACAATTATCGCGGCGGACCCAGAGTCGATGTCGGCGGCCCTGAAAGAGCCGCCCCTCTACAAAGAGCCGCCCCATTACAAAGAGCCGCCCCACAACAAAGGACCACCGCACAACATCGCGAATCGTTCCCCATCGTCAGCGACCGTGAAAGGACGAGCGCGCCTATGAGCGTCGATCGTGAGACGGATATCGAGCTCCTGCTGCGCCGGATCATCCGCGAAGAAACCGGCATCACACCTGTTACACCCGCCGAGAAATGGCGCGGCGGCACGTTCGTGTTGCGTCCAGGCACGGCGGGGCTCCAGGAGAAGAGCTGGCCGATCGAAACGTTCTTTCACAAAGTGGTCATGCTGCGGAATCGGCTGCGGAACCTCGAACAGCAGGTCAACGCTGCCGAGCTCCCCGACGAGATGAAGGTGAAGCTGCAGGCGTATATCAGCGGATGCTACGGAAGCCTGACCAGTTTCAACGTGCTCTTCGCCGATGAAGACGATCAGTTCAAGGGATCCGGCGGCGAGTAATACACTACGCGCTATGAAATTTACTCTTCTCGCGACATCGCTCGCCCTCCTCGCTGTCGGCTGCGGCAGCAGCAACAGCAGCGCTCCCACGGCGGCCCAGAGCGGACCGACGATGAGCTTCTTCGTCAGCAGCGCGAAGAGCACCACGGGGAATCTTGCCGGTCTGGCGGGCGCCGATGCTACCTGCCAGCGGCTCGCGCAGAACGTCGGTCTCGGCGCCAAGACGTGGCGAGCCTATCTGAGCGTCGAGCATGATGCCGCGAACAACAACAACCCGACCGACGCGCGCAGCCGAATCGGCAGCGGCCCCTGGTTCAATGCGAAAGGCGTGATGGTTGCCGCGAATCTGACCGATCTGCACGCGCGCAAAGGCGACGCGACCGTGTTCCTCGACGAGACCGGAGCGCAGATTCCGGGCAACTGGACCGGATCGCCTACGCCGATCGAGCACGACATCCTGACCGGGTCGAACGCTGATGGAACCCTCATGGTTGGCTTCACGTGTTCCGACTGGACGTCGGCGGCAACGACCGCAGTGGCACAGGTCGGCCATTCAGATGGTTTGGGACCGAATGGCGACACGTCGGGAACGCTCGCGTTGTGGACCTCGGCGCACGCGAACCAGAACTGCTCCAACACGGCCCCGCGCGGAGGAGCCGGACGAATCTACTGCTTCGCCCGCTGACGATCCGCCGCTGCGGCGCTATCTGAAGATCGACTTCGCGATCGTCATGTGGACACCCTTCGTGCCGTCGACGACCTGCGTCACGTGCAGGTTGCCGGCGATCGAGCACAGGACGTACGCGTCTTCGCGCGACAGCTTCTTCTCCGCGACGAGGAACTCCACCATCTCGCGCGTGGCGATTTCCGCCGCCTTATCGAGATCCGGATCGAGCCCCATCGTGATGTAGCCGAGTCTGGTTTCAGCGCGCGGCCACTTCAGCTGCGCTCGTTTTCGGACGCGGATCTCGAACGTCCCTCGGAGCGAGGTCTCGACGGCCGTTCCTGTCACCTCGCCGTCCGCTTGAACCGCGTGGCCATCTCCGATCGACAACAGCGCCCCCGGTACGTTGACAGGCAGCAGCAACGTCGATCCCGCGACAAGATCCTTGTTGTCGAGATTGCCGCCATGCTTTCCGGGTTCGCGGCTGCCGATGCGCGCCGCGCCTGCCGGCGGCGCCACGCCAATCGTGCCGAAAAACGGCGCCATCGAGATGGAAGCGCCGGCGAACTGCAACTGCGCCGCGCCCGGCGGCCACCGTATGAGGCGCAGCGCAGGCGCCGTGAAATCGTCGGGCAATGCGCCGCCGCCTGGATTGATGGCCTCGACGCCGAACGGATGAAGGAACGCGATCGCGATGATCTCGACTTCGAGCGCATCGCCGGGCTCCGCGCCTTCGACGAAGATCGGACCGGTCAGCGGGTGCGGTCCGGCCGTCTTGTCCGTGATCGCCGCCTCGACGGCCTTCAGCGACGCCGGAATCTCGTCGTCTTTGACGCCGGCGTCCTTCAGCCGCTGTACGCCGCGCGCGATCATCGTCTCGACGCGCACGCGATCGCCGGCTGCGATCCGCAGCGCCGGCGGGAGGCGCGCGTCGAAGTAGCCCCAGTGCACGTGCGAGGGCGTAAGCGGAAGATCGTGTACGCGGCCCTGGAAAGCGGTCTCGCGGACCTGAAAGGAGCGCGCCACACGTTCGGCCTGCCGAGACGACGGCACCGCGTCGGTGCGCGCCACATTCGAGTTGTTTTGAGCGGTGAGGAGGGCGGCGACAACGATCAGTATCTGCTTCATGGGTTCACATGAGTCGAGAGCGACCACGTGCGAATTATACTGACCGCCTTCCACCGGGAGGTCTCCATGCAGCTGCATCTGGCCGAACGCACTGAACGTCACCAGGCGCATCCACGATCTGCGGGCGATCACGAAGCTGTTGACGGTGTTCGAGACGTTCGACAGCGAGGCGGAGGCGTGACCAGTTTCTCGATTGCGGGAGTGTGACGGGACTTCGGGATTCGAACCCCGAACCTTTATTGTTGTTCCGCGACAATCGCCTGCTGCGTCTGCTGCACGGGCGCCTCGAACGACGGCAGCTTGCGCAGCATCTCGGCGCGCAGCGGAAGAATGAATGAGAAGCGATAATCACCCTGCATGCGGCCGATCGGGATGCCGACGAGATCGCCGTGCTGGTTCAGCACGCCGCCGCCCGACACGCCGGGGTGGCCGTCGGTGAGGCAGGTCACCAGGCCGTTCGACGTCCGCTGGCCGACGTAGCCGGTCGAGAGGATGATTCCCTTCGAGTAGTCGTTGCCGAGCCGGAAGATCGGATCGGCGAAGTCGTAGGCGAACGACGTATCGAGATGCAGCGCCGGTAGATCGACTTCTTTCGTCTTGATGATCGCCCAGTCGCCGCTGTGGACCTCCACGTCGGCATCGCCCGTGTCGACGACCTTCGCTGAAATTTCTTTCCCCTGATACATCACCTTGACCGACGCGATCCGCCGCGACGACTGGCGGTCGTCGTCTTCTCGGAGCGCGACGACCGCGTGCTTGACGGTGATGAAGTAGCCGTGTCCGAGATAGCCGGCCGTGCCGTAATTGGTCTTGCCGAAGTTGTCGTACGAGTAGAGCTCGACGAAGCTGGTTCGGCGCTGACGCAGCAGCTGCACCGGCAGCAGCCCCATCTCGCTCTGCAGCTCCTGCTTGATCTCCGCCATCATCTTTGCGCGCGATCCGGTCGTCGGTCCGTCGGCGTCGTCCTTCGGCCTTGACGTCCGGCCGATCGTCGCCGCGGGCACGACCGCGTCGGTAGTCCGCGCATGTCCGAGCTCGCTGCGCACTTCGGCACGAAGCGCCTGCAGCTCGCGCTCGTACGATGCCTGCGCCGCCGCGTCGTGGCGGCGCGCGTGCAGAATGCCGAGCGTGAAGCCGGAGATCGCCGTGGCGGCGAGGGAGGTGATGAACACGAGGCGCCGAGAAATCATTCTGTACTCCAAGTTCGGCAGCTAAACCACCGTCCCCCAGCCTGCAGACGAGCTGCCGGCCGCGGTAGGTTTACAGCTTTGCGTTCCCGCACACGGCGGGATTGCCCTTTCGCTTGGAAAGCGCTGAGCTATTTACAGTTGGTCGGTTGAGCGAGCTAAGTCAACTGTAGCAACCGTCCCGAAGAGTGTCAAGCTGATCTCGTCTTTACGATCGTTTTTTCAATTTTGTAAGCGCCCAGCCCGCGGCAAACACTCCGACGCCAACAGCAAACAGCCGCGCGTCGGGGCCCATTGGTCCGGCCGTGAAAATATCGACCAAGAGCAGCCACATCCCCATGAGTTGCGCGAGTCGGCCGGTGTAGTAGATGGCCGTCATCTTTCTTTTTCGGATCCTGCCAGCAGCTTTGCCGCGCTAGATGCGATCAAAATTTTTCTCGATTTCGCGGCGGGTCAGACGGAGCATCACCGGCCGTCCGTGCGGGCAGACCGTTGAGTACGCGGTCGCTCGCAGCTCGTCGAGAATATGCGTCATTTTTTCGTACGTAAGCGGGTAGTTCGCCTTCACCGCCGCGTGACACGCCGTCGTGGCCGCGATGCGCTGCAGCGCGTCCTGCACCTGCGCGCCCCGATCGAGCCCCTCGAGATCCTCGGCGAGCGCGAGCAGCGCCTTCGAGCAGTCCTCGGTCCTCAGCAGTGCCGGAACTGCCGTTATCTTCACCGTCGCGGCGCCGAAGCTTTCGAGCTCGAAGCCAAAGCGTTCCAGCTCGCGCGCGCGGTTCACCAGCGCCTGATGCGCCGACGGAGCGAGATCCAGCACGATCGGCACCAGCAGCCCTTGCGACTCGAGCCGTCCCGCCGTCAGCTTCTCCATGACGCGCTCGAACAGCACGCGCTCGTGCGCGACATGCTGATCGATGATCGCAACGCCGTCATCGTCGACGGCGATGATGAACGTATCGCGGAACTGTCCCAGCGGGATCAGGGGTTTGATGTCGACGGAGACAGCAACCGCAGCATTCGCGGAGATCGCAGAGAATGAGTGGCTCTCCGCGCCCGGCGTGCTCGGCGCCCGGCTTGCTTCCTGCGGCACCCATCGATTCGGATACGCGCCGCCGGTCAGGACACCTGGAAGCGTGCTCGCCGCGGGAATTCGTGTTTCCACCTCCGGTCGAAGCTGCAGGAGCGGCACGCCGCTGTGGCCGAGCGCGTCCATCAGCGCGCGGCGCACGACTTCGTGGACGAGCGACTGATCGCGGAACCGGACTTCCGCTTTTGTCGGATGCACGTTGACGTCGACGGCGTCCGGCGCCATCTCGATGAACAGGTGCACCTCGGGGCTGCGCTCCTTGATCGACGCCTGGCTGTACGAGTCGATGATCGCGTGCGCGATCGTGCGATCCTTGATGACGCGGCGGTTGACGAAGACGTTCTGCGGGCCCCGCGTCGGGCCCGTGTCGGCGAGCGCGGCGATGAATCCGGTCAGCCGCAGACCGCCCGCCTCCTTCCTGACCTCTATCAGATCGGTCCGCTCGCCGTATAGCTGATACAGCCGATCGCGCAGCGATGCGGCCGGCGGACATTGCAGCACAACCCGTCCGGCGCTGGTCAGCGTGAATCCAACCGCCGGACAGGCGAGCGCGAGCTGCGTGACGATGCGCGAGACCTGCGCCGATTCGGCGGCGTCGGACTTCAGGAACTTCCGCCGCGCGGGAAGGTTGTAGAAGAGGTCGTTGACTTCGACGATTGTCCCTTCGGCGGCGCCGATTTCGACGACCGATCCGACCATGCCGCCGTTCACGCGGATTTCGGTTCCGCTCTGCCGACCGCGCGCGCGGCTGCGGAGGACGAAATGCGAGACCGAGGCGATCGACGGCAGCGCTTCGCCGCGGAATCCCATCGTCCGGATCGCCGCGAGATCGTCGGCACGGCGAATCTTGCTCGTGGCGTGGCGCTCTATCGCAAGCCGCGCGTCTTCCGGCTCCATGCCTTCGCCGTCGTCCTCGACGCGGACGTGCTTCTTGCCGCCGAGCTCGGTATGGATCGCGACACGCTGCGCGCCGGCGTCGATCGCGTTTTCGACCAGCTCCTTGACGACCGACGCCGGACGTTCGACGACCTCGCCGGCCGCAATTTGGTTCGCGAGATCGTCTGAAAGGCGATGAATGCGCGCCAAATGTTTTGTCCTGCGGGCGTGGCCCGCTTGCGATCGCTCGGCTGAAAGCCTCGCGCTACACGACGCCTCGCTCGGCTGAAAGCCTCGCGCTACACGACGATTCGACATCGTAGCGCGAGCCTTTCAGGCGAGCGACTGTGATAGCGTTCAGATCCACCGCCTGCGCCGGAAGACCATCAGCATCGCGATCACCACCGCGGTCATGATGCCGAACACCCACCAGAACTGCGCGGCCTGGCTGCCCGGAAAGCGCGGCAGCGGTACGTTCATTCCCCAGATACCCGTCAGCAGCGTGAGCGGCATGAAAATCGTCGCGACGACGGTCAGCACCTTCATCACCTCGTTGAGCCGGTTGCTCACGTTCGACAGATGCGCGTCGAGCATGCCCGTGATCCGATCCTGAAACATGATCGCATCGTCGGCGACGCGCACGAGATGATCGTAGATGTCGCGGAACCTGAACGACATCTCGGTGCTGATGTCGACGAAGTCGCGGCGCGCGAGACGGGCGATGACGTCGCGCTGCGGCGTGATGATGCGCCGCAGCCGCGCAACCTGGCGCTTTTCATCGAGGATGGCCTTGGCGAGCGCCGGCTTCGGATCCTCGAAGATTGCCTTCTCGAGATCGTCGAGCCGGTCCTCGAGCTTGTCCACTTCGGGGCGATAGCGGTCGACCATCGCATCGACGATGCGATGCAGCAGCGCCACGGGGCCGTCGGACAGGATTTTCGGATTGCGCGTCGCGTGCTCGCGGAGATCGGCGATCGACATCGAACGGCCGTCGTGCACGGTGACGAGATACGTCTGGCCGAGAAAGAAATCGATGTCGTGCGTGTCGAAGCAGCGCTCGTGTGCCTGATAGGCGATGCCGTGCAGGATGATGTAGAGGTATCCGTCGTACGCCTCGACCTTCGGAAACTGCAGCGCCGACATCGCGTCCTCGACCGAGAGCGGGTGAAACGCGAACGTGTCGCTCAGTATCAAGCATTCCGGGATGGAGGGCGCCGCCAGATCGACCCACACGACGACACCGGCCGCCGGATTGAGCCAGCCACGATCGATGCTCGTGACCTGCTCGGTCCGGCCGTTCCGGTGGACGAAAATCGTGACCATGTCGCGATTCGGGATTCGGGATTCGGGATTCGGGATTTGCAGGCATTCGCCAAACTGCGAATCCCGAATCCCAAATCCCGACTCAGTCGCCAACCTTGACGGAGAGGGCTGCCTGCGCCGCCGCCAGCCGCGCGACCGGGACGCGGTACGGCGACGCGCTCACGTAGTTGAGCCCCACCTTGTGAAAGAAGTGGACCGACGCCGGGTCGCCGCCGTGCTCGCCGCAGACGCCGATCTTGAGATCGCGCCGCGTCCGGCGCCCGCGCTCGACGCCGACGCGAACGAGATCGCCCACGCCTTCGATATCGATCGACGCGAACGGATCCTTCTCGAGGATCTTCTTGTCCTGATATACCTTCAGGAACTTCCCGATGTCGTCGCGTGAGAAGCCGAAGGTCAGCTGCGTCAGGTCGTTCGTGCCGAACGAGAAGAACTCCGCGTCCTGCGCGATCTGATCGGCGACGATCGAGCCGCGCGGCACTTCGATCATCGTGCCGACGAGGTACTTGATCTTGACCCCCTGCTCCTTCATGGCGTCGGCGGCCACGCGATCGACGACCGTCTTCTGATCGCGAAGCTCCTTCAGCGTCCCGACGAGCGGGATCATGATCTCCGGCACGATCTTCACGCCTTCCTTGTTCAGCCGGCACGCGGCTTCGATGATCGCCCGCGTCTGCATCTCGGTGATCTCCGGATACGTGATGCCGAGGCGGACGCCGCGGTGACCGAGCATCGGGTTGAACTCGTGGAGCTGCTCGACCCGGTGCAGGAGTCTCCGTTTCTCTTCGAGCTCCTTGCCGCCCTTCGACTGCGCCTCGAGCCGCGCGATGTCGACCATCAGCTCTTCCCGCTTGGGCAGGAACTCGTGCAGCGGCGGATCAATCGTGCGAATCGTCACCGGATTGCCGTGCATCGCCTTGAACACGCCGTAGAAGTCGTCGCGCTGCAGCGGCAGCAGCTCATTGAGCGCCTTGCGCCGATCGGCTTCGTTCTCGGCGAGAATCATCCGCTGCACGACCGGGATGCGTCCTTCGCCGAAGAACATGTGCTCGGTCCGGCACAGGCCGATGCCGCCAGCGCCGAAGCGGTAGGCGAGCTCGGCCTGATCCGGCTGATCGGCGTTCGCGTACACGCCGAGCCGGCGGTATTTGTCGGCCCATGACAGCAGCTTCTCGAACCGCTGGTAGATGTCGCACTGCTTTGCGTGCATCGTGCCGTTCAGCACCTGCAGGATCTCGCTCGGCTTCGATGCGACTCGCGCGATTTTCACTTCGCCGGTCAGACCGTCGAACGACACGTAGTCGCCCTCCTTCACCGTCTGACCCGCGACGCGGAACTGCCGCGCCGACTCGCTGATCTCGAGCGCCCCGGCGCCGACGACCGACGGCTTGCCCATCTGGCGGCCGACGACGGCGGCGTGCGACGTCATGCCGCCGGTGGCGGTAAGGATGCCCTGCGCGACGAACATGCCGTGGATGTCGTCGGGCACCGTTTCTCGCCGGACGAGAATGACCTGCTTCCCCTGCTGCGTCCATTCGACGGCGTGATCGGCCGTGAACACCACCTGTCCGCTCGCCGCGCCCGGCGAGGCGGGCAGGCCTCTGGTCGCGGCCGGAATCTTCTTCCACTCGTCCTGATCGAATCCGGGCGCGAGCAGCTGGTTGAGCGACTCGGGATCGACGAGCAGCAGCGCCTCCTTTGGCGACACCAGCTTCTCGTCGACGAGGTCGGTGGCGATGACGACGGCGGCGTAACCGGTGCGCTTGCCGCTGCGGGTCTGCAGCATGAACAGCCGCTCGTCCTGGATCGTGAACTCGAAGTCCTGCACGTCCTTGTAATGCTTCTCGAGGCGCGTCGTGATCTCGCGCAGCTGCTTGTAGGCCTTCGGCATCACCTGCTCGAGCTCGCGGATCGGCTGCGGCGTGCGGATCCCGGCGACGACGTCTTCGCCCTGCGCGTTGATCAGGAACTCGCCGTAGAACTCCTTCTTTCCCGTCGCCGGACTGCGGGTGAAGCCGACGCCCGTCGCTGATCGGTCGCCCGTGTTGCCGAATACCATCATCTGCACGTTGACGGCGGTGCCGATGTGGTCGGGGATGTCGTAGATGCGGCGGTACTCCTGCGCGCGCGGGTTCATCCACGAGCGGAACACCGCGTCGCGCGCCATCGTGAGCTGGTCGTGCGGGTTCTGCGGAAAGTTGCGGCCGGTCTTCCCTTTCACGACCTTCTTGTATCGCTCGACGACTTCGCGAAACGCCTGCTCGTCGAGATCGGTGTCGAGCTTCTTGCCGCGCGCCTTCTTGACCGCGTCCAGCTCGTGCTCGAAGGCATCCTTCGGGATCTCGAGCACGACGTTGCCGAACATCTGGATGAAGCGGCGGTAGCTGTCGTACGCGAAGCGGCCGTTCTTCGTCCGCGCCTTCAACCCTTCGACGGCCTGGTCATTGAGACCGAGGTTGAGAATCGTGTCCATCATGCCGGGCATCGAGAACTTCGCGCCCGAGCGGACCGAGACGAGCAGCGGATTCGACGTCGACCCAAGCATGGCACCTGCGGCCTTCTCGAGCTTCTTCACGTGCTCGGCGATCTCTTTGTCGATGGCGGCGGGGATCTTCCTGTTCTGCTCGTAGTAGATGTTGCAGACCTCGGTCGAGATGGTGAAGCCCGGTGGCACCGGCAGTCCCGCGTTGGTCATCTCGGCGAGGCCGGAGCCTTTGCCGCCGAGAAGATCCTTCATGTTGCGGTTGCCGTCGGCCTTGCCGTTGCCGAAGAAGTACACATGTTTTCGGGATTTGGGATTCCGCGTTCGGGATTTGGTCGATTTGACGGATTTGGGTCGAGAACCGGTCTGTGTCTTCTTCGCCATTGCAAATGCTCCGGATCGAAGCGATTAGCTTCAAGTTTGTATCGATGATGCGCGGCCTCAGCTAGCCGGACTGGCCAGCAAATGCCGACGGGTCGCCCACGCGCGCCACGACGTCTCGAAAATCGCGCAGTAACGAGAGGCGGCCGGTCCGCAGTCTTTCGTCGGGGACGACGACGCGCACTTGATCAAAGAAGTTCGCGATCTGAGGCTGAATCGATCCGACCGCCTCGATCGCTTTTCGTGCGGAACCCGTCGCAAGCGCTGTTTCTATTTCCGCAGACACTCGATCAACGGCTTTTCGGAGATCAACTTCGGCCGTCTCGGTCAGAAGCGCCTGCTGCTCGCTTCTCGACAACGGCGTGGCAACAGAAACCCATTCGCGTTCGACGATGTTGTTCGCACGTTTATGAGCTTCGGCCGCGGATTTGAATACTGCCGTGCCCACGATCCGCCGCCATTCGTGAGCCAAAGCCATCAGGACCGCAGGGTTGACTTGTTCGATTCGACCGAGATCGCCGGTGACGACCTGGATTTCCTCGTAACCAAGGTCGCGACTCTGCATCACGTGGCGGAGTCGATCGGTCATGAATTCACGGAATACGTTTGCCCTTTGTCCCACCGGATAATCGACGTCGTTGAGACGGCACGCTTCTTCCAGAAACGATCGGAGCGATCGCTTCGTGAACACACCGGTCAGGTTCTCGAGATCCACGAGCAGGCGTATCACGCCGTTGCCGGCACGGCGCAAACCGTACGGGTCGCGGGAGCCGGTGGACTGTTCGGTTGCTTTGATCATCAATCCAGCAATCGTGTCGAGCTTGTCGGCCAGCGAGACGGCCGCCCACGTGACGGCCGCTTTTCCAAGCTGCGCTCTCGTCGGCGGCGCGTCGGCTTCCACGCCGACCGGGAGGTAGTGGAAATAGATTGCCTTCCACACTTCTTCGGGCAACCGTTCCACGCGCGCGTAGATCCCACCCATCGTGCCCTGAAGCTCGGTGAACTCGCGGACCATGTCGGTCGTGAGATCCGCCTTCGCGAGCCGGGCCGCGACGGCGGCATGCTTCGCCGTCGCCTGGTCCGCGGCGAGCGCTTCCCGGGCGATCCATTCGGCCAGCCGCTCGATCCGTTCCGCTTTCTCCTGGTACGTTCCGAGCTTCTTGTGAAACAGCAGCGTCGAGAGACGAGCGACCTTGGATTCGAGCGTCGTCTTGCGATCCGCTTCCCAGAAGAAGCGCGCGTCGCGCAGGCGCGCGCTGACGACCCGCTCGGCGTTGCGGGCGATGGTCCGTTCGTTGTCCGGCTCGGTGTTGATCACCGCGAGGAACGCATTCTTCAGCTTCCCGTCGTCGCTCTCCACCGGAAAGTAATGCTGATGGTGGATGAGCGTTGTCGTCAGCACTTCGTCCGGCAGCTCGAGGAACTCGGTCGCGAATGTTCCGGCGACGACCGACGGATATTCCACGAGGTCCGGCACTTCCTCGAGCAGGCCCGAGTCGGTTCGAACGGTGCGCGACACGCGCCCCTGCAGGCGCTGCGCCTTCGCGTCCAGCTCGCGCGCGATCTTGTTGTGTCGCTCCGCGCGTTCGAGGATGACGAAATTCTCCAGCAGCCGCGCGCGGTATTCGTCGAACGATCTCACTTTGATCGCGCGTCCCGCCCGGCCGCTCGTCGTGAGGAAGCGGTGGCCGTACGTGACGGCACCAGACGGCACGTCCTGCACCTGCCCGGTCTGCGCCGCGGATGCGCGCGTGATGTTGAAGGGCACGACGCGCCCGCCGTACAGAAACAGGATCCAGCGAATCGGCCGCCCGAACAGCAGCTCGCCCTTGCCGTCCTCGAGCGTTGCGTCCCAGCGCATCGCCTTCGGAAACGAGAGCCCGCGGAGCGTCCCCGTCAGGACGTCCGGCAGCACGTCGACCGCCGCCCTGCCACGCTGACGTTTGCGGAACGCCAGGTACTCCCCTTTGGGCGTCTGAACGCGCTCGAGCGCCGCGACGTCGACGGCGTTCTTGGTCGCGAAGCCGACGGCGGCCGGCGTCGCGGTGCCGTCCGGCTGGAACGCCGCGGAGACCGGCGGTCCGTTCACCAGCTCCTCCAGATCGGTCTGGCGCTCGGGAACGCGGACGATGCGAACCGTCAGCCGCCGAGGGGTGCTGAACGTTTCGGCCGGCGACTCGGGTTGAAGACGATGCTCGCGCAATTGCGACACGACGATCTCACCGACGTCATTGGTCAGCGCCGGCAGCCAGCTCGCGGGGATCTCTTCGCAGCCGATCTCGAGCAGCAGTTCGCGATCCACCCGCTCAGGCCTTTCCGCTTTCCGATACGACTTCGGCGGGCGGCTCCGCGTCACCGGAGACGTAGGCCCTGGCGATGCCGACTGCCAGCTTGCGGACGCGGAGGATGAACGCGGTGCGCTCGGTCACGCCGATGCTGTTGCTCGAGTCGAGGATGTTGAACAGGTGCGAGCACTTCAGCGTGTGCTCGAGGGCGGGCCAGACGAGACCCGATGCGAGCAGCGACTCGGCGAGCCGAAAGTACTCGTCGAACAGCCGGCGATGAAACGGGCCGAACTCGCCCGCGGGAAAATCGAGGCCGCTGTTGAAGACGTACCTCGACTGCTCCACTTCGTCGCGCAGCCGCACGTCGCGATACTTCACGCCGGCCGCCCACTCCAGGTCGTACACGCTGTCGACGCGCTGGAGCACCATCGCGATGCGCTCGAGGCCGTACGTGAGCTCCGCAGAAATCGGCGCCAGCTCCTGGCCGCCGGCCTGCTGGAAGTAGGTGAACTGCGTGATCTCCAGTCCGTCGAACATCACCTGCCACCCGATGCCCCAGGCGCCGAGCGTCGGCGATTCCCAGTTGTCCTCCTCGAAGCGGATGTCGTGCTGGCGCGGGTTGATGCCGACCGACTCGAGGCTTTCGAGATAGATCTGCTGCACTTCGTCGGGCGCCGGCTTGAGCAGCACCTGGAACTGATGGTGCTTGAACAGGCGCTGCGGATTCTCGCCGAAGCGCCCATCGGCTGGTCGCCGTGAGGGCTGCACGTACGCGACGTTCCAGTGCGCCGGCCCGAGCACGCGCAGAAATGTTTCGGGATGCATCGTGCCGGCGCCGACCTCCACGTCGAGCGGCTGCTGCAGCGCGCAGCCGCGCGACGCCCAGAACTCGGACAGCTTGAGGATGAGATTCTGGAAAGTCACGAGCGTCGTCCTTCGGAAAACATGTCGCGCAGCACGCGAACCGATTTCAAGTCCTTCTCCAGATGCATGGTGATCAGCGCGCGATGCGCGGCTTCGAGCTCACGCAGCGCCCCCGCCGGCACCGGAGAATCGCCAAGCGCGAACGGGCTCGACGAGCGCGCGCGTTCGAGGAAGCCGCGCGCGTGGTCCGACAGGCGTGGATCCGGCTCGTAGATGCCCTGCAGCCGCAGCAGCCAGTACTCGAAATACCGCGCCAGAGGGTCGATTGGCACGCGCGCGGCCATGGCGTCGACCATCGACGCGCCGAGCCGGAACAGCGTCTCGTTCGGATCGGCCTCCTGCGCCCACTCGTCGATCAGCTCGGCAAAGTACTCCACGTATCCGAGCGATTCGCCGTCAATCACCGTCATCGGCGACCGCATCGGCTCCACGTAGTCGAGCCGCACGAGATCGCGCCGTTCGCGTTCGAGGTAGCCGACGCGGCCGCAGGTCAGCGGTTCGAGCGCGCCGCCGAAGCGGCGCCGGCTCTGGCGCGCGTTCTTCGCGACGCCGCGCTTCTTGCCGCGGTCCCGCGTCAGAAACACCACAATCCGGTCCGACTCACCGAGCTTGTAGGTCCTGAGAATCAATGCGTCGGTGGTGTAAAGCGGCATCCAGAGGCGGGCTACAACTGTACTATAGGAACGCCCGATTGCGGGCCTGCCGCCTTCGCACCTTCGGCGCTTCGACGAGGCCGGGCCATAGCTCGCAGGATCATCGGGCGAGCGTAAGGCCGGAAAGGCCCGCGCCACGACCCCATCCGATCGAGTTCACATCCCCAGGTCGGTCAGCACGCGCTCGTCTTCGCGCCACTCCGACTTCACGGCTACCCGCAGATCGACGAACACGCGCGTCCCGAAGAAGCGCTCGAGATCTTCGCGCGCCGCCGTCCCGATGCGCTTGATCATCTCGCCGCGGCGGCCGATCACGATCGGTTTCTGCGACTCACGCTCGACGAGGATCGTGCAATAGAGCTTGAGCAGAGAACTTGTTGTCTCTGGCTCTTCGAAACGGTCCACGAGGACCGCGCTCGAGAATGGGATTTCGTCGCGCGTGAACTGCAGCACCTTCTCGCGGACGATCTCTGCGGCGAGGAGCCGTTCCGGCTGATCCGTCAGGTAGTCGGTTGGATAGAGAGGCTCTCCCTCCGGCAAGCGGTCGATGATCGCGCGCTCCAGCCGATCGACGTTCTCCCCCGTCGCCGCCGACACCGGTACGATCTCGGCAAAGAGGCCGCTCTTGCCATGCTCGTCGATCATCGGCAGCAGACGTGAGCGCCTGATCAAATCGACTTTGTTGAGGATGAGAAAGACGGGCGCCGCGACGTTCCTGACGAGATCGAGAACGAACTGCTGCCCCCTGCCGCCCGCTTCCGACGCGTCCACCACGACGCCAAGAATGTCGACCTCGCGAATCGTATCGATGGCCGCCTCCACCATGCGGACGTTCATCCGGTGCAGCGGACGATGAATGCCCGGCGTGTCGAGAAACACGACCTGCGCATCCGGATAGTTCCTCACTGCGAGAATGCGGTTCCTCGTCGTCTGCGGTTTGTCCGAAACGATCGCCAGCTTCGTCCCGACGAGCCTGTTGAGGAGCGTCGACTTCCCGGCGTTCGGTCGGCCGATCAGCGATACGAAGCCGGACTTCATCGGCAGGACAGGCGGGACGGGCAGGACAGGCAGGATGGAAAAGTCATACCTTGTACGACTTCGCTTCCGTGTCCTCCGTGTCTTCTGTAGTGGCGATGTTCTTGTAGATCCGCACCTTGCTGATGCGGCGCCGCTCGGCGTCGATGATCTCGACGACGAGGCCGTCGATATCGAAGCGCTCGCCGACGCCCGGCACGCGTCCAATCTTCGACATCAGGAAGCCGCCAACGGTCTCGAATCCTTCCCGCTCGATTTCCACATTCAACAGCTGCGCCACTTCGTCGACGTTGACCTTGCCCGTGAACAGGAAGCGGCCGTTTCCCTCGTCGACGATCGGCTCGGACTCGACGTCATACTCGTCGCGAATCTCGCCGACGATTTCTTCGAGGAGATCCTCGATCGTCACGAGCCCGGCCGTGCCGCCGTATTCGTCGACGACGATGGCGCACTGCGTCTGCTGACGCTGGAACTGTTTCAACAGCTCGGGAACACGCTTCGTTTCGGGGACGACGGAAGCGGAACGGACGAGCGGCTGAATCGGCGACGAATCGTGCGCGCGCGGGCCGAGCGCGAACACGTCTTTGACGAACACGAATCCGGCGATGTTGTCGAGGCTGTCCTTGAACACCGGGAACCGCGAGTACTCCTGCTCCTGAAAGAGCGCTCTCAAATCGCCGATCGTCGCATCGTCACGGATCGCGACGACGTCGGGACGCGGCGTCATCACCTCGCGCACGAGCGTATCGCCGAAATCGACGATGCTCTGCAGCAGCCGCCGCTCCTCGCCCTCGATCAATCCTTCCTGCTCGGCCGTGTGGATGTAGGCCTTGGCGGCGAGGTTCGCCTCCTCGGCGGCTTCGTCGGGTGTAATCGGCGTCGCGGGCGGACGCTTCGCCGTAGCGACCGATCGGGCAATCCAGCCCGTGATGGGACTGAGGCCTTTGGCAACCGGCGAGAATGTCGGCAGCAGGATTTCGAGGACGCGCTCGGGATCGCGGCCGACGATCAGCAGCGGCAGCAGCAGTTCGCACACGAGCACGAAGCCGGCCAGCGAGATCAGCACGAACGTCAGCTTGTGCGCGCCGTCGACGCCGATCAGCTGCGCGATCAGCGCGGTCGCCGCGCCGGTGACGAGTCCGAGCAACAGGCGAACCGGCACGAACAGCAGCAGCGGATCGTCGAGGTAGTCGCCGAGCGCGCCCGGCCGGTTGCTCCGCTCGGCGACGAGGCGCAGCGACAGCCGCATCAGCGCGGAGAACGCGGCTTCGAGTGCGCCGAGATAGATCGCGGCGCAGCCGAGCAGAAAAAGGAGCAAAGGAATCATTTGCGCGTCTCTGGAAGAGAACGTCGCTGAATGAGACCATCGATGCCGGCGCGCGTCAGCAGGCGCTGTTCGAGCCGACGCATCTCGCCGCGGTCGCGCTCGTGGTCATAGCCGATCAGATGCAGCAAGCCGTGGAGCGCGAGCACTCTCAGCTCGGTCGCAAACGAATGTTGTCGGTCGCGAGCCTGTCGCGCGGCCACGCCCTTCGCGATGGCGATATCGCCGAGGAAGTCGCGCTCTTTGCTTGGGAAGGTGAGGACGTCGGTCGCGTAGTCCCTGCGCCGGTACGTACGGTTCAACGAGCGGATGCGGCGATCGCTCACGAGGGCGATGCTGACGGCACCGCGCGCGCGCCGCGGCGCCACGCGGCGCAGCCACAGAGCCAGGCCGGTCGCACGCAGCGGACGTCCGCGCTCGTCGGACACGCTGACGCGCAGACCTTGCTCACGTTCACCCATGGCGCGGTTCGGCCAGCGCACCACGTCCTGAGCCCGCCTGCCCTGAGCCTGTCGAAGCGGTCGAAGGACGCCCGTTGCCGTTCGTGAACGCCTCGTACGCCCTGACGATCTGCTGCACCAGCTTGTGACGCACGACATCGCGCTCGTCGAACGAAATGAACGAGATGCCGTCGATCGCGTTGACGACTTTCATCGCCTCGACGAGCCCCGACATGCGTCCGGTCGGCAAATCGATTTGGGTGATGTCGCCGGTGATCACCGCTTTGCTCCCGAAGCCGAGGCGCGTCAGGAACATCTTCATCTGCTCGCTGGTCGTGTTCTGCGCCTCGTCGAGAATCACGAATGAATCGTTCAGCGTCCGGCCGCGCATGAACGCAATCGGCGCGATCTCGATCGTGCCACGCTCGATGTAGCGCGCCACCCGCTCGACGTCGAGCATGTCGTAGAGCGCGTCGTACAGCGGCCGCAGGTATGGATTCACTTTCTCCTGCAGATCGCCCGGCAGGAAGCCGAGCTTCTCGCCCGCTTCGACGGCCGGGCGCGCGAGGATGATGCGGCTGACTTTCTTCGCGACGAGAAACGCGACGGCCTGCGCCATCGCGAGGTAGGTCTTGCCGGTGCCCGCCGGTCCGATGCCGAATACGATGTCGTTCTGCTCGATCGCGTCGAGGTACCGCCGCTGATTGACCGTCTTGGGCGCGACACGGCGCTTGCCGGCCGGCGTGAGGCTGCCCTTCAGGAAATGGTCGCGGATGTCGACCGCGGTGTCGTGCGCGATGAGCTCCGACGCGGTCTTCACGTCGGCGTTCGAGAGCTTATAGCCGTCGCGCAGCAGCGACGACAACTGGCCGATGACCCGGTCCACTTTGTCGAGATCGGGCGTGTCGCCCTCGACCAGGAGATCGTGACCCTGCGTGCGGATGCGGACGTTGAAGAGCGATTCGAGATGTTTGAGGTTCTCGTCGTAGGAGCCGAACAGCGTTTCAATCCCCTCTTCGGGGACCGTGATTCTTTTCATTCGAGAGGCTGTCTGCCGCTATCTCATTGCGTTACAAAGGGTTAAGGCATCATTATACCGCGGCTACGGCTGCACCTTCAAGTGGAGCTCCTTCAGCTGTTTGGCGTCGACCGGCGAGGGCGCGTCGCTCATCAGATCGACGGCATTCGCGGTCTTGGGGAACGCGATGACCTCGCGAATGGACGACTCGCCGCACAGAATCGCCACGATGCGGTCCACTCCAAGCGCGATGCCACCGTGCGGCGGAGTCCCGTACGCGAGCGCTTCGAGGAAGAAGCCGAAGCGCAGCTTCGCTTCCTCGTCGCTGATGCCGAGCCGCTGGAACATGCGCGACTGCAGCGCCGCGTCGTGAATACGGATGCTGCCGCCGCCGATTTCGGAACCGTTGAGCACCAGGTCGTACGCTTTCGCACGCGCCGCGCCCGGATCGTTGTCGACCTTGTCGATGTCTTCGTCGAGCGGCGAGGTGAACGGATGATGCATCGAATACCAGCGTCCGTCCTCCTCGTGATACTCGAGCAGCGGAAACTCGGTGACCCACAGGAATTCAAACGAGTCCGGTCCCGCGAGGTTTTCTTTTTTCGCGATCGCCAGCCGCAGTTGACCGAGCAGCTTCGACGTGTTGTCTGCCGGCCCGGCCGCCATCAGTAGCAGATCGTCTTTCGAGGCGCCGGCGCGTTCGAGCGCGGCGCGAAGCGTCGCCTCGGTGAGCGCCTTGACCGAGCTCGTCGGCGGCTCGCCCGGACGCACCCAGATCAAGCCGCTGAACCCCATCTGCTTCGCCTGATCGACGAGCACGTCGATCTGACTGCGCGTATATCTGTTGCCGGCAGTGACGGCGAATCCGCGGACGACGCCGCCGTCGGCGACGATTTGCTTGAAGACGCGAAACTCGGAGTCGCGGAAGACTTCCGAGAGATCGCGAATTTCGAGACCGAAGCGCAGGTCCGGCTTGTCTGAACCGTACTTCGCGATCGCGTCGGCGTACCGCATGCGACGAATCGGCAACGCGACGTCGCGACCGATTTCCTTGAGGATCGTCTGCATCAGCGGCTCGATGAGGCCGTAGACGAGCTCGGGGCGCGCGAACGACATCTCTACGTCGATCTGCGTGAACTCCAGCTGGCGATCGGCGCGCTGATCCTCGTCGCGGAAACACTTCACGATTTGGAAGTACCGGTCCATCCCGGAGATCATCAGGATCTGTTTGAAGATCTGCGGTGACTGCGGCAACGCGTAGAACTCGCCCGGGTGAATGCGGCTCGGCACCAGGAAATCGCGGGCGCCTTCAGGCGTCGACTTCGTGAGAACCGGCGTCTCGATTTCGAGGAAGCCATTTGCGTCGAAATACTTCCGCACCGCCATCGTCACGCGGTGACGCAGGCTCATGTTGTACTGCAGTCGCGGGCGGCGCAAATCGAGATAGCGATATTTCAAACGGACGTCTTCGGAGACGGGCGAGTCTTCGGCGATCTGGAACGGCGGCGTCTTCGCTTCGTTCAGAATCCGGATGTCGCGCGACAGGACTTCCACCTCGCCCGTGGCGAGCTTCGGGTTGATCGTGTCCTCGGACCGTCGCTGCACGACGCCCGAGACGCCGATCACGAATTCGGAGCGCAGCCGTTTCGCGACGCCCATCAGCGCCTCGTTCTCGCGGACGACCACCTGCGAGATGCCCGCGCGGTCGCGGATGTCGATGAACGTCACGCCGCCGAGATCGCGGATGCGGTGCGCCCATCCCAGCAGCACGACCTCCGCGCCGACGTCGTCGGCGCGCAGCGCGCCGCACGTATGAGTGCGGGTCAGGTTGCCTAACGGTTCGGCCACGCGATCAACGTCCTCCGTCTGTCTGTTGCAGCCGCGACCGAATCGTCGCTCCCAGCTCGCTGCGACGCACCGACGCCTGCTCGCCGCTCCGAAGATCTTTCAGTCCGACTTCGCCCCGCGCCCGCTCGTCGTCTCCGAGGATCGCGACGAACGGCGCGTTGCGGGCCGAAGCGTATTTGAACTGCTTGGCAAGTCTATCCGCTTCGGGGTACACGTCGACGCGAAGTCCGCTCCTACGCAGCTCCCGTGCGAGCCTCAGCGCCTCGTCCCGCGTCTCGTGATTCCAGATCGTCACCAGGACGTCGATTCCTGCACGGGCGACGGCGTCGGGAATCATGCTGCGTTCGGTCATCACGACGATGATGCGCTCGAGGCCAAACGAGAAGCCGCAGGCCGGGATGTCGCGGCCGAGAAACATGCCGACGAGGCCGTCGTACCGGCCGCCGCCGCCGAGACTGCCCGCAAGCTGCGCAACCGAGACTTCCATGATCGCGCCGGTGTAGTACGAGAGCCCGCGGGCCAGACTGAGATCGATACGCACGCGGCCGGCCGCTGGCGTGTCCCCGACCAGCGCGACGATCTCGCGCAGGTTCATCACCGACGAATCCTGCGGAAGCGTCCGCTCCAGCCGTTGCAGCGTGTCCTCAGGCCGTTCGCTCTCGGGTTGATGGAACGACGCCAGACACCGTTCCGTCGCGGCGGGGTCGATCCCTCGCGCCCTGAACTCGTTCGCGACGCCCTCGATGCCAACCTTGTCCAGTTTGTCCAATGCGACGAGCGCGTCGTTCTGCTGCGACGCCCACACGCCCGCGGCATTCAGGAGCCCGGACAATACGAGGCGGTGGTTCAGGCGCACGGAAAAATCCTCAAATCCGAGCCGCAGCAGCACGTCCGAGACGGCGCCGAGGATTTCAGCTTCGACGGTCGGCGCAGTCGTGCCAATCACGTCGACGTCGCACTGGTAGAACTCGCGAAAGCGGCCGCGCGCCGGGCGATCGGCGCGCCAGACCGGCTGGATCTGATATCGCTTGAAGAACCGCGGCAGCTCGTTCTGATACTGCGCGACGACTCGCGCGAGCGGAACCGTGAGGTCGTAGCGCAGCGCGAGATCGGCTTCGCCCGTGTGTTCGTGCTCCCCGCGCTTGAGAATCTTGAAAATGAGCTTGTTGCCTTCTTCCCCGTACTTTCCGAGCAGCGTCTCGATGTTTTCGAACGCGGGCGTCTCGAGCGGCTCGAACCCGTAGCGCTCGTACACATCTCGGACGATGCCGATCACGTGCTCGCGCCGGCGGATGTCGTCGGCAAGAAAGTCGCGCGTGCCGCTCGCCGGCCTCGTTGACTGGGTAACTGCCATTACCTGATTTTCAGCCTTTCAAGGCCGCCGACGGGCCTCAAAGGCCGCGCCACAGATCCTCAATCTGCGCCTCACGGCATGTACTCCAGTCGATAGCCGACATACCGGTCGGCGTAAAGCTGGATATCTGCGATTTCGGCCTGCGTCAGAAGTCGCTTCACCTTTCCCGGACTGCCCGTGACCAATGATTTCGACGGCACGCGCATGTTCTCGGTGATCAGCGTCCCGGCGGCGACGATTGACCCGGATCCGATGCGCGCGCCGTTCAGCAGGATCGCGCCGATGCCGATCAGACACTGGTGCTCGATCGTGCAGCCGTGGATGACCGCCGCGTGGCCGATCGTCACGTTGTCGCCGATCGTCGTCTCGTGCGTGCCGGTCATGGCGTGCACGACGGCGCCGTCCTGGACGTTCGTGCGGCGGCCGACCCGGATCACATTCACGTCGCCGCGGACGACGGCGCACATCCAGACACTGCTCTCCTCGCCGATCTCCACGTCGCCGATGATCTGCGCGCTTTCGTCGATGAACGCGGTGGGATGGACCCGGGGCGCGGTCCCCCGGTACGGCCGAAGCATCCAACGCATTATACCGTCCGAAAATGGCTGGCCGGCCGGCAGCCGATCGCGTACTGTTTGCCGCATGACGCCCACGAGACCGACCTTGCGACGCTGCGCGAGCTCAACGAGGCCTACATACGATCCGTGCAGACTTCGGACGTGCAGCGGTTCGAGCGGCTGCTGGCAGCCGACTTCCTCTGCTCTCTGCCCGACGGCACGCTGATCGATCGCAAACATTTCCTCGAGCGCACGGCCGCTCCGGTCAACGTTTCCAATCTCGCCGCGCACGACATCAACGTGCGGATCCTGGGCGACGTCGCCATCGTTCACGCGAGGACGACCTACACCATGGACGATGGCCGCGCCGGCTCGGGCCGTTACACCGACGTCTGGGCGCGGCGCGGCGGTCAATGGGTCGCGGTCTCGGCGCACGTGACGCGCAACGCCTCCTGAGCCGCTGGACTAACGCAATCGTTGCCGCGCGGCGTTTCTGATCTCCGGCGGCGTCGCCGCATTCGATGCCAGGCGCCGGTACTCGGCTGCCGCCTCCTCGCGGCGACCGAGCCGTTCGAGCGTCCGCGCGAAATCGAGCCGCACGTCGTCGTAATCGGGCCGCAATCGAAGGGCTTGCGCGTACGCCGCCGCTGCGGCGTCGAATCGATTGCGCCCGGCGGCGACCGCACCGCTCGCCGCATGCGCGTCCGCGCTGTCGGGGTGCAGTTCCAGCGCGCGGCGCACTTCGGCGTCCGCTTCGTCGAGCTTGCCGGCCGTAATCAGCGCCCGCGCGAGGCCAATCCGAAACAACGCGTTGACCGGCTCGATCTCGATCGCCATCTGCAATTCCCGGACGGCTTCGTCGAGGCGCCCGCGTCCGGCGAGCAGCCCGCCGCGCAGCTCGTGCGCCTCGGCGTCGCGCGGATCGATCGCGAGCGCGGCGTCTTCCTCCGCGACCGCTCGATCGACGTCGCCGAGCCGTGAGAAACAGACGGCGATTCGATGGTGCGCATCGGCGCTCGGAGGCACGAGCTCCGCGTACCGTCGGTACGTGGCGATCGCATCGCGGTAATGCCCCTGCTCCATTTCCGCGTTCGCGAGAACGATCGTCGCAAACGCGTTGTCCGGATCGCGCGCCAGCGCGCCGCGCGCGATGCGCTCGCCCTCGGCCGGGCGGCGCTGCTCGACCGCGGCGTTCGCCCGGCGGATCTGGTTGAAGACGCCGATCATATCTTTCGGATCGCGCCATCCGCTCTCGGGCGTTCGCGCCACGCCGGATTGGGCGGCGCCGATGTACCCGAGCGCGGCGAGCTTCTGCGCCGTGTCGCGCTCAATGGGACGCCGGTTCATGACACCTGCTCTGCCGCCCGTCAACTGATCGAGCGCCCGCCGCAGCGCCGCCACGCGCGCCGCCTCGAGCGGCGCGAGATTCATTTGTTCGCCGGGATCGATGGACAGGTCATAGAGCTCCGGCGCCGGCGCGTCGATGAACTTCCACCGGCCGTCCTGAATCGATCGCAGCGGCGCCCAATTCATGTAGAAGAGTGGAAAGTATGTTTCGCCGTACGCCGACTCGGGACCGATGCGACCGCCGCGCGCGAGCGCCGCAAGGCTCTGCCCCTGCGCCGCGGGCAATGCCGGCCGGCTCGCCAAATCGAGGAGCGTCGGCGCGAGGTCAATCGCGCGCACGACCGCGGGCACGCGCCGGGGCGGCAGGTGTCCTCGCCAGGCCACCATCATCGGCACCCGCAGCACCGATTCGTAGACGAACATGCCGTGCGTCGCCTCGCCGTGCTCGGCCAGGCTCTCGCCGTGGTCGCCCACGACCGCGATGATCGTCGACGTACGAAGGCCGAGCGCATCGACGCGATCGAGCAGACGGCCGACCATCGCGTCGTCGAAGGCGATTTCGCCGTCGTACGCCCGATCGGGAAAGGGTTCGCGGAACGGCGGCGGCGGATCGTACGGGTCGTGCGCATCGTACAGGTGGACCCACATGAACAACGGCGTGCCGAGCGCGGCGTGCGCCGTCAGCCAGTCGGCGGCGGCGGCGATGGTCCGATCCCCGCGGCGCTCGAGCGACACGCGATCGTCGTACTCGTCGAATCCGCGCGCCAGACCGTAGCGCTGATCGAGCACGAACGCGCTGACGAACGCGGCCGTGCCGTAACCAGCGCTTCGAAGTGCGGTCGCCAGCGTCGGCAGGCGATCGCTCAGACTGAAGTTCCCGTTGTTCCGGACGCCGTGCATGAAGGGATACATGCCCGTGAACAGCGACACGTGCGCCGGCAGCGTGATCGGCGCCGCCGCAACGGCATGTTCGAACACGACGCCCTGCGAGGCGAGTCGATCGAGATTGGGTGTGCGCGCCTCGCGATCGCCGTACGTGCCGAGATGATCGGCGCGCGTCGTGTCGAGCGTGATCAGGAGGATGTTCGGCGGCGTCGGCGCGGCCGGCCTGCAGCCGGCCGCGCACATCGTCAGGACGATCGCGAGCGTTTTACTGATCGGTGGGCCTCCTCGGCACCTGCGACACGACGTTCGGCAGATTCGCGCGCCGGAGCATGTCGTTGAACGCCGCGAGATCGCGATTCAACACATCCGTCAGTTGACCCTGCGAAGCCTTCAGCTTGTCCGCGAGATCCTTCGCCACGGCGAGCTGCTGATTCGTCGGCTTGAAGTCGCCGCCCTGCAGACCGTTCGCAAGATAGCCGAACTTCTGCACCAGCTTCGATCCAAATCGCACGCCGTCCTGTCCGCGTCCCGTCGCGCGCAGCTCGACGAGCGATCCCTCGACGCCAGCCAGTTTCTGATCGAGCTCGTCGGCGGCCTTTCGAAGCTCCGTGTCCTGGATCAGGTTCTTCAGGTTCGCAATCTGATGGCGAATCAGCTCGGAGCTGTTGACCGAGTCGACTGCGCCGTCGAGATCGCGGCGTACCGACGTCAACAGCTGCTGCTGCGCTGCGATGTCGGCTTCGGTCCCTGCCGAATGCGGATCCTTCAGCACGCGCAGTGGCTGGGTGTAGTCGCGTCCGCCGACCGACAGCTTCACGGTGTACGTGCCGGGCGGCTGCAGAATGGCCAGTCCACCGCCGCCCGCGCCGAAGCCGCCTTCGCTTTCGCGGATCCCGTCCGGTCCGACCCGGATGTCGGGCGCATACAACGGGCTCGTCCTGAACACCACACGCTTCGACGGCGCATCGCGAAGATCCCAGTAGACGCGATGGATCCCTGGGCTTCGCGGCCCGTCCAAGCTCCGAACCGTTTGTCCTTTTGCGTCCTGAATCGTGACGGTCACGTTCCCGTTCGCCGCGGACTTCAGGTAGTAGCTGATGCCGGCGCCGTAGGGAGGATTCTCGCCAACCGTCGGATCGTCGTAGGGCGTCGCCGGCGCGGTGATCGCTCGGAACCGGTACGCGGGACGCGGCGTGAAGAGATGCGCGTCGGCGTTGAGCACCTGCGGCGTCAGATCGCGCAGCGGCGTCACGTCGTCGAGGATCCACGCGCCGCGGCCGTAGGTCGCGAGCACCAGATCGTTGAACTGCTCCTGCACGACCAGCCAGTACGCCGGCGCGTGCGGCAGGTTCAGCTGGAGCGACTGCCAGTTCTCGCCGTCGTCGAACGACACGTACACGCCGTTCTCCGTGCCGAGATACAGCAGGCCGCGCTTGACGGGATCTTCACGGACGCAGTGCGCGTAACTGAGCATCGTGTGCGGGATGCCGTTCGTGATCAGCTTCCACGTGTTGCCGAAGTCGTTGGTCTTGTAGACGAACGGATCGCGGTTGTTCACCTGGTGGAAGTCGATGGCGACGTACGCGGTTCCGGCGTCGTGGCGCGACGGATCGATGTTGCCGACCGTGCCCCACGGCGGGAGGTTCGGGATGTTCTTCGTGACGTTCGTCCAGGTCTTGCCGCCGTCACGCGTCACCTGCACGAGACCGTCGTTGGTACCGACCCAGATTACGCCCGCCTGTTTCGGCGACTCGGCGATGGCGTGAATGACGCTGCCGTATTCGACGCCGATGTTGTCGGGCGTCAGGCCGCCGGAGCTCTGCTGCCGGCTCTTGTCGTTCAGCGTCAGATCGGGGCTGATTTCCTGCCAGCTCTGGCCGCCGTCAGTCGACTGATGCAGGTACTGGCTGCCGATGTAGATCTTGTTGTGATCGTTCGGCGAGATATGGAATGGCGCGTCCCACACGAAGCGGTATTTCAGATCCGCTGCCGGTCCATTCTCGTTGTCCGGCCAGACTTCGACATCGCGCAGCTGACGCCGGCTCTCCTCGTACCGGACGACGATGCCGCCGACGCTGCCCGAACCGGACGCAGTCGACCAGATGATGTTCGGATCGACCGGGTCTGGAGTGGCGAAGCCGCTCTCGCCGCCGCCAATCGCATGCCACATGCCGCGCGCGATTCCTCCTCCGCGGCCGCCACCGCCGCCGCGACCGCCGCCTTCGTCGAGCCTGCTGTTGCTCGGACCGCGGTACGACGGACCATCCTGTTTGTTGGTGTAGAGATAGTAAGGAATCTGGTTGTCGACGGTGACGTGATACAGCTGCGCGTTCGGCAGCCGCTGCTTCAGCCAGGTGCGGCCGCGCGTCTGAGAGATCGACACGCCTTGATCGTGTCCGACGATCATCCTGTTGCCGTTCGTCGGATCGACCCACATGTCGTGATGATCGCCGCCGGGCGCTTCGAGACCGGTCTGCGGCACCAGCGTCGCGCCGCCGTCGATCGATTTGCTGTACGAGGCGTTGAGATAGTACGTCTCGTTGTCGTTGTCGGTCGACACCGCCATGCGCGCGTAGTACGCCGTGCGGCCGAGAACGTTGCGGTCTGCGTTGACCATCCTCCAGTTCTCGCCGCCGTCATCGGATCGCCAGAGCTGTCCGCGATCCGTTTCCTGACCTTTCCACGGAATGCCGTCGCCAGTTTCGATTGTCGCGTAGACGCGATTCGGATTCGAATGCGCGGTGGCCGGCATCACTTTGCCGACCGGCTTCGTCGGCAGCCCGTGCCCCTCGAGCTTCTTCCACGTCGCGCCGCCGTCGCGCGACATGAACAACCCGCTGCCGGGTCCGCCGCTCTCGCGCCCCCAGGTATGGATCTCGATCTGCCACATCCCGGCGAAGAGGATCCGCGGATTGCTCGGATTCGCCGCGATCTCCGAACAGCCGCTGTTTTCGTCGACGAAGAGCGTCCTCTGCCAGGTGGCGCCGCCGTCAGTTGTCCGGAAGACGCCGCGCTCGGGCTGCGGCCCGTACGCCGTGCCCAGCGCGCATGCGAGAACGATCTGCGAATTGGTCGGATCGACGACGATGCGGCCGATGCGGCCGGTCTTGTCCAGACCCATGCGCGTCCACGTCTTGCCGGCGTCCATCGACTTGTAGATGCCGTCGCCGATCGAGATATGGCTGCGAATCCACGCCTCGCCCGTTCCGGCCCAGACGATGTTCGGATCGGACGGCGCAACGGCGAGCGAGCCGATCGACTGCGCCGACTGCTCGTCGAAGATCTGCTGCCAGTGGACGCCGCCGTCGACGGTCTTCGCGACGCCGCCCGACGCGCTGCCTGCATAGTACACGAGCGGATCGCCAGGAACGCCGACGACGGCGGAGATGCGATTGCCTTCAGGTCCGACGAACCGCCAGCGGAGCTGACTGTAGATGTCCGGTGCGACCCGCGCCGATTGTCCCTGCGCGAGAAGAGCCGCGCACACGGGCACGGTCGCAATCAGAACGAGCAGCAGTTTTTTCATTTCATCATCCTCAGGTAGGGGCCGACCGACGTGTCGGCGCGGGCGGACACGCGGGTCCGCCCCCACCAACGGTATTTCAAAATCGGAATTTGAAACTGAATTGAAGCTGCCTCGAGCTCGTGCGATTGAACCGCGACAGGTAGTTCGGCGAATACAGCTGATTCGCGCCGATGTTCCACTGCGTCATCGCGCCGTTGTTGAACAGGTTGAACACGCTCAGACCGACCTCAGCCCGATATGGACCAGGACGGAATTCGCGGCTGACGTGCAGCTGCATGTACTTCTCGTCCTCGTTTCGCGTCTGGCCGTCGCTGCGGATCGGATTCGCCGCGCACGGCAGCGCCTCGGCGCCGCAGAAGCGGATCGTCGTCGCCAGCGGATTCTGCTGCGTCGTACCGTTGGCCAGCGTGACGAGTGCCGGTCCGAATACCGGATCGGCAGCTCTCAACTGCGTGACGACCGGACCGACCCACCCGCCCGCCTGAATGACGTAGCTGACGCCGAGCCTGAAGCCGTACGGCGCGAAGTACTGACCGGCCATGCGGACCGAATACGGCCTGTACGCGACGCCCGATTCACGCCCGCCGCCGCTCAGGCTGTTCGTATCGCCGTTGCCGAACAGATACTGCGACAGATCGTGAATGTTCTCGAATGCGTCAGCCTGAATGAATCGGGCCGGGTCGGTCGGGCCCCACGTGCCGCGGATCGCGTGCCACTGCCGCGTGACGCTCAAGGTCCCCTGCAGATTGTGGGACAGATTCTTCGCCAGCGTCGCTTCGAGATTCGTCATCTCGACGTACGCCCACGTTCGGTTGTTCTCCTGAAGAATCTGGCCGCGGTTCTGATCGACGAGACCGAAACCTTTGAACGGCTGATTCGGTCCGGACGGGTAGATGCCGTTGATGTCGACGAGCGTGTAGCCGTCCTTCAGATTGCGGTGCGTCGCGGCGATGTCGAGCGCCACGCGTCCCGGGAACTGTTTCGCAAACCCGACGACGATTTCGTCGACGTACGGGTTGTGCAGGTTCTTGTTGAACTCCTGCGCGGAAATGTCGGGCGTGTTCTGCGGCGTCCCGATCGTGATGTCGTAGACGCCGTCCCCGCGAGTCGAGTACTTATCGGTCAACGTCGATCCGACGGGTACGCCCTGTGCGAAGGTGGTGATGTAGTCGCGGCCGTTCGTCTGCTCGTACAGCCGGCCGTAGCTCGCGCGCAACACGTTTCGCGCATCCGAGGTGACCATGTACGAGACGCCGAGCCTTGGTCCGATCTCTCTCGCGTTCTCGCGGACGACGTCGAAGATCTGATCGTGCCGCTTGACGTAGTTCACTCGCACGCCCATGCTCGCCGTGACGCGCGGCGTCGGCTTCCATGAATCCTGGACATAGAAGGCGACGTCGCGATCGCGGGTCGAGATCGTCTGCGCTACGGCCGGCGAACGGAATTGACGATGAAACGACACGAGGCCGGCGGCCGGATTGTTCGGATCAACCTGACGAAACTCGTCGAGCACGAAGCCGTCGTTCGAATAGATTGTCGTCACATCGCGCGCCAGCCGCGGCGCGGCCCAGACGCCCGTCTTGAACTCATGCGATCCACCCCACCCTTCCTTGAAGTACGTGAGGTCGCCGCGGAGCACGACCATCGACGCCGGCGACAGGCTGATCGACTGGACGTTGTTCCCCATGACGAGCACTCCGGTGCCCGTGGGGACTCCACGCGAGATCGGCGCGGACTGGTGGATCGCCATCTGCGGGCCGGCGCCGCGCGACTCGGACAGCGTATTGCCGCCTTTGTTGTTGTACGAGCCTGAAATCGAAGTCGTGAGCCGGTTTGTCCACACCGACTGCAATTGACCCGAATACACGCCGCCGCCCGAGCTGCTGCAGCAGATCTGATCGAGGTCGCGCTCGCGGCCGCTCGAGCTGAGCGCGTGTTGGTACTGATAGAACACCGTCACCTCGTGCTCGAGGCTCGCGTGCGTCGTCACCTTCGCGAACTGCTGATTGCCGCGCCTGTAGTTGTTGAACGACTGGAAATCGGGCCGGAACGTCGTCAGAAACGACAGGTCGAGCGGCAGCCGGCTGACGCCGACGCCGAGATCCGAATAGCGATATGCGCCGAACGCCCAGATTTTATCTTTCCTGATCGGACCGCCGACCGACGCGTCCCATTGATTGATCGACTGGCTGGTCGGCGTGCCGCCGGGCGCGACGCTGTTCTGAGTGTTATCGCTGTTCCACCCGAACTTCGCGCCCTCATACTGCACGCTGCCCTTCAGCGCGTTGCCGCCGCGCGGCGCGATGACGTTCATCACGACGCTCGTGCCGGTCGGCGAGCTCGCGTCGACGCCGCCCAGCTTGACCTCCGCGTCGGCGACGGTCTCGGTGCCCATGTCGATCTGAAACGCGCTGGCGTCGTTGTACGTGCCGGCCGGCTGTCCCTCCAGCATGACGACGGTCGAGAACAGCGTCGTGCCGTGGAAGTAGTACATCCGCTGCCCGCTCGCGCCGTCCGAGTTCCGCGAGTTGACGCCGGGCGCCATGTCGAGCACGTCGCTGAACGCCCGGCGCGGGCTGATCGGCGCCGCGCGCAGAAGGTCGCCCTCGACCGTCAACGTCTTGGTCGGCAACCCGGTCGAAACCATCGGCGACTCACCGGCAACGGTGACCGTCTCCGACAGCGTGCCCACCTTCAGCTCGATGTCGACCGTGAAGGTGCTGCCCGCTCGCATCAGGATCCCTTCGCGCCGGAATGTCGCGAAGCCGGAAAGTTCAGCAGTGACCGTTAGGAGACCGGGCGGAAGGTTCTGCAGACGATAGTAACCGGCATTATCCGTCACGCCGACAACCGGCGCGAGGAGCGACGGTCCGGTGGCGGTGAGGGTGGCGCCGGGCAGGATTCCACCCTGCTCGTCCTTGACGTAGCCATTGAGGCTGCCCTGTCCCGATTGCGCCGCAGCCGAAGCGCTCGACAGAACACCGCCGATGATGAGAAAAGCGCCGAGAGTCCGAACCATCGCGCCGGCCCTCCTTTTTCTTACCGCGTGGGGCCCATCTTTATTTATCGCGGCGGGGACCCCACCCCGCCGCTGTTGCTCGGCGCATGCGCGCCTCGTAACGTCGCAACGGCTCAAGGCTGCCACGCGCTCGCGGCGTAAAGGGCCCGGGGGCGAGCCTGATGGCGCCGCCGAACGGATCGGTTCCGACCTTGTAACGCGCCGCGACGCTCATCGTCTTCAAATCGACGACGACGACGTCGCCCATGCCCGATTCCATCACGTACAGCTTCGTGCTATCGGGCGAGAACAGCGGAAAGCCCGGTCCCCTGCCGATCTTGATCGTCGCGAGCAGCGTCTTGCCCATCGCGTCGACGACCGCCACGTCCTGCGATTCGCTGTGCGGCGACGCCGCGTACTTGCCGTCGGGCGATACGGCCATGCGGCCGGCGCCCTTGCCTCCCGTCTGAATCACCTTGACGACGCTGTCCGTCTTCGAGTCGACGACGGTCACCGATCCGTCGCCGTCCTCGTGGAACCAGACCTCGCCGTTCGGCGCGAACGCGACGCCGACCGGTCCACCCGCGACCGGAATGATCTTGAGAATGCGATCGGTCTTCGTGTCGATGACGACGACGCGGTTGTCGGTGCGGTGTGGATAGTACAGCTTGTCGGTGCCGGGCTGAATCTGCAGGTAGTGGCCGCCCTCGAGCAGCCGATCGATCTTCTTCAGCACTGTCGCGGCTTTGACGTCGTAGACGATGACGCCGGAGATGTCTGCGTTCTCGGTACCGATGTACAGCTTCGTGCCGTCGTTGTTGAGGGCGAGCCCGTGCGGAGACGCCGAGGTGTTCGGTGGACTTGCCGGCGCGCCGTTGCGGCCCGCGCGCCGCGGCTGCGGAGAGCGTTTGAAGTACTCGCTCTCGATGCGTCCCTTTTCCCTGAACGTCGTCGCGTCGATGATCTCGACGAACGCGGCGGCCGGGAGCGACGCGAAAATCGTCGATCCATCACCGGTGATCGCCGCTTCGTGCGGCTGATCCTGCGCCGCGAATTCATGAAGAATGCGGCCGCTCGCCGGATCGACCTCGTAGACGGTGTGATTCGAGTGGCTGAGGACGACGAGCGTGTGATCGGGCGCGGTCGAGTCCGTCGGCGCCGCGATCGCACGGAAGACCATCGTGAGAAAGGCGAGTCCGAAGGTCGCGCTTGGCGGCACGCGCATACTCACCTGCCCTGGCGCTCGGAACGCCGCGAGCGCCGCGATTTTAGACGGCCGCCGGTTGTGACGGCTCAGGAAGGCTGTCGTCCGCGTCAGCCGGCTTTTTTGATTCGGTACGAGCCGTCGTCGAAGCGCTCGCGATAGCTCGCGTGGCACGTCTGGCACGACTGGTTCAGCGTGGCGACCGACTTCTTCGCCGCCTCCCAGTCGCCGCCGGTCGTCGACTGCTCGATCGCGTCGACGTGCTTGCGCGCGTCCTGCGCCAGCTTCATCGCTTCGGCGACACCCTTCTGCTTCCAGATCGACTCGGTCTCGGCGAACGCCTGCTTCAGCACGGCGATCTGCTGGGCCGCGACGTCGCTCTTCGAGGCATCCACCCCGCCGCGGAGCGCGGCGAACGCCGGCGCGATCTTCTTCATCCTCGCGTCGAGCGCTTTTTCTTCAGGCGTCTCGGGCGGCGGCAGGCGCATCGCGAGGTCGACCGATTTGTCGTTGACCACGACCTTGGCGACGATCGCCGGACGCCCGCGATATTTTTCGATCGCGTCCGGCGGCAGATCGACCTGGTACCCCTTCACTTTTTTCGCGATCTCCGCCGGGTCGAACCGCACGACTTCGCCGGCGACGGTCACGTACTTGTCCGGCTCGACGGGACCGTTGAGAATCGGCGCGAGCACGAGCACGTCCTTCGCGTCGTGTTTTGCGACGACCGGGCGCTGCTCGACGGCAAACGCCGAGCGCGACAGGACGCGGCCGACGGCGGCAGTGAGTGTTACGTTCTCGCCGACGTAGTGGTCCGAATTGCTCGCGAGCGCGTCGGCGGCGAGCGGCACGTACGGCTTGCCGGGCGGCGCGGGCGGCGGCTGCGCGTGCGCGATTGAAAGCAAGGCGACAACCGCAAGCGACGTGTAGCGCAGGCCTTCAGGCCTGCGAGCGGGCGTCGAGCAGCCCTGAAGGGCTGCGCTACGAGTGAGCGTCAACATGAAACGCATCTATGGTTGTTCTTGGATCCAAGCTTCTCGAGCAGCGCGACGGTCTCCGGGAACGGCGACACGCGTTGAACCGGACCGTTCGCCATGTCGGCCGTCGTCTGACCGCTGCGGGCGACTGCGGTGACGTCGGCGCCCTTCGACACGAGATACAGAATCATCTCGTTGTCGCCGCGCGCCGCCGCGTGGTGCAGCGGCGTGTAGCCGTCGTTGTCTCGCGCGTTGACGTCGGCGCCGAGCTCCTCGACGAGGTACTTCACCGAAGGCATCCAGCCGCCGGGCGCGTGCCGATGCGCGTTGCCGGCGAAGCCTTCGCCGTACTCGACGCCGGCCGCGCCGTGCAGCGGGAACGCGCCGGGGCCGCCGTACGGAATCGGAATCATCGCCTGCGGCAGCGGTCCGCTCGTGCCGTCGGCGCCGGGAGCGCCGCCCTGCGGTCCGCGCCGGACGGGGCGCGGCGGCGCGATGGTCGGGATGTTGGGGTCGGCGCCGTACGACACCAGGAGGCGCATCGCGTCGACGTCGGTTCCGTACGCCGCGCGCCAGAACGCCGTCGACCCGGTTGTATCGGCGAGACCGCAGTTGCGATTGCCGCAGCCGCTGTAAACGAGATACCACGGGTGCGCCGTGATGCGCGTGTTGGGATCGGCGCCGCGATCGAGGAGCGCCTTCGCGACGTCGAGATACGTCGCCTTCTGCCGCTCCATTTCCTCCGGCTGCGGATAGCGCGTCCTCGGCTGCCACTCCGTGTTAATCGCGGCCCACAGTGGCGTCACGCCTTCGGTCTTGCTCGCGACGTTTGGATTGGCGCCGCGCTCGATGAGGAACATCGCCATGTCGAATTGGCCGTTCAACACCGCCATGAGCAGCGGGCTCGCGCCGTCGCCCGCGCCAACCTGATCGATCGGCGCGCCGCCGTCGACGAGCGCCTTCGCGGCGTCGACGTAGCCCTGACGCGCGGCATGCAGCAGCGCGGTGAGGCCGCCCTTGGTCGCGACCGGCGGATTGATTTCCTCCGGATCGAAGCCCGGTCGCAGGCTGTCGTCGGCCGGCGCCGGGTCCTTGGGCGGGATCTGGCCGGAAGCGAGCAGTTCCCGCGCGGCATGAATCGCGGCCTGCGTCTGGAGCGCCGTTGGCTGTTGTCCCTTCGGCACCGTGGCGTCCAGAATCTTCTTCTGCAACGCCAGCGCGGCGCGATCGAGCGCGAGCTCATGGGCGATGTCGATCGTCCTCGTCGTGATCTTCGGATCGGCGCCGCGCGCCAGCAGCGTCCTGATGGTGTCGACGCGATTCGCCGACGCCGCGAACATCAACGGCGTCTGCCCCCACTCGGTTTCCTTCGCGTTCGCGTCGGCGCCCGTGTCCAGGAGCAGCCTGATCACGTCCGTGCTTCCGGCGGCGGCGGCCAGGTGAAGCGGGGTGACGCTGGTCGTCGTGGTCTTCGCGCCGACATTTGCGCCCGCCTTCAGCAGCGCCTCCGCCACCGGGGCGCTGCCACTCCGGCTGGCGAGATGCAGCGGGGTGTACTGACCGATGCGCGTCACGGCCGCGACGTTCGCGCCCGCATACAACAGCATCGTCGTCAACTCGACATCGCCGCGTTCGGCTGCAAAGTGCAGCGCGGTCATGCCGTCGCCGCGGCCGGCGTTCGCGTCGGCGCCCTGCTTCAGCAGCGTCCGCACGGCTGCGCGATCGCCTCGCATCGCCGCATCGGCGACCGACGAGCCACCGGGCGCCGCACCGACGACCGCGGTCAACGAGAGGATCAGGAAGGTGATCTGCCCCCGCCTCACACCGCGATGCTGTGTCATAGCGCGAACTCCCCAGTGCTGTCGCCGAAGCTCTTCATGTCGTCGACGCCGAGGTTGTGCAGCAGGGTCAGCATCACGTTCGCCATCGGCGTGCCGTCCGGCGCCTTCACGGCGACGTTGCCTTTCAACATGCCGTTGCCGCGGCCGAAGAGGACGAGCGGGCAGCGCCGATGATTGTGGATGTTCGGATCGGCCATCGGCGATCCCCAGATGATGAGCGTCTTGTCGAGCAGGCTGGCGTCCCCGTCCATCGTCGTCTTCATCTTGTCGAGGAAGTACGCGAGCTGGCCGACGCGGAACTTGCAAATCTTGTTGAACTCGAGAATCCGCTCTTCGCGGTTGCCGTGGTGCGACGCGGGATGGAACGGCTGCTTCGACTCGCACTCCGGGAAGACGCGGTTCTGCGCGTCGCGGCCCGTCTTGAACGACATGATACGGGTCATGTCGGTCTGCAGCGCGAGCACCTGGATGTCGAACATCAGCCGCATGTGCTCGGTGAACGAGTCGGGGACGCCGGCCGGCGCCTCGGGCAGCTCGCGCGGCTCGCCGCTCGTGTTGCGCGCTTCGACCGCCTGAATGCGGCGCTCCAGCTCACGCACGTTGTCGAGATACCGTTCGAGCCGCGCGCGGTCGGCGGCGCCGAGCTGTTTCCGCACCCGCTCGACCTCGCCGCTCACCCAGTCGAGGATGCTGCGCCGCGTGATCTGGCGCGCCCGGCGATCCTCGCTCGACGTTCCCGCGCCGAAGAGCATCTCGAAGGCGACGCGCGGATCGCGAATCATCGGCAGCGGCTCGTTGGGCGACGCCCAGCTGATCGTGTCGGTGTACGCGCACGAGTAGTTGTAGGTGCAGCCGCCCGCCTGATCGAGGTTCTCGATGCAGAACTGCATCGACGGCATCGGCGTCCCCTGACCGTAGCGCTTCGCGTACAACTGATCGAGCGAGGTGCCCGCCCACAGATCCGATCCGTTGGTCTGCTTCGGATGCGACTGCGTGAGGAACACGGCGCTCGACCGGAAGTGATCGCCGCCGATCTCCGGCAGCGCGAGCGCTTCCGCATTGCGGACGTCGGTGTTGCTGACGATCGTCATGTGATCGCGGAATGCCGCCAGCAAGGCGAGCGGGTTGTCGGCGACGAGCGTGAAGTCGCGGCCGGTCGTCTCCGGCGCAAACAGGTATTTGCTCGCGCCCCAGAGGTTGCAGCCGGCCAGACCGTGAACTTCCTCGATGCAGACCAGCCGCGTCCGCTCGGCGCCCGCCGCCGCCGACGCGACGATGCCTCGCGCGGGGACCATCGCGTCCAGGAACGGCAGCGCCACCGTCGCGCCCACGCCGCGCAGGAACGTCCGCCGAGGCATGTGCTTTCCAGTGATGAAGTCCAAGGCTGTTCTCCTTGCTTGTCGCGTGGGGCCGCTACCTGCCCTGCCGATCTTCCGTTGTGGTTTGCACCTCGACGCGCTTCATGAGGAACGCGTCGCTCTTGATCACGCCCAGGATGAACGAGGACATCCGATAGTCGTTCGCCGACGCCGCCTTCACAATCGCGCGAATCGTCGGCTGGTCGAAATATTCTGTGCGGCGGCCCAGCGCGTACGCGAGAAGATTTTCGGTGAACGTTCGCACCAGGGGCTCGGGCCGCTTCATCAGCGCGGCGAGCAATTCGGCCGGCTTCGTGACGGGCGTGCCGTCGTAGAAATCGCCGCGGGTGTCGAGCGGCTGGCCATTCTCGCGCACCCGCCACTTGCCGGTGACGTCGAAGTTGTCCAGCGCGAGCCCAATCGGATCCATGAAGCGGTGACACGAATTACACGTCGGGTTCTTACGATGAATCTCCATGCGCTCGCGCGTCGTCAGCATCCGGCCGTCCTTCGATTCGCCGGTGTCGTCGAGCGGCGGCACGTCGGGGGGCGGCGGCGGCGGCGGCGTCCCCATCAGCACTTCCATCACCCATTTACCGCGCAGCACCGGCGACGTCCGGTTGGCGAGCGAGGTCTGCACGAGGATGCTGCCCTGGCCGAGGAGCCCGCGACGCGTGTCGTCGGGATACGGCACGCGTCGGAACTGATCGCCAGTCACGCCTTGAAAACCATAATGACGCGCCAGGCGCTCGTCGACGAACGTGTAGTCGGCTCGATAGAGATCGAGGACGCTGCGATCCTCGCGCACGAGGCTGTTGAAGAACAGTTCCGTCTCGCGCCGCATCGAGGCGGCGACGTTGTTGTCGAAATTCGGATAGAAGTTCGGATCGGGATGAACCTTCTCGACGTCCTGCAGTCGCAGCCATTGCGCGGCGAATCTCGATCCGAGCGCATCGGCCCTCGAATCGGCCAGCATGCGCCGAGCCTGCTTCTCAAGTGTCGGGCCGGTCAGCTTCCCCTGAGCGGCAAGCGCGAGCAGCTCGTGATCGGGCGGCGTGCCCCACAGGAAGAACGACAGGCGCGACGCAAGATCCGCGTCGGCGATGCGATATGCGCCGCCCGGCCGCGCGTCGCCGGGCTCGCGCTCCAGACGGAAGATGAAATGCGGGCTCGCGAGGATCGCCTCGAGGGCCGTGCGCACGCCACCTTCGAAGCCCTCCTTCGCGGCGCCAGTCTCGTAGAACGGCAACAGACGATCGATCTCGTCGCCGCTGAGCGGCCGACGGTATGCTTCGGCGCCGAGACGCGCGATGATCTGACGCGCGCACGGCTGCTCTTCGTTCGGCAGCGTCGGCCGGCACGTGAAGATCTTCTGGCGGCTCGGCGTGTCAGAAATTCCGGTGACCTTGAACGGTCCTTTGATGATCAGATCGCGGATATGCGGCAGCGTCGTGATGCCCGGACCGCCAGATCCGCCGCCGGCGAACGACCAGTCGTGCGGGCGGATCAGATCTTCGTACGGCCCTTCGAAGCGGCGAACGAACGCAGCCGCAACCTGATGCTGCCCCGCGCGCACCAGAATCGCCTCCGTGCGCACGCCACGCGCGCCGCGCCCGTCGGCGCCGCCGGCCGGCTGCGTCTCGTACTCGAGCAGCGCCACGCGCTCGCCGTCGATCGAGATGTCGATGTCCTCGAACCGCGCGTTCGATCCCGAGTTGAGCGTCACCTCGAACACGTATTCCGCGTCAGCGGGAAACACGTGATCGATCACGAGGCCGCCGCGCGTCCCGAACGGCGCGCCGTCGACGTGATCCCACGGATGCTGCGACACGTAGCCCGGCGCGGTGTACATGGAATCGACCGCCGACGCATGACGATCGCCGACGGCCATGCGGCTGATCGCCGCCGCCGCGTTCAGATATGCCTCGAGCAGCGTCGGCGACAGCATCTGCGCGTCGGCGATGTTGTCGAAGTTGGCGCTCTTCTGATCGAGCGGCAGCCAGTTGCCCGCATCGACGTTGAGCGTCAGAAGATCCTTGATGGCGCGCGCGTATTCCGGCCGGTTGAGACGCTGGAACGTGCGCACGCCGGGGTTCGGCTTCGCGGCGGCGGCGGCATCGACCGCCGTCTCGACCGCCGCGATGAGCGTCTTCTGCGTGGCAGCGTCGGGACGCGCCGCGAGCGGCGGTGGCATCAGGCCGGCCTGCAGCTTGCGGATGACCTTTTCGCTCGTCTCCGCGTGCTCGGCCGCGCGCGAGACATCGAACGACTCGAGTGAGAGACCGCCGGTTTTGAGCTTGTCGTTGTGGCAACCGACGCAGTAGCGCTTGAGCACTGCGTTCTGCGCGTCGTGGTTGCTGGTTGCTGATTGCTGGTCGGCGATCGTTCGCCGCTGTTCGCTGCGGGGCGTCGGACGCGGCGGACCGGACGCGGGACGCTGGGCGATGGCCACCGCCACGAGCAGGCTCGCCCACATGCCGATGAGGAACACGAACCTGGTGTGTCTCATTCGGGCCAAGTCACTCTTGGCGCAAATGTTAAACGATTTTTACGAACCGGTTCGTCTCCGTTTGTCTACTGCGTATTCCGGTTGAAGCTCGTTTGATTGCTGATTTGCAGATCCCAGCCATCCGGATCCGTCACGTGGAAGCTCTTGAAATTGTCGCCCACCATATCGGGCCGCGGGCTCAAGCCGCGCCGTTCCAACTCGGCCTTCACCTTGTCCGTGTCCCACGGCTGCACGCCGTAGGAAATGTGGTTGATGACGCCGGTCAGCGGCGGCCGCCCGGGCTGTGACGGCTGCGCGTCGCCCGCGGGCTGACGGCGGTTGCGGATGATGATGCCGCCGACGTTGCCGATGCGCAGCGTCGCCTGGGTTTTGCCGTTGTCGTTCTGCACTTCCCATCCCATCAGGTTCTTGTAGAAGTCGACGCTCCGCTTGTAGTCGGAGACGGCGTAGGAGATGTGATCGAGCCACACGGTCTTCCACGGCGCGGGCGTGCCGGCGGCCGATACGGCGGCGGGCGCCTGCGCTGCGAGGGCCGCGCCGCCCGGCGCGGCGGCAGCCGCCGCGAGCGCAAGGCTCTGAATGAGCTGCCGGCGCGTCATCTTTCCAGCTTCGTAGTCCTGGAGCAGTCGGGAGATCACCGGTTCCATTGCCGCTCTCCTTTCGTCGCCACGAAAAATCGCGACCAGCGTGTCGCGCGAATCGATGCCACGGCGACGTCAAAACGCAGAGCGCGCAGAGGCCGCGGCCCGCACAGAATCAGCGCGCACGCGTCACTCTAGTTGTTGTTCGCGGACTTGGCGGCGCCGGGCTTCGGGCTCGGACCGCCGCGGAACGTCATCAGATGATCGCGGATGGCGCGCATCTGCGCTTCGGCGTTGCCGTTCAACTCCGGATAGAACGATTTCGGATAATCGGGCCAGAATGCCGGCATGCGCGTCCCGGGCAGGATGTCCGAGGGCTTCTTCAGCCAATCGAGAATCCAGTCCGGATTCAGCCGCTCCGGCGTCATGCGCAGATCGGGCGCGAGGTTCGACGTCGGCTGATCCTTTGGAACGGTGCCGAGCACGTGACACTTCTGGCACTGCAGCTTCTCGAACAGCTCCTTGCCAACAGGCTCGGTGTTCGAGGCTCGTACGATCTCGTGCGTCTGGAAGGGACCGATCGTGTTCGAGATCGATCCGAAGTAGCGGATGACGCCGTTCAGATTCTGATCGTCGAGACCGAAGGTCGGCATGCGGACGCTGAGCCACGGCCGGATCGTGATCGGGCCGCGGATGAACGCGTACAACCAATCGGCTTGTACGCGGGCGCCTTCCGGCGTCAGCATCGGCGGGCCGAGCGACGGATCCTCGACGAGCTTCACGAAGTCGCCGCCGCTTCCCTCGATGATGTGGCAGCCGACGCAGTTGCGCCGGTGCACCAGCGTGCGTCCGTTCTGCAGGAAGTCGTAGCGCGCCGAACGCGCGGGCATCGCGGCTGGCGGCTGGATGTCGCGCTGGAAGCTCATGATCGCCGTCACCAGCCGCTGGATTTCGTCGTCGGTGAAGTCGTAGTTCGGCATCCGCAGCTTCTCGAGCGGCTGCAGCACGCGCCCTTTGTCGAAGATGCGCGGATCGTGCAGCTTGGTCCTGAACCAGGCGATCTTCGACGTGTGCGGGATGTCGGTGATGAACGCGAAGTCGAGACGCGTGACCAGCTTGCTGCCCTCTTCGGACAGATCCGTGCCGATTGACTGCGCGTTTTCGAACCCTTTTATCTCGTGGCAGCTGAAGCAGCCGTACCGGCTGATGGCGCGCTGCCCGAGCTCGATCTGTTTCTGCTGCGCGTTCATCTTGGCCATCTGCGCGCGCGCATCGTCGAGCGGCATCACGTTCTTGAGGTAGTCGAGCAGGACCTCGTCGGCCGTCTTTGAATCCGGACTCGCTTTCCGCGGGTCTCCAGCGGAGCCCTTCAGCGTCGACAGGTACGTCGCCACGTCCGCCACCTGCGCATCGGTGAGCCGCAGGTTCGGCATATACGTCGCCGGGCTGTAGTGCTTCGGATCGCGGACCCAGTTGTAGATCCACTCGTACGACGTCTTGTTGCCGATGTTTTCGAGCGGCTGGCCGAAGGTGCGTCGCGGGCCGATCTCCGATCGCTTGCCTTCGCCGACGACGTGGCACCCCTGGCAGCCGATCGACTTGACGATCTGCTCGCCGTTCTTCGCGTCGCCGTGCGGCGGATCCTTCACCGCCGGCTCGTACTTTTCGGTGTTCGCGAAGAGATACGAGACGATCGCGTCGATCTCGACCTCGTTTCTGACCGCGTCTTCGGGCGAGCTGTTGTTCGAGTTGTAGAAGAACCTCGGCATCCACGTCGTCGGCTTCACCGCGCGCGGGTTCCTGATCCAGTTCTTCACCCAGTCGAGCGACAGCTTGGAGTCGATCTTCGTGAGGATCGGACCGGGCTTGCGCATGTTGGTGTCGAAGCCTCGCGTCTTGTGGCACGCGTAGCAGCCGGCGCGCTCGAACGTGCCGTACGCGACATCGAGGTTGTCGGCGTGCGGGACGTAGACCTGCTGCTTGTGGCACTTCGCGCACGACGCTTCCGTCATCCTGGTCGGCAGCATCGGGTAGTCCCACAGGTGCGGCTCTTCCCAGTGATACTTCTTCTCCCACTCCTCCTTCTGCTTCTCGTCGCGTGGCGCGTGAGCGGCATCGCGGAAGCTGACCGACTGTCCCATCCCTTCATGGCACACGGTGCAGCCGACGCGATCGATCGGGTGCGGCGAGCTGCTTCCGAGAAACGTTTCCAGATTCGGATGCGTCGTGAACGGCTCCGGGTACTTCTCGTAGCCCTTCTTGTCGATCGCCAGATGACACGTCTGACAGCGATCCATCTTCGGCACGCGGATGAAGTTCACGTCGTCGACGACGTCCGGGAGGATGATCTGCTGGATCTTGATCGTCGGCGCCATGAAATCGAGCAGCGGAGCGTTTCTGACGTAATCCTTCACGACGCTGGGCGCGATCACGTCGAGACGTTTCCGCAGCCGCGTCTGCTCGGCGTTCGTGTCTTCGATCTGCTTGCTCAGCGTGGCGGCCTGACCGGTGTACTGACCGAGTTGCTTCTGGATCTCCGCCTTTTCAGCCTCGGCCTTCTGCCGTGCCAGCTCGAGATCGTCGAGCTTCTTCGCTTCCTCCTCGGCAATCTGTTGTTTGCGCGCGACGTTGCCGGTGCCGGCCGCGCGCGACGCCTCGAAGTCGTAGCGGTCCTGGTCGTAGGTCGCCTTCATGTACTGCATGTCGAGCGTGGCGCGCAGCAGCTTGTTGTCGGCCTCCTTCAGCTTCGCCTGCAGCTCGTCGACTTTCGCCCGGTTGGCCGCGACATTCTTCTCCGCGGCCTGGCGCTGCGCCTGCATCTGCTGCAGCTTGGCGCGGTCGACCGAGCGCGATGCCTGCTGGAGCTGCGCCTGAGTCACCTGCAGTTCGAGGTTCGAGAAGCGCCGCTGCGTGGTCTTCCATTCACGGTCGTAGTCATCCCACACCATCCAGATGACCGACAGGAACAGGAACAGGCTGGACGCCGCGAAGACGACGTTCAGGAAGTCGACGTTGTACGCGTGCCCGACGCCCTTCTTTTCAGCCATGATTCAGATGTTGAAAAAGTATTCGCCGATGGCCACGATGTACTTCAGGTTGAAGAGCCACCGCGCGAGCATCTTGATCGGCAGCGACATCATCATCACGAACAGGAACGCGCCGACGTAGTAGCGCGGGGCGCCGAGCTTCTCGTAATACGTCTTGAACACGCCCTTCGCCAGAATCACCGGCAGCGCGAACACGTAGAACAGCACCAGCAGAATCCCGAAGATCTCGCGAACGAACCATAGTTGCGGCAGGCCGGTGCGGAACAAGCGCACCCACACGTATTCCGAGAGGTTGACGTTGGTCAGCGCCGCGAGTTTATGGATGTCCCAGTACTCGAAGGGCCCGAAGAAGTTCCAGTTCGGGCCGCGGAGGAATGTGCCGAGCACGATCAGCGATGCCCACAACACGGCGAACCCGAAGAGGAAGATCGCGATCTCCGCCTTGCGCTCGCTGAACGTGTAGTAGCCGTTGCCTTTCGGGTTCTTGTCGATGTACGGGATGCAAATCAGTCCGACGATAATCAAACTCGGCAGGACGACTCCGGCGAGCCATGGATCGAAGTAGACCAGCATTTCCTGCAGCCCGAGGAAGTACCACGGCGCTTTCGACGGGTTCGGCGTATTGGCCGGGTTGGCCGGCTGCTCGAGCGGCGCCTTCAGGAAGATAGACCAGACGATCAGAATCACCGAGCACGCGATGAGCGAAATCAGTTCGGTGTAGACGAGATCCGGCCAGACCCAGACGCGATCCGATTCGGCCTTCTCAATCGGCCCCTGCCCCGCGGCAATCCGCCGATCGTTCAGCACGCCTTCACGAATCGAAAACCAGACGAAGAACACGAGCAGGAAGATGAGGCCGACGATCGGCACGTTGTCCGGCTTCGTGACGATGAGGCGGAAATTCGGATCGAAGGTGCCGAACAGAAAGAACACGCCGAGGAACGCGAGCAGACCGTAGCCGACCGCATTGGACGCGATCGCCTCGCGCTTCCACAACACGAGGACGAGCGCCGCGACCGCGAGCACGAAGAAGAGCCGCGGATCGGCGACGGCATTCACAATCCCTTTGATGAAGCCCATGTCTACTCCAAGTTCGAAGTCTGAACTACGAAGTACGAAGCCCGATCGCAGACTGACTTCAAACTTCGCACTTCAGACTTCGTACTTCAGACTTCGTACTTACAGAGGTCCCGAAATCCCTCCGTCCTTGCGTACGCGCCAGAAATGAACCGCCATCAGCACGGCAATGACCAGCGGCAGGCCGACGCAGTGCAGCACGTAGAATCGCAGCAGCGCGCCTTCGCCGACGAACGTGCCGCCGAGCAGCGCGAACCGCGCGTCGTCGGCCGCGTGAATCAGCGGGACGTCGCCCAGCCGCAGCAGCGATGCGCCGGGACCTTCGTGACCGAGGAACGGCGTCGCGCGCGCCATGCCCGAACCGACGGTGATCGCCCAGATCGCGAGCTGATCCCACGGGAGGAGATAGCCGGTGAACGACAGCAGCAGCGTCAGCACGAGCATGACGACGCCGACCGACCAGTTGAACTCACGCGGCGGCTTGTACGACCCGGTCATGAAGACGCGGAACATGTGCAGCCACACGGTGATGACCATCGCGTGCGCGCCCCACCGGTGCATCTCGCGCATGATGCCGAGCGGCACGTGCTCGCGCAGCCCGACGATGTCGGTGTAGGCGTACTCGAGCGTCGGCCGGTAATAGAACATCAGCAGCAGGCCGGTGAGCGTCAGCGAGAGAAACAGAAAGAAACTCAGCCCGCCCATGCACCACGTGTAGCGAAGCTTCACGCCCGATTTCCGGATTCGCACCGGGTGCAGATGCAGAAAAACGTTCGACAGCATCACGAGCACGCGGTTGCGATCGGTGTTCGGCCGCTCGTGCCGGAAGACCGACGTCCACACCTGTGTCTCCGTCAGCCAGTTCCAGAATCTGGTGCCGGGACCTTCCTTCGGGGCAACGGTTTTCGTATCAGCCATCTCAGCTCTCAGCTGTCAGCTTTCGGCTATCAGCTCGCTATCAGCTCGCTATCAGCTCGCTATCGGCTCGCTATCGGCTCGCTATCGGCTCGCTATCGGCTATCAGCGTTCCGGCCTGCAGCTTTCGGTTTATCAGCGCAACTGAAAGCTGACAGCTGAAAGCTGAAAGCTGACAGCTACAGATTCACACCTTGAGAAACGCTTCAGGATCCGTCCATTGTCCCAGCTCGTACTGGAAATGCCGCGACTTGTCGACGAGGATCTGCCCGTCGTCGGCCAACACCACGCGCGCGCGCTCGAGCGGCCGAGGCGTCGGCCCTTCGAAATTGATGCCGGTCAATCGATATCCGCTGCCGTGGCACGGGCACTTGAACTTGTTTTCCGCCGAGAGGTAATTCGGCGTGCATCCCAGATGCGTGCAGACCGTGATGAGCGCATAGAACCCGCTCGCGTGCTGAGCGATGTCGTCGGGAGTCCGTACGATCCAGATCCCAAACTTCTCTTTCCATCGCTCATCGACGCCCATGCCGTATTCGTTCGGGAAGCCGGCCTTGAACTGTTGCGGCGGCTCGTTGAGCACGTTGGGAAACATGAAGCGCCCGGTCGCGGCGAGCGCGGCGGCCGACGCCGCCGAGAACGCGCCCCAAGCGAGGCCCATCCACGCGCGGCGTGTGAGCAGCGGCGACGTGTCATCCGGATCGCGCTGAGTCGCTTTCGCTGCTGCGGGCGCAGGCGTCTTGGCCGAAGCCGCGGCGGCCGTCGTCGTCTTGCCGGCGAGATCGGGAATCGGCGCAGCCGCGGGACGAGGCGCCACCGGGCGCACGGCGTGCGCGCCGGCGGCGGCCGGCGCCGGCGTCGTCGGTGTCGCCCCGGTCGCCGCCGCTGCGGCCGCAGTCGCGGGCGCGTCGCCGCCGCGCACGTTGACGTGCTGCGGCCTCGCGGCAGGATTCGCGCCCGTCGCGGGTGCGCTTGGTTGTATTCCGTCGGGTTTCTTGTCGTCAGCCATGTTTGAGAGAGGTCCTAGCCGATCATCTTGAGGGCTTCCAGCGCCGCACCGCGAACTTTCATGCTCTTGTCCTGCTGACTGAGTGTCGTCACGATCGGTTTGAGCGCATCGTCTTTCAACGTCGCCGCCGCGCGCAGGCCGCTGATCATCACGTCAGCGACCGGATCCTGATCCGCGTCCTGACGGACCTCGCGCGTCACGGTCTTCTCGACGTAGTCGCGATCGAGCATCTGCCGGAGCACCGCGACGCCTTCGTGCCTGCCGTGCCGCGCGAGCGCGACGGCCGCGTTCCATCGCACGTCCGGCGCGCCGTCCTGCAGCCCGGTGCGAAGCGTGTCGATCTGCGCGTCGCCCGGCAATGCGCCGAGCGCATAGATGACCATCTTGCGAATGCCGGCGTCGCCGTTCGGCGCCGTATAGAGCGGAATCAGCTTCGACACGACCGCGGGATCGCCCGACGACCCGAGCGCCCAGATCACGCTGATGCGCGTTTCGCTGTCCTGATCGTCGAGCGCGCGGGTCAGATCGGCGACGGCGTCGGGCGGTAGCGGCGGATCGAGGCGGCCGATCGCGAGCGCCATATACCGGCGCACCTGCGCGTCGTCCTTGGATTCCTGGAAGGCGCGCACGAGCGCCGGCGCGAGCGTCCGGTCGGCGCGGACCTTCGGATCGGCCATCAGGCGCGACAACTCGTACGCCGCCGGCCACCGGCGCGTCGATCCGCCATTGCGAATCTCGTTCAGGTAGTCCTGCGGTTGGCGATCGTCGGCCAGCAGCGAGCGGAACCCGACGTACACGCTGACCGTGATTCCAACGACGGCCAACGGAATGAGAAAGAATTGAACCGCTAATGCCGGCGCGGCGACCAGAGAATTGCGCGTCGCGGGCTCGCGCTCGACGAGTTTATCCATGTAACCGGGAGTTGCGTGAGTGCCCGGAACGTCCGAGGCGTGCAAGTTTTACCATCTGTTTCCTTTAACGGTCAAGGGAGTGCTGTCGCGCGTGAGTCTATGGTACTCACTTTCGCCGCCTTGCGGTGGAGCTCAACGGTCGTGCTGCAGCCCGCGCGTTCAGGAAGGTCGAATCCTTCCGGCCGTCGTTGTCGAAGTCGATCCACGATACCTGCCGCGTCTCGCCTTTCACGTCGACGCCGACGTCGCGCGCGACGTCGATGAATCGCTTGCCGTCGTATCGAGGCCGCGCACATAGAACTGGCCGGTCTCGTTCGTGACGCCGGTTCGTGTCGTGTTGGTTTACGAAAAGTACTGCTGCAAACAGAAGCGTTCGCGATGTGGGACGAGGGGAGAAGAGCTCGACGAGCGCAATCGTCCCGGCTCGCGGCGATCACGTGTCGAGCGAATTGTGGGAGTCCCGGCGGCCGAGTGTCGCAGAGCGTGCAGACCAGCGTCTCCGCATCCTCTGCGATCGTCGCGCGGGCCTTTGCGCAGATTAGCGGCTTGTGCTCGCCGGCTCGGTCGTCTCGATGGTGACCGGTTTGAGAAACGGCATCAGCTTCCGCAGGCCGGCGCCGACCTGTTCGATGAGCTGCGTCTGCTCCTGGTGCCGCTTCTTGTTGAACCAGGGACGTCCGTTTTCGTTTTCCGCTACCCAGTTCTTCGCATACGTGCCGTTGCGAATCTCGTCGAGCATCCGCTTCATCTCCTGACGTGTCGCGTCGGTGACGATGCGCGGGCCGCCGGTGTAGTCGCCGTGCTCGGCGGTGTCGCTGATCGAGTAGCGCATGTAGTTGAGACCACCCTGATAAATCAGGTCGACGATCAGCTTCATCTCGTGCAGGCACTCGAAGTACGCGATCTCGGGCTGATAACCGGCGTCGACCAGCGTCTGGAAGCCGGCTTTGATCAGCTCGCTGACGCCGCCGCACAGAACGGCCTGCTCGCCGAACAAATCGGTCTCGGTTTCTTCCGCGAACGTCGTTTCAAGAACGCCGGCGCGCGTCACGCCGATGCCCTTGGCGTACGACAGCGTGAGCGCGCGCGCGTGACCGGTCGCGTCCTGATGGATCGCGATCAGCGCCGGCGTGCCGGCGCCTTCCACGAACAGCTCGCGGACGCGGTGTCCCGGCGACTTCGGCGCCACCATCGACACGTCCACGTCGGACCGCACGTTGATCGTGCCGAAGCGGATGTTGAAGCCGTGCGCGAACATCAGCACGCTGCCGGCCGACAGGTTCGGCTCGATCTCTTCGCGGTACACCTTCGGCTGCGTCGTGTCGGGGATGAGCATCATCACGACGTCGGCCCACTTGGTGACTTCGGCGACGTCACCGACCGCGAGACCCGCGGCTTGTGCCTTGGCGCGCGACCGGCTGGTCGCCGGAAGCCCGACCTTCACGCTGACGCCGCTGTCCTTCAGGTTCAGCGCGTGCGCGTGGCCCTGGGAGCCGTAGCCGATGATCGCCACCTTGCGGTCGCGGATCAGTGAGAGGTCAGCGTCTTTGTCGTAGAACAGCGTTGCCATGAACGTCCTCTTCTTTATGTGGCGCGGGCCTTCGAGGCCCGCGATCTCAGACCGAGCAGTCGCTCACATCGCCGCGGCCATCCGAACCGCTGCGCACCCGCATCTGCGCGCGACGCGACGGGACGTTGCCGCGCGCCATCGCGACGCGGCCGGTCCGCACCATTTCAATCACGCCGTACGGCCGCAGCACTTCGAGCAGGCTGTCGATCTTGTCTTCCGTGCCGGTCGTCTCGATGACGAGCGACTCGGGGCTGACGTCGACGATCCGCGCGCGGTACACGTCGACGAGCTGCATCACCTGCGTGCGCGCCTCGCCGGTCGCCGCAACCTTTATCAATGCGAGGTCGCGCGAGATGGACGGCGCCGTCGTGATGTCCTCGACGCGCCGCACCGGCACCAGCTTGTAGAGGTGTGCCTCGAGCCGCCGCGCGCCGTATTCGTCGGTGTCGACGACAACCGTCATCCGCGAGACGCCGGGCGTCTCGGTGTGACCCACCGTCAGCGACTCGATGTTGAACGCGCGCCGCCGGAACAGCGACGCGACGCGGTTCAGCACGCCGGGCTTGTTCTCGACGTAGACGGCAAAGGTGTGCACCATGGCTGCTTCTTAAATGCGTTCGCGTCTTTCGTGCGTTTCGTGTTTTCGTCCGTTTCGTGGCTAGTCGGCCGCTGTCTCCACAATCGGCGACGGTCTCCTGATCATCTTGTGCAGATCGGCGCCGGCCGGCACCATCGGGTACACCGAGTCTTCCTGCTCGACCTGGAAATCGATCAGCGCCGCGCGATTCTGGCAGCGCGCCGCTTCGACGGCGCCGGCCACGTCGCTGCGTTTGGTGACCGTCGCGGCGCGAATACCGAATGCTTCGGCGAGCTTCGCGAAGTTTGGGTTCAGGAGCGGCGTCGCGGCGTAGCGCTTCTCGTAGAAGAACTCCTGCCACTGCCGCACCATGCCGAGGTACCCGTTGTTGATGATCGCGATGTTGACGTCGAGGTTCTCCTGCGCGATCGTCGCGAGCTCCGCCATCGTCATCTGGAAGCCGCCGTCGCCGACGACCACCCAGACCTCCGCGTCAGGGCGCGCGACCTTGGCGCCGATGGCAGCCGGCAGCGCGAATCCCATCGTGCCGAGTCCCCCTGACGTGATGAGCGACCGGGAGCGGTCGTGCTTGTAGTACTGCGCTTCCCACATCTGGTGCTGACCGACGTCGCTCACAACGACCGCGTTGCCGCTCGTCAGCCGCCACAGATCGTTGATGACGTGCGCGGCGTACAGGTGGCCGTTGTCCGGCAGGTTCTGGATGTCGCGCACGGCGGCGTCGCCCTTGATCGCGTCGATGCGGGCCAGCCACGCGCCGCGGTCGCGTTGGGCGACGGCCGGAATCCATTCCTGCAGCGCCGTGCGCAGATCCTTCGCAATCGCGACGTCGACGCGGACGTTCTTGTTCAGCTCGGCGCGATCGATGTCGACGTGGATCTTGCGCGCCGTCGGCGCGTAGGTCTTGAGATTGCCGGTCACCCGATCGTCGAACCGCATGCCGAGCGCGATGAGGAGGTCTGCCTCCTGAATCGCGTGGTTCACCCACGCCTCGCCGTGCATCCCCATCATGCCGAGGTTCAGCGGATGCGAAGCCGCGACGCCGCCGATGCCGAGCAGCGTGACCGCAATCGGCATGTGACCGCGCTCGGCCAGCGCGGCGATCTCTCGCTCAGCACCCGACAGCATGACGCCGTGACCGGCGAGGATGAGCGGCCGCTCCGCCTGATTGATGAACTCGATCGCTTCGGCCGCCGTGCCGTCTCCCGGCAGCGCATCGTCATAGGTTTCGGTGAGATGCGGTTCCGCCGCGTCCCAGTCGACGTTCTCGCACGTGCCCTGCTGTGCGTCCTTCGTGATGTCGACGAGCACCGGTCCGGGACGTCCCGATCGCGCGACGGCGAACGCCTCGCGCACCGCCGGCGCGACGTCGTCCGCGCGCGTGACGAGGTAGTTGTGCTTCGTAATCGGCAGCGTGATGCCGGTGATGTCGGTTTCCTGAAACGCGTCGGATCCGATCAGCTTGCTGCCGACCTGACCGGTGATGCAGACGATCGGCGAGCTGTCCATCATCGCCGTCGCGATGCCGGTGACCATGTTGGTCGCTCCCGGACCCGAGGTGGCGATGGCGACGCCGACCTTGCCGCTCGCACGCGCGTAGCCGTCAGCCATGTGCGTCGCGCCCTGCTCGTGGCGGACGAGAATGTGCCGGATCGGATACCCGAGCATCGCGTCGTATGCGGGAAGAATCGCTCCGCCCGGATAGCCGAAGACGTCGGTGACGCCTTCGCGGACGAGCGCTTCCCATAAAATCTGCGCACCAGTCAACGTCATATTTCCTCTGAAATTGCAGATTGCTGATTTCTGATTGCTGATTGGATTGCTCATTGACTCGACCAATCAATCACCAATCAATCACCAATCAGCAATAACAATCAGAAATCAGAAATCAACAATCAGCAATATCGCTAACCCGTCACCGCGCCCGTCGACGCGGACGACACCAGCTTCGCGTATTTCGCCAGCACGCCGGACGCATACCGGGGCCTCGGCGTCTTCCATTGGGCGAGGCGCTCCTGTACGACGTTATCGGCAACTTCGAGGTCGAGCCTTCGGTTCGTCACGTCGATGACGATCGTGTCGCCGTCGCGCACCGCCGCGATCGGGCCGCCGCGCGACGCTTCGGGCGCGATGTGGCCCACCATGAAGCCGCGCGTGGCGCCGGAGAATCGACCGTCGGTGACGAGGGCGACCGAATCGCCGAGCCCCGCGCCGACGATTGCGCCGGTCACGGCGAGCATCTCGCGCATCCCCGGGCCGCCGCTCGGTCCTTCGTAGCGAATGACGATGATGTCGCCCGCCTTGATCTGCTGATGCTGGACGGCATCGAACGCCGCTTCTTCGCTGTCGAAGACACGCGCGGCCCCGCGCTGCTGCAGTCGATCGGCGCCGGAAATCTTCATCACCGCGCCCTCGGGCGCGAGGCTGCCGCGCAGAATGACGAGGCCGCCGGTCGGCTTCAGCGGACGAGCCACCGGTCGCACGACTTCCTGACCCGGCGTCTCGACTGCCGCAGCGGCTTCTTCTGTGAGCGGGCGGCCCGTCACCGTCGGCGACTTGCCGTTAATCGCGCCCGCCTCGACGAGCCGCTTGGCCACCAGCGGACTCCCGCCGGCGGCATGCAGATCGGTCGCAACGAATCGTCCCGACGGTTTCAGGTCGGCGAGCAGCGGCGTGCGCGCGCTGATGCGATCGAAATCGGAGAGCGAGAGCTCGATGCCTGCTTCGTGCGCGATTGCGACGAGATGCAGGACGGCGTTGGTCGATCCGCCGGTCGTCGCGACCGACGCGATCGCGTTTTCGAGCGCCGAGCGCGTGATGATGTCGCGCGGGCGGAGATTCCTGCGGAGGAGATCCATGACGCGCTCACCGGCTGCGCGCGCGACGGCCTTCTTCTTCGGATCGTTGGCCGGCACGCTGCCGCTCCCGAGCGCGGCGATGCCGAGGAATTCGAGCGCGATCGCCATCGTGTTCGCGGTGAACTGGCCGCCGCAGGCGCCGGCGCCTGGACACGCCGCGTCCTCGAGCCGGCACAGATCGGCATCGCTGAGCGTGCCGGCGGCGTGCGCGCCGACCGCCTCGAACACGTCCTGGATCGTGACGTTCTTCCCGTTCCACGCGCCGGGGGCGATCGATCCGCCGTAGAGCGCGACGCCCGGGATGTTCAGCCGCGCGAGCGCCATCGCCGCCGCCGGAATCGTCTTGTCGCAGCCGACGAGCACGACGAGACCGTCGAAGCCGTTGCCGCGCGCGACCAGCTCGATCGAATCGGCGATGACTTCGCGGCTCACGAGCGAGGCGCGCATCCCTTCGGTACCCATCGTGATCCCGTCGGAGATCGAGACGGTGTTGAACTCCATCGGCGTGCCGCCGGCGCTGCGGACGCCCTCTTTCACGTCGACGGCGAGATCGCGCAGGTGGTAGTTGCACGGACCGATCTCGATCCACGTGTTGGCGACACCGATGAGCGGCTTCTTGAGATCGGCGTCGGTGAAGCCGACGGCCTTCAGCATCGCGCGCGCGGGAGCGCGATGCGCGCCGGTGGTCAGCGGATTCCCACCCAACCGCGCAGAGTCCGCGCGGTTGGGGGCCGGGGTGAATCCGTCGCTCACGAAACCACCTCGAACGGATCGGGCAGCCAGCCTTCGTGCGATTTCCAGCTCGCGTACGAGCCGAGCGTCCGCAGCGTCGGCGCGAACTCGGCGAGGTGCGCCAGCGCGCGCGCGCACGGCAGGTCGTCGCGCGCCGCCGCCACGTCGGCGTAGAACAAATATTCCCAGGGACGTCCCGGAATCGGCCGCGACTCGAGCTTGGTGAGATCGACGCCGCGCAGCGCGAACACGCTCAGCGCCTTGAACAGCGACCCCGGCTCGTTCGGCACCGAGAAGACGATGGTCGTCTTGTCGGCGACGGCGTTCTTCAGCGGCCGCCGGCTGATGACGAGAAAGCGCGTGATGTTGTCGTCGTAGTCCTGGATCGACGAGGCGAGCGGCGTCAGGCCGAAGACCTCGCCGGCGCGCGCCGACGCGATCGCCGCGGCGTCGGGCTTGCCGGCGTCGGCCACCATCTTCGCGCTGCCCGCGGTGTCGTAGGTCGCGATGATCTCGACGCCGCTCAGCGTGCGCAGGAAGCGTTCGCACTGAGCGAGCCCCTGCGGGTGCGAGTACACACGCTTCAGGCCGCTGAGCGACGCGCCGGGAATCGCCAGCAGATGATGCACCACCGCGAGCTCGACCTCGGCGACGATCGGCAGCTCGTGCTGCAGCAGCAGGTCGTAGTTGCGATGGATGCTGCCGCCAATCGAGTTCTCGATCGGCAGCACGCCGTGCGTCGCCGGACCGGCGTCGACGGCGGCGAAGACTTCCTCGAAGCTATGGCACGGAATGAGGTTCGCCTCCAGGTCCACCCGTCTGGCCGCTGCTTCGCTGAACGCCCCCGGCTCGCCCTGATATGCGATCTTCATAACGTCTCTCCCGCGTCTCCGCCGCTCGGCTGAAAGCCTCGCGCCACAAGTTCGGCTGAAAGTCTCGGGACCGTACATCAAAAAGGGCCATCATCTCTTGGATGATGGCCCTGGTCTCACGCGTCCCTGGTGACATCATCCCCATCTATACGGGGGGCTAAAGACGACGATGGAGACGACAACCGCGATCATCGGAACTCGAAGATTAAACACCTCGGCCGGTCTAGTAGTCAAATTGATAATCTTTACTAGATTATAAATTCTACTGCACCAAAGGCAGCTCGATGAAGCTCGCCTCGCCCGGACCATGATAGATCCGCTGGGTCGCCTTTCGGAAATCCTCCGGGCGCGCGAAGAAGATATTGCGTACGAAGGTTTGCGGGTTGCGGTCGTAGAGCGGGAACCAGCTCGATTGCACGTGCACCATCAGCCGGTGGCCGGGCAGAAACACGTGATTCGCCGTCGGCAGCGCGAACTTATAGAGGAGCGGCGTGTTCGGGGCGATCGCTTTCGCCGTTTCGAAACCTTCACGGTATCGGCCGCGCAGGATGTCGCCGGCGATCATGAGCTGGTAGCCGCCCATTGCCGGCTGCATGGCGACTTCGTCCGGATACACGTCGATCAGCTTCACGACCCAATCCGAGTCGGTGCCGCTCGTCGACGCGACCAGATTCACGATCGGTTGCCCGCTGATCTTCACCGCTACGGCGAGGACATCCGAGGCGAATACCGCGACGTCCGGCCGGCCGGACGCCTCGCGCTGATCGTCCACGAGCCAGCGTGCCCAGAACGATCCGCCGGCCGGCTGAATCGGCCGCGAGCGGAACGGGACCGGTTTCGCGGGATCTGAGACGTACTCGTCGAACGGCGCATCAGCCGCCGCGGGTGCCGTAAACCCCGCTTTCGAACCTGCGGTCAGGTACAGCGGTGTCGGTTTGATCGTGCAGCCGGTCGCGCACCCGGCCGGCCACGCCGGCAGCCGGCGCCATACGTTCGTGCCGGTCTCGTACACGGTCACCGGCGCCACGTCCATCGGCGGCGCCGCATCCTTCAAATAATGATCGAGGAACGGCCGCAGGATCTCCTTCCGGAAGTACAAGGCCGTATCGCTGTTGAACTTCAGCGCGCCAAGCGTGCTGCCGTCGTAGATTTCCTGACCGTGATGCCATGGCCCCATCACGAGAAACACCTTGTCGTTGCCTGTGTCTTTCGGCTCGATGGCTTTGTAGACGGCCGGCGCACCGTAGATGTCCTCCTGATCCCAGAGGCTGTGCACGAGCATGACGGGCACTGTGAGCGGCTGCGCCGCGAGAATCCGGTCCACCGCCTGGTCGCGCCAGAACGCGTCGTACGCCGGATGCTCGAGCAGCTTCTGCCAGAACCCAATCTGCTCGAGGCCGTGCCTGCGCCCGAGCTCGCCGGCCGATCCGCTCTCCATGTACAAGTCGTAGTCGTCGTGATAGCCGGTCCACCACTTCGCGTCGTTCTCGCGCGTCGCTTCCTGCTCGTAGATGTAGGGCATCATCTGCTGCCGGAACGCGCCGTTGTGGAACCAGTCGTCGCCCATCCAGCCGTCGACCATCGGGTTCATCGGCACGGACACTTTGAGCGCGGGATGCGGGTTGACGAGCGCCATCAGCGGCAGGAACCCGTCGTACGAGATGCCGAGGATGCCGACGTTGCCGTTGGTTTCCGGCACGCTCCGCACGAGCCATTCGATCGTGTCGTACGTGTCGGTCGCGTGATCGACCGGCGTCGGATTCTGCGGTCCGTGCAGCGGCCGGTTCATCACGTAGTCGCCTTCCGATCCGTACTTGCCGCGGATGTCCTCGACGACGCGGATGTAGCCGCCCTCGACGATCACGTCGGACGCGTTGTCATACCCGTCGAGGATGGGACCGAGATGCGCGCTCTGCGCGTGGCTCGTCAGCTCCGTGGCGTTGTACGGAGTGCGCGTGAGAAGAATGGGAGCGGACTTTTTTCCCAGCGCTCCTTTCGGCACGAGGATGACGGCGTGGAGCTTCACCCCGTCGCGCATCGGAATCCTCACGTCGCGGCGCTCGTAGTCGAACGCGTCGGTCACCGGCGTGAACAGCCGCGGCGTCTCGCTCGGCAGCTGCGGATACTGCGCCGTCTGCGCAAGCAGCGGCACGACGACGACGGTCGCGACCAGCAGTCGCTCGGCTAAAGCCTTCGCGCTACACAAAGCCGTCGCGCTACACCAGGCCTTCGGCCTCCACAGCGTCTTCGGCCTCCACGGACTCGTCGCGCTCCACATGATCAAAGCCTCGGCAGCGTCACGCCGCGCTGCGCCTGATATTTCCCTTTCTTGTCCTTGTAGGAGACGGCGCACACCTCGTCGCTCTGGAAGAACAGCACCTGCGCGATCCCCTCGTTGGCGTAGATCTTCGCCGGCAGCGGCGTCGTGTTCGAGATCTCGATCGTCACGTGCCCCTCCCATTCGGGCTCGAACGGCGTGACGTTGACGATGATGCCGCAGCGCGCGTAGGTGGACTTGCCGAGGCAGATGGTGAGGATGTCGCGCGGAATGCGGAAGTACTCGATCGTGCTGGCGAGCGCGAACGAGTTCGGAGGAATGATGCAGACGTCCGCCTTGATGTCGACGAACGATTTGGGATCGAAGTTCTTCGGGTCGACGATGGCGTTGAAGACGTTGCTGAACACTTTGAACTCGTCGCCGACGCGCACGTCGTAGCCGTACGACGACAGGCCGTACGAGATGACGCCGGTGCGCACCTGATCGTCTACGAACGGCTCGATCATCTTCTGCTCCAGCGCCATGCGCTTGATCCAGTGGTCAGGTTTGATTGACACAGCTCACCGTCTGAAAAGCGCCAGAAGGAGCGTAAGGATGATACTCAACAGGATCGACGTCGCGAGCGGGAAGTAGAACGAGAAGCTCCCGCGTTTCACGTAGAAGTCGCCAGGCAGCCGGAAGAACGGCACGCCGAGCATCATCAGGAGGCCGAGGCCCGAGATGACCAGACCGATCACAACGAGCGTCTTGCCCATCCTTTGTGTCCTTTGTGTCGTTCGTGTCGAATGAAGGTTCAAACGAGATCGATGCCGGGAAAGAAGTATCCAATCTCGTACGCCGCCGTGTCGGGCGCATCGGATCCATGCGTCGCGTTGCGCTCGATCGACTCCGCGAACTCCTTGCGGAGCGTGCCGGCATCCGCCTTGGCTGGGTCGGTCGCACCCATCAGCATGCGCCACTTCTTGATTGCGTCGGCCGATTCGAGCACCATAACGATTGCGGGACCCGACGACATGAACGACGTCAGACTAGCGAAGAACGGCCGTTCTCGATGCACCGCGTAGAAGCCTTCCGCCTGCTTCCTGGTCAATTCGACCCGCCGCATGGCACGAATCTGGAATTGCGCTTCCTCGATGCGTTGAATGATCGTGCCGGTCAGCCGTCTCGCAACGGCATCGGGTTTGATGATCGCCAACGTTCGTTCGGTCATCCGCCGATTATACAAACTCAGCCCTAGGGAGAAGGCCCGTGACAGCGATGGCAGACAAGCAGCAAGGCGACCCCGACGTCCACAAGGGCGCGATCGAAGGCGATCGTCCCGACGACGAGCAACTCGGCAATCCGCACGGCGACGGCATCAACGACGACGGACTGCCTGACGATCCCCTTGCGATCGCCGAAGACGAAATAGGCGCGAACGAGGATCAGACACAGGGCTGAAGCGGATCGTCGCCGGCGCCGATGGTCGCCGGCTCGCGGAGACTCGCATGACACGATCGATCGTATTGGCGACGCTCGTCGCGTTCGGCGGACTGACGGTTGGCATAGCGCAAGAGTTCCGGCCGGTGCGCCCGCCGCTGCCGGACGCCGTCAAGATCAAAGACAACCTGTACGTGATCGGGGCGTCGACGCCGGGTAACGACTTCACCGGCGGCAACACCGTCATCCTCGTCACCGACTCCGGCGTCGTCCTCGTCGACACGAAGCTCTCGGGGTACGGAGCGGTGATTCTCCAGAAGGTGAAGAAGGTCACCGACAAGCCGGTCACGACAATCATCAACACGCACACGCACGGCGATCACGTCGGCAGCAACGAAGGATTTCCGGGGAGCGTCGACATCGTCGCTCAGGAAAACACCAAAGCCAACATGGCGAAGATGACGGCGTTCCAGGGCGCGAACGCGTCGTTCCTGCCGAAGCGGACCTTCAAGGACAAGCTGACGATCGGCAGCGGCAACAATCGCGTTGATCTCTATTACTTCGGCCCCGGACACACCAACGGCGACGCGTTCGTCGTCTTTCCGTCTGTGCGCGTGCTGCAGACGGGCGACATGTTCGCGTGGCGCGATGCGCCGGTCATCGATCGCACTCAAGGCGCCAGCGGCGTGGAGTTTCCGAAGACGCTCGCGAAAGCGCTGGCGGCAATCAAGGACGTCGACGTCGTGATTCCAGGCCACAGTCCGGCGACGACGCTGAAAGATCTCGCGCAGTATCAGAAGTTCACCGCCGACTTCGTCTCCGCCGTCGAGTCGGCGATCAAAGCCGGAAAGAGCGCTGAAGAGGCCGCGAAGACGATCGACTTGACGGCGCAGTATCCGGGCTACACGAAGGAGCGCTACGCGCCTGCGATCGCGGCTCTATACGAGGAGCTCAAGAAGTCATAACCCCCACGAAGGGGGAAAAAGCCGAGCAACCCCCACCGATGGGCCATTCCGCCCATGATCCTCCTGCCGTAACCTTCACAGCGTTCCGAACCCCTGAGCAATCCGTTTCGACGGGAGCGACATGTGACAGGCACGGCCCTGAAGAGGACCTTCGGGCTTCGATTACTCTCGTTGCTGCCGGCGCTGGTCGTGGGAGGCGTCGTCCTCCTCGCGGCGCCGCCGGTCCCGGGGGACGGTGCCGTCTTCAGCCTCGCGTCTCTCCATCTTCAGGACTTTCGCAGCGCCGCATCGGACGACGGTCTCTGGTCGATTGCCGTCAAGGACAACGATCCGGATTCACCCGACGACGACGACAGCGACGACAGTCCTGACGCGCTGATGATTGCGGCAGCGCCGGTCGTCACCGATTCGGCGCACGAACACGAAACAGCACATGCACCTTTCGTCGAATCTCCAATTCAGCGCGCGTCGGATCATCACGCGCTGCGCGCTCCGCCTCAGTAGTTCCCGCTTCACGCAATCAGTCCGTACTCAGCGCTAGCTCTGTAACCGAGCCTCACGTATCGGCCGTGCCCTGAAGCGCCGCGTCGCTGCAGGCGTGTCGGTCGACGTGTGCTCGTCGTGCGTGCTTTCGCAACGGAGTTCTGTCGGCAATTGAAAAGAGAGGAGTCGATGACGCGATCCGATCAGCTCAGTGAGGGGTGTTTCCCGGCGGCAATGCGAATTTTCGGTTGGAGGAAAACCATGAGAGTACCGAAGTTGTTGACGTGTCGCCGATCTCCGTCGGCGAAACGTTCCGCGATCGTGACCGCGATCGCGATGATGATTTGGAGCGTCGGCGGGCCGTTATTGGTGCCGCAGCCGGTGCAGGCGCAGACCGCACCCATCGGAAACGGGTTCGTGCTCGACGTCGAAGACCTGCGGTTCATCTTCAAGCAGATCCAGGTTGCGCAGAACCATGCGACGCCGCCGAGCGCCACCTGCCCGACGTGCGGCACGCTGCTCGGACCTGGACCGAAT
>Ga0209057_1000030_pt1 | contig 109679 bp, 109 predicted proteins | sample GraSoiAngelo_146_FD_185903 | JGI IMG/M metagenome (GOLD analysis project Ga0209057, IMG submission 185903) | Grasslands soil microbial communities from the Angelo Coastal Reserve, California, USA - 14_1009_05_30cm (SPAdes) (version 2) | ecosystem: Environmental > Terrestrial > Soil >...
CTCGCCCTCGGCGAGGAGCCCGCGCAGTACCTCGGTGCCGACGTGCGGCGGCTCAAACGCCTCGTCTATCTCGCCGCGTCGCTCCTGACGGCCGCCGCGGTCGCGGTCGCGGGCGTGATCGGCTTCGTGGGGCTGATCGTACCGCATCTCTGTCGCCTCGTGTGGGGCCGGCTCCATCGCGCGCTCTTCCCGACCGCATTCCTCGCGGGCGGGATCCTGCTCGCGGCGGCCGACACGCTGGCCCGCACGGTGGTGGCCCCGCGCGAGCTCCCGGTGGGCATCGTGACGGCCCTGTTGGGCGTTCCCGTGTTCGCGTTCCTGTTGCGCCGATGGACCGTGAGCTGATCCTCGCCTTGCGCGGCGTCACCTGCCGCTACCCGGGCGCCCCGCGCGACTCCCTCCAGGGCGTCTCGCTCGAGGTGCGCGCAGGCGAGTTCCACGCCGTGCTCGGGCCCAACGGCAGCGGCAAGACGACGCTGGTGCGTACGGCACTCGGTCTCGTCCGGCCGGCCGCGGGTGGCACCGAGATTCTCGAGCGGCCGGCGAGCGGCTGGTCGCGCCGCGACCTGGCGCGCGTGGTCGGCGTGCTGCCGCAGCGCGAGGACAACCTGTTCCCGCAACGGGTGCGGGAAACGGTGCTGCTCGGCCGCTACCCGCACCTCTCGCTCCTGGGGGGCGTGCGCGCGGCGGACCACGCGGCCGTCGAGCGGGCGCTCGTGGCGTGCGACGCAGCGGACTTGGCCGACCGGTGGCTCTGGACGCTGTCGGGCGGCGAGTACCAGCGTGTCCGACTGGCGCGCGCCCTCGCTCAGGAACCCCGGCTGCTCGTGCTCGACGAGCCCACCGTGTCGCTCGACCTGCGGCACGAGATGGAGCTGTTCGAGCTGGTGCGCGCGCTCGTGGACGGGCGAGGGCTCGCCGCGCTGGTGGTCACGCACCATGTGAATCTGGCGGCGCGCTTCGCCGATCGCGTCCTGCTGCTGCTCGAGGGGCGACCCGCAGGCGCGGGCGCGCCGGGCGACGTGCTCACCCGGGAGACCGCCGAGCGGGTGTTTGCCTGGCCGGTAGCCATCGCGCCGTTCGACGGCCGACCCCAGATGATTCCCTTACGCCAGCGAAAGGACCCACCATGAGACTCGCTCCGCGCGCGCTCCTGCTCCTCGCCTGTCCGGTATCCCTCACCGGCCAGACCCCGACCGATACCGTGGAGCTCAACCCGGTGGTCGTCACCGCCACGCGGATCCCCACTCCCGCGCGGGACTTGCCGGTCGCGGTGACGGTCATCAGCGGCGCGCAGCTGCGCGAGCGCGGCATCCGCACGGTGGCCGAGGCATTGCGAACCGTTCCCGGCGCGAACGTGGTCGCCACGAATTCGTACGGGAGCCAAACCTCGCTGTTTCTTCGCGGAGGGGAGAGCGACTACGTGAAGGTGTTGATCGACGGTGTGCCACAAAATACGCCTGGCGGGGCCTACGACTTCGCCAATCTCACCACCGACAACGTGGAGCGAATCGAGGTGGTGCGGGGCCCGGCCAGCGTGCTCTACGGATCCGACGCCATGACGGGGGTCGTGCAGATCTTCACCCGTGACGGTCGCGGGCCGGCGCGCGGAACCGTGGGCTGGAGCGGCGGGACGTACGCCACCAGCGCGCTCGACGCGACGCTCGCCGGAGGTGGTAAGCGCGCCGGATACAGCCTCGGCGTGTCGCGCTTTGCGAGCGACGGCCTGTATGCGTTCAACAACCAGTACCGCAACGAAGTCGTGAGCGGCCGGATGCGCCTCCGGCCGGACGAACGCACGGACGCCGCGCTGTCGCTGCGCTACGGGGACGCGCTGTATCATTTCCCGACGGACGGAAGCGGCGACACGGTCAGCCACAACCAGCACCAGCTCGATCGCGGACCCTCCGTCGGGCTCGACCTGGGTCACGTTTTCTCCGCCCGCGCCGAAGGCCGTCTCACGGCCGGATGGCATCGGGACAATCTCCAGTATGCCATCGACAAGAACGGCCCGGCCGACACCACGACGTTCCCCTTCAGCAGCTCCGAGTGGATTACGCGTACCGGAGTGGATGCGCGGCTCAACCTACGGCCGGTCGCGAGTGCGATCGTTACCGTGGGAGGGGCGTTTGAGCGAGAGGCAATGAGCGGCACTACGCTCGACACCTCGCGATCGCGGAATGACGGCGCGGTCTATCTGCAGATCGTCACGGCTCCCGAGCGGCTGGTGAGCGTCGCGGCCGGAGCGCGGCTGGAGGCCAATCAACGCTTCGGCACCTATGCTACGCATAGAACGGGCATGGCCGTGCGGATCGCTCAGGGCATGCGCGCGATCGCGTCCGTCGGCACGGGCTTCAAGGAGCCGAGTTTTTACGAGAACTTCGCGACCGGCTTCGTGCACGGGAATCCGGACCTCGAACCCGAGCACTCGCTCAACTGGGAAGCGGGGCTCGAGTACACGGGGCTCCGCCGGACCATGACCGCTCGCGTCACGTACTTCCACCAGCGGTTCCGGGATTTGATCCAGTACAGCGGCGCGCCGCTGGGGCCGGACTCGGTGAACTACAGCAACGTCGCGGACGCGGCGGCGCAAGGCGTGGAGCTCGGTGTCCAAGGCGCGTTGGGCGGCGGGTTGTCGTTCGACGCGGGCTACACGTACCTCGATTCGCGCGATTTTGCGACGAACCTGCGGCTGCAGCGCCGTCCCGCGCACACGGCGAGCCTGAGGTTCGGCGAAGACATGGGGGCGCGCGCTACGGCGTCACTCGTCGTCGTCTTTACGGGAGACCGCGACGACTACGATTATTCGACCTTTCCCGCACGGCGGGTCACTCTGCCACCCCACACCCGAGTGGACGTGTCGGGCTCGTATGAGTTAAGCCGAGCCCGCGGTACGCTGCCGGGCGTGGGGCTCACCGCCCGCGTCGAAAACCTGCTGGGCGCTCGCTACGAAGACGTGAAGAACTTCCCCGCCCGCGGTCGCACCCTGCTCTTGGGCGGGCGCCTGGACTGGGGCCGGTGAGCCGCATCGCGTCTCTCCTGCCCAGCGCCACCGAGATCGTGTACGCGCTCGGGCTGGGCGACCGGCTGGTGGGCGTGTCGCATAGCTGCGACTACCCGTGCGAGGTCCGCGGCAAGCCGGTCCTCAGTCGTCCGCGCTTCGAGCCGGCAGGGCTCTCGAGCGGCGAGATCGACGCCGCCGTGCGCACCGCGCTCGAGCGGTTCGGCAGCGTCTACGAGGTCGATGCCGAGCGTCTGGCTGCTGCGCGGCCCGACCTGGTCCTGACCCAGGGAGTATGCGAGGTGTGCGCCGTGCCGACGCGGGCTGCCGAGGCGGTCGCCCTCCGGCTCGCCTCCTGCCCGACGGTGCTGAGCCTCGACGCCCACGACGTCGCGGGCGTGCTCGAGACGATCCGCGTGGTCGGGCGAGCGGTCGGCGTGCTGGCACGCGCCGAGGCATGCGTGCACGACATCGAGCGGCGCATCGCGGCGGTGGGGACGCGCGTTGCCGGCCGGGCCGCCCCGCGCGTCCTCGCGCTCGAGTGGCTCGAGCCCCCGTTCGTGCCCGGCCATTGGGTGCCTGAAATGATCGCGCTGGCCGGCGCGGTTCCCCTGCGCGGCACCGCCCGGCGCCCCTCGTACGCCTTGCCGTGGACGGCGCTTGCCGATCTCGACCCGGACGTGCTGCTCGTCATGCCGTGCGGGTTCGACCTCGCCCGTGCCCGCGCGGAGGCGGATCACTACGCGTCGGCCCTGCGACGCGTCGCGCCGCGGGCGATCAGCGCCGGGCGCGCGTTCGTGGTGGACGCCTCGTCTCACTTCAGTCGCCCCGGGCCGCGCGTCGCCGAGGGAGTGGAGCTGCTCGCGACGCTGTTCCATCCCGCCGAGTGCTGCGGTGCGCCGGTCGACGGCAGGGCGGCGGTGTGGGCGTAGCGAGGCTCGGAGCCTGAGATGGCCGAGCCGGTGCTCGTGGCCTGGAGCGGCGGGAAGGACAGCGCGCTCGCCCTGCAAGAGGTGCTGCGGGACGAGCGCTATCGCGTCGTCGCGCTGGTGACCACGGTCACGGCCGAATACGAGCGCATCAGCATGCACGGTGTGCGGCGCGGCTTACTGCACCAGCAAGCCCAGGCGCTCGGCCTGCCGCTGGAAGAGGTCCTGATCTCGCCCCGCGCATCGAACGAGGAGTATGAAGGGAAAATGGAGGCGGCGCTCGCGGCGGCCCGGGCACGGTTCCCCGGGCTCGATGCCGTGGTGTTCGGGGACCTGTTTCTCGCCGACATCCGAGCCTACCGGGAGCGGATGCTCGCGCGCATCGGAATGCGGGGACTGTTCCCACTGTGGCTCCGCGACACGCGCGCGCTCGCGGCGGACTTCGTGCGGCAGGGGTACCGAGCGGTGCTCGCGTGCGTGGACTCGCGCGTCCTTCCAGGAGCGTTCGCGGGTCGGGAATTCGATGCGGCGTTGCTGGGCGACCTCCCGGCCGGGATCGACCCGTGCGGCGAGAACGGCGAGTTTCACACGTTCGTGTACGCGGGCCCGATGCTACGCGCGCCCGTGCCCCATCGACGCGGCGCGATCGTGGTACGGGAGGAGCGCTTTGTATATTGTGATCTCGAGGAGATCCCCACGCCATGAGACGAGTCTGTTTGCTGGGATTGGCGCTCACCGCGGCCTGCAGCGACGCGCTCGAGCAGACGAGCTCGGCGGGCCAGGTGATTGGCGTCGTCAACGCGGCCGACAACACCGTGTCGTTCGTGTCGGCGACGGATTTCTCGGTTCGGACGGTGGGCCTCGCGACGCCGGGGGGAGCGGCCACGACCGCCGCGGGGCGCGGCGGCACCGTCATCGTGCCGCTCGGTCCCGCGGACTCGGTGGCCGTGATCCACAACGCCGGCCTGTGCACCACCGGCCTGTGCGTTCGGCCCGTGGTGGTCTTCGCGCTGCCCAGGGGATCAGGGGCTACGGGCGCTGCGATTCGGGACGACTCGATCGCCTGGGTGGCGAACCCGAACCTCAACACGGTCACGCGGCTCAATTTCCTGACGGGCGACACGGCGAGCTTTCGCGTCGGTGCCTACCCGCGGGCCATGGCGCTGGTGGGTGGCCGAGTGTTCGTCGCGAGCGGGAACCTGGTCAGCGGCGCGCCGGCGGGTGCGAGCTGGCTGAATGCGTTCGCCTGCTGCGGTGTCTCGACGCTGGACTCGATTCCGCTCTCGGCCACGAACGCACGCTTCCTGGCGGTCGGAGACGACAGCTTGTTGTATGTCGTCGCCGCGGGTCGTGCCGGGCACCCCGAGGGCAAGCTCTCGGTCGTCGACCCGGTGGCGGGCACGGAGCTCGTGGTGATCAACGGGCTGGGCGACTCCCCTGGCGCTGCCGCGTTTCATCCGTCGGGGCGCGTGCTGGTCGCGTCCGCGAGCGAAGGGATCCTGGAGGTGAACACCCTGACACGATCGGTGACGCGAGGGCCGGGGCAGGGCGTGAAGCCGGGCGGGCACGGCGTGGCCGGCTTGGCGATCGACCAGGGGGGCCGGGTGTACGCGCTCGATGCCGGCGTGTGTACTGGCCCGGGGGTGGTGCACGTCTTGTCGCCGCCGCCCGACTACGACGAGCTGCGGGCCGTGACCGTGGGCGTCTGCCCGTCGGCGACTGCGCTCGCGGTCGTGCCATAAGAGCGGCGCGGCCGTTACCTTTGACCCCATGGCGCTCGTCACCACCCCGGCCGTCGTCCTCCAGACGTATCGTTACAGCGAAACGTCCAAAGTCGTGCGGCTCGCGACCCGCGAGCTGGGCGTGCAAAGCGCCATCGCCAAGGGCGCGCTGCGGCCGAAGAGCCGGTTCGGCGCCGGGCTCGAGCTGTTGAGCGAGGGGTCCGCGCAGCTGTACTTCCGCGAGGCGCGCGAGCTGCACACACTCGGCGCCTTCGACCTCGCCAACCTGCGGCGCGACCTGGCGGCCGACGTCGGACGGTTCGCGGGGGCGACGGTGCTCGCCGAGGTCATGCTCAAGATGGCCCCACCCGCGCCGCTCCCCGCTGCCTACGACGCCTTCACCGCCGCGCTCGACGCGCTCGCCGGCGCGGCGCCGGACGCGATCGATGCCGCCGGGGTGCGAGGGATCTGGCTGCTCCTGGGCGTGCTGGGGTTCGAGCCGTCGCTCGGGACTTGCGTCCGCGACGGCACGACCATCGACCCCGACGGTCGGGACCCCGTGACCTTCAGTGTCGCCGAGGGCGGGGTCGCTTGCCCCACCTGCGCCCCGGCCCCGCCGCTGACCCGGCTGCCGCGGCAGGCGTACCGGGACCTCCTCGTCCTGAACGACGCCGCGGCGGACCTGCCCCGGCTCGACGCGCCACACGCCGCCGCCCACCGCCGGCTCGTCGCCCGCTTCGTCCGGCACCACTTCGGCGAGGCCGGCGCGCTCTCCGCCCTCGACTTCTGGGAGCGTCGTGCGTGGTCCCCCACGCCCTCCACGCCAGTCCCGTCCGCCGCTTCGTAATCGGCACCGCCGGTCACATCGACCACGGTAAGACGGCGCTCGTCAAGGCCCTCACCGGCGTCGATACGGACCGGTGGGAGGAGGAGAAGCGCCGGGGGATCACGATCGACCTGGGCTTCGCGCCACTCCCCCTCGGCGACCACGTCCAGGCCAGCGTCGTAGACGTCCCGGGACACGAGGGGTTCGTCCGCAACATGCTGGCAGGTGCGACCGGCATCGACGTCGCCCTGCTCGTGGTGGCGGCCGACGAGGGGCTCATGCCGCAGACCGAGGAGCACCTCGCCATCATCGAGCTGCTCGGGGTGGGCCGCGGCATTCCCGTCATCACCAAACAGGACTTGGTGGAGCCCGAGTGGCTCGACCTCGTACGGTCCGAGGTGAGCGAGCGGCTGAAGCGGAGCCGGGTCCCGTGGGAGCCGTCGATCGCCACGTCGGCGCTCACCGGGGAGGGGCTGGACGAGCTCCGGTCGGCGCTGCGCCTGGTTGCGAACGACCTGGTCGAGCGGCCGGCGGAAGACCTGTTCCGGTTGCCGATCGACCGCGTCTTCGCGGTGGCCGGGGCCGGCACGGTCGTGACGGGGTCCACCTGGACGGGGACCGTGGCCGTGGGTGACGCCGTGCGCCTGCTCCCACTCGAGCGCGAGGTACGGGTGCGCTCGATCGAGGTGCACGGCCAGGCCGCCGAGCGCGCGGTGCCGGGCCGCCGCACTGCGTTGGCGCTCGTCGGGGTCGACAAGAGCGAGCTGGCGCGCGGCGATGTGGCGGTGACCGGAGCGGGCTGGCGGGCGACGACGCTGCTCGACGCCGCGGTGGAGCTGCTCCCTGGCGCCCGCAAACCAATCGGCTCTCGTACCAGACTCCGCGTGCACCTCGGCACGGCCGAAGTGCTGGCGCGCGTCGTCCAAATCCGCTCGATCGGGCCGGGGGAGCACGGCCTCGCCCGCCTGGTGCTCGAAACGCCCCTCGTGGCCCGGGGCGGGGACCGGTTCGTGGTGCGGTCGTTTTCGCCCGTGACGACGATCGGCGGCGGTGTCGTGCTCGATCCCTTTCCGGCGCCGCGCCCGCGCCTGCGCCAGCGGCGCCTCGCGGCAGGGCAGCTGCCGATCGAGCGGTTACTGGTGCTCGCCCAGGAAGCCGGGCTCGCCGGGCTGTCCACGGACAGTCTTCCCACGCGACTCGGTCTCCTCCCGGGTCAGGTGCCCACCCTCATCACGGAGGCGGGCAAGGATCTGCTCAGCCTGGGGGCGACCGTCGTGGCGCGGCACGCCCTTGCGGCCGAGGCGACGCGCCTAGTGGAGGTGCTGCGGCGCTACCACAAGGAGCATCCGATCGATCCCGGGATGTCGCTCCAGGCCCTCCGAGCGGCCGTGCCAGCCCCGGCGCCGCCGCCGGCCGTGCTCGACGCGGTGCTGGAGGTCGGCACGCGGGCGCGGCAGCTGGAGGTGACGGGCAGCGTGGCGCGGCTCGCGGGTTGGCACCCTGCCTTCGATGCGCACACGAGCGACCTGCGAGAGATCCTGGCCCGCCGCCTGGTGGACGCCCGCTGGGAGGTGCCGACGCTGGCAGAGCTGGAGCGAGAGTTCCCGGGCGCGCCGATCCGGGCGCTGCTCGCGCACCTGGCACGCGAGGGCACGGCCGAACCGATCGACCAGGAGCGGTACGCGGCGCCGCAGGCCTTGGAGTCCTTTCGCAGCGGTCTCGAAGCGGCGCTTGCCGAGCTCGGCAAGGCGACCCCCGCCGAGTTACGGGAGCGGTTCGGGCTCACGCGCAAGTACTTGATCCCGCTGCTCGAGTGGGCCGACCGTCGCGGCATCACGCGCCGCGCCGGAGACGCGCGGGTGCTGGCACGGTTGACAGCGGGGAAAGGCGGCCCATAGTTTTGGGCGAGCGTCCTAGATCGGTTCACTCGCGACAAGGAGTGCTGTCCCAACGTTCTTTTCTCGTTCGCAGAGGAGTGGTGGATGAGGCGGTGCGCCTGGGCGGTGCTGGGGCTCGGGCTTTGGGCGGCGGGGGTGGGGGGGGTGGCGGGGCGGGCATGGGGGCAGAACCCCCGACCCACGGTTGAGCTCAAACAGAATTACCCGAACCCGTTCAATCCGGCGACGACGATTCCGTTCTCGCTGGCGGGTGACGTGTTTGCCAATGGTCACCGGCCCAAGGTTTCGCTCAAGATCTACAACGTCTTAGCGCAGCTCGTGGCCGTACCGATCTTGCAGGGGACCGGTGCAGCACTCGACAACCTGGAGCTGAGCTGCTCGAGCGCCGAGGGCTGCGCCTACAGCGCCTACTGGGACGGCAACGTTCGCAACACCAACCAGCAGGCAGCCTCCGGGGTGTACCTCTACCAGTTGGTCGTCGACGGACAGCGCTTCACCAAGAAGATGATCATCATGAAGTGACTCACCGCGGATGCTCCAGCACGATGTACCGCACGTCGTCCCGCCCCATGTTCTGCAACCACGTAATCAGCTCGCCGATCCGGCCGGGCGGCTCGACGCCCTTGCGGCCGACGAGCGTCCGGGCGACGTGCAGCACCCGGCCCGCCTGGGCGTACTCCGCGCGATAGCTCCCGAAGGCGCTCTGCGCCGTGACGTTGGGTGGCAGCTGGGCCCGCCAGCCCTCCGGCAGGGTGAGCGTCAGCTCGGCCGACTCTTCGTGCGGCCCGGCGACTTGGGCGACGTCGATGGGGAAGCGCCGGGGCCCGCGGGCCTCGAGCTCCGCCGCGAGGCCCTTCAGGTCGCCATAATTGTGGATCGGCAGGGTGAGAATGTCGTTGCTGCCTGACGGAGAGGTCGCCTGCGCGTCGCGCACCACGACGGCGATCCGCGGCTCGGCGCGGAGGTCGCGGCCGTCGAACAGCTCGAGGCTGTCGCCCGTGGCTCCCGGGAACAGCATGTTCACCGCGGCGCGCCTGATGCGCTCCCGCTCCGTCGCGCCGAACTGCGCCGCGAACGTCCGGCGCAGGCCGTACTGTTGGTCCCCCGTCGCAATGTGGACGTAGCGGCCGTGAAAAGTGCCGCGCGGCGACAGCTCGCCGGTCAGCTGCGCCACGTCGCGGTTCGCGGCCGTCGAATCCGACGGAAAGGTGACTTCCTCCCCGCTCCCGTCGGTGTGGACCATCAGGCCGAATTCTCCTTGCTCGGACGGCGGGAGCGAGCCGAACGGCGTGAGCTCGGACGTCAGGTCGAGGTACAGGTAGCCGCCGGAGCGCTCCACCGCCGCGATCATGTGGTCGAACGCCAGGGCCGACGGTCGGTCACGCGCGATCCCGCCCGTGCTCGAAAGGAGCACCGGATAGGCGCGCAGCCCCAGGCGGCGGGCCAATGCGACGAACAGGGTCGCTTTGTCCTTGCAGTCGCCGTAGCGGGTCGCGAGCACCGCGCCGGGGAGCCGCGGTTGGAAGCCGCCGATCCCGAGCGAGAGTGAGACGTAGCGAAAGTCCTGCGCCACCCAGCGGTGCAGCGCGCGCAGGGAATCGTCGAGCGTGCGCGCGTTCGTGACCACGGACGCGAGCGCCGAGTCGAGCGCCGGAGTCACATCGTAGCGGTCATGCGAAAGGGCGCCGTACCAGCGCGCCACGTCGGTCCATTGCACCGGGGCCGCGACGTCGATGTACTGGTCGATGCCGTTCGAATCCGCGGCGAATGGCTCCCGCTCGATCTTGGGCACGTCGGCCGTGGCCCAGGTGTACACTCGCCGACCGCGTGCTTCGACGACCTTGCGCGGGAAGGTCCGGTTGACCTCCTTGATGCGGACGGCGAGGCTCGCGGGCACGTCCAGCACGTAGCGCGAGCGGCGGGTAAGCCGCCCCGTGGTCACCCGCCACCCGCGCTGGAAGTCACCGGGCATCACCGGCTTCAAGGTCTCGACGGTGTAGCTGTAGTCGAGCAGCGTGCCGGGCACGATGCCGCCACTCGAGACGCGTCGCAGCTTCACATCGGAAAACACCGGCGCTTCCTGCGCGACCGGCGCGATCGACTCCTGCTCGTGCGTCGGGTGCGAGCTGATGACCTCGCCCGACGGCTTCACCACGCGAACCCAGTTCAGGGTGAGTCGCTCTCGCCCGCTCACATAAGAGAACGACTGCTCGCCCCACGTCTCCGCCGCCTCCCGCGTGAAGATCTGCACCACCTGCCGGTACGTTCGGCTGCCGCGACCGTCAGCCTCGAGGCGCACGACCCCGTCGTCCAGCAGGTACACGTAGTCATCGTCGGCGTGATCGGCGGCGTTCACGGCCAGGCGGTAGATCGTGTCGTCTTTGACCGTGGGATCCCCGGCCGGAGTGATCCGGGGGGCCTGCGCCAAGGCGGGAGCCGTCAGGGCCAACAGCAACACCAGCGAGCGAGACAGCACAGCAGAATTCCTCGAATGGGTGGTTCGGCCGGAACATCACACAGCCGGGGCCTTAGCGTCAATTGATCGCGGTGGCGCACGGGACCGGACGGTTTTGACTTGTGCTCTGCCGATTCGGCATCTTTCAGCGGGCACAAAGGTTGCCCGGGAGGCCGGCGCCATGATCAGACCAGAAAGATTAACCGTAAAGGCCGCTGAGGCGTTGCAGCAGGCGAGCGCGCAGGCCCGCCAGCGTGGTAACCCGGTCGTCAACGACGCCCACCTCTTCCATGCGCTGCTGTCTCAGGACGACGGCATCGTCGTGCCGCTGCTCCAGAAGGCAGGGCTCAACGTGGCCCGGCTGAAGGACGAGACGGAACGCGAGATCGACCGGTTCCCGAAGCAATCGGGGACTCAGGCGGAGCCGACGCTGTCGCGCGAAGTCGGCCGGGTGCTCGACCGGGCCGACGAGGAGGCGAAGGCGCTGGGCGACGCCTACGTCTCCACCGAGCATATGTTGCTCGCGCTGCTCGAGGAGAAGGGCACCACGGCGAAGCAGCTGCTCTCCGCCGCCGGCGTCGATCGCGGCGACGTGATGGCGGCCCTGGAGGGCGTGCGTGGCCCGCAGCGGGTCACCGATCAGGAGCCGGAGCAGAAGTATCAGGCGCTGGAGCGGTTCACGCGCGACCTCACCGAGCAGGCGCGCAAGGGCAAGCTCGATCCGGTGATCGGGCGGGACGAGGAGATTCGCCGCGTGATGCAGGTGCTGTCGCGGCGGACCAAGAACAATCCCGTGCTGATCGGAGAGCCCGGCGTCGGCAAGACCGCGATCGTCGAAGGGCTGGCGCAGCGGATCGTGAACGGGGACGTGCCGGACTCGCTCAAGAACAAGCACTTGGTCGCGCTCGATCTCGGCGCGCTCGTCGCGGGTACGAAGTACCGCGGCGAGTTCGAGGAGCGTCTCAAGGCCGTCCTGAAGGAGATCACGAGCGCCGAGGGCAGGTACATCGTCTTCATCGACGAGCTGCACACGCTGGTGGGGGCGGGCGCGGCGGAAGGGGCGGTGGACGCGTCCAACATGCTGAAGCCGGCGCTGGCGCGCGGCGAGCTGCACGTGGTGGGCGCGACGACGCTCGACGAGTACCGCAAGCACATCGAGAAGGATGCGGCGCTCGAGCGGCGCTTCCAGCCCGTGTTCGTGGGCGAGCCCTCGCTCGAGGACACGATCGCCATCCTGCGCGGGCTGAAGGAGCGGTACGAGGTCCACCACGGCGTCCGGATCACGGACAACGCCTTGGTCGCGGCGGCGACGCTGTCGCATCGCTACATCGGCGACCGGTTCCTCCCCGACAAGGCGATCGACCTGGTGGACGAAGCGGCGAGCCGGCTGCGCATCGAGATCGATTCGCTCCCTCAGGAGATCGACGAGGTCGAGCGGAAGATCGTGCAGTACCAGATCGAGCTCGCGGCGCTGGCGAAGGAGAAGGACAAGACCTCGAAGGAGCGGCGCGAGCGCGTGGAACAGGAGCTGAAGGAGCTGCGGGACCGGTCCAATGCGATGAAGGCGCAGTGGCAGGCCGAGAAGGACGCGATCACGAAGCTGCAGGGCAAGAAGGCGGAGCTGGAGCAGCTGCGGACGGAGGCGGACGGCGCAACGCGACGGGGCGACCTCCAGAAGGCCGCGGAGATCAGTTATGGCCGCATTCCGGCGCTCGAGAAGGACATTACCGCGCTCGAGAAGCGCCTCGCCGATATTCAGAAGACAGGGAAGTACCTAAAGGAAGAGGTCGACGCCGAGGACATCGCCGAGATCGTGGCCAAGTGGACCGGCATTCCGGTCTCGAAGATGCTCGAGTCGGAGCGCGAGCGGCTCACCCGGCTCGAGGCCGAGCTGGCGCAGCGCGTCGTCGGCCAGCCCGAGGCCCTGGCGGCGGTCGCGAACGCCGTGCGGCGGGCGCGCGCCGGGCTGCAGGACCCGAACCGACCGACCGGGTCGTTCATCTTCCTCGGTCCGACCGGGGTCGGCAAGACCGAGACCGCGCGCGCCCTCGCCGAATTCCTGTTCGACGACGAGAAGGCGATGGTGCGGCTCGACATGTCCGAGTACATGGAGAAGCACGCCGTGGCGCGGATGATCGGCGCCCCGCCGGGCTACGTCGGGTACGAAGAGGGCGGCCAGCTCACCGAGGCGGTGCGCCGGCGGCCCTATGCCGTGGTGCTGTTCGACGAGATCGAGAAGGCGCACCCGGACGTCTTCAACGTGCTGCTGCAGATCCTGGACGACGGCCGGCTCACCGACTCGCAGGGTCGCACCGTGGACTTCCGCAACACGGTGCTCATCATGACCTCGAACATCGGGTCCCAGTACATCCTCGAGATGGGCACGCAGAACTGGGAGCAGGTCGAGACCAAGGTCCTGGAGCTGTTGCGCCAGACGTTCAAGCCCGAGTTTCTGAACCGGGTGGACGACGTAATCATCTTCCGGCCCCTATCGAACGAGGACATCGCGCGCATCGTCGATCTCCAGATCCAGCGCGTGGAGCGGCTCGTGGCGGAGCGCAAGCTCGCCCTCGAGGTGAGGCCGGCGGCGAAGCAGCTGATCGTGGCGGAAGGCTACGACCCGGTGTACGGCGCGCGGCCGCTCAAGCGGTCGATCCAGCGGCTGCTGCAGAATCCGCTGGCGCTCGCCGTGCTCGAGGGGAAGTTCGCCGAAGGCGACCGGATACGGGTGGACCGGGCGAAGGACGGCAATTCGCTCAGCTTCGAGCGAATGCCGGCGGGCGCGCCTGAACCGGCTCGTGCCTGACCACCCCGACCTCGCCGGGATCGAGGCGGCGCTCGCCCAGGCCAAGCTGGCAATCGAGCTCGACGAAGTGCCCGTCGGCGCCGTCGTCACCCGCGACGGCGTCGTCGTTTCCAGGGCGCACAACGCCACGGTCGCCCGCAACGACCCCACCGCCCACGCCGAATTGCTCGCCATCCAGCAGGCTGTGACGGCGCTCGGCACTGATCGCCTCGACGACTGCACGCTCTACGTGACCCTCGAGCCGTGCGCCCAGTGCGCCGGGGCGATCGTGCTCGCTAAGCTGGGGCGGCTTGTGTTCGGCGCGTACGACGACAAGGCCGGCATGTGCGGCAGCGTGGGGGACGTGGTGCGGCACTCCCGCTTGAATCATCGCGTCGAAGTGCTTGGGGGCGTGCTGGCGGACGAGTGCGGCGAGCTGCTCCAGGGGTTCTTCCGCGCCCGGCGCTGATGAGGTTCGCGTCGGGCACGATCGTGTATGCCGCGCTGCGCGCCATCGTGGCGCTCGCGGTCGTCTTCAGCGCGCTGCACGGCGGGCGACGTGCGTGGCCCATCGTCGGCCAGGCGGTCGCCGATGCAACCTGTCTCGCGTTCCTGGTGGCCTACGTCGACTACGACCTTCGTGCCTCGTTGGGCTGGCTGGCGCTCCCGCTGCTGCTCTACGTCGTCGGTTGGGAAGGATGGGGGGCTCTCCGCGCCGCCGGCACCGAGTCGGACTCGGCGGCGGACGGCGTCGGGGGCGAGTTGCTGGGATGGCTGGGAGGGTTCTGGCGGTTCCTCTATCGGCTGTTGCTCGTCGTCCCCCCGGTCGGAGCCGGGATGTTTCTCGTGCTCGGCTTGCTCTATCCCGGCGGATGGGTGTTCCCCAGCATGCCGGCACCGTTGTCCTGCACGCCTGCCACCGTGGCGCGCGGCGACACGCTCACGCTGCGCATGATCGGTGGGCACGGCGGCGAGCTCGGGGTTTTCACGCCGGCGCACGGCTTCCTGTACATCGTCGACTACGCGCCGAACACGGCACCGCCGAGCGCGCGCTTCGAGTATCGCCAGCGGTTCGCGCTGCCCAGCGCCACGGCGACTGGGCGCGTGATGCAGGCCGCGCCCCCGGGCTATCCCGAGGTGCCGATCTTCACCGACACGGGCACGTATCGGTTCCGGGTGAGTGACGCGGCGGAGGTCTCTGCGTCGCTGGGGTGCACGATTCGCTATACGGGCGATCGAAAGGCACCGTGAACGAAGACGAGCCTACGCGTTCGCGGCGGCCTGCCCCAACAGGCGTACAGCCGCCCGCAGCTGTTCGTCCGACAGGTACGGTGCCGGCCCGAGCCGCAGCATTTCGCCGCGGGAGTCCGTTGCCACGCCGTCGTGGCGGAGCCGGTGGCTCAGCGCCTCCGCGCGCGGGCATTGGAGCGCCAGGAACCCCCCGATCCTGTCGATCGGTACCGACCGGTCTCGGCTCATGACGGCGGGATCGAGGTCCAGATCGTCGAACAGCCGGGCCAGGAGCCGCACCTGATGTTGGCTCACCTCGCGCAGCAGAGTCGGCGTGAGGTCCTGCCGCTCGAAGAACTCGAACACCGCTGCCGCCCGATAATGGCTGGTGGGGTCGTAGGTCGCGCCGGCGAAGCGATCGGGGCCGGCGCCGTATGGGACCTGACCCCCGGCAGGTGCCGAGGGCAATAGCGCAAACTCGCTGAACCACCCTGTGATCACGGGCCGCAGCGCGCGGCTCGCGGGCACCCGCAGGAAGCCGTTCCCCTCACCCAGCTGGCAATACTTGTAGCCTCCGCCGACCACGAACGCGGCTCCGAGCCCTTCGGTCCGGAGCGAGAACGGCACAACGTTGAGTGCGTGATAGGCGTCCACCAGAAGCTCCGCCCCGGCCCGTCGGCACGCCTCGAGCACATGGCCGAGGTTGGGCACTAGGTGGGCGTTCTCGTACAGGACGGCCGAGACGAGCACGGCCGCCGTGCGGTCGTCGACCGTCCGGGCAAGCCGCTCCGCGAGGGTGGCCGCTGGAAGGCCCGGGACCCTCGCGACGGCGATCCCTTCCTCCGCCAAGCGGTCGAGCTGGCGCCGGATCGTGTGAAACTCGGCCGTCGTGGTCACGAGACGGGGTCGCTGTCCGAGGGGAAGGGCCGAGAGCCATCGGACGATCAGCTCGTGCGTGTTAGCGCCGAGCGCGATTGTCCCATCCGAATCGTCGAGTAGCCGCGCGAACCCGCGTCGCACGCGCTCGGCCTGCGCGAACGCACGTTCCCACTTCTCGTCCACGCACTCTGCAGCGTCGAGCCAGGCGCGTTGCTGGGCTTCGAAGCCCGCGTCGGGCCAGGCCTGATGGGAGTGGCCGGTCAGGAGCAATCGCTCCGCGACCCGAAAGCGGCTGTAGTGCGGCGCTAACCTGTTCGGGCTCGCGTACAGCGCCTCCGGTCTCACGGCGCGGTCACAGCTCCGTGCGGATTGCCCAGAGGTCTGGGAAGGCAGGCTTGTTGAGCGTGGTCGCGAGGTACTCGGCCCCCGCGGTTCCTCCCGTGCCTGGCTTTGTCCCGATGGTGCGCTGGACCATCTTCACGTGCCGGTACCTCCACTCCATGAACCCCTCGTCCAGGTCCACCAGGCGCTCGCAGACGGACGATACTCCGGGGTTCGTCCGATAGACCGTGATCAGGATCTGCTGCACCTCGCGTGACGGCTCCGGCAGCTGCGTCACATCCCTAGCGAGCAGCGCCGGCGGCACAGGGTACTGGTTCTTCGCGAGATACGCGAGCAACGCGTCCCACAACGTGGGCTCGCGGTACTGGGTTTCGAGCCGCCGCCGGGGCTCGCTCCCCTCGGGGTAGCGCGCGATGGCCGCGGCATTTTTGGTCCCGAGGAGGAACTCGAGCTCGCGGAATTGGAACGACTGAAATCCGCTTCCGGATTCGAGGCGATCCCGGAACGACAGAAACTCGAGCGGTGTCATCGTCTCGAGGACGTCGATCTGCGCCACCATCACCTTGAGCACCGTGAGGATGCGCTTCAGCGTGTGCAGGGCTCGCGACGTCTCGTTGCCGCGCAGCAGCGTCTCGAGGTACGCGAGCTCGTGGAGCATCTCCTTGAACCAGAGCTCATACACTTGATGGATGACGATGAAGAGCATCTCGTCGTGCTCCGGTCCCGTGGAGCGCGGCTGCTGCAGGGATAACAGTTCCTCGAGCTTGAGGTAGTCCGCGTAGGTCAGTGGCATGCCGGGGTCCTGCGGCTCACGTGAACCGCGGCTTGTAGGTGTCGAGTGTCGAATACTGGGACGGCCAGGGAAGCGGGTGCCCCATCTCGTGAGCGGCGTGGCGCGTCCAGTAGGGATCCCACAGGTGCGCGCGCGCCAGGACGCAGAGATCGGCGCGCCCCGCCGCCAGAATCGTGTTCACATCGGTGAAGGACGAGATGTTGCCCACGGCCATCGTCGGAATCCCCGACTCGTGGCGGACGCGGTCGGCGAAGGGCGTCTGGAACTGGCGCCCGTACGCGGGCTTCGCGTCGGGCACGGTCTGGCCGGCGGAGACGTCCACGATGTCGCAGTGATGTGCCTTGAGGAGCGTGGCGATCTCGACGGCGTCGGCGGGCTCGGTGCCGCCGGGGGCCCAATCCACTGCTGAGATCCGCACGGCGATCGGCTTGTGCTGGGGCCATGCCGCGCGCACGGCAGCGAACACCTCGAGAGGAAACCGCATCCGGTTCGCGAGCGACCCACCGTAGACGTCGGTGCGGCGGTTCGTGAGCGGCGAGATGAAGCTCGCCAGCAGGTAGCCGTGCGCGAAGTGGATCTCGAGGATGTCGAACCCCGCCTCCTCTGCCATCCGCGCCGCCCGCACGAAGTCGTCGCGCACCGCGTCCATGTCGCGCCGGTCCATCTCGCGGGGTACCTGGCTGTAGGGGAAGTAGGGGACCGGCGAAGCGGCGATGATGGGCCAGTTGCCCTCGGGGAGCGGCTCGTCCATCCCCTCCCACGCGAGACGGGTCGAGCCCTTGCGGCCCGCGTGTCCTAGCTGGAGGCCGATTTTCGCGTAACTGTGGGCGTGCACGAAGTCCACGATCCGTTTCCAGGCCGACACGTGCTCCGGTTTGTACATGCCGGTGCACCCCGGTGAGATGCGACCTTCCCGCGAGACGTCGGTCATCTCCGAGAACACGAGGGCGGCGCCGCCGATCGCTCGCGCGCCGAGGTGCACGAGGTGCCAGTCGTTGGGCGTGCCGTCCTCGGCACAATACTGGCACATCGGGGACACGACGACCCGGTTCGCGAGCAGCAGGTCCCGCAGCCGGAACGGCGTGAACAGCGGTGGCGGAGGCGGATGGCGCGCCACCGCTACGCCGCTCTGCTCCGCGGTGCTCGCGGCGAACCAGCGGTCCACTGCTTCCACGTACCGGGGGTCGCGCAGCTTCAGGTTGTCATGGGTGATCCGGAGGCTCCGGGTCAGCAGGTTAAACGCGAACTGGATCGGCTCGAGGTCCATGTAACGCTCGGTGTCCTCGAACCATTGCAGGCTGACCTGCGCCGCACGCTGCAGGCTCTCCACCGCGGGGCGCCGCTCCGCTTCGTACGCGGCGAGCGCCGCAGGGACGTCGCGCCGAGGCGTGGCGTGGAGCGCCCGGGCTAGGGCCACCGCGTCCTCCATGGCGAGCTTCGTGCCCGATCCCACGGAGAAGTGCGCCGTGTGGGCCGCGTCCCCGAGCAGCACGACGTTCTCGTGGTGCCAGTACTCGGTCCGTAGCGTCCCGAAGCTCCGCCACACGGAGCGGTTCGTGAGCAGCCGGCGACCCTCGAGCTCGTCCCGGAACAGCGCCTCGCAGAACGCCACCGTGGCTTGCTCGTCGGCGCGATCCATCCCGGCGGCCCGCCACGTCGCTTCCGTGGCCTCGACGATGAACGTCGCACGTTCCGGCTCGTACTGATACGCGTGGACGCGCCACAGGCCGTGCCGATCGCGCTTGAAATGGAAGGTGAATGCGGGGAAGGGGCGGGACGTGCCGAGCCACACGTAGCGGTTGGGACGCCAATCGATGGTCGGCCGGAACCGGTCGGCGAGCTGCCGCCGCACGATGCTGTTGAATCCGTCGGCCGCGACCACGAGGTCGGCTCCCAGCAAGGCGCGGACATCCGCGACCTCCGTGCCGACCTCGAGGCACACCCCGACCGCTTCGGCGCGACGGACCAGAGTCGCGAGCAACGCCCGCCGCGACAAGCCGCTGAAGCCGTGACCGGTCGAGGTGACGACGGTGCCGTTGACGTGGACGTCGATGTCGTCCCAATGGTGGAACTGCCGCGCCATCTCGTCGTAGGTCGCACGGTCCGCCTCGGCCAGGGTGTCCTGGGTGGCGTCGGAGAAGACCACGCCGAACCCGAACGTCGCATCGAGGGAGTTGCGCTCGATCACCGTCACCTGGTGCGAGGCGTCGGCCTTCTTCATTTGGATCGCGAAGTACAGCCCGGCCGGCCCGCCCCCCAGCACGACGACCCTCATGCGCCCTCCGCCTGCTTGAGGAGCTGCCCCGCCACGATGAGATGCTGGATCTCCGTCGTGCCTTCGTAGATCCGCAGCGCCCGGACCGCGCGGTACAGGCGGTCCACTGGATGGGATGCGAGCACGCCCCGGCCCCCCAGGATCTGCACGGCGTCGTCCACGATCCGCTGGGCGGCCTCGGTCGCGAACGCCTTCGCCATCGCTGCCTCCAGGGTCACCCGCTCCGCGCCGCGGTCCTTTTCCCAGGCCGCACGGTAGGTGAGCAGGCGCGCGGCCGTCAGGTCCGTCGCCATGCGCGCGAGCTTTTCCTGGACCAGTTGGAACTCGGCGAGCGCGCGGCCAAATTGCCGGCGTCGGGTCGCGTGCCCCAGCGCCTCCTCCAGCGCCCGCGCCCCCATGCCGCACGCGGCCGCGGCGACGGTCGCGCGCAGCCGGTCGAGGGTGGCCAACCCGAGCTTGAACCCCGCGCCCTCAGCACCGAGACGGCTCGAGGCCGGCACGCGGCAGTCTTCGAATGCGATCTCGCCCAGCGGGTGTGGTGCCGAGAGCACGAGGGGGCGCACGAACTTGACCCCGGGCGTGTCGGCGGCGACGACGAAGGCGGAGATCCCCTTGTTGCCCTGGTCCCGGTCAGTGGAGGCGAACACGGTGTAAAAGTCCGCGAGCCCGGCGTTCGAAATGAGGGTCTTGGTGCCGGTCAGGACGTAGTCGGTGCCGTCGCGCCGCGCGGTGGTCGCGATCGCAGCCGCGTCCGAGCCGGCTTCGGGCTCCGTCATCGCAAACGAGGCCATCGCCCTGCCCGCAAGGACGGAGGGAAGCCAGCGCTCCTTGAGGCGAGGATCGCCCGCCAGGAGGATCGGCACCGTGCCGAGGGCTTGGAGCGCGAACACGGCGTCGGCGAGCGGCGACGCGCCGGCGAGGGTCTCACGCACCAGGCACGCCGCGCGCAGATCGAGCTCGCCGATCGACGCGAACCAGCCCGCCCCGCCCAGCCGCGCCACGAAGTCGCGCGCCTGGACGCGCGCCGCGGCGTCGTCGGCGGGCTCCGGGAGCGGGACGAGTTCGCGCGCCGCGTACGCCGTGATCCGCCCCGCCAGGGCGACGTGGGATTCGGTCAGGAAGGCGGCGACGACGCTCGGATCGGGCACGGTCAGACGAATTTGGGCTGGCGCTTCGTCTTGAAGGCGTCGTAGGCTTCACGGAAGTTGGGGCTGCGCATGCACTCGGCCTGCGCCTGCGCTTCAGCCTCGAGTGCGGTGGCGAGATCCATGTGGGCCTCGCGATTGAGCGCGTCCTTCGTGACGCCGAGCGCGGACGACGGCCCGCGGGCCAGCTGCTCGGCCAACCTGCGGGCTTCCTGCATCACGCTAGCGCCGGCGACGACCCGATTGTAGAGGCCGATCCGCAGGGCCGTCTGGGCATCGATGAAGTCGCCGGTCATGAGCAGCTCGGTCGCGTGGCCGAGCCCCACGATGCGAGGCAGCAGCCAGGCCGCTCCCATGTCGGCGCCGGACAGGCCGACCTTCGTGAACAGGAACGCGATCTTCGCCGACTCGGCGGCGATGCGCACGTCGCACGCCGCGGCGATGACGGCGCCCGCTCCCGCGACAGTGCCATTCAACGCGCCGACGATAGGGCGCCGGCATTGTCGCAGCGCGAGGATGAGGTCGCACGTCAGCCGGGTGAACTCGAGCAGCCCGGCAGCGTCGCGCGCGAACAGCGCCCCGATGATGTCCTCCACGTCGCCGCCCGAGCAGAACGCCCGCCCGGCCCCGGTGATGATCACGGCCCGGACCCCCGGCTCGCCGTCGAGCGTGCGGAAGGCGTCCCGCAGCTCGCGGTAGACGTCGAAGGTCAAGGCGTTGAGTCGATCCGGCCGATTGAGCGTGATCGTGGCGACGCCCGTGTGCGGGTCGTGCTGGTAGAGGAAGGACTCGGGCGCGAGCGGCATGCGAGGATCTCCGGGTGTCGGTCAGGGAAGCACGGCCGTCGCTTCGATCTCGACGATGGCGTGCGCGTCGGCGAGCGCCCGCACTTCGACGAGCGTCATGGCAGGGTAGTGCCGCCCCATGAACCGGCGGTGCACCTCGCCCAGCGGTTTGAGGCTCGCGAGGTACATCTGACGGTCCGTGATGTAGACCGTCATGCGGCCGACGTGCTCCGGCCCCCCGCCCGCCGCGCGCACGACCTCCAGCACGCGCTCGAGCGCACCCGCCCACTGCTCGACGAGCCCGACGCGGTCGGGGGCCGTCTGCCCGGCCACGAACAGCACCTGCCCGTCGGCCCGGGCCAGCATCCCGTGATTCCAGCCGCTCGGACGTCCCAGCGCGTCGGGGTTCACGATGCGGAATGTCATCGGCCGGCGTCCCCCTCCCCGTCGGCGATCACCATGGCTTCGCCGTTGGTATCGCGCTGCGCATCCTCGCACAGCGCCAGCACCGCGCGGGCCACCTCCTCGGGCGAGATCAGGCCACGCTGTCCCGTGGTCTCGAGGGCCGCGCGCAGGGCGTCAGGGGGCGACATCCCCGTCCTTGTCGCGATGCGCGCCACCGACTCCCGGGTCATGTCCGTGTCGACGTACCCGGGGCACACCGCGTTCACCGTCACGCCGCTGCCAGCGACCTCTGCGGCGACGGAGCGTGTGAAGCCCACGACCGCGTGCTTCGCGGCGCTGTACGCGGCGATGTACTTCCCGCCGCGGAGCCCGGCTACCGAGGCGATGTTCACCACGCGCCCCCAGCGCCGCTCGAGCATCCCCGGAAGGAAGGCGCGGGTGCACAAGAACGTGCCGGTGGCGTTCACGCTGAAGACCCGGCTCCAGTCCTCGAGCGTGAGCTTGGCGAGTGGTGCCGAATGAGCGACCCCGGCGTTGTTCACAAGGATATCCACGTGCCCGAGCCGGGTCTCAGCTGCGCGGGCGAACGCTGCCACGGTGGCAGGGTCCGTAACGTCGCCCGGCACGGCCCACGCCTGCCGTCCGGCGGTGCGCAGCTCGGTTGCCAGCGCCTCGATCCCGTCCCGGGTGCGGGCCACCACGACGATGGCCACGCCGGCTCCGGCCAGCGTTCGGGCGACCGCCATCCCGATCCCCCGGCCCGCGCCCGTCACGACGGCCCCCCGTCCGGACAGCGTCACCCGGGAAGCTCCGCGAGCACCGCCTCTGCGAGGATCGTTCCGAGAATCTCGATCGTGCGCACGCCCTCGTCGGCCCCGGCGTCGGCTGGCGACCCAAAGTACGCCCGGGGGCCACCCGCCGCCTCGAAGCTCGTCTGGCCCGAGCGGATCGCCGTGCTGAGTGAGCGGGGGTTGGCGGGCAGCACCAGGCGGATTGCGTCGCGGACCAATTCCGGGCGGGCCGCCAGGACGATGGAGGTCTCGTACCGCCCTGCGTGGCAGGCGCCGCTCCGGAACTCCTCGGTGAGCCGGAGGGCCCAGGGCCGTTTGGTGACGTCGGGAAACACGATTCGAGCGCCGTTCTCGCGCTGGTTTTGGGCTACGGCGGCCTCGAGGGCGGCGACGTGCGCGGGGTCCAGGTGCGCGTTCGCGACCGCGAGCACGTGCAGGCCGTGCCGTGTCAGACTGCGCGCGAGGTCGAGGAGCAGAGCGGTCACGGTCCCCGGCCGCACGGACACGGTTCCGGGGAACCCGGCGGCGAATTCGGCGGCGGTGTAGGTGAGGGGCGGGAGGAGCACGGCGTCGTAGCCGTGGGTGGCGAGCCGCGCGGCGGCTGCACGGGCCATCGTCTCCGCAATAATGACGTCGGTTGCGAGCGGCAGGTGCGGGCCGTGCGCCTCGATGGCACCGACGGGCAGAATGGCCACCGCCTTCGCGCGGTCGAGGTCGCGAACCTCCTCCCAGGTCAACTGCGCAAGGTCGAGCACCGCCATGGGTGGTTGTATCGTACCGGGGCGGGCGGTTGACCGCCAGGCGTCGGGGGCCGATCATCCGTCACCATGGCGTTCGAGCCGCCCGAGCAGTTCAACATCGCCGATTACTTCCTCGACGCCCGCGTGCAAGAAGGGAAGGGCGAGCGGCCGGCGGTACTCACCGCCGGGGCGGCGTTCACGTACCGAGAGATCGAGGCGTTGGCGAATCAGTTCGGCCATGTGCTTCGCGAGGCGGGCGTGCAGCCCGAGCAGCGCGTCATGATCGCCCTCCCCGACGGGCCGGCGTTCGTCGCCGCGCTGTTCGGGGCGCTCAAGATCGGCGCCGTGGTCGTCATGGTGAACCCCCAGCTCAAGCCCGACGCAATCGCGTATTTCTACGGCTACACGCGCGCTCGTGTGATCGTCGCGCACCGGGACACCGTGGGCGCGTTCCGGGCGGCGGCACGCGGCGCGCGGCACCTGCGCACCACCTGCGTGGTCGGCGAGGAGGAATGGGACGCGCGGCTCGCGCACGCCCCGGCTGCGCTCGACACCTTCCCGACGCACCGCGACGACGCGGCCATCTGGCTGTTCTCGGGCGGCACCACGGGCCAGCCGAAAGCCGTGGTGCAAACCCACAGATCGTTTGCCAATACCACCGAATGCTACGCCAAGGGCGTGATCGGCTACACCGAGCGCGACGTCACGCTGAGCGTGCCCAAGCTCTATTTCGGCTACGCGACCGGCTCGAACCTGTTGTTCCCGTTCTCCGTCGGCGCGGCCACGGTGCTGTTCCCGGAGGCCGCGACCGCGGACGTCTTGTTCCAGAAGATCACCCAATTCCGGCCGACCATCCTGATCAACGTCCCGACGATGATCAACCAGATGGTGAGTCACCCGACGGCGGCGACCCGGGACCTCTCGTGCCTGCGCCTCACCACTTCGGCGGGCGAGCCGCTCCCGGTCGAGCTGTATCACCGCTGGAAGGACACGTTCGGGGTCGAGCTCCTGGACGGTCTCGGCACCGCGGAGATGTGGCACATCTTCATCTCGAACCGTCCGGGACTGGTGCGACCCGGAACGCTCGGTCCCGTCGTTCCGGGCTTCGAGGTCAAAGTCTGCGACGCCGATGGGCGGGAGCTGCCGGACGGCGAGGTGGGCTGCCTGTGGGTGCGCGGCGACTCGCGCGCGATCTGCTACTGGCAGCAAATGGACAAGACCCGGGAGGCGTTCCGGGGAGAGTGGTACGTGTCCGGTGACATGATCCGCCGCGATCCGGAGGGTTACATAACCTACTGCGGTCGCGTCGACGACATGCTCAAGGTCTCGGGGAAGTGGCTCTCACCCCAGGAAGTCGAGAACTGCCTGCTGCGGCACCCGGCCGTGAAAGATGTGGCGGTGGTCGGTGTGGTCAGCGCCGGGGGGCTCACAAAGCCACACGCCTTCGTGGTGGCGAACGAGCGGCGCGACGGATTGGCCGAAGAATTGCAAGCCTTCGTGCGGGAGCGGCTCGAAGCCTATAAGTATCCGCGGGAGGTGACCTTCCTCGACGCGCTCCCGCGGACCCACCTGGGGAAAGTGGATCGCGCGCGGCTGAGACGCGGGTAGCGCACTAGCCTCGCTTCTTCCCCGCCCGCTCTTCCAGCTTGGCGATCAGCTTCTCGATCTGGAGCTTCATCCGCTGCAACGCCGGCAGCAGCCGGGGCTCGAGGTCACGTTCGAGCTCTTTGCCCTCCTGAATGAAGTCCTTCATGAGGTCGCGCAGCCGCTCGGTCAACTCGCGCCAGCTGGGGGGCGGTTCCGTTTCGGGGGGCGCGGGATCGCGCTTGCTCGGAAGGTTGTTCACTGGTACCTCCTGGGGTCGAAGGGTGGCAGGATCACCGACATGATACGCACGGGACCGCGGTCGGGGTTCATCGGCCGGGCCGCCTGTGGCGAAACCGTGACGGCCTGTGTATTTACTACGCGTCTGTGCGCCTGTGCGTCTGCGCGTCTAGCAGTCTGGATAGGTGGCCGAGTGGCTGAAGGCACGCGCCTGGAGAGCGCGTAAACGGGTAACCGTTTCGTGGGTTCGAATCCCACCCTATCCGTCTAGGTGTTGGACAGGTGCGTGAGCGGTTGAAACGGCCGGTCTCGAAAACCGGTGTGCCCGCAAGGGTACCGTGGGTTCGAATCCCACCCTGTCCGTAGCAGGCTGGATGGCAGTGAACGGCAACGGACGCACCGACGCGCAGTGGTCAACAGTTGGCAGCGAACGGGGGGGGACCCATGCGCTGGACGAAGCCGTGCCTGACCGCGCTCTGCGTTTTTGCTGCGACGAGCTGCAGCAAGTCGGAGGCCAAGAAGCTGGCGGAGGTTCGCAGCTGCAGTGCCATCACTATGGACGCGGCGGGCGCGGCCAACTGCCTCGTGTTGCAGTACCGCTGGAAGAAAGACCAGGCGCTCACGGCGGCGCGGCGCTTCCAGCACGAGCAGGACAGCACCGCACAGGTCACCGCCGATTCCGGCTGGAGGGCGGACGCCGCGCGACACCTGAAAGAGATCAAGCAATGCGCCAGCGATCCGTCGGGTGACGTGACCCGCTGCCTGCTCGGCTTCGGCTGGGCCGAGGCGCGCGCCAAGGCGACCGACGACTCGCTGTGGCGCGCCAACGGGTCGAAGCGCCGCCAGGAGATTCAGACCTGCGCGCGACGCAAGGACATGCAGGTGGGCGCCTGCCTGCAACTCTATTACAAGTGGAGCGCCGACCGGGCGCTGGCCGTGTATGACTCGATTCGCCGGGCGCAGCTGCTGAGGAGGTAGTGGGTCACCCGGTCCTCATCGCCGCCGAACTGACGAGCCTGCTCGAGCCCGCCCAGCTGGCCGGGCTCGACATCACGTGGATCGCCGCCGACGAGCCGACACCACGAGGCGACTACGTCGCGATCGTGCCGCTCGTCTCGCGGTGGGTCGGCGGCACCGAATTCAAGCACCTCTCCAAGCTCAAGATCGTCGCCAACTGCGCGGTCGGGCACGACAACGTGGACGTGGTCGCGGCCGAGCTGCGGGGCATCGCGGTCACCTACACCCCCGACGTCGCCAGCGACGCGACCGCCGATCTCGCGTGGGCGCTCATCCTCGCCTGCGCGCGGCGCGTCGTGCCGGGGACCGAGCTGGTGAAGAGCGGCCGGTGGGCGGGCTGGCACCCGGAGCTGCTGCTGGGCCTCGAGCTGCGCGGGCGCACGCTGGGCCTGTTCGGCGCAGGCCGCGTCGGCCAGGCGGTGGGGCGCAGGGCCGCGCCGTTCGGGATGCGTACGCTCTACACCGCGCGCCACGCGCGACCAGAGTTCGAGCGGGACACGGGCGCCGTGCGCGTGGAATTCTCGCGCCTCGTGCGGGAGAGCGACGTGCTGTCGCTCCACGCTCCGGCGGTGCCCGAGACCGAGGGCATCATCAACGCCGAGACGCTTCGGCAGATGAAGCCGGGCGCTATTCTCATCAACACGGCACGCGGCGAGCTGATCCGAGAGGAGGCGCTCGCGATCGCGTTGGAGGAAGGTCGACTGGGCGCCGCGGGACTCGACGTCTACCAGGAGGAGCCGCACATCCACCCGCGACTCCTGGCCGCGCCGCGCACCGTGCTGCTCCCCCACCTGGGCAGCGCCACACCCGCGACGCGGCGGCAGATGGCGACGATCGCGCTGGCGAACGTCCAGGCGGTGCTCGCGGGCGACCCGCCGTTGACCCCGGTGTTCCCGAGGTTAACTTGACGCCTGAGATGAGCCGGCCCGAACGGACCACCATCCTGGACGCCCGCGCTTTGTCGCGGGCGCTTCAGCGTATGGCGGTCGAGGTGCTCGAGCTGGCGCACGGCACCGAGGATCTGTTGCTGATGGGCATCCAGCGGCGCGGCGTCGAGCTGGCCGAGCGGATCGCCAAGCAGATCGAGACGGACGAGGGCGTGGCCGTCCCCCGCGGCGCCCTCGATATCACCCTGTATCGCGACGACCTCCAGACCGTGGGCCCCAAGCCCGTGATCGGGGAAACCCGTATTCCGGGCGACCTCACCGGCAAGCACGTCGTGATCGTGGACGACGTGCTCTACACGGGCCGCACCGTGCGCGCTGCGCTCGACGAGCTCGCGGATTTCGGCCGCCCCAAGCGCATCTCGTTGTGCGTGCTGGTCGATCGCGGCGGCCGGGAGCTGCCGATCCAGCCCGACATCGTGGGGAAACAGGTGAAAGTGAACCACGGCGAGCGCGTGGACGTGCTGGTGCAGGAGCTCGACGGACGCGACGAGGTCGAGGTGGTGCACAAGGGGGGGCTCGGATGACTGCCCTGCTCGGCAAGGATTTGGTCGGGCTGGAGCACCTCTCCCCCGATCAGATCCGGCTCATCCTCGATACCGCCGAGCCCTTCAAGGAAGTATCCGAGCGACCCATCAAGAAGGTGCCCGCCCTGCGCGGCAAGACCATCGTCAATCTGTTCTTCGAAGCGTCCACCCGGACCCGCATCTCCTTCGAATTCGCCGAAAAGCGGCTCTCGGCAGACACGGTGAACGTGGCCGCGTCCGGCAGCTCGGTGCAAAAAGGGGAGACGCTCGTCGACACTGCGAAGAACCTCGAGGCGATGCGGATCGACATGGTCGTGATCCGGCATCCGTCGTCGGGAGCCGCGCAGTTCCTCGGCAACCGCATTCGTTCGAACGTCGTCAACGCGGGCGACGGCCAGCACGAGCACCCCACCCAGGCGCTGCTCGATCTGCTCACGATCCGCGATCGGTACGGGAAGATCGCCGGGCTCAAGGTCTGTCTGGTGGGTGATATCCTGCACTCGCGCGTAGCCCGCTCCAACATCTGGGGGCTGTTGAAGCTCGGGGCGGAAGTGGGGGTGTGCGGGCCCGACACGCTGATGCCGCGCGGCATCGAGCAGCTCGGCGTGTGCCGGTTCCGGCGCATCGAGGAAGCGATCGAGTGGGCGGACGTGCTGAACGTGTTGCGACTCCAGCTCGAGCGCATGGAGCGGGGGTTCATCCCGTCCCTGCGCGAGTATTACCGGGTCTTCGGCGTCACGGTCGAGCGACTCGACCGGGCGCCGCGCGAGCTCACCATCATGCACCCCGGACCCATGAACCGCGGGGTCGAGATCGACTCTCGCGTCGCCGACGGATCGCACAGCGTCATTCTCGCGCAGGTGACGAACGGCGTGGCGGTGCGCATGGCCGTCCTGTACCTGCTGGCCGGCGGCCGACCCGAGCTTGCCGAGGCGGCCAACCGCGCCGCGGCGCCCCCCCCCGAGTGATGCGGCCGCTGCTCCTCCAGGGCGGCCGGGTGATCGACCCGAGCCGGGACTTCGACCGGACCACCGACGTGCTCGTCCAGGACGGCAAGATCGCCGCGCTCGGCGCCGGGCTCGGGTCCCCGGACGGGGTCGACGTACGGGACGTGCGCGGCAAAGTCGTCGCCCCGGGCCTCGTGGACGTGCACGTACACCTGCGGGAGCCGGGGAACGAAGACGTCGAAACCATCGCGAGCGGCACGCGCGCCGCCGTGGCGGGCGGATTCACGGCCGTGTGCGCCATGCCGAACACCGATCCCGTCACCGACAACCAGGCGGCGGTCGGGTTCATCGTGCGCCAGGCGGCCCGTGCCGGGCTCGCGCGGGTGTTTCCGATCGGGGCGATTTCGGTGGGCCAACGCGGCGAACACCTGTCGGAGTTCGGCGAGATGGTGGCTGCCGGCGCCGTCGCCGTGTCGGACGACGGCAAGCCCGTCGTATCGAGTCACCTGATGCGCACGGCGCTCGAGTACGCCCGCACCTTCGGGGTACCCGTCGCGGATCATTGCGAAGAGCCCACGCTCGCGACGGGTGGCGTCATGCACGAGGGCCTCGTTTCCACCCGCCTCGGACTGAAGGGGATCCCGGCCGCGGCGGAGGAGATCATGGTGGGGCGCGACATCCTGCTCGCGGAGCTCACCGGCGGCCACGTGCATCTGTGCCACATGTCGACGCGCGGCTCCGTGGAGCTGATCCGGCGCGCCAAGGAGCAGGGCCTGCGTGTCACCGCGGAGGTGACGCCGCACCACCTCACGCTGACCGATCACGCGTGCGAGGGCTACGACACCCACGCCAAGATGAATCCGCCGCTGCGGGAAGCGGCCGACGTGGCGGCGCTGCGGGCCGCGCTGAAACAGGGCGTGATCGATTGCATCGCCTCCGACCACGCGCCGCATGCGTACGACGCCAAAGAGGCGGCGTTCGACGACGCGCCGTTCGGCATCGTGGGTCTCGAGACGGCGTTCGCGGTGGCCTACACCGAGCTCGTCCTGGGCGGTGCGCTCACGCTGCCCGAGCTGATCGCGCGCATGAGCAGCGCGCCGGCGGCGGCATTCCGGCTGCCCGGCGGCGCGCTCACCCCGGGCGCCCCGGCGGACATCGTCGTGCTCGACATCACCGCGCGCTGGACGGTCGATCCCGCAAACTTCCACTCCAAGAGCCGCAACTCCCCGTTCGCCGGGCGCACGCTCACCGGCCGGCCGGTGCTGACGCTGGTCGGGGGCGCGGTCGTGCACGAGGCGGATGGCACAACGCTATGACTGACTTTGACTTACTGGATCGGGCCGGTCACTTGCTAGATTGGTACCATGCCTAAGGGACCGTCCAAGAGCACCGTCATCATCCAGCGCCTGCTGGAAGAGCGGCGCCAGTACGAAGCCTGGATCGCGCGCCTGAACGATTCGGCGGACGCGACGCCGGGGCACGTGCGGGCACGGGTGCGATCCGACTACGAGGCGCGGCTCGCGGCCGTCACCGAGGAGCTCAAGGCCCACGCCGAGAGCGCCCGCCAGGCGATCGAGGAAAAGCGCTACCTACGCGGTGAGCTCCAGAAGAAGGAGGCCCGCGCAGCAGAAAAGCTCACCGAAACCGAGCTACGCCACGCCGTGGGAGAATACGACGAGTCGCAGTGGGAACAGGTGCACAAAGAGGTCCTCGCCGAGCTCGTGTCGGTGCGCGAAGATCTCCAATCGGTCGAGGCGGACATCCACAAGCTGCAGGAGCTGGACGCGCTGGTGAGCCACCGACCGGCTCCCCACCCGAGTACCGCCGCCCCCGCCCCGCCGCGCTCCCGCCCGCCGGCAAAGCCGGAGAAAGTCGTGGCGGAAGACGAGCTGGCGTTCATCAAGTCCGTGACCGAGGACGATCAGACGGCGCCTTCGGCGCGGCGCGCCAGCGGGGCGCAATTCCAGCCGACCATCCCGGGCGACCCGCCGCGCACGCCGATGCGTGCCGCCAATCCCGTCCCGGCGCCGATCGTGCCGGAGCCCACCGACGAGAGCCTCGACGAGGAAGCCGCGAAGACGCTCCGCTGCAAGGAGTGCGGGACGATGAACCTGCCGACCGAGTGGTATTGCGCGCAATGCGGGGCGGAGCTAGCCGCCGTTTAAACAAGAGGCGTCGCTTTTACTTTGAGAGTTTCCTGACAGCGGCTGCGAGGCGGGATTTATGTCGTGCTGCCGTGTTCCGATGGATGAGGTTCTTTCGCGCCGCCCGGTCGAGGAGCTGTACCGCCGACCGATACGCCTGGGCCGCCTGGTCGGCGGAGGTGGCGCTGCGCACGCGCTTGAGCGCGGTTCGCAGAGCGGAGCGCTGGGCACGGTTGTGCTGGGTATGCGCCCGCGCCTGGCGCATCGCCTTCTTGGCGGACTTGATTCGCGGCACTGAAGGTCTCCTGGTTCGGCGCGGAAGATAGAGGGTAAGTGCTGGTCGGTCAAGGCGCTACGCCGTTGACCCGCACCCGGCGAGTTCGCTATCTTAGTCCGTCACTGACCCCGAGCGTCGGCCATCTCGTTCGAATTCCTGGTGTGGGCGCCGGTGCTGCTGTTTTCGATGGTGGCCCACGAATACGCCCACGCGGAAGCCGCGTACCGCCAGGGCGACGACACCGCCTACATGCTGGGGCGGCTCACGTTCAATCCTCTCAAGCACATCGACCCGTTGATGACGGTGATTGTCCCGTTCCTGCTGTGGCGGATCGGGGCGCCGCCGTTCGGAGCCGCCAAGCCGGTCCCCGTCAATCCGCGCAAGTATCGCCAGTTTCGGCGGGGGGACATCATCGTGTCCCTCGCGGGGATCGCCGTCAACCTGGCATTGTTCGTGGTGTGCACGCTCCTGTTCGCGCTCGTCGGAGTGCTGGGGGGCGCGGTGCCCGCCCTCACGGCTACACTCGAGATCGTCCAACGCATGCTGGGGTGGGGGATGTGGCTCAATGTGGTGCTCGCGTTCTTCAACCTGATCCCGGTACCTCCGTTGGACGGCAGCCACGTGTTCTACTATCTGTTGCCGCCGGGGGCGGGATTGAAGTACCGCCAGCTGCAAGCGTTTGGGTTCCTGCCGGTGATGGTGCTGGTGTGGGCGATGCCCGGGGTGCTGCAGGTGCTGCTGTGGCCGGCCTATCATCTCATGGGGGTCGGCATGGCGCTCGTCGGAGGATTTGCGGTGGCACCGGGAGCGCTTCCCCTGTGAGCGCCCCCACCAACGCCGTGGTCCAGGAGCAGAGCGGCTTCGTCGTCGAGCTCGAGCAGTTCTCGGGTCCGCTCGACCTGTTGCTGCACCTGATCACTGAGGACGAGCTCGACATCACCGACCTCCCGATCGCGCGGATCGCCGACCAGTTCCTCGCGGTCATCAACGAGCTGCGGCTGAACCAGGCGGCCGACTATCTCGAGATGGCGGCGCGGCTGCTGCGCATCAAGGCGCAGCTGCTGCTGCCGCGCCGGCTGGGGGAAGACGAGTGGGAGGATCCGCGCGCCGAGCTGGTACGACGGCTGCTCGAGTACCAGCAAATCCGCGAGCTGGTGGACTGGCTGGGCCACGCCGCGGCGCGGCGCGCCGAGCAGTTCGGGCGCGGGTTCCGGCCCGAGCCGCCCGAAGCGCCGCCGGCCCCGCTGGTGATCGAGCTGAACGACCTGCTCGCGGCGGCCGAGCGCGTGATCGCGCTCATCCCGGAGCCGGTGCTGCACCGCGTCGTGCCGCGCCCGCTCGACGTGGAAGGCGCGACCGCGCGGATCGAGACGGTGCTGGCGACGCGCGAGCGTTGCGGTTGGCTCGACGTGGTGGGAGACCATCCCACCATCGTGGACGTGCTGTCCGCGTTCATCGCGCTCCTCGAGCTCGCCAAACGCGGTGTCCTGCGGCTCTCGCAGGAGGGGCCGTTCAGCCCGATCGTGATCGAGCGTGAGTCCCCTCGCGAAGCTGCTTGAGGCGGCGCTGTTCGCGTCGTCGCGCCCCCTGACGGTGGGGGAGCTGCTCACGCTCGAGCCGGAGGCCGGTGAAACGGCCGTGCGCGCCGGACTCGCCGAGATCCGGGATGCCTATGCCGCCCAGGACCACGGGGTCGAGCTGGTGGAGATCGCGCAGGGATGGCAGTTCCTCACCCGACGCGAGTATGCGGAGGCCCTCGATCGCGCCCAGTTTGCCTTGCGCCCGCGCCGGCTCTCGCCGGCGGCGCTCGAGACGCTTGCCATCATCGCGTATCGCCAGCCGGTGGGACGCGTGGAAGTGGACGAGATCCGGGGCGTCGATTCGGGCGCCGTGATCGACAAACTGCTCGAGCGCGGGCTGGTGGACGTGGTGACGCGGGGCGAGGGGCTCGGCCGGCCGCTACTGTACGGCACTACCCCCCAGTTTTTGGAGATCCTGGGGCTCAAGGATCTGGACGAGCTGCCTCGGCTGGAGGAGTTGTCCGTGGCGCTTCGGCCGCCCGCGCCCACCGAACCGGAATGACGATGATGCGCCTGCAGCGCGCCCTGGCGCGCGCGGGCGTGACGTCGCGGCGCAAGGCCGAGGAGCTGATTCGCGCGGGCCGCGTGCGCGTGGACGGCCAGGTCACGACGCTCGGCATGAGCGTCGACCCCGGGCGGCAGCGCGTCACTGTCGACGGCCGGGCCGTGCGCGCCGGCCCGATCGCCTGGCTCGCGCTCAACAAGCCCGTCGGCTATGTCGTCAGCCGCCGCGACCCGGAGGGGCGGCGCACGGTATACGATCTCCTCCCCGAGGTGCCGGGCCTCACGTACGTGGGACGTTTGGACGTGATGACGTCGGGGCTGCTGCTGCTCACGACGGACGGGGCGGCGGCGCACCGGCTCATGCACCCGCGCTTCGCGGTGCCGCGCACCTACTGGCTGCGGGCGCACGGCCGGCCGGCGGCCGAGATTGCGGCGGCTCTCGGGAGCCCGATCGCGATCGACGGTCGGGCGGTGCGGGTGACGCAGTTCCGCCAGCGGCCGGCCGGGCGGAGCGTCGAACTGGAGCTCACGCTCGCCGAGGGGCGCCAGCGCATCGTGCGGCGCCTCGCCGAGGCGCTCGGGCTCAAGGTCGAGTGGCTGCACCGCGTGGCGTATGGGCCGGTGCGGCTGGGACGGCTGCAGGAGGGGAAGTACCGCCGGCTCGCGGCGGGCGAGATCCACGCCATCGAGCGACTGCATGGACCTGCGTGATCGGACGGCCATGATACTCGGCGGCAGCGGCCTGGTCGGCCATGCCGTGGCGCGCCGCCTGCTCGCGGCCGCGCCCCGGCGGCTCGTGCTGGTGGCGTTGTTCGAGGAGGAGGTGCGGGCGACGGCGCGGGCGCTCGATCCGTACCGCGGGCGCGCCGCGATCGAGGTCGAGTGGGGCAACGTGTTCCTTCCTGGCAGCCTGGCCCAATTGGAGCGCGGTGCCGTGGTGGCAAACCCGGACCAGCGCCGGCTGATGCTCCAGGACCTGCTGAGCGAGCTCACCGACGACGTCCTGCAACGCAGCTTCCTGTACCAGCTCCTCGTCAAATACAAACCCGACGCCGTTGTGGACGCGATCAACACCGCGACGGCATTCGCCTATCAGGATCCGGTCGAGAGCGCGCAGGAGCTGCTCGCGCTCGCGACGGCAGGGAAGGTCGACCGTGCGGCGGTCGAGCGCCACATACTGCTCCTCACGCTCCCCCAGCTGATCCGCCACGTGCAGATCCTGGTCGAGGCGTTGCGACGCGCCGAAACACGGGCGTACGTGAAGATCGGCACCAGTGGCACCGGGGGTATGGGGTTCAACATTCCCTACACGCACTCCGAGGAGCGCCCCAGTCGGCCGCTCCTCATGAAGTCCGCCGTCGCGGGGGCGCAGTCGCTGCTGTTGTTCCTGCTCGGCCGCACGCCCGGCGCGCCCGCGGCGATCGAGATCAAGCCGACCGCCACCATCGCTTGGCGCGAGATCGGCTTTGGGCCCATCCGCCGCAAAGGGAAGCCGATTCCGCTGGTCGATTGCCCGGAGCCCGTTCCCGTGAGCGAGGCGTTTCGGCCCGGTGCGCACCCGTGGTGCGATCTCGGCAAGCCGCTCCAGGGCGTCTACATCGACGTAGGCGAGAACGGCCTCTTCTCCTCCGACGAGTTCGAGACCGTCACCGCGCTCGGTCAGATGGAATTCATCACACCGGAGGAGGTGGCGGAATACGCGGTGCTGGAGCTCGAGGGACGGCCGACCGGCCGGGACGTCGTCGCCGCCCTGGACGGCGCGACCGCCGGGCCCACCTACCGCGCGGGGCTGCTGCGGGCCCACGCCCTGGACCGGCTGCGCGCGCTGGAGCGACAGCTCAAAACCCGCACCGTGGCCTACGAGATGCTCGGCCCCCCACGCCTCACCAAGCTGTTGTTCGAGTCCTACATCTGCGGCCAGCTGCGGTCGAGCGTGCGCGCGCTGGCTGAGTCGCACGCGGGAGACCTGGCCCAGGGCGCCCGCGCCCTGGTCGAGCGGGATGGCCCGCTCCGGAGCCATATTCTGTCAGTCGGCATCGCCATCCTGGCGCCCGACGGCGAGCGGGTGTACCGCGGCAGCACGGTGGTCGTCGGCGCCAGCGAGCGCGTCGGCTCCGATCCGCGCGAGGCGGCGCCGCGCGGCTGGGTGGACCTGCGACCGGAGCAGTTCGGGCTGTGGATCGCGCGGGCCCGGGAGATGCTCGCCCAGGCCGAGCGGCGTCGCAACCGAGCGGCCGATTCCGGGAGCGACGTCGACTGGACCGCGCTCGGTGCCGACGACCCGATCGAGCCCGCGCGCTTCGCGACGTGGGTGTTCCGCTACGAGGATCGAGGAGAGCGCATCAAGCGCTGATACCATGGCCGTGGACACCGCAGGAGTCGACCGCGCCCTGGGCGCCATCGGGACGACCTTCCGGCTGACCCGGCTGTACCCGCCGAGTCATCCCGCAGTGATGGAAGCGCTGCGGCAGATCGGCGAAGCGCTGCCCGTCCTCGCCGCGCTCGGCACGGTGGAATGGAAGATCGGCGCGACCGGTCTGCACTGGCACGGCCAGCAGCTGCTGCCGCGCAACTCGCAGATCGCCGAGCTGGCCGGGCTGTTGTACGCGCGGGGCGTGCGGGTGATCACGTTGAACCCGGGCATGACCGCGGATCATGTGTTGGCGCTGTTCGGTGTCGCCGTGGGGACGATGCAGCCGGACGACGCCGCGCTGGGGCGCATCGCGCTCGCCTTGGGGCGCCGCAGCTCGCTGCGGCTGGAACGACTGCGCGCCCCGGCGCCGGCCGCGGGCCTCCCGGTCGTGCCGGTTCCGGCGCCGGCGGCGACGCCCTCGCCGGCCACGCCTGCCGCTCCCGCGGTAGCGGCGCCGCCCGCGGCGGCTCCCAGGGTGCACGACGTGGCGGGCCGCCGCGCGGGCGTGGTGTTCCGGCCCGACGTGCTCCCGATCGATGTCGAGGCGAAGCGCGCCGTCGCGAGCCTTGGGAGCGCGGCGACGCCGGAGCTGCAGCTCGCGGCCGTCGAGCACCTGCGCGCGCTCGCGCCGCAGCTGCTCGGGCTGCATGACACGGGCCCGGTGGCCGAGGCGATCGCAGCGCTCGATCATTTGCTGACGACGACACAGGAGCCGGCGTTGCTCGCGGCGATCGACCAGACGGCGCTCGCGCTCTCCGATCGGGCGCTGGTCGAGCGGATGGTACGGCGACTTGGAGAGCCGCGCGTACCGCCGGAGGAGCGGGAGACGCTGGTCGCGGCGGTGGGCGCGCTCGCCGCTGTCTCGGTGCCACTCGTGCTCGACGCGTTCCTCGCCGCCACCGTCGAGCTGCGCCCCCCGTATCGGGCGGCCATCCGGAAGGCGGCCGACCGGGCCCTGGAGCCGTTGCAGGGACGCCTCGCGGACGAGCAAGCCCCGATCGCCGCCGCCGCCGCCGAATTGGTCGGGCTCACCGGCAGTCCGCAGGCGGTGGCGCTGTTGCTGCCGCTGGTGCACCATCAGTCCGAGCTGGTCCGCGAAGCGGCGCTGCTCGGGCTCGCGGAGGCGGGTGGGCGCGAGATCTCGCGTCCGGCGATGCCCGCCTTGAAGGACGAGAGCGTGTCGGTGCGCGTGGCGGCCGCGCGGGCGATTGCGGCCGGCGGCGACCCGGCTTCGAGCACGGTCCTCATTCGGCGGCTGGAGCAGGAGCCGGACGAAGGGGTACTGGCAGAGTTGCTGCGGGCAATCGGCCGGCTCGGCGCGATCGAAGCGCTCGAGGTACTGGCGCGGTACGCCGAACCGGGGGGGATGCGGCACCGGCGCAGCACGACGGTGCGGGCGGCGGCGATCGAGGGGTTGCGGCACATCGCGCGGCCGGAAGCGCGCGGCCTGCTGGAACTGTACAGCAAAGACAAGGAGCCGGCTGTGCGCAAGGCGGCGGAGGCGGCGTTGCGATGACGACGCGGGCGGCGAAAACCCCGACGGGGGACGCGGTGCTGAGCCAGTCGATCACCCGCGAAGTGGCAAAGCGGGTGGTGGGTCAGGAGGTCATGGTCGAGCGGCTGCTGGTGGGGCTGCTCACGGGCGGGCACGTCCTGCTCGAGGGGGTGCCGGGGCTCGCGAAGACGCTCGCCGTGCGCACGGTCGCCGAGTGCCTGCGGATCGCGTTCTCGCGCATCCAGTTCACGCCCGACCTGCTCCCGGCCGACGTAATCGGCACCATGGTGTTCGACCAGAAGAGTCAGGAGTTCTATCCGAAGAAAGGCCCGCTGTTCTCGAACCTGGTGCTCGCCGACGAGATCAATCGGGCGCCCGCCAAGGTGCAGTCGGCGCTGCTCGAGGCGATGCAGGAAAAGCAGGTGACGATCGGCGGGGAGACCTTCTATCTGGGGGAGCCGTTCCTTGTCCTGGCGACGCAGAACCCGATCGAGCAAGAAGGCACCTACCCCCTCCCGGAGGCGCAGCTCGATCGCTTCATGCTGAAGGTGCGCGTCGGCTACCCGACACGCGATGCGGAGAAGGAGATCGTGGCACGCATGGCGTCGGGGCGGCCGATCGAGGTCCAGCGGATCGCCGAGGCCGACGACATCCTGGCGGCGCGCAGCGCCATCGCCGAGCTCTTCATGGACCAGAAGGTGGTGGACTACATCGTGGACGTGGTGCGCGGGACTCGCGAGCCGCATGCGATCGGGCTGGCGGAGCTGAAGCCGCTGATCGCGTTCGGCGCGTCGCCGCGGGCGTCGATCTATCTGGCGCAGGCTGCCCGGGCCCACGCCTACCTCCGGGGCCGCGCGTACGTCGTGCCCGAAGACGTCAAGGCGATGGCCCTGGACGTGTTGCGCCACCGCGTGCTGCTGACCTTCGAAGCGGAAGCCGAAGACATGGACGCCGACCGCGTGATCGCTCGGATCCTGGAGGCCGTGGGCGTGCCGTGACGTACGAAGGAAAGGAGCGCCGGAGTGGCGCGACGCCCCCGGTGCGCGCCCGCCGGCGCGCCGTCACCACCGAGGTGCTGCGGCAGGTCAAGGGGATCGAGCTCCGCACCAGGAATCTCGTCAACACGCTGTTCACCGGCGAATACCGCTCGGTCTTCCGCGGCCAGGGCATCGAGTTCGCCGAAGTGCGCGAGTACCAGCAAGGGGACGACTTCCGCGCGATCGACTGGAACGTGTCGGCGCGGATGGGGCATCCCTTCGTGAAGACCTTCCACGAGGAGCGCGAGATCACCCTGCTCCTCGTGGTGGATCAGTCCGGCTCGTGCCAGTTTGGGCGGCCCTATACCAAAGCGGGCCTCGCCGTCGAGGTGGCGGCGGTGCTGGCGCTCGCCGCCGCGCGCCACAACGATCGTGTGGGAGCACTGATGTTCGCCGACAAGGTGGAGTTCGTCGTGCGCCCGGCGAAGGGGCGGCCCCACGCGCTGCGGGTAATCCGGGATCTGGTGGCGTTTCGGCCGCGCGGCCGGGGAACCAATCTGGCGGAAGCGCTGCGCTACGCTGCGAAGCTGCCACGGCACCGCGCGATCGTCGTGGTGCTCTCCGATTTCCGCGCGGACGGCTGGGAGGACGCGCTGGCGCAGCTGGCCGCCGGTCACGACGTCGTCGCCATCACGATCGACGACCCGCGGGAACGCGAGCTCCCGGACGCGGGCTGGGTCGACATGGAGGACGCGGAAACCGGCCAGCGGGTGCTGCTCGACACGAGTCACGGCCCCACCCGTACGCGCGTGCGCGTCGCGGCCGAGCGACAGCTGCAAGAGCGGTCCCGGAAGCTGATCCAGGCGGGCGTGGACCGTGTGGCGCTGCAGACGAGTGTGCCGTACGCTGCGCCGCTGCGCCGCGCGTTCGCGGAGCGGGCGCGGCGGTTGCTGCGATGACGGCGTTGGTCGGCCTGTGGCTGTTGCTGCAGGGAGGAGGATGGTCCGCCACGCCCGCGCGCGCCACGGTGGGCGACACGGTGTGGCTCGAACGGCAGGTCGTCGTGCCTGCGGGCTGGCGCCTGCGCGCCGGCCGGCTCGACGCGACGGAGCGGGTGGAGCCGCTGGGCGAGCCGTCGCTGCGGCGCGCGCCCGGGGGATGGCTGGTGCGCTATCCCATCGTCGCCTGGACGCCGGGGGCGCACACACTGGCGCTGCCGCCGATCTGGGAGCTCCGCCCCGACGGTCGCGCGGACTCCGTGTCCGGCGGAGTCGCCAGCTTCTTCATACAAAACGTGATTCCCGACAGCGTACTCGGGCCGGAGCCGCGTGGGGCCCTCGCGCCGATGCGGTTGGCGCGGCACCGCGCCCTGCCGCCCGCCGCCGCGCTGCTGGTCGCGGGTGTGACCCTCGCGCTCGGGCTCCGCTGGCGCCGCCGCGCGCCGCAGGAGGTGCCGGTGCCGCCGCCCGGTTCCCTGGACGCCGAGGTCCCGGACGCGCGCTGGCTCGCTGCCGGCGAGCCGAAAGCCGTAGCCGCGCGCGCGGCGTTTCGTCTGCGGATGGCGGTGGCCCGGGCGATTCCCGAAGCGCGGCCCGCGCTCAGCGCCGCGGAATGCCTCGCCGCGGTCGAGCGCGCCCGGCCGCACGCTCCGGTGCGCGAGCTCAGGGACCTACTGGAGCAGCTCGACCGCGTCGCCTTTGCCTCCGCTCACGGCACTGATGTGGCCGCGCTGGCACAGATGGCGCGCCGCTTCGCCCAGGAGATGGCGCGGTGAGCTTCGCGCGGCCGCTCTTGCTCGTGGCGCTGCTCGCGCTGCCGTTCTGGTGGTGGCTGCGGGCCCGCCGGCTGAGCCGGCTCCGGGGCACGCGCATGAGCGATGTGCGCCCCTCGGCCGGGGCCGGCGAGCGTCTCTGGGTCGCCCGCCTCCCCGTCACGCTGCGCAGTCTCTGCCTCGGGGCGTGGATCTTCGCGGCAGCCGGACCGCGGGTCGGTTCGGCCCGCGCCCAGAGCAAGAGCGAGGGGATCTCGATCGTCCTCGCCATCGACCTCTCGAGCAGCATGCTGTCGGAGGACTTCGCCCCGGCCAACCGCATCGACGTCGCCAAGCAGACCGCGATCGAGTTCGTGCGCGAGCGGCGTTCGGACCGTATCGGGCTCGTCGCCTTCGCCGCCCAGGCGCTGACCCAGGTTCCCATCACGACCGACTACGCGGTGCTGGAGCAGGCGCTCCGCGACCTGCGCATCGGCATGCTCGAGGATGGCACCGCGATCGGCACCGGGATCGCGACCGCCGCGAACCGGTTGCGGCGCGCCCCCGGCAAGAGCCGTGTCATCGTGCTCCTCACCGACGGCGTGAACAACCGGGGCACGGTAGATCCGCGGACCGCGGCGCTGGCCGCGGCCGCGTTCGGAATCAAGATCTACGTGATCGGCGTGGGCACGCGCGGCGAGGCCCCCGTGCCGACGGGGCAGGGGCTCGAGGGGTTGCGCTATCAGATGATGCCGGTGGAGATCGATGAGCCGCTCATGACCGAGATCGCCCGGATGACCGGCGGCCGGTACTTCCGCGCCACCGATACGCAGTCGCTGCGGCACGTGTTCGACGAGATCAACCGCCTCGAGAAGGAGACCGTGGAGCAGGTGGTGTACCGGCGGTTCGATGAGGCGTATCGCGTGCCGCTCGCGCTCGGCCTCGTGGCGCTGGGGCTCGAGATCGTGCTGGCGGCGACGCTCGCGGTGCGCGTGCCCTGATGAGCTTCGACGCGCCCGTCGTGCTCGCACTCGCGCCGCTCTTGGGCGGCGCGGTCTGGTTCGGGGCCGCCTGGGCGCGCCGGGCCCGGGTGCGTCGCGCCGCCTTGTGGTCCCAGGAGACGGTGCGGGCGGCGCTCGCGGCCGGACGGCTCGGACCCACCGCGCTCTCCATCTCCGCCTTCCTGGGCGTCGTCGCGCTCGCCGGGCCCCGCTGGGGCGAGGAGAACATCGTCGCGGAGACACGCGGCCTCTCGCTCGCGCTCGCGATCGACATCTCGCGCTCGATGCTCGCTGAGGATGTGAGCCCGAACCGTTTGAGTCGTGCCGTGCGCGAAGCCCGCCGGCTGGTGCAGGATCTGAACGGCGATCATCTGGGGCTCGTGGTGTTCGCCGGGTCGAGCTACATCCTGTCGCCGCTCTCGGTGGACGGCTCCGCCCTGGGACTCTACCTCGATGCACTCGACCCGGGGGTCGCGTCCGAGGGGGGCACCGGCCTGGCGGGGGCGCTGCGGCAGGGCGGAGAGTTGGTCGGCGCGGGGTCCGAGCTCGCCGATCGGGTCGTCGTGGTGTTCACCGACGGCGAGGCTCACGACACCGTCCCCGACATCGTGGCGCAGGCGGAGCGCCTCCGGGCGCTCGGTGTCCACTTGATCCTCGTGGCCGAGGGCACCCGCACGCCGACCCGCATCCCGGTGCGGGACGAGCGGGGCGCGCTCCAGTCCTGGCAGCGCGACGACGCCGGCAGCGTGATTCAGACCCGGCGCCGGGACGACGTCCTCGGCGCGGTGGCGGATGCGGCGCAGGGGGCGATCGTCGCCGCGGAGCTGCCAGACCAGGCGGGAGCGGTGCGCGATCTCGTCGCCGCCTACAAACGGGCCCGGGCGAGCGAATCGCGCACCGAGCGCGGCCGGCCGCGCGCCTGGATTCCGCTCCTGCTCGCCGTGCTGGTGCTGGTGGGGCAGGCGGCGTCGCGCCGCACGGCCGCGCTGATCGCGGCGGCGCTGTGCTGCGGCGCTCCACGGCCGGCCCGGGCACAGGACTCGACGCGGCCCCGCAGCACCGCGGAGAAGGCGTGGGATCGCGGCGACATGGCACGCGCCCGAGCGGCGTACCTGGCCGAGGTCGCGCGGCATCGCCAGGACGACACCGCGTGGTACAATGCCGGGACCGCCGCGCTGGTCGGCGGGGACCTGGAGACCGCTCAGCAGGCGCTGGCCCGCGCCGCCGCGTCACTCGAACCCGACATCCGGTTCCGCGCGCTGTACAACCTCGGCTTGCTGGCCTTGCGGGTCGCCGGCGCCGACACCGTGAACCGCGACGCCCACCTCGCGGAGGCCGAGCGCGCCTATCGCGAAGCCTTGCTGCTCAACCCCCGTCACCTCCCCGCCAAATGGAACCTCGAGCTGGCGGTGCGGCGTCGAGGCGGCAGTTCCCGGAATCCGCCGCCCTCCGGGGGAGGAGGCGGTGGTGGAGCACCGCCGGGACAGGCCGGACAGGCTGGGAGCAGCACGCAGAGCACCCCCACCGGAGGGTTGAGCCAGTCCCAGGCCGAGCAGATTCTCCGCTCGATCGGGCAGCAGGAGGTGCAGACCCGGCGCGATCGCACAGGCCGGCAACGTCGCACCGTCGAGCCAGGAGTGAAAGACTGGTGACGAGCGCCCTCTGGGTGCTCATCGTGCTGCAGGGCCCGGCGCCGCTGCTGGAAGCGCGGGTCGACCGCAGCCGCCTTCCGGCGGGCGAGCAACTGACCTTGACGGTCCGCGCACGCTCGCGCACGGCCGAGCCGGTGAGCCTCACGCTGCCGGCCCTCACGGGCTTCACGATCGTGGGGTCCCGGGAAGTCACCGATGTGTCGCTCGACGGCGCGGTCGGGCAGTTGCGCACCACCACCCGGGAGCTGCGGCTTCGTGCCGAGCGGGCCGGGACGCTCGTCATCGGCGCGGTGCGCGCCCGCCAGGGCGCGCGGACGGTGGCCACGGAGCCGATCTCGATCATCGTGGATAGCGCGGCCGTGGGGCCCGCGGCGGCACTCAGCCCGCTGGCGCGCGGGCTGCTGGCCTCGGCACCGCCGCCGGCGCGGAGCGATCACGTCGCGCTGTCCGTGATCCTTCCCTCCGACCGCGTGCTCGTGGGCGCTCAGCTCGACGTGATCGCGGCGGCGTGGTTCCCGCGCGAGCTGCGCACGCGGCTGCGGCGCATGCCGATACTGACGTTGCAGACCCCCGAAGGCGTGTGGTCCTATCCCGGCGCCTCGCCCAGCGAGCCGGCGGCGTCGCGGCTGGTGCGGGGTGGCTGGATGGACCTGTTCGTCGCCCACCAGATCGTGTTCCCGCTCGCCGTGGGGCGCGTGACGATCCCCGCTGCCACGGTGGACTACGCGGTGCCGGTGAGTTTCTCGTTCTTCAGCCGTGAAGAGCGCTATTCGTTGAAGAGCGACTCGGTGCTCGTCACCGTGCTGCCGCTCCCCGTCGCCGGCCGTAGCACCGATGACCCACGCGTCGTGGCACACGGACTCGCGCTCGATGTCGCGATCGAGCCGGCCGAGGCTCGGGTGGGCGAGCCGTTGGACGTGACCGTCACCGTGGCGGGGCTCGGTAACGTAGCGCTGTGGCCCGAGCCCGCGATCCATTGGCCCGCTGGCTTCCGCACCTATCCGGGAGAGGCGACCGTGCGGGTCGAGTCGCAGGGCGGCCAGATCGGCGGAAGCAAGACGTTCCATTACCTCGCGGTGCCCGACTCGGTTGGTGCGTTTCTGCTCCCCGAGGTGCGCTATGCCTATTATGACCGCGCCGCCGGCGACGCCGCTGTGGCGCGCGCCGCGCCGCGCGCGCTCGCCGTGGGGCAGGGCGCCGAGCCGCGCGCCGCGCGCCCGCTCCCGCCGCTCGATCGCTCGGCACGTGAGGCGTGGACGACGGCGCTCGCCGCGGGGCTCATGCCGTGGGGCTGGGTGGTGTTGCTCGTCGGCCCGCCGCTCGTCGCGTGGTTCATGCGGTGGCGCGCGGCGTCGCAACCCGAGCTGGACCCGGACGCCGCGCCTGACGCGGCCCGGCTCTCGCGGCTGGGACGGCTGGAGCACGCGTTTCAGGCGGTGCTCGTGAGCCACGTGCCGGATGCGGTGGCGCGCGACGGTGACGGCCTCGCCCGGGCGCTGCGCGCGGCGGGTGTCGAGAGCGCCGTCGCCGATCACGTGATGCGCTTGCGCGACCGGCTGCGCGCGGCGCGCTACGGGCCCCGGGGGCTGGGCGATGCGGCCGAGCTGGCGGCGGAGCTCGCGCAGGTGCTCAAGGTGCTGGACGCAGAGCCCGCCGGCGGTCGGCACCGCCGTTGGCTCGTGGCCGTGTGTCTGGGGGCACTCGTCGGGGCCGCTTCCCTGCCCGGGCTCGCGGTGGCGCAGGCGCCGAGCGCCGAAGCGCTCTACGATATCGGAGCGCTGCGCGCGGCCGCCGACTCCTTCGCGGCTCGAGCCGCGGCCCGGCCGGGCGTGGCGGCGCACTGGTACAACCTCGGCGCGACGCTGTATCGCGCCGGGGCGGACGGAAAGGCCGCCGCTGCGTGGGCGATCGCCGCACGCCTGACCCCGCGTGCACCGCTCGTCCGCCGGGCCCGGCGGTTCCTGCCGCCCCCCGACGCGGCGAGCGAGCCGTTGCTCGCGACCGGCCTCGCCACGCCGGGCGAGTGGGCCCTCGGGGCGGCGGCCGGATGGCTGGGGCTGTGGCTGGCGGTGGCGGCGCGCCGCCGGGGCATCGCGCTGCTCCTGCTGGCGCTCGCCACCGCGGCGTGCGGCGGGCTCGCGCTGCGCGAGTGGCGGCACCGAGCGTGGCCCGTCGCGGTGATCGCGAGTGCGGGGACGCCGGTGCGGGTGGCGCCGTACGGCGCTGCGAGCGCCGCCATCACGCTCGACGCCGGCGCGGCCGTCTACGTCGAGCGCCACGCCGGCGCCTGGCTCCGCGTGGAGCGTCAGGACGGCGTACGCGGCTGGGTGCTGGCAGCCGAAGTCGTGCCGCTGTGACGGCGAAGATCGCCGTTCTGGCCCCCCGAGTCGCAGACCAGATCGCGGCAGGCGAGGTGGTCGAGCGGCCGGCCTCGGTCGTCAAGGAGCTCGTCGAGAACGCGCTCGACGCGGGGGCGGGCGCGATTCGGGTGGCGATCGAGGACGGCGGCAAGGCGCTCATCCGGGTGAGCGACGACGGCGAAGGGATGGGTCGCGAGGACGCGGAGCTGGCGCTGGCGCGCCACGCCACCAGCAAGATCCGTGATCCGGCGGACCTGATCGGCGTGGCGACGTTCGGCTTTCGGGGCGAGGCGCTCCCGGCGATCGCGTCGGTGGCCCGCTTCGAGCTCGAGACATCGCCGGACGGACGCGCCGGCACGCGTATCGGCGTGGTCGGGGGCAAGCGCGACGCGGTGGCGGACGCCGTGCGGCAGCGTGGCACGACGGTGACGGTGCGCGCGCTGTTCTTCAATACACCCGCCCGCCGCAAGTTCCTGCGCGCCCAGGCGACGGAGACGCGGGCGGTCGTGGAAGTGCTCACCGTGCTCGCGTTGACGCGTCCCGACGTTGCGTTTACCCTCACGAGCGACGACCGCGCCCTCATCGATGTGCCTCCCGCGGCTGGGCAGACCGACCGGGTGCGCGCCCTGTGGGGTGCCGAGCTCGCCGACACCCTGCTCCCAGTCGCGCACTGCGCGGGGCCGCTCGAGGTACGGGGCTTCGCCCAGCGCCCCGCCCAGGCGCGGCCGGCGGGTCGCAAAGGCTATGTCTTCGTGCGTGGTCGACCGATCCGCGATCCCTTCATCCTCCGCGCGGCGGAAGCCGGGTACCGCTCGACGATTGCGCCCGGCGACCGGCCGTCCCTGATCCTGTTCCTCGATCTCCCGGGTGACGCGGTAGACGTGAACGTCCACCCGGCCAAGCTGGAGGTGCGGTTCCGGGAGAAGTTCTTCGTGGAGAAGGTCGTCGAGGAAGCCGTGCGACGGGCGCTGGGGCCGCTCGCTGCGGCTGCGTCGCTGGGGGTCGGTGGTCAGGGGTCTGGAGGTGCGTGGGCTGGCGTTGGGGTCGCGATCCCGAGCGGCGGGGCACAGGAGCTATTTCCCGTTGAGCCCCTGACCCCCGGCACCCGGCCACTTGCCCCTCTGCTCCAGGTGTTCGACACCTATCTGCTCTTCCAAACCGACTCCGGCGTGGCCATCGTGGACCAACACTCGGCGCACGAGCGCGTCCTCTACGAGACCGTGATGCGTCAGCTCGCGGGGGACGGCGCCCCGGCGCAGCGGCTGCTCCTGCCTCTCACCGTCGAGTTCACGCCCCCCGAGCTCGACGCCATCGAGGCCCACCGCGAGCTGTTACGACGCGTGGGGTACGAGATCGAGCCGTTTTCCGGCCGGACGGTGGTCGTGCACACCGCCCCCAACCCCCACCCGCGCTTCGACGCCGCGCGCTGTCTCCAGGAGCTTGTGGCGGATCTCGCGGGCGGCCGATTCGGCGGTTGGGCGAACCGGCTCGAGCGCTTCTCCGCCACCTTCGCATGCCGGGCCGCGATCAAGGCGGGCCAGCGGCTCGAGCTCGAAGAGATGCGGGAGCTGGTGGGCCGGCTGCTCACCGCGACCCTCCCGGCGCACGACGTGCACGGCCGGCCCACGATCGTACAGCTGCCGAAGGACGAGCTGGAGCGACGGTTTGGGCGGAGCTGACCGCCCCCTCGTTCCCGTGCTCGTGGGCCCCACCGGCGTCGGTAAAACGGCGGTCGCCGTCGCGTGGGGCGAGCTCGAAGCCATCCTGGCCATCTCCGCGGACGCGCGGCAGATCTATCGGCGGCTCGACATCGGCACCGCGAAGCCCGACGAGGAGCAGCGGGCGCGCGTGCCCCATCTGGGCATCGATCTCGTCGACCCGGGGGAACGCTATAGCGCGGGTCAGTTCGCACGGGACGCGAGCGTCTGGCTCGCCGGCGTGTGGGCCGCGCGACAACAGCCCGTCGTGGTTGGGGGAACCGGATTCTACGTGCGCGCGTTGGCCGAGGGTCTGTTTCGCGAGCCGCCCCTCGACGCCGAGCCGCGCGAGCGGCTGCGCGCCTGGGCCGGGAAGCTCGGCGCGGCGCGGCTGGCGCATTGGGCGGCGCGGCTCGATCGGCAGTTCGCCGGCGGCGGCCGCCAACGCGCCGCCCGCGTCATCGAGGTCGCGCTGCTCACGGGTCGGTCTCTCTCCTGGTGGCAGCGCGAGGTCCGGGAGACCGGCGTGATGCGGCCGTGGTACATTCATCTGACGCTGCCGCGCGAGGCGCTGCACCGCCGGATCGCTCAGCGGGTGGATCGCATGCTCGCCGCGGGACTGGTGGAGGAAGTGCGCAGCGTGCTGGCGAGCGGCGTCGCGCCGCACGCGCCCGGTCTGGACGCCGTGGGATACCGCGAGGTCGTGGCGATGCTCGAAGGCAGGCTCCGCGAGTCCGAGTTGCGCGACGCGATCGAGCGCGCGACGCGTCGCTACGCGAAGCGGCAGGAGACCTGGTTTCGGAATCAACTACGCGATCAGACGTCAGACTTCAGGCGTCAGAACGATGTGGTATGGACACTCGATGCCACCGAGCCCCCCGAAGGTCTGGCCGCGACCATCGCGGCTCGTTGGCGCTCAGTTCACTCTGACGTCTGATGTCTGACGTCTGAGGTCCGATGCGCATTGGGATCACCTGCTACCCGACCTACGGCGGCTCCGGCGCCGTCGCCACCGAGCTGGGGCTCGAGCTGGGGCGGCGCGGGCACGAGGTCCACATCATCTCGTACGCGAGCCCGTTCCGGCTGCGCGGCGGCTTCGCGCAGCGGGTCACGTTCCACGAAGTCGTACCCACGGACTATCCGCTATTCGAGCACTCCCCGTACGCCCTGGCACTGGCGGTGAAGCAGCACGAGGTCGCGCTGCGCGAGGAGCTGCAGCTGATGCATGCGCACTATGCGATCCCGCACGCCGCGACCGCCTGGCTCGCGAAGCAGATGCTCCAGGGCGAGCGGGACCTGAAGGTCGTGACGACGCTGCACGGCACCGACATCACGCTGGTCGGTCAGGATCCGTCGTACTTCACGATCACCAAGTTCTCGATCGAGCGCTCCGACCGGGTGACGGCTGTGTCCGAGTATCTGCGGGACGAGACCTACCGCGCCTTCGGCTGCGTGGGCTGCGACGTGCGGGTGATTCCGAACTTCGTCTCGACCGCGGACTTCCGTCCGTCGACCGACGGCTCGTGGCGTCGCGCGCTCGCTCCCGCGGGTCACAAGATTCTCATCCACGTTTCGAACTTCCGGCCGGTGAAGCGGATCGCCGACGTGATCAAGGTGTTTGCCGGTGTGCGCCGGGTGCTCCCGGCGACCCTCGTGCTCGCGGGTGACGGGCCGGAGCGCGACCTGGCCGAGCAGGAGGTGGACCGGTTGAAGCTGCGTGGCGACGTTCGCTTCCTCGGCAAGGTCGATCAGGTCGCCGAGCTGCTGCGCGGGGGGGATCTGTTTCTGCTGCCGTCGGCGAGCGAATCGTTCGGGTTGTCGGCGCTCGAGGCGATGGCGTGCGGCGTGCCCGTCGTGGCGACCCGCCAGGGTGGCCTGCCGGAGGTGGTGGTGGACGGCGAAACCGGGTATCTGGCCGCGGTCGGCGCGGTGGACGAGATGACGGAGCGCGCCCTGGCCGTGCTCCAGGACGGTGCGACCCACGAGCGCATGCGCCGCGCCGCCGCGGCGCGCGCCCTCGAGTTCTCCACCGAGCGGGTCGTGCCTCGCTATGAAGCGCTTTATCAGGACGTGCTGGCAGGACGTGCTGGGTGATTGACGTCCTGCGGCTCGTCCGCGCCCACAACCTCGTCGTCGCCGCGGCCGGCGTGCTCGCCGGCGGCTGGATCGCGCTCGGCGTGCTCGCGACCCCCAAGCTGCTGCTATTCGCCGCGGTGGCGGCCGTGGGGTTGGGCGCGGCGGGGAACGCGGCGAATGACATCTGGGATGCCGATGCCGATCGCGTGAACCGCCGACCCGACGAGCGGCCATTGGCCGCGGGGCATTTGTCGCGCGGCACGGCCGACTTGTGCGTGGTCGGCGGGATCCTGCTCGGCCTTGGCGCGGCGGCGCTCGTGGGCGGCGCCGCTGTGCTGGTCGGCCTCGCCGCCCTCGGCGTGATGCTGGTGTACTCGCCGATGCTCAAGCGGCGCGGCTTCGCGGGGAACCTCGCGGTGGCGCTCGTGGCCGGGCTGCCGCTCGAATACGGTGCCCTCGCCGTGGGACGGCCGGCGGCCGGGGTCGTGCCCTGGGTGCTCGCGGCGTGGCTCCATCTGGTGCGCGAGATCGTCAAGGACTTGGGCGACGAGCCGGGAGACCGCGTGGTGGGGCGCCGCACGCTGCCGGTCGTGATCGGATCGCGTGCGACCGCGCTCCTCGCCGCGGGACTGGGAGTCGGGTTCGTGCCGGCGAGCCTGCTGCTGCCGCTCGCTGCCCGATACGGCGCCGCCTATTACCTCATTGCGCTGTTCGCGCAGCTCGCGGTATTGCTCGTCGCGAGTCGGCTCATCACGGGCAGGCTGCACCGGAACAGCCTGCTGCTCAAAGGAGCGATGATCGTGGGCATCGTGGCGCTGGTGGCGGGGAGGATCGCATGACCCTGGACGGCGTGCCGGCGGCGGAGCTCGCGACGCGGTGGGGCGTGCCGCAATGCGGGCTGTTCCGGCAGCTCCCGTCGACGCTCGATGCGATTCACCAGCTCGGGCTCCAGGGCGCGCCCGCGGCGACCTCGGTGATCGCCGAGGAGCAAACCGCCGGCCGGGGGCGAGACGGCCGCACGTGGCACTCCCCGCCCGGCGGTGTCTGGCTCGGCGTGCTGTTGCGCCCGCAGCACGCCGTGCTGGGCACCGTATCGATTCGCGCCGGCCTGGCCGTCGCGGACACGGTCGATGCACTGCTCGGCGGGCCGGTCAGCCGTCTCAAATGGCCCAACGATGTGTTGCTCGACGACCGCAAGCTCGCCGGCATTCTGTGCGAAGGGCGGTGGCAAGGCGAGCGACTGCAATGGCTCGCCGTGGGCGTCGGCATCAACGTCCGCAATGCCGTGCCGGCGGCGGTGGCGAGTCGCGCGATCGCGCTCGCCGAGCGGCTTCCGGAGGTGCGGCGGATCGACGTGCTCGACCGGCTGGTGCCGGCGTTGGTCCGCAGCGCCGCGCTCGACCCGGCGCTCTCGGAGCGCGAGTGTGCGGCCTTCGCCGAGCGCGACTGGCTGCGGGGCCGCCAGCTCCGCTCCCCCGCGGCGGGCCGGGCCGGGGGCGTCCGTCCCGACGGCGCGCTGCTCGTGGACCTCGGGGCGGGGACGATCGGCGTTCGCGAAGGGCATGTCGAGCTCGCTTGATCTCTCGTGGCGGGCGCGCGTCGTGCTCGCACTGTCCCTAGTGATCACAGCGGCGGTCCTGCCGCGCCTCGCCGCAGTGCGGCAGCTCGCGGGCGGCACAGCGGTGCCGCTCGCCGCCGGTGTGTGCGCCCTGATCGCGCTGCTCGCCGCCCGGCTGCCGCTGGGGTTCTCGTGGGGACCGGCGGGCTCCGAGCGCGCCGCGCCGGAGGTGGCCCGCGGCTTCGCCGTGGGCGCGGCGTGCGCGGCCGCGCTCATCTGGCAGGGTAACGACGCGCTCCTGGCCCGGTTGTGGCGTGACGACCGCGCGGCGTCCCTGGCACTGCTGGCGGGCGTCGCCGCCTGGGGCGGCGCCGTCGCCGCCACCCGGCACCGCGCCCTCGTGCGCTGGTACGGCGCGGCGGCGGCGGCCGCGCTCCTGCCGGTCATACTGCTCGTCGTGGTGCTGCGACCGGTCGTCCCCGCGTCCGGTTTCGCCGCCGCGTTCATCTTCTTTCTCGTAGCCGACACGACGGTGGCGCTTGTGACCGAAGAGCTCGCCTTCCGGCGAGCCCTCGTCGGTCCGCCCGAGTCCGCCGGTCTTGGTGCGCTGGCGCTGATGGCCGTCGTGTTCGGCCTATGGCACGCCGTGCAGCCGGGATACGGCGGCGACCCGCTCGGGACGCTGCTCGGTACCGCGTTGGGCGGATTTGTGGCCGGGTGTGTGTATGTGCTGTCGCGCTCGCTCACCGCGGCGGCGTTGTACCACGGGCTGCACAACGCCCCGCTCAAGGCGCTGGGCGGCGCACCGATTGCCACCGGTCGTGCCGGCCTGGCGAGCGGCGTCGCGCTCGCCGGCACCGCCGCGCTCGCCGTCGCGCTCGGATGGATGGTGTGGCGCCGTGGCGGGCGCGAGTCGGCCGGTCTATCTTAGCCCGCCCATGCTCCTCGCCATCAATATCAACAACACGGAGACGAAGGCTGGGCTGTTCCGGGGCGACAGCCTCGAAGCGCATTGGCGACTGACGACGGCTCCGGCGCGCACCTCGGACGAGTGGGCGGCGGCGTTCACGGCCTTCCTGCTGCAGGCGGGACGGTCGACCCAGGAAGTGCGGGCCGCAGTCGTCGCGTCGGTCGTACCGCCGGTGACGCAGGGCATCTGCGAGGCCGTCGAGCGCGCCACGACCATCGCGCCTGTCATCGTGGACGGGCGCTCCGCGCTGCCCATTACGCTCGATGTGGAGGAGCCGCTCAGCGTCGGTGCCGATCGCATCCTCAACACGCTCGCGGCGTCGCAGCTGTTCCGGCGCGACACGATCGTCGTGGACTTCGGGACCGCGACGACCTTCGACTGCATCACGGGCGACGGCCGGTTCATCGGAGGGGTGATCATGCCCGGCGTCCGCACGGCGGCCGACGCGCTGATCCGCAACACGGCCAAGCTCCCCGCCACCGAGCTCACGCCGCCCGAACGGGTGATCGGGCGACGCACCGAGGAGTGCATCCGCGCCGGTGTGCTGCTCGGCGCGGCGGAGGCCGTGGACGGCCTGGTGCGCCGCATCAAGGCCGAATGGCCGAACGGCCGGACGCCACACGTCATCGCGACCGGCGGGCTCGCCAGCCTGGTGGCGCCGCTCGCGCGCGCGATCGAGGCCGTGCACCCCGATCTGACGCTGGCGGGACTGCGGATCGCGGCGACGGCGCTCGGCCTCAAGTGGTAGCGGGTGCCGCGTATCGCGGTCGCAGCGCGTGGCGACGCTGGGGCTACCGCGTGCTGCCGGGCGATGCGTTCTCGTACTTGCTGCATCTCCGCCCGGCCGAATGGCCGATCATGGCGGCCCACACGGCGTTGGGCTATCTGCTGGCCGTGGGCCTGAAGGGAGCCGGGAGCGGGGAGCGGTTGCCCGCGGCGCTGGCCGCCCTCGCCATCTGGGTGATCTGCTTGAACGGCGGCACCCTCGCGATCAACTCGGTCTTCGATAAAGATGAGGGCGACATCGGCTACCTGGTTGCCCCGCCACCCATCCCGACGCATCTGCTGGCCTTCAGCGTCGCTCTGCTCGTAGGCGGGCAGGCGCTCGCGTTCACGCTGCCCACTCCGTTCCGCGTCGCCTATGCGGCGTGCTTCGCCATGTCGCTCTTGTATTCGGTGCCGCCATTTCGCTTCAAGGCCGTGGCTGGGGTGGACTGGGTGATCAACATGTGGGGGTTCGGCACGTTGACGCCGTTCGCGACATGGGCGGCGACGGGACGGCCGCTCGACCTGGGCCACGGCCTCATCCTGCTCGCCTTCTGCCCGCTGTTCGCCGGGCTCTATCCGCTCACCCAGCTGTATCAGTTAGACGAAGACCGCCGGCGCGGTGACCGCACGCTGGCGCTGCTGCTCGGCACGCGGACGAGTCTCGCCGTCGCGATCGCGTGCGTGCTGGTGGCGTTTGCGCTGCTTGCCTGGGCCGCCACTTGGTTGGGGGTCGGGCGCTGGGGCGGCCTGCTCGCCGTCCCCTTCGCAGCGTGGCTCGGCGTGCTGGCGCAGTGGTACGCGCGCTACGCCGTGTGGACCGCGCTCGAGCATCAGCGCGCCATGTATCGGGCCTTGACCGCCTGGGCGGTGACGGATCTCACCGTGCTGGCGGTGTTTGCCCGCTGAGACCGTGGGTTTAGATTTGGGCGGAGATCACTCCGCGTCGCGAGATTGGGGGAGCATGTCGGCCACCGTCACAGCCACCGCGTCGGACCGTTCGGACTTTCGCACCGTCATGGTTGGCGGCACCCAGATCGGCGTGCTCACCGCTGTCGCCGTGGTCGCGTTCCTGATCGTGTCGCGGCAGGTGCCGGCGGGGATGCTGCAGCGGGCGCTCGAAGCGCTGGTCGTGCTCGCGGCGGGCACCGCCGTGAGCTTTCTCCCCGCACTCCTGACCCAGGCACGCCACGTCGAAGGCATTGCTGGGGCCGCCGCAATCGGGCTGTGGGGCAGCGTCGTCTTCACGGCGATCGACATCGCCGTGCTGCGGCCGTTCCAGGCATACCCCTGGACCTGGGACGCCATCGGCGGCGGGAGTACATGGTGGTACCTGCCGATCTGGTGGATGCTCGGCACGTTCCTCGCCTGGACCGGCGGCATCGTCAGCGCGCAGCGGGCGGTCCGCGGCGAGACCTCGCTCCCACGCGCCGTGACGCCGGTGCTGGTCGGCGCGGTCGTTCTGGTGGCCGTGGCGCGGGTCGCCCGGCTCGACCTCGGGCTCGTCCTTCCGGCTGAGGCGGGCGCCGGCTTCACCATCGCGCTGGCGGCGCTCGCCGTCGTCGCACTCGCCCGCAAGCGGTAGGGACGGCGGGGAGCAGGGGCGCCGTGCCACGCTGGTTCGCGCATCTCCTCATCGTTCTGGGCTGGCTCGTCACGCCGCTGCTCGCGTGGGGGGCTTCGTACGCGGGCTTGTGGGTCGGCGCCCTCGTCGGTACCCGCTTCACCGCGCCGCTCACCATGTTGGCCGTCGCGGGGCTCGGCGCCGCGCTGTTCGGATTCGCCGCGCTCGCGATGTGGGTCCGGTTCATGCGGCGAGCGCCCCATCTCCTGTCCCATCACATGGCGCCACGTCCGTCCCAGGAGCAAGCCGCCGTTGCCGCGGCGGACTGAGCTCGTCGCGGTTCAACTGCTCGCGCTCGCGCCGCTGGCGCTCAGCGCGCAAGGGAGCGGAGGGCGCGGCCTCGAGTTCCATGTGGGGCGATGGTACAACGGCAACCGCGCCGACACCTACGAATTCCGCACGAGCACCCGTCTCGGCGCCGCCTTCACGCACGGGTTCGGCGTCGCGGTCGTCGTGAGCGACACCCTGGGGCACCGCCGCGCGTTCTACGGCGCGGGCTACGAGATCCAGGCGTGGCGCGGCCGAAAACGGTTCGGCCCGTATGCCCTCGCCGGCCTCGCTGCCGGCTTGTCCACCGATCCCACGAGCCACGAGGTCGCCGCTCAGTGGACCATGGGCGGCGGCGTCGAGTGGCGCCCCTTCTCCTGGTTCGCGGCCGGGGCCGAGCTACGCTACCGCGTCGAGGACCGGGGACTGCGCGGTTTCTGGCGCACGGGGAACGGCGCGCGCACCGGCGTCAGCGCCGCGCTCGGGATCGCGATCGGGTTGGGAGGGGCGGCGCGGGGCAGGGCGATGAGTGGCACCGCCGCTCCTCCCGAGCTCCCTCCGCCTGCGCCTCCCACCAGCATCAGCGGCAACGCCGTTGATGTCGTGCAGACCGCGCTCGAATCGCTCGGCACGCCTTACGTCTGGGGTGGCACCGCGGACAACGGATTCGACTGCTCCGGGCTCGTGCAATACGCGTACGGCCAGCATGGGATCCGGCTGCCCCGCATGAGCCGCGATCAGGCACGCGTCGGAGCGGAGATCGCCCCAGTGGTGGACGCGCTCCGACCGGGCGACATCCTGCTCTTCTCCGCCCGGCCGGGTTCGGGCGTGACGCATGTCGGGCTGTACGTCGGAGAATGGAAGTTTATCCACAGCTCGACGCGCGGTGTGAAGCTCTCCCGGCTCGACGTGCGTGACCCGGAGGGGGCGTACTGGCTGGATCGCTGGGTGGGGGCGAGGCGAGTAATTCCGTGAGGCGGTACACGACGGCACGACGGCATGTTGCCAGTTCGGTGCTCGGCGTGTGGCACTTCGGGCAACGTGCCGTCGTGCCGTCGTGCCTCGCCGTTCTGGCCTCCTGCGCCCCCGCCATCGGTTACCGCGCCCCGGGGTCGGTGCGGGCTTACGATATCCTCGTCACGCGCAAGGATTCCCTCAGCCGTGAGATCGGGCGAGGACTGAAGCGCCGCGGGTATTCGGTGCGCAGCGCGGTGAAAGGCGGCGGTGCGCCCGCCGCGTATCTCCTCTGGTTCACGCAGCGGGAGACCGAGCCGGGCGCAGCGACCTGGCTGTATATCCGCCTCGCCGACACCCGCACCGGCGCGATCGTCGCCGCGGTGTCGGCGCCCCGGGACTCCTTGGGAAGCACGGTCGAGGCGCGCGCGCGGGCGATTGTGGACTCCCTCACTCGGCGACCCCCTTGACACGCAGCCCCAAAGGGGAGAGATTCCCCGCGGTTCGCTTAGCACTCACTTCGCCAGAGTGCTAATCGTAATATGTCACAAGCACTTACAAAGCACAGCTGGAGGTCTGGTATATGGCTACTGCGACCGCGAGCAAGTCCAAGCTGAAGGTTTACCCCCTCGCCGACCGGGTGGCGATCCGGCCGATCGAGGAGACCGAGCAGATGAAGGGTGGGTTGTACATCCCCGACACAGCGAAAGAGAAGCCGATCCAGGGCGAAGTCCTCGCCGTGGGTCCCGGCCGGCGCGAGAAGGGGGAGCTCGTCCCGCTCGAGCTCAAGGTGGGGGACCGCGTGGTGTACGGGAAATACAGCGGCACCCAGGTGGAGCTGGAAGGTGAAGAGATCATCCTGATCAAGGAATCCGACGTCATTGCCAAGCTCGGCTGAGTCCTAGGAGGAACACGCAATGCCTGCGAAGCAACTGGAGTTCAACACAGAGGCCCGCGCCCGCTTGAAGCGGGGCGTGGACCAGCTGGCCGAAGCGGTGAAGGTCACGCTCGGCCCCAAGGGTAGGAACGTCGTCATCGACAAGAAGTTCGGCAACCCAACGGTGACCAAGGACGGCGTCACCGTCGCCAAAGAGATCGAGCTCGAGGATCCGATCGAAAACATGGGCGCCCAGATGGTGAAGGAAGTCGCGACCAAGACGTCGGACCTGGCGGGCGACGGGACGACCACCGCGACGGTGCTCGCCCAGGCGATTTTCCGCGAGGGCTTGAAGTCGGTCACGGCCGGCTCGAATCCGATGTCGCTCAAGCGCGGCATCGAGCGCGCCGTGGAGTCGGTAGTGGAGGACCTGAAGAAGATTTCGGTTCCCACGGCGGGACGGAAAGAGATCGCCCAGGTCGGCGCCATCTCCGCCAACAACGACAAGGAGATCGGTAACCTGATCGCCGAGGCGATGGAGAAGGTGGGCAAGGACGGCGTCATCACGGTGGAGGAGGCGAAGGGCCTCGAGACGACGCTCGAGACGGTGGACGGCATGCAGTTCGACCGCGGCTACCTGTCGCCCTACTTCATCACCGATCCGGAGAAGATGGAGGCGGTGCTGGAGGACGCGTTCGTTCTGATCCACGACAAGAAGGTCTCTACGATGAAGGACCTGCTGCCGATCCTCAGATGGAGGCGGTGCTGGAGGACGCGTTCGTTCTGATCCACGACAAGAAGGTCTCCACGATGAAGGACCTGCTGCCGATCCTCGAGAAGGTGGCGCAGGCCGGCCGGCCATTGCTCATTATCGCCGAGGACGTCGAGGGCGAGGCACTGGCGACGCTCGTGGTCAACAAGCTCCGCGGCACGCTGAAGGTCTGCGCCGTCAAGGCGCCCGGCTTCGGTGACCGCCGCAAGGAGATGCTGATCGACATTGCGGTGCTCACCGGCGCGCCGCAAGTGATCTCCGAGGAGATGGGCCTGAAGCTCGAGAACGCAGTGCTCAATGACCTCGGCCAGGCCAAGCGGATCGTGATCGACAAGGACAACTCGACCATCGTGGGCGGCAAGGGCAAGCGCGACGCGATCCAGGGCCGCATCAAGGAGATCAAGGCCGCGATCGAGAAGTCGACCTCGGATTACGACAAAGAGAAGCTGCAGGAACGGCTCGCGAAGCTGGCCGGCGGCGTCGCGGTCATCAACGTGGGCGCGGCCACCGAGACCGAAATGAAGGAGAAGAAGGCCCGGGTGGAGGACGCGTTGCACGCCACCCGCGCGGCGGTCGAGGAGGGCATCGTGCCGGGCGGCGGCGTGGCGCTGCTGTTCGCCCAGAAGGGGCTGGACCGGGTGAAGGGCTCGGACGACGACGAGAAGATCGGCGTCGAGATCGTGCGCCGCGCGCTCGAGGAGCCGATGCGGATGATCGCGCAGAACGCGGGCGCCGAGGCGTCGATCGTGGTCGGCAAGGTGAAGGAGTCGAAGGACAAGAACTTCGGCTACAACGCCCAGACCGACGCGTTCGAGGATCTCGTGGCAGCGGGGGTCATCGACCCGACCAAGGTCACGCGCACGGCGCTGCAGAACGCCGCGTCCATCGCCAGCCTGCTCCTCACGACCGAGTGCGTCGTGGTGGAGAAGAAGGAGAAGGAGAAGGCCCCGCCGATGCCGGGCGGCGGCGGTGGCATGGGCGGGATGTATTAACAACTAGACGCATAGACGCACAGATGCACAGAGCGCCTCGGGAGCAATCCCGGGGCGTTCTTGTTGCTGGCCATCCCGGCAGCCCGTCACGGGTGGCGTGTGACGGAGGTCCCACGCCGAGCTGGTGTACAAAACTTCGACACCTGGCGATGTTACAACTAGACATGATATAGCATCTATATGCTATACCATGAAGACTTGTTGCACCTTGCCCGATGTAGTGGATATTGACGCTGTGAAAAAAGTGAACGGGCCCGGTTTTGAGGTGGGCTGGCAGCGGTATGCCCCTTGCCCATGCTCCCGGCCGTCAGCACCGGTCTCAACCGCTGTTTCAGGAGGCGTTCGTGCTCAATTTGTCGATCTCGCGCCGGCCTCGAATCGCCGGGTTCACGTTCATCGAAATGCTGCTCGTGTTCGTGATCATGGGGATCATGCTCTCGATCACGGTCAAGTCGGTGCGCGGGACCTGGGTGGCGAGCTCGCGGCGCTCGGCGAGCCGCGAGGTGACCTCCTACCTCTTCCGGGCCCGCGCGATCGCGATCCAGCAGAGCCGCACCGCGTGGCTGGTGCGCAGCGGCAACGTCCTGAAGATCATGGTCGACTCCTCGGGCACACCGGTTCGGCTGGGTACCCAGATCGACATGTCGGCACGCTACGGCGCCACGCTGGGCGCGCCGAGCGGCAAGGATACGGTCCAGTTCGACCCCCGCGGGTTCGCGGTCTACGTGGCGCCGGCCCCGAAGTTCACCGTGCAGATCGGCGCCGCCACGGACACCCTGTGCATAACCGGCCTCGGTCGCATCACTACACGGAGTTGCCCATGAACCGGCGCGGCTACACCATCGTCGAGCTGCTGGTCGCGGTCATGATCTTCAGCGTCGGCCTTTTGGCTATGGCGGGGACGGCGTCGGTGATCATGTCGACGCTCACCAGCACGCAGTCACGCACCATCGCGGCGAGCGTAGCGGAGTCCCGCTTTGAGCGGGTGCGCGCGACGCCCTGCGCCACGCGTGCCGCCGGCTCGGCCGCGGCCGTGAGCCGCGGCATTTCCGAGGCATGGACGCTCGATCACCTGGCCCGGGCCGATGACGTGACTGTCAACGTCACCTTCTTGAGCAACCGTCGCCAACGGACCGAAACGTTCCGGAGCTTCCTGCCATGCTGACCGTCCACGCGCCGACCTGCTCGACCCGCCGGGCCGGGTTCACCCTGGTCGAGCTCATCATCACCATGGTGCTCGTAAGCTTCGTGGCCGGTGCCATCGTCAAGCTGCTGCTGCGGCAGCAGCGGTTCTACAACAGCACTACCGACCTGATCCAGACGCGCCAGCAGATCCGTCAGGCGGCCGCGATGCTCCCCTCGGACCTCCGGGGCATCTCGAGCGTCGGCAACGACATCTATGCCATGTCCGACTCGTCGTTGGACTTCCGCGGCGTGTTCGGCACCACGATCGTGTGCACCAACAACGGAGCCGGCCTGCTCTCGACCGTCCCGCGGGTGCTTGCCAGCGGCGCGGCGATGACCAACTGGACCAGAAACCCGGCGGTCGGGGATTCGATCCTCGTCTACAATGACTCAACCATGGTCTCGTCCTCGGACGACGCTTGGTCGAAGCACCAGATCAGCGCGATCGCAACAATAACCAGTGCAACGAGCACCAGTGGTTGTCCGGTCGCGACCGGGCTGACGCAGGCGGGAGATCTCACGGCCGGCAACCCGAGCTACCAGTTCACCTTCACGGCTGGGGCGAGCCCCAAGATCCTGGTGGGCTCGGCGATGCGCTTCTTCCGCAAGGTCCACTACAGCGTCTATAAGGCGCCAGACGCTAAATGGTATCTCGGGTTTTACGAGTGCAAGCCGGGGTGCAGTGCGATCCAACCGATCGCCGGACCGTTCCAACCGTACGCGGCGAATGGGACGAGCGGCGTCCAGTTCGCCTACTACGACGCCACCGGCACTGTCACGATTAACCGCAACCTGGTGGCGCGCATCAGTCTCGTGGTGCGGGGACAGGGCACTGGGCTGGTCAATCTGAGCGGGGACGGCGCCACCACGTTCGGCGATTCGCTACGTATCGAGGTCGGGCTGCGCAACAAGTGAGCGGCGAGCGGCATTTTCTTAAGAAAGAGGCACGTATGCATGCGACGATAAAGTCGGAGAAGGGCATGGCGCTGCTGATGGCGCTCGGCGCCATCGTGATCATCGGTGTGCTGGTCGGCGGCGTCGTGTTCGTGTCGACGCAGGACTATCGCATCGGCGGCAATACGGTGCGCCAGACGCGCGCCGCCGCGGCTGCCGAGCTGGGCTTGAACCGCGTGCCACAGGACTGGAACCTCGCCAACAACCAGCGGCCGGTGGGCAACCCCCTCGTCATGTCCTACACGGCGCCGCGTGGTGCAAGCGCCCGGGTCACCATTACGAGGGTCTCCGGCGTGTCCTTCTGGGTGGTCTCGGAGGGTACGGCGGGAGCGCTGGGGAGTCAGGCGACGGCCCGGCGCCGCTACGGCACGTTCTTCAAGCTCGACATGCCGAACATGAACTTCATGGGCGCGATCACCACCCAGGGCAATACCACCGTCAACGGGAACGTCACGGTGAACGGGAACGACGCCGCCCCTGCCAACTGGTCCGGCTGCGGCCCTACGGCGCCGGGTGTCGCCGGGGCGGCGATTTCCCCCACGACCACTGCCACGATCAACGGGAGCGTGTCGCTCTCGGGGAGCCCGCCCGTGCTCACCACCCCTGTGGCCGGCGATACGAACACGTACTTCAACTACGGCGACGCGACCTATCAGTCGCTCGCGGCGGCGGCGACCTATACGTACGCGGGCGGCACGTTGCTCAACGGCGTGGGGCCGCTCGTGGTCGGCGGCGTGTGCCAGGCCAGCGTGAATCCCCCCAATTGGGGGGAGCCGACCCACGCCAGCCCGGCGGGGGCGTGCGACAGCTACTTCCCGGTCATCCACGCGCTGGGTGACTTGAAGATCACTACGGGTCGCGGCCAGGGCATCCTGCTGGTCGACGGGGACCTGACGGTGGCGGGCAACTTCACGTTCGATGGAGCAGTCATCGTGCGGGGAGGGCTCAAGATGACGGGGACCGGCAACAAGGTCAGCGGCGCCCTGATGTCGGCGAGCGTCAACGTGGACGACAACGTCGCGCTCGCCGGTAACACGTCGATACTGTACTCCTCCTGCGCCCTTATTTCCGCGCTGTCGGCGTCGGCGTACCCCAAGCAGGCCAAGGAGCGCGGCTGGGTCGACGTGTACTAACGGCTAGACGCGCAGACGCACAGACGCACAGACGCGCTCTTCCCTGTGCGTACTGTTGCGTCGGCGCGTCTAGCCCGGGTCGATCCTGCCGTGGTATCGTCTCCTCATGCCCGGGCCGGCGAGCGAGCGCGCGACCCTGTCGCGCGACTTGGCGGACTTCCTGATCGAGCTCTCGATCGCGCTGCATAAGCACGCGATGTATCCCGAGGGACACCCGTCGCTCGCGCCCGCGGCGGCGGGGGTGACCCGGCGCGCGGAGCGGTTGCTCCAGGACCGCTCCACCCTGTCGCTCGGCGTCGCCCGGCAGCAGCTGGTGATCGAGGGCGTGGCGACCGATCCGAAACATCCGGTACTGGCGGAGCTCGCCGGACGGCTGCACCGTCACCACCTCGGTGCCATGACCTTCCGGCGGGGGGTCGAAGCCGTCGAGGTGGCGGCGGTCCTCAAGGCGCTGGCCGTGGACGCGGAGCGCCGCGGGCAGCCGCTCGGGCTCGGCCCGCCCGAAGGGTTACGCGCCTGGGCGCACGTGCAGTTGCACCCGCTCACCTACGAGCGACTCGAGCTGGTGGACGACGGCGCCGCCGCGTCCGAGCGCGGGGCGCGCGCCGCCCAGCTCTGGGTGGGTCTGGCGCGTGCCGCCCTCACGGCCCACGCCGGGGACGACCGGCCGACGCCGACCGAGCCGGCGGTCATCGCCCGGGCGATCGACGATCACCCCAGGACTGACGCCGCGGCCTACGATCAAGTCATCGTCGGCTATCTGCTGCAAATCGCCGACGAGTTGAAGACCGCGGGGAGTGCGGACGCGGCGGCGCTGCGGCGCCGGACGTCGCGGCTGATCCGCGCCCTCAAGCCGGAAACACTGCGGCGGCTGGTCGAGATGGGGGGCGACTTCACGCAGCGGCGCAAGTTCGTGCACGACTCGACCGACGGTATGGCGGTCGACGCGGTGCTCGAGATCGTCCAGGCCGCCGCGGAGTCGTCGCACCAGACGATCTCGCACTCGCTGGTCCGGATGCTCTCCAAGCTGGCCGCGCACGCCGAGGGGGGCGCGCCGCAGGTGCGGCCTCAGGCGGACGCCGCGTTGCGCGACCAGGTGCGCCGGCTGCTCGAGGGCTGGACGCTGGCGGACCCGAACCCGGACGCGTACGGCGCGGCGCTGCAGCGCATGGCGCGGGCGGCGCCCGACCGCGCGGTGACCCCCGAGGGCGAGCACGCGACCGAGCCGGATCGCATCGTCGCCATGGCACTCGAGGTGGATGCCGTCAACGCGCACGTGCTCGCCGCCGCGGATCGCGTGGTGCAGGCGGGGCGGCTCGGCCGGCTGCTCGACGCGCTGGCCGAGGTCTCCGAGTCACCAGGGGCGGCGCGCGAAGTGTGGGCGCGACTCGCGACGGCGGACGTGGTCCGGCAACTCGCCACGCAGGATCCCGTGGACTTCAAGACGCTCGAGCGGCTGGTGCCCCGCGTCGGTGTCGCGGCGGCGGCGCCCCTGCTCGACGCACTCGCCGCGGCCGAGGCGCGCGGCGTCCGCCGCGGCCTGCTCGCCCAGCTCGCCAAGATGGGGCCAGAGATCGCTGCGATCGTGGTCCAGCGACTGGAGGACGCGCGGTGGTACGTGACCCGGAACATGCTCGCGCTGCTGGAGGAGCTGTCGCCGCTGCCGGCGGGGTTTTCGGCGGCGGCCTACCTGGGGCACCCGGACGCCCGCGTGCGCTGGCAAGCCGTGAAGGTGCAGGTCAAGCTTCCTGACGAGCGGGACGAGGCGCTCGCGGTCGGTCTCCAGGATCACGATCCCCGTACGCTGCGGCTGGCGCTGGGTCTGGCGGTGGCGCTCCAGAGCTGCCCCGACGGCGCGGTCCCCGTCTTGGCGGGACGCGCCGTGGATCGCGCGTTGCCGCCCGAGGTCCGGACCCTTGCAGTCCGCGCCTTGGGCCACGCCCGGGGGCGGGCGGCGCTCGAGGCGTTGCTACGGCTCGCCTCGGCGGGCCGCACCCTGTTCGGACGGGAGAAGCTGGCGCCCAAGTCTCCCGATCTCCTGGCCGCGCTGGTGGGGCTCGCGAGCGGGTGGCCCCAGGATCCGCGGGCGCGCGCGGTCCTTCATCGCGCAGCGGATTCGAGTGACCCGGACATCCGGGCCGCGGCGGATGCGGGTGGACGGGAGAGCGGGCTGTGAGCGGTCCCGCCGCTTTCCTATCCGCGTTCGCGCACGCGCTCGCGGCTATGACGCTCTACGCCGCCGGCCATCCCGCGCGCGAGCGCGCGATCGACGACGCGTTCCAGGAGTTGCACGATCTCCAGGCCGCGGCGCCCAACGCGCTCTTCACCTTCCTGGGCGATGAGATCGTGTTCGGGAACCTGCCGGTCCGGGAGCTCAAGGCGTGGGACTGGTCCCGGCGTCTCGCCCAGGCCGGCATCCAGCGGCTCGAGTTCGCCGACCGCGTGAGCCGCGACGAATTCGAGGGGTTCCTCGACGAGGTGCTCGCCCGCTTGACGCTCTCGGCGATCGACACATCCGAGACGCATCAGCTACGCCGCTCGAGCATCCGCTTCGGGTCGGTGGGCGTGAAGGGCGACGCGGGGCAGGCCGAGCCGCCCGTCGCGACGGCGACCATCAGCTACTCGCTGGGCGAAGAGGCCGAAACCGTCCGCTGGTTCCAGGATGCGGTCAAATCCCAGGGCGTCGTCCCGCTCACCGAGGCGGAGGCCGTGGTGCGGTCTCTGTCGATCGCCATGCACAGCGACCGCCAGCTGGTGATCCCGCTGCTGCAGCTCAAGGAGTTCGATCAATACACAACCACGCATTCCATGAATGTCGCGGTGCTGACCATGGCGCTTGCCGAGCATCTGGGTTTGGGAGCGCGTGACGTGCGCACCTTCGGCATCGCCGGCCTGCTGCACGACATCGGCAAGGTCAGGATCCCGCTCGACGTGCTCACCAAGCCGGGTCGGTTCACAGACGAAGAGCGCGCGCTCATGAACGCGCATCCGGTGGAGGGCGCGCGCATCATCCTCAAGTCGGAGGAGCAGCTCGAGCTGCCCGCGGTGGTGGCGTACGAACATCACATCATGTTGAACGGCGGGGGCTACCCGACCTTCCGCTTCCGGCGCGACTGCCATCACGCGAGCAAGCTGGTGCACGTGTGCGACGTGTACGACGCGCTCCGTACCAACCGTCCCTACCGGGAGGCGTGGACGCAGGAAAAGACGCTCACCTACGTGCGCGATCGAGCGGGCGTGGAGTTCGATCCCGAGCTGGCGGGCGCCTTCGTGCGCATGATGCAGCAGTGGGAGCCGCAGCTCGCGGTCATGACCGACGAGCGGACGCCGCTGCGCCCCGCCGGGACCTGAGGCACCCCCTTCGGGGGTACGTATCTTTCACCATTATGCTGCGCCGCTCCGCTGCCTTCCTGCTGTTGCTCGGACTCGGGCCCGCCCCCCGGCTCGCCGCCCAGACCGCTCCCCGGCACGCCCGCCTCGAGGGGAAGTGGCAGGCCAAGGGCGAGGACGAGGTCCGCAACATCATGGTGCGGAGCGACAGCTCGGCGCAGTTCGGGGATCAGGTGGCGCGCTGGCGGGTGGTCGGGGACAGCCTGTGGATCACGTTGGGGGACGGCGTCTGGCAGGTATACGGCATGAAGCTCGAGGGTGACAAGCTGAAGTTGGCGGGAGGCGACCTCGAGAAGCCGGTGACCCTGCGGCGGGTCGGCCCGCCGACCGCCCGGGCCGACTCTATGGCCATCCCGCCGCCGCCGCCCGCGACCGAGCGCGCCTGGGACTGACGGCTAGCGCAGGTCGTGGATGTCGGCGACCCGCCAGCCGTCGGGCGTCTTGATGAAGCGGATCGTCTGGCGCAAGCGGCTTTCGCTCTGGGCGCCGCCCGGCGCCGGCACATAGGTGTAGAGCGTCCGCACCGTGGCGTGCGCCTCGTCGGCGCGCAGCGTGATCCCCTCGACCGCATACCGCGCCGTGAGGCGCGTGTACCGCCGGAAGAACTGCTCCCAGCCCGCCACGTCCTGTTCCACCATACCGGGCATGAGGACGCGCAGGTTCGCGACGTGCTCGCTCGAGACGGCGCGCTCGAGATCCTGGAGCAGCACCGCGATGGCCGCCCGCGGGTCGGGAGGCTGCGGGCTGGGCGGCGCCACGCCCGCCGCCACCCCGACCTGCTCGGCGTCGAGCGCGGCGAGTTTGGCGAGCGTGTAGTCCATCGCGACGAACAGCGATTCGGCCCGCGCGAGCGATGTTCCCGCACGTCCCGCCTCCGGACGCGTCGCGAGGGCGTGCACCACCGGCGTTGCGCGGGCGATCGCCAGCTGTGCCTCGCGCCGGATCCCGTCGGCCTCGTGCTGGGCCTTGCCGTACTGCGTCACAGCGCTCAGGTAGCCGCTCGCCGCATGCGCCTGGTCGCCGGCGCGCACGGCGCGCTCGGCGTTCTGGAGCACCGTCTCGGCGAGCAACAACGACGGCACGTTGTTCTTCATCGCCCCGGCGCGGTGCGCCCGGTCGCGGGCGGCCAGCGCGGAATCACGCTGCGCCGTCAGAGCTCCGTTGAGCCCCGTCGGCAGCGGATAGGCGAGCAGCTGGTCGAGCGTGGCCGTCGCATCGGTTGACAACGGTGCCGCGACGGGCGACGGTGAGCGCGACACGTACAGCAGCACGAGCGCGGTCACCATGAGCGCCGTCAATACCGCCGCCCGCCATTTGAGCGACATGTGGGTCACGAGCCGCAGTGCGGCGTCGGGGAGCGGTGTCCAGCGAGGTGCCAGCCGCGCCGTGGGCTCGGACGCACCCGACAGCGCCGCCCGGATGCTGGCAAGCGCCGACTGCATGTGCCGCGCGTTCTCGTAGCGGTCCTCGGGCACCTTGTTCAGCGCCTTCGCGACCACGCGGTCGAGCGCCAGAGGGAGCGAGGGGACGATCGCCCGGAGCGGCTTGGGGTCGGTCGTGAGCACTTGGTAGAGCACGCCGTGCACGGTCTCGCCTTCGAACGGCTTGCGATACGACAACAGCTCGTACAACAGACACCCCACGGCGAACAGATCGGTCGCCGGTGTGATGGGCCCATTGGTGATCTGCTCGGGCGCCATGTAGGTCGGGGTGCCGACGATCGCGCCCGAGCCGGTGATGTCCGCCGTTTGCAGGCGCGCGATCCCGAAGTCCATGATCTTCACGGAGCCGTCGGATGCGATGCGCACGTTGGACGGCTTGATGTCGCGATGGATCACGCCGCGTCCGTGGGCGTAGGCGAGGCCCTGGAGCACGTCGATCGCGATGTCGAGCCTCCGCTCGAGGGGGAGCGGCTCCTCTCCCGCGATCAGCTGGCTCAGGTCCCGTCCGTCCACCAGCTCGAGTGCGATGAACAGCTGGCCGTCCGCTTCGCCCAGGTCGTAGATGGTGACGATGTTGCGGTGCTGCAACCCGCCCGCGGCGCGCGCCTCCCGCAGGAAACGGGCGCGCGCGTCCTGCGTGCGGCCGACGGCGCTGCTCAAGATCTTGAGGGCGACGTAGCGCCGGATGACCGAGTCGTACGCCTTCCACACGGCGCCCATCGCACCCTCCCCGATGAGCTCGTGCAGCTCGAACTTCCCGATGCGGCGGTGTTGATTGGTGCCCGTCATACCGCTCCGCTGGGGCCAACTGACCAATGTGCGCACTGCCGGCCGACGAGGCAACGGGGCGGGCGTCCCATCAGCGCGCGGCCCACTCGTAAATGCGCTGCAACATGGTGCGCGTCGCGTCGTCCATGGCGACGTCGCGTCGTGGCAGGACGCGCTCCGCGATCTTGAGAAAGCCGTCCCGGGTGAGCCGCGTGCCCGTCTCCCCCGTCGCCTCACCCACCCCCCAGGCGAGCGGCGGAACGTACTTGGGTGGGCGCACCGCACCGAACACGTTGGCGCCGACCCCGATCACGGTGCCGGTGCCGAGCAGTGTGCCGATCGCCGTCTTGGCGTGGTCGCCAATCAGGCTCCCGAGGTTGGTCAGGCCGGTGTCGATCGCGGTGCCTGCCACGTCGAGCCGCACCGGGCCGTACGTGTTCTTCAAGTTTGACGTGATGGTGCCCGCGCCGAGGTTCGCCCAGCGGCCGATCACGGAATGTCCGATGAAACCGTCGTGCGCCTTGTTGGCATAGCCCAGGAAGACGCAGGCCGCGAGCTCCCCGCGCACGCGGCAATGGGGGCCGATCGCCGACCCGCGGATCGATCCACCGAGCAGGAATGTGTTCGCGCCGACCCACAGCGGTCCTTCGAGTCGCGTGCCCGCGCGCACCTCCACGCCGCTCTCCAGCACTACCGGCCCCTGACGTACATCGAAGACCACGCCGGGTTCCAGGGCGGCGTCGTGCACCGCGACGCCCGCGGGGTCGCCCAGCACGAGGCAGCCTGCCGGGAGGGGATCGCTGTCGCCCAGGCGCGCGCTCAGGTCTCCCGCGAGCTGCCGGTCGAGCCCTCGGACGAGATCGTACGTTCCCCGGAGCACCGCTCCCGCGACTTCGACGCTCGTCGCGTGGGCCTGCGGGCCGTCCCAGGTGGCGCCGGTACCGACGCCCCATCCCACGGTCACGCCCTGGCAGCTCAGACGGAACGCGGCGGCGGGGAGGGGCGGCGCCAGGCCACGCGGGACGAACGTCGACGACCCGATCAACGCGGGTCCCGACACGGGGTGTCGCGCGCTCACCGCGGGCACGCCCGGCTCGACGAACCCCGCCAGGTGAGGCAGGGCGAAGATCGCGGTCGCCTCCGTGCCCGCGAACGTCTCCCACCGTTCGCGGATCAGTTGGGCGCCGGCCCGCAGCTCCGAGATCGGACGCGCGCCGGCGAACGGGGCCCAGGCAGGCGCGGGATCCGGGTCGAGCAGGTAGAGGGCGTGCGTCACAGCCGCTGCACGAGCTCCTTGAGACGTTCCGCTCGGCCGGTCGGGATCACGAGCGTGTGCCCATTGGCGCGCACTACCACCATGTCCTCGATCCCCCCGACCGCGAGATGCTCGCTCTCGGACCACACGACGGAGCGCCGCACGTCGTCTCCCAACGTCACGTTGCCCACGATCACGTTGCCGCGCGCATCGGGCCGGCGGATGCGGAGCAGCGAATCCCAGGATCCGATGTCGTCCCACTGGAACGCGCCCGTCACCACCGCGAGCCGCTTGGTGCGCTCGAGTACCGCGACGTCGACGGCGACGGGCTGCGCGGCGCCGAAGAACCCCGCGACGTCTCCCGCCGACAGCTTGGGCCACGCAGTCTTGAGCTCGCGGGCGTACGCGCCCGCCTCCCCCAGGAAGCGCGCCACGCCCCACGCGAACAGACCCGTGTTCCAGAGCGCGCCTCGGCGCCGCAGCAACGCCGCGCGGGCGGCGCTCGGCTTTTCGACGAAGCGCCGCACGGCACGGGCACCGCCCAGCGGCTTGCCGGGGACGATGTAGCCGTAGCCCGTTTCGTTGCGGGTCGGCGGGACACCAACCGTGACCAGCACGTCGTATTCATGCGCGACGCCGAGCGCGTTGCGGGCGGCGGAGCGGAAGGCGCGGTCGTCGCCCACCGCCCAGTCGGCGTGCAGCGACAGCATCTGGGCGCCGGGGTCGCGCTGCGAGATCCACTGCGCCGCCCACGCCAGCGCCGGCGCGGTCGACGCGGCGCGCGGCTCGGCCAGAATCTGGGGCCGGGGGATCTGCGGCACCGCCGCGGCGACCTGGTCCACCAGGAACGGACCGGTGAGGATGAGCACCCGCTCGGCGGGCACGAGCCCCTCGAGGCGCTCCACCGCCTGGACCAGCAGCGGCCGGTCCCCCGCCAGGGGCAGGAATTGCTTGGGGCGCTGCGGCGTCGAGAGCGGCCAGAAGCGCGTGCCCGAGCCACCCGCGAGGATGGCGGCCCAGGTGGTCACGGCGACTCGCTCAGCGGGCGGGGCGGGGGCGAAGCGTCTCGCAGCAGCATGGCGATCCGGGCCACGAGCTTCGTGGGGCTGAACGGCTTGGTGAGCAAGACGGATCCGAGCGCCTGGGCCTCGTCCAGCACGCGGTCTTCGCCCTCGGCCGTCAGGACGATGACCGGCAGGCTGCGCGTCGCGGCGGCGCCCCGCAGGTCCCGCAGCAGGTCCAGGCCCGAGCCGTCGGGGAGGTGGAGATCGAGCAGCAGCGCGTCGACCGGCGCGCCCGCGTCGGCGAGCACGTGGCGCGCTTGGCCGAGCGTCCGGGCGAGGCTCACCCGGTAGCCGACGTGCTCAAGATGCGGTCGGAGCAGGAGCCCGATGTGCGGCTCGTCGTCCACGACGAGCAGGTGCCGCGGTGCGGCTGCCACGCCGGCGGCTCCCGCTCAGAGCAGGCCGGCGATGGCCGAGCGGTGGCGGCGCAGGTCGTACAGCAGCCCGCCCACATTCGTGGACGGTTGAACCAGCACGACGAGCACGGCCTCGGCGTTGAGCACCGAGACGACCGCGAGCCCCGCGCCGAACTCGAGCACCCCGGTGCCGAACTCCCCACGCCGCGCAGCCTCGCCGAGCTGCGTCATCCCGTTGATCACTGATGGCAGGAGGGCGGCGACGTTCTCGGGATCCACGCCGTTCTTGGCGTGCGAGTCGATCGGCAGGCCGTCACGGCCGACGACCACCACGGCATCCACGCCGGGACGCCGGCTGAACGCCTCGACCACTTCCCGGATCGTCGCCATACGGCGGCCAACCTAGGAGTGGGTGCGAGCGAAGTCAAGCAGCGATCGCGGGTTGACCCACTCGGACGGCGTCCAGTATCTTCTCCGGCACCGCATGTCTCGCCGCTGCCCGTTATTCGCGCCCACCGTCGCCGTCACCGGGCTCGTCGTGCTCGCCGCCGCGTGCACCGACACCAACGGACTGCCCGCGGCGGGGATCAACAACGTCGTCGACAGCACCTCTCTCTTCGCCCTGTTCGGCACGCCGATCGCGACGCCGTCGGCCTACGACGTCACCGGCCGGCTCAGCGGCCATCCGTTGGTGCGGACCGACCAAACGGCGGCGTTCGACTTCGCCTTCAACTTCGATTCGTTGCGGCGACCGGTGCTGCTCCCGACCGGGGCCGTCGGGCTGGGACAATCCTCGGGGCTGCAGCAGGCGAGCGTCTCGTTCGACGCGATCAAAGTGGCCCCGACCAGCGGCTACGTGTTCGACAAGGGGCTGGTGGTGGATAGCGGGGCCGTCGTGATCGTGCGGTCGCGCCCCACCGGCTGCCTCTTCGGTGTCACGGTGTTCACATACGCGAAGTTGGTGGTCGTGGCGATCGACACGACGGCGCGTCGCATCGACTTCCGAATCCTGGTAGATCAAAACTGCGGCTATCGCGGTCTCGAGCCGGGCATCCCGACGCAGTAATCCGGTGATCGACCTCAAGTTGCTACGCGCCTCGCCCGACCAGGTGCGCGCCGCGCTCGCCCGCCGCGGCGACGCGAGCACCACGCGGCTGCTCGACGAGCTCGAAGCCCTCGACATTCGTCGCCGCGCGCTCACGGGGCAGCTGGACCAGCTCAAGGCCGAGCGCAACGCCGCCTCCCAGGTCGACGCGCGACTCATGAAGGAGAAGGGCGAGCTGCCGGCCGACGTTCGGGCGCAGCGCAAGCAGCTGGGCGACCGCATTGCGGGGCTCGACGTCGAACTCCGGGATCTCGAGTCCGAGCTCGAGCGCAAGGCGTTGTTCGTCCCGAATCTGCCGCTCCCCGAGTTGCCGGACGGCGACGCCAGCCATAACAGGATCGTGCGTACCTGGGGCCAGCCGGCGCCGGCCGGCGGGCCGCCGCACTGGGACATCGGCGCGGCACTCGGTATCCTCGACCTGGCGCGGGGCGCCAAGCTGGCCGGCTCGGGGTTCCCGGTATTCGTCGGGGCCGGCGCGCGGCTCGTGCGCGCCCTGATCAACTTTATGCTGGAGCTGCACACACGCGAGCATGGGTACGTGGAGGTCGAGCCGCCCTTCCTGGTGCGGCGCGAGATCATGACGGGCACGGGCCAGCTGCCGAAGTTCGCCGACGACGCCTACCACACCGAGCCGGACGACCTGTTTCTCGTTCCCACGGCGGAAGTCCCGGTCACGAATCTGCTGCGCGACGAAATCGTGGATGGCGCGACGCTGCCGCGTGGCTACGTCGCGTATACGCCGTGCTTCCGCCGCGAAGCGGGCGCCGCGGGCAAGGACACACGGGGGCTGCTGCGGGTGCATCAGTTCGACAAAGTGGAGCTGGTGCGGTTCAGCCGGTCCGCGGCCTCGGCGGCGGAGCACGAGCGACTGACGGGCCACGCCGAGGAAGTGCTGCGGCGACTCGAGCTCCCCTACCGGGTCGTGCTGCTCGCCGCGGGGGACTTGGGGTTCGCCAGCGCGAAGACGTACGATCTCGAGGTGTGGTCGCCGGGGGTAGGGGCGTGGCTCGAGTGCTCGAGCTCGAGCACATTCACGGATTTCCAAGCGCGCCGCGCCAACATCCGCTGCCGGCCGCAGCCCGGGAGCAAGCCCGAGTTCGTACACACCCTGAACGCCTCCGGCGTGGCGCTGCCGCGCACCATCGCCGCGCTGCTCGAAACGCACCGGCAGCCCGACGGCGCCGTGGTCCTTCCCCCGGCGCTCGCGCCCTACGCGGGGACCGAGCGCCTCGCGGCGGCCGGTGACGGCTAACGGCGGCCTGCGGCGTGCCGGGCCACGCGCCGTCGTCGCGCTGGCGTTGCTGCTGGGTGGCATCAGCGTGGGCTACGCCTGGGTCGTGGCCCGGCACCTGCGGGACGAGGCCCGAGACACCAGCCGGCTGCTGGGGCGCGTGTTCGCCGGTTTGAACGATCCGCGGCCCGATGCGGCCACCAACGCGCTCCTGGACCTCGCCGCCCAGGTCCGCTCGCTCGGCATCCCGATCGCGGTCACCGACGCCGCCGGACACGTGACCGCCACGGCGAACGCACCACCGGGAGCGGACGCAGACAGCGTCGCGTTGCGTCGCTGGATCGCCGGACTCGACGGCGTGAACGCCCCGGTCGTCCAACCCGGCGTCGGCACGATTCATTACGGCCCGCTCCCGGCCGCGCGCCGCTTCATGGCGCTGGCCGTGCTGGAGGGCGCCGTGTTCCTGGGTCTCGCCCTGCTGGCGGTGTGGGCGTACCACTCGCAGGTCGCGGCGGCTCGGGACCGGCTGTGGGTCGCGATGGCGCGCGAATCCGCCCACCAGCTCGGCACGCCCTTGATGAGTCTCACGGGATGGATTGCCTACCTGCGGGAAAACCCGGGTACACCGCTGCGCGAGCTGGCCGATCATCTTGAAGCCGATGCGGAACGCCTCGAGCGAGTCGCGAAGCGGTTCGAGCGGATCGGCCGTCCTGCGCGCCGCGAGCCGGTGGGCCTCGGCGCGGTGGCGGAGCGTGCGGTGAGCTATTTCCGGCCTCGGCTGCCGACCCTCGCCAGCCCCGTGACCTTGGCGCTGGACGCGGCCGGACCGGGACCGACCGCGCTCGGCGACCCGGTCCTCATCGAGTGGGCGCTCGAGGCCGTGATCAAGAACGCGATCGACGCGCTCTCGGGGCGTGGCGGCCGCATTGACGTCACCGTGGACGCGCCGGGGACGGCGGCCCGCGTGAGCGTGCGTGACGACGGCCCCGGCTTGTCGGCCGAGATCCGCGCCCGGCTGTTCGAGCCCGGGATGTCCACCAAGGCCGGCGGGTGGGGGATCGGCCTCGCCCTCGCGCGGCGGATCGTCGAGCAGCAGCACGGCGGGCGGGTGTCCTACCACCCGGGGGCCGATGGGGCCGGCAGCGTGTTCGTGCTGGAGTTTCCCCTGGCCTCTCCCCCGACCTCCCCGCGCCCCGGGACCCGGGTCTCGGGATCCGGGTGATCCGATGACGCTCGCCCTCAACCCGCAGCAGGCCGCCGCCGTCCGCCACCCCGGCGGCCCGCTGCTCGTGCTCGCGGGCGCGGGCTCCGGCAAGACCCGCGTCCTCACCGCGCGGATCGCCTACCTGATCCAGGAGCAAGGCGTCGCTCCCCAGCGGATCTTCGCCGTGACGTTCACGAACAAGGCCGCCGGCGAAATGCGCTCTCGCGTGGCGACGCTGCTCGGCGCGGACCCGAAGGGGCTGTGGATCGGCACCTTCCACTCGCTCTCGGCCCGGCTGCTGCGGCGCGAGGCCGCGGCCTTGGGGTTTGGGCCGAACTTCACCATCTACGACCAGGACGACTCCGAGTCGTTCATCAAGCGCCTGCTCGAGCAGCGCGGTCTCTCGCCCAAGGCCAACCCGCCGCGCGCCATCCACGCCGTGATTTCGAGCGCAAAGAACCACCTGCTCCTTCCCGAGGAGCTCGGGGCCCAGGCGGAGAGTCCCCTGGAGCGCGCCGCCGCGGACATCTACGCGACGCTCGGTCCGGCGCTGCGGCAGGCGAACGCCATGGACTTCGACGACCTGCTCCTGCACCCGCTCACCCTGTTCCGCGAGCACCCCGAGCGCCTCGCCTACTGGCAGCAGCGGTTCGAGCACGTGCTCGTCGACGAGTTCCAGGACACGAACGCCGCGCAGTATCGCCTGGTGAAGCTGCTGGCGGCGCAGCACACGAACCTCTGCGTCGTGGGGGACGACGATCAGGCGATCTACGGCTGGCGCGGAGCCGACGTGCGACACATGCTGTCGTTCCAGCAGGACTTCCCCGGCGCGACGCTGATCAAGCTGGAGCAGAACTATCGCTCCACCCAGGTGATCCTCGACGCCGCGAACGGGGTGATCGCCGAGAATACGCGCCGGCTCGGCAAGACGCTCTTCACGGCGACGCCGGGCGGAGAGCCCGTGACCCTGCTCGCGGCGGCGGACGAGCGCGACGAGGCCGAGTGGCTCGCCGCCGAGCTGGTGCGGCGGTCCGCCGAGGCCGACGTGCCTTACGAAGGCATGGCAATCCTGTACCGCACCAACGCCCAGTCCCGCCCGCTCGAGGAGGCGTTCCGGTTCCGGGGGATCCCGTACCGGCTCGTCGGGGCGGTGAGCTTCTACGAGCGGCGCGAGGTGAAGGACGTGCTCGCCTACTTACGCCTCATCGCGAACCCGGCCGACGACGAGGCCTTTGTCCGGATCGTGAACGTGCCGCGGCGCGGAATCGGAGACGCCTCGCTCTCCCAGCTGCTCCGGACGGCGACCCAGTGGGGGCGGCCGCTGCTCGAGACCGCTCGTGCGGCCGAGCGGATCGCGGATCTCCGTCCCAACGTGCGGGAGGCGTTCCAGGCGCTGGCTCGTCTGATCGATGAGCTGCGGGCGCGCGTCGCGGACGCGGACCCGGCCACCGCGCTCGAGCAGGTGATCGCCGCGGTGGGGTACGGCCCGTACCTCGCCGACGAGGGACCGGAAGGGATCGAGCGCCTGGAAAACGTGCAGGAGCTGATCGCCGGAGCGGCGGCGTGGGCCGAGACGGCGGTCGACGAGGGGGATGAAGGCGGGGCGACCTCGTCGATCGAGCGCTACCTCACCCAGGCCGCGCTCGTGACGTCGGCGGATCAGGGCACGGGCGATCCGACGGGCGTGACACTCATGACCGTGCACATGGCCAAGGGGCTCGAGTGGCCGGTGGTGACGCTCGCCGGACTCGAGGACGGATTGTTCCCCCTGGCGCGGGCGGCGGCGGAGCCCGGCGGGCTGGAGGAGGAGCGCCGGCTGTGTTACGTGGGGCTCACGCGTGCCCGCGAAAAACTGTATCTCTCATGGGCGCGTACCCGCTATCGGAACGGCCGGCTGGAGCTGTCGGAGTCGTCCCGCTTCCTTGAGGCGCTGCCTCCGGCGGTAGTCGAGCAGCGCAGCACGACGCCACAGTGGGACCGGGCGCGACACGCGGGGGGCGCGCGGCGCGGCGCGCGCGCGCCCGTTGAGATCGAGTGGGAAGCGGAGGCGTCGCAGGACGCGCCCCGCTACATCGCCGGCGAGCGCGTGCGGCACCGGAAGTTCGGCAGCGGCGTCGTCCGCGCCGTCTCCGGCTCCGGGCGTGAGCTCAAGGTCATGGTGGAATTCGACGACTCTGAAATCGGAACCAAGCAGCTGCTCGTCGCCTATGCGGGCCTCGAGCGCGAGTGGGAGAGCGCATGAGCGTCACACGTGAGGAGGTGCTGAAGATCGCGCGGCTGGCGGAGCTCGACGTGGACGAGGACACGCTGCCCGTGCTCACGGAGCAGATGTCGCGCATTCTCGAGTTCGTGGCTCAGATCGGCGCCGTGCCGGCGAGCGAGACCGCCAAGCCGTTCGTGCCGGGTCCGGACGCCGTGCGGTTCCGCCCCGACGAGGTCAGGCCCTGGCCGCTCGCGTTCGGGCCCAGTGAGCTCGCACCCGCGTTCCGCAGCGGGTTCTTTCTGGTGCCGAAGTTGGGTCAGTTCGAGGAAGACGGATGAGCGATCCCGGCGAGGCGCTCGCGAGCGCCAAGGCGGCGGCCGATCGCATCATCAGGGCCAAGCGGCTCAATGCCTGCCTCACGCCGCCGAAAGAGCTGCGACAGTCCCTCACGAAACAGGCTCAAGCCGCGCACCCCTCCGGCGTCCTCTACGGGATGCCGGTCGCGATCAAGGACAACATTTGCACGCTCGAGTTCACGACCACGTGTGGCTCGAAAATCCTCGAAGGCTACCGCTCGCCGTACGAGGCCACCGCGGTGGCCAAGCTCAAGGCGGCAGGGGCGCTGATCACCGGGAAGACCAACTGCGACGAGTTCGGGATGGGGTCCTCCACTGAGCACTCGGCGTACGGCCGGGCGCTGCACCCCTTCGACAAGACGCGCGTGCCCGGCGGCTCGTCGGGTGGCTCGGCGGCGCTCGTGGCCGCGGGGGCCGTGCCGGCCGGCCTCGGCTCGGAAACCGGCGGCTCGGTGCGCCAGCCCGCATCGTTCTGCGGAATCGTCGGCATCAAGCCGACGTACGGCCGCGTTTCCCGCTACGGGCTCGTGGCGTTCGGATCATCGCTCGATCAAATCGGCGTCTTCGGCCGCAGCGTGCACGACGCCGCGCGCGTGCTGTCGGTGATCAGCGGGCGGGACCCCAAAGACTCGACCTGCGAGGCGCGTGACTCGCTGCGTCTTCCCACGGTCCCCGAATCGCTCCAGGGGTTCGTGATCGGCGTCCCGAAGGAGTACTTTCCGCCGGACCTGGCCCCCGCGGTGCGGCGCGCCTGCGATCGGGCGATCCGGCTCCTGAAGGAGCTGGGCGCGGCGGTGCGCGAGGTGTCGTTGCCACACACCCAGTACGCCGTGCCGACCTATTACATCATCGCTCCGGCGGAGGCGTCGTCGAACCTGGCGCGCTACGACGGCGCACGCTACGGGCCACGCTTCAACGGCGCGCTCGATATGCGCGCGTTGTACCGTTCCACGCGGGGCGAGGGGTTCGGGCCCGAGGTGCGCCGGCGCATCCTCGTCGGGACGTACGTGTTGTCCTCGGGCTACTACGACGCCTACTATCGCCGCGCGCAACAGATGCGGGCGTTGATCGCCCAGGACTTCCGAAACGTGTTCGACCGCGGCGTCGACCTGCTGTTCACGCCGACCACCCCGACGCCGGCCTTCAAGGCGGGCGAGAAGCTCGCCGACCCGGTCGCCATGTACCTGTCGGACATCTTCGTCGTGACCGCGAACCTCGCCGGCCTGCCGGCCATGTCCCTCCCGATCGGCCGGGTCAAAGGACTGCCGATCGGCGGGCAGCTCATCGGCCAGGCCTTCCTCGAGGATGAAATGATCGAGGCGGCGTACGCGCTCGAGCGGGTGGTGCCCGCGGCGGGGGACGCGTGACGACCGCGGGTGCCGGCTGGGAGACCGTGATCGGCCTCGAGACGCACGTGCAGCTGCACACCGCGTCCAAGATGTTCTGCGGCTGCTCGGCGGCATTCGGCGCGCCGCCCAACACCAACGTGTGCCCGGTGTGTCTCGGGCTCCCCGGCGCGCTCCCTGTCCCGAATGAGCAAGCGCTGAAGCTTGCCGTGCGGGCCGCGCTCGCGCTCGGCGGCACGCTGCACCCCAAGAGCGTCTTCGCCCGGAAGAATTATTTCTATCCCGATCTTCCGAAGGGCTACCAGATCTCCCAGTTCGAGCAGCCGCTCGCGACCGAGGGGGCGTTGTCCTACGTATCGCCGGACCGCGGGCTCACGACCGCGACCATCGTGCGGCTCCACGTGGAGGAGGACGCCGGGAAGTCGCTGCACGACCGCTTCCCGAAGGAAACCGCGATCGATCTGAACCGCTGCGGGGTGCCGCTGATCGAGATCGTCACCGGTCCCGACTTCCGCTCGCCGTCGGAGGCCCGGCGCTACCTCCAGACGCTGAAGCAGGTGCTCGAGTACGCGGGCATCTCCGACTGCGACATGGAGAAGGGAAGCCTGCGGGTGGACGCCAACGTCTCGGTGCGGCGTGTCGGCGAGACGGCCCTGGGCACGAAGACCGAGGTGAAGAACATCAACTCGTTCGCGTACGTCGAGAAGGCGCTGACCGTCGAGCGCGACCGTCAGATCGCGCTGCTCGAGGGCGGGGGTGTCGTCGAGCCGCAGACGCTGCTGTACGACTCGAAGACGAACGGCGTCCGCCCGCAGCGCAGCAAGGAGCAGAGCCACGACTACCGCTACTTCCCGGACCCCGACCTGCCGCCCCTCGTGCTCTCGGAGGAGTTCATCGCGCAGGAGCAGGCGCAGCTCCCGGAACTGCCGGCCGCGAAGCGCGAGCGCTTCATGGCCCAGTACGCCCTGAGCGTGAACGACGCGGATGTGCTCACCGGCGATCGGGCGGTGGCCGATTACTACGAAGCGGTCGTCCACGCGGGGGCAGACGCCAAACTGGGGGCGAACTGGGTCATCAACGAGGTCCTCGCCGACGCGAAGACCCACGAGGAGCAGCTGCGCGTGCCGCCCGGCGCCCTGGCCCAGCTCATCGGGCTGGTGCGGGGCGGCACGCTGAGCCAGCAGGCGGCCAAGCGCGTGTTCGCCGAGGTGGCGGAGCACGGCGGCGAGCCGCGCAACGTCGCTGAGGCGCTCGGGGTCGTCCAGGTCTTGGATAGCGGGGTCGTGGCGGGCTGGGTGACCGAGGTGCTCGGCGCCCACCCGCACGAGGTGGTGCGCTACAAGCAGGGGGAAACGAAGCTGATGCCGTTCTTCGTCGGTCAGGTCATGAAGGTGTCGCGCGGCAAAGCCGACCCCAAGCTCGCGCAGCGAATCCTGGAGGAGAAGCTAGCCGCCTGAGCGGTCGCGCCACGGTCGCTGCGCCTGCGAGGCCTGCCAGTAGGCGAGCGCGGGCGCGGGCAGCCCGAAGTGCTCCTCGGCCGTCTGCTCCATCCGCTCCGGATCTTCACGACCGCCTTCGTGCAGCGCCTGGCGGCGCATCTGCTTGGCGAGCCGCAACGCCTTGTCCCCCGCCGGATCGAGTCGCCGCGCCGCCGCGTCTTCCTCGCCCAGCATCTCCATCACATACTCGAACGCCACCGCCATGTGGCGCTCCACGTCGTCGTCGGGAAGGTCCCACCGTGTATTCTCGAGGATCATTTGGAACGCCCAACGCCAGCTCTCGCTCTCGGTCAGGTGCACCATCCCGCGGAACAGCCGGCGACTGGTCCGGACGCTGAACAGCGTGGGCGAAATGATGGTGTCGAGATGCGTGTCGCTCGGCGTGTGATCCTGGAGGATCAGCTCCTTCGCCTCTTTCGCGTAGGCGTCGCCCAGGTGGGTCTCGAAGCGGCTCTCCCAGTAGCTGTGGCCCAGGGCAGCGGTACTCGACGTGAGGACCAGCTGACGGGGCACGAAAAAGTTGTGGGCCACGGCGTCGGCTGCCAGGTGAGAGAGGTAGCCGAGCCCGAAGGCGCGCAGCGGATCGGTCGGCGCGAGATCGAAGATCTCCTGGCCCACGTGCCAGGCGTGACAGTGCCGCCCGACCGGGGCGTACTTCTTCGCGAGGGAGGTGTCGGCCGCGATGTTGCCGTACAGGTAGTCGTAGGGGAACGCCCGCAGCAGGTCGGCGACGGCGGCGGACAGCTGGTGCAGGTTCGCCAGCACCGACTCGCCGAGGTAGACGTGCGTGCCCGGCGTCCAGGCGTGGGCTACGGCCGGGAGCAGCGCGATGCCCGCCAGCGCCGCCGCCGTCGCGGCCAGCAGTCGCCCCGCCCTCAGCGCTTCCTCCGGCGCTTGACCGCGCGCCGCCCCCATTCGAGTACCGAGAGGCCGCGCCGCACGTTTCGGAGCGTGGCCGCTACGTCGAGCGTCGTCGTTTCGACCTCCTCCTGGACGACCTCGAACAGCGCGTCCAGATCGGCGAGACGGGTCTCGGCTGCGTCCGCCGCCTTCACGATCCGGCCGCGCAGCTCGCGCGACGTCCCCACCAGACTCTCCGCCTCGGTCCGGATCGTCGCCACGAGCTGGCGGACGTCGCTCACGGCGGGTCCGGCCAGATGCTCGAGGATCCGCAGAAATGTCCGCAAGGCGAGCACCGCGATGACGGACGACAGGGCGATCGCGATCGCCGCCAGCGCCAGGATCGCCAGTGAGATCCCCGTCACTACCGCCACCCAGGACGGAATCATGCTCGGTCAGTCCACCGGCGCATTGGCCGTAAGCTCGGGGCGCGCGGGGGCGGGTGTCAACGGCGCCGGCCCCGCGCGCACCGCGAGCCGCATCAGCGGCGGCGCTGCCAATTGCGCCAGCGCGACCCCGAGCACCATCGTCGTCAGCACCGCGGCGCCCGCGTCCATCCCGCTCGCTCCGCCGCCCGGACTCTCGGGTCCAGAGCCGTAGGTGATGAAGTAGTTCACCGCGAGCGCGAGCGCCGTTCCCCCCTGGGCCACCGTCCCGAGCCCAAAGTGCGGCGTCAGGTCGCGCAGCGGGAGCGCCAGCCGTGCATAGCGCGTGCTGACCCAGCGCGCGGCGATGCGGAGCGCCTGCAGCGCAGGCACGGCAGCGATGATCCAGACCGTGGGCAGCGCGAGCAGCGCGCCGCTGATGATCAGGACGGGGGCGTACATCGGGCGCTCCCACGCGCGCAGCGTGGTCCGCAACTCGCGCCGCCGCGGCGAGGCGTTCACCGTGACTAAGCCCGCGAGCGCGCAGACGATGAAGGGCGACACGTCGGTCGCATAGCCGACTCCCGCGCCGAGCAGCACGCTGCCGACGAGCGGCGCCGTGAGATCCCGGCCCGCGAGGGCGCGGCGCGTCACGCTCGAGCACACCCATCCGACCAGAGCCCCGCCGCTCACGGCGAATACGGTCCACGCCACGGGATGACGTAGGGCCAGCGGGACGCCCATCGCGAGCGCGGCGGCTGCCGTCTCGAGCGCGGCGGCGCGGCTCAGGGCGCGTGCCAGGCGGGGCGCCACGCCGACGGCACGTGCCACCGCCGTGACCGCCCCGGGCCCCGACGCCGCGGCGACCGCCGCGAGGCCGAGCACGGTGGGGAGGCGCGGCGCCCACACCGCCGCGAGGCTCGGTACACGCCGGGCGAGCAGCCAGGCGCCCAGCGCCACGACGAGGAAGGCGGCCCCCGCTCCCGCTGCCGCAAGCAGCCAGGTGCCGCGCGGGATGCGACGCACGTAACGCCACTCGAAGCGCGCGCCCAGCGCCGCGCCGATCCACCCGATGGCGAATGCAGTCAGCGGGGCGAGCGCGCGCCACAGCGGCCGGGCGAGCAGCTCGATCCCGGGTCCGAGCACCAGTCCCAGGAGGACGAGCGGAGCGCCGGCGGTGAGCGCGAGGTCGAGCGAGGGCGGGCGGGTCGACGACGGGCGCGGCAGGCGCGCGGCGAGCAGCCCGGCGACGGCGAGGAGCCCGAGCGCGAGAACCGGATTCACAAGGGCGTACATTCGCGCACGCTTGACGCGCGCGCAAGCCGCGCCGTAGCTTGCGGTCACCTATGCCTCCGTCGTTCCGCGTCTCGGGCGGCCGCCCGCTCAAGGGGACGATCCGCCCGGCGGGGAACAAGAACGCAGCGCTGCCCATCCTGGCGGCCACCCTGCTCGCCGACGGGCCCTGCCGCATCGACAACGTTCCCCACATCCGCGACGTCGAGACCATGCTCGAGCTGCTGGCCCATTTGGGCGCGGCGGTCGCGTGGACGGCGCCCAACTCGGTCGAGGTGAACACCGCTGCGGCCGAGCCGCGCGAGCTCGACCCCAAGCTCTCCGCCCGGATCCGCGCGTCCATTCTGCTCGCGGGGCCGATGCTGGCGCGGTTCGGGCGGGTGAACCTGCCGCCGCCCGGGGGCGACGTGATCGGTCGCCGGCGGGTGGACACCCACTTCCTCGCGCTGGAACGATTGGGCACCGAGATCACGGTCGGCGCGACGTACCAGCTCGAGGCGAAGACGCTGCGCGGCGCGGACATCTTCCTGGATGAGCCGAGCGTCACCGCGACCGAGAACGCCCTCATGGCTGCGGTGGCGGCCGCGGGGACCACGATCCTCCGCAATGCCGCCAGCGAGCCGCACGTGCAGGATCTGGCTCGCTATCTGGTCGGCCTGGGCGGCCGGATCGACGGGATCGGCAGCAATACGCTCACGGTCGAGGGGGGCGCGCCGCTCCGTCCGGCGCCCTTCACGATCGGCCCCGACCACATCGAGATCGGCTCGTTCCTCGGGCTCGCGGCCGTGACGAACGGCGCCGTCACGATCGACGGCGTGCGCCCCGATGATCTGCGCGCCACACTGATGGCGTTCGAGCGGCTCGGCGTCCGGCCGCGCCTCGATCGCGCCAGGCTCATCGTCGACGCCGACCAGGAGCGCCGCATCCGCCCGGACCTGGGCGGGCACGTGCCGAAACTGGAGGATGGGCCCTGGCCCGCGTTCCCGGCGGATCTGATGTCGATCGCGATCGTCGTCGCCTCGCAGTGCGAAGGCCTGCTGCTCGTGTTCGAGAAGCTGTTCGAGTCGCGGCTGTTCTTCGTGGACAAGCTGATCGGCATGGGCGCGCGCATCGTGCTGTGCGACCCGCACCGCGCCGTGATCTCGGGGCCGTCTCCGTTGCACGGACAGGTGGTCGAGAGCCCCGATATCCGGGCGGGGATGGCGATGCTTCTCGCCGCCCTCGCCGCCCAGGGGGATTCCGTCATCCACAACATCGGCCAGATCGAGCGCGGCTATGAGCGCATCGACGAACGGCTGCGGGCGCTGGGGGCCCAAATCGAGCGCCTGGAGGGACAGCCGGATAGGCGGACAGGCGGATAGCGATGCCGGCAGGGCCAGGCGCGTCGCAGCCGGAGGCGGGCGGGGGTGGCGACCCGCCTATCCGCGTTTCCGCCTGTCCGACCCTGCGCGAGCAGCCCGTCGCCGACCCCGCCGTTCCCCGCATGGAGTTGCGCGACTGGGCCGAGCGGTACGGCGTGGTGGCGGGGATCACCACGCGAGGCAGCGGGCGTGGCTTCTCCCTCGGGTTGTGGAGCGAGGAGAACGTGGGCCAGGTCATGACCCGTTGGCGGGCCCTGCGCGCCGCCTTCCAACCCGCGTTTCCGGCGGTCGTGCTGAGCCACCAGATCCACGGCACCGCCGTGCAGTGGCACCGTGCGGGACAACCGGGCTGGCTGATCCTCGACGGCGTGGATGGTCACGCGACGAGAACACCCGGCGTGCTCCTGACCGTGACCGTCGCCGACTGCGTCCCGGTCTACCTGGTCGCTCCCCACAAGCGCGTGGTGGCGCTGCTGCACGCTGGCTGGCGGGGGACGGCGGGCGGCATGCTGGAGCGCGGCGTGGCGGCGGTACGCCGGGAGGCGTTCGTCATGGCGGAGGATATTGTAATGCATTGTGGTGTTGGCATTTGTGGGGCGTGCTATGAAGTAGGTTCTGAAGTGCTGGCGCAATTGACACCCGGGCGGGCGACGGCGGCGACGGGGCATGTCGACTTGCGAGCGGTGTTGGTACGGCAGGCCGCCGAGCTGGGCGTCCGCGAGGTGTCCGTCTCGCCCTGGTGCAGCGCCCACGATCGGGCGCACTTCTTCTCGCATCGCGCGTCGGGCGGGCGGGACGGGCGGATGATCGCGTACCTGGGCGTCCCAGCTTGACACGCGCGGTCCCCGGACTAGATTCCGGGCCGGTGCAGCGGGCGAAGTTCGGCCCGCACTTTTTTTTATGCTCTCCGACAGTCTCGTCGAATCATTTCGGGCTCAGCTGGCTGCCTTGGGCCTCGAACTGGCCGACCTCCGTATCGGCGGCACGCAAGCTCGGCCGCTCGTTCAAGTGCGCATCGAATGGCCGCCGCCGCATGAGTCGCGGCGGGTGACGGTGGACGACTGCGCGATGGCGAGCCGCGCGTTGGAAGCCTGGCTCGACGCGGGTGGGCCCGTGGGGCCGCGCTACGGGCTCGAGGTCTCGAGCCCGGGACTCGACCGGCCGCTGCGCTGGCACCGCCACTGGCTGCGCTTCGTCGGACGCGAGGTGCAGGCCACGGTCGCCGGTCTGGGTCGCGTGCGCGCCCGCATCGTGGCGGTGCCCGACGAGGCGACGGTGGTGCTCGAGCCCGCGGGCGCGGCGCCGCGGCCCGTGCCCTTGGCCGGGATCCGCGACGCGCGGCTGGCAGTGGACTGGTGACGAGGAACCAATGACGACGAATACAAGCGACGTAGTTTCCGCGATCCGTGAGCTGACGAACACGAAGCAGCTCGAGCGCTCGGAGCTGCTCGATCTGCTGAAGGACGGGCTGCACGCGGCGCTGGTGAAGCGCTACGGCCCCAACGTGCGGTCCGAGATCGGCATCGACGAGCTGAAGGGCACGATCCGGGTCGTCGTGCTCCGCACGGTGGTCGAGACCGTGGAGGACCCGGGCTCGCAGGTGGCGCTCGAGGAAGCGCGCTTCGAGGACGCGGACTTCCAGGTCGGCGACGTGCTCGAGGAGGAAGTGCCCTTCGAGGCGTTCGGGCGCACCGCCGTGCAGGCCGCGAAGCAGCGCATCATCCAGCGGGTGCGCGAGGGCGAGCGCGCCCGGATCCGCGAAGAGTTCACCGACAAAGTCGGCGAGCTCCTGTCGGGGGAGGTCCAGCAGATCGAGCGCGGCAAGATCGTGGTGATGCTGGCGAAATTTCGTGAAGCCGAAGCCATCATCCCCTACCGCGAGCAGAACCACCGCGAGCACTTCCACCAGGGTGACACGATTCGGGCGGTCCTGAAGCGCATCGAGGAGACCCCGAAGGGGCCGCGGCTGATCCTGTCCCGCGCCGACCCGCTGTTCGTCAAGGCCCTGTTCAAGCTCGAAGTGCCGGAGATTCAGCAGCAGATCGTCGAGATCCGCGCCACGGCGCGCGAGGCGGGGAGCCGCACCAAAATCGCCGTCTCGTCCCGTGACGATTCGATCGATCCGGTGGGCGCCTGCGTGGGGCTCAAAGGCTCGCGCGTGCAGGCCGTAGTGAACGAGCTGGGCGGCGAGCGCATCGACATCGTCCCGTGGTCGCCCGACCCCGAGCGCTTCGCGAAGCTGTCGCTCGCGCCGGCGCGCGTGGCCCGCGTGTTCTCGGATCCCGAGACCAAGACGATCCAGGCGATTGTGGACGAGGACCAGCTGTCGCTCGCCATCGGTCGGAACGGCCAGAACGTACGGCTCGCGTCCGAGCTCACCGGCTGGAAGATCGACCTGTATTCGAGCCGCGAGTGGCTGGAGCGCGGCGGCGAGGGCCCGCTGTTCGCGCCGCTGCCGCCCGAGGAGGAGGCGGCGACCAAGGTGTCGCTGCGCGAGCTCAAGGGCCTCCCCGTCGAGCTGGTCGACGTGCTCGAGCGGGCGGGCAAGAAGACGCTCCAGGATATCCTGGACTTGGAGCGCGAGGACGTGGACAAGATCGCCGGCATGACGCCTGAGCTTGCGGACAAGCTGATGACCTTCCTCAACGAGATGATGGAAGAAGGGGGCGAGGAGGAGGCGGGGCCGGCGGTCGAGCCGCCGGCCGGGGGCGACACGTCCGCCCAGCCGGCGTGACGGACCGCATCGTGCGGCTGCTGGGCCTCGGGCTCAGGGCCGGGCGGGTCGTGGTCGGGGTCGCGGGGGTGCGGGCCAAGCTGCAGCGGGACGGATTGCGGTGCGTCGTGCTGGCGGCCGATGCGAGCGCCCGCACGCGGGACAAGGTGGAGCGCCTCGCGCGCGCGCGCGGGGTGCCGATAGTGCGGGGACCGGGCGCCGGGCTGTTGGGCGCCGGGCTTGGCCGGCCACCCGTGCAGGCGGTCGGCGTGGCGGACGCGGGACTGGCCCGCGGGCTGGCGTCTTTGGAGGGGTAAGTGACGACGACGCGGATACACGATTTGGCGGCGGAGTTCGGCATCTCCTCGGAGCAGCTGCTCGGCATGCTCAAGGAGCTGGACATCTTTGTGCGTAGTCACCTGTCGCCGCTCAAGCCCGAGCAGGTGGCGCTGATGCGCGCGCGGTGGGAGCGCGAGAAGCGGAAGCTCAAGGAAGCGCCCGCACCGCCCAAGCGGCGCCGCGTGGCGAAGGTCGCCGCCGCCGAGCCGGTCGCGGCGGCGCCGGAGGCGCGGCCCATGCGGCGCCGCCGCACGGCGGCCGAGGTGGCCGCGGCCGAGGCCGAGGCGCAGGCCGAGGCGGCGATCGAAGCGGAGCGCGAGCTCAAGGCCCGCGAAGCCCTCGAGGCCGCCAAGGCGGTCGACGACGAAGCGAAACCGTCGCTCGAAGAGCGCGCGGCCGCGCTGTTCAAGGACCTCCCCGCTGCCGAGGAGTCGCGCGGCGAGCAGCCGACGTTCGCGACCGCGCCGGCCGCGACCGCCGCGCCGGCGGCCCCCCCGCCGCCGCCGCCCTCCGCCGCTTCGTTCGGCGCTCCCCCGCGGCCGGTGATTCCCACGCCGGTGCGTCCCAAGCCGGTGGCGAGTGCGGCGCCGGGCGGCGGTCCGCCCGCGCCCCCGCGGCCGGTGGCCTCCGCGGCGCCGGGCGTCGGACCGCTCGAGGAGCGCCGCCGCGACAAGGGAAAGAAGCGCAAGAAAGGCAAGAAGTCGCTGGTGGACCAGGAGGCGGTGGCGCAGAACATCTCCCGCACCCTCGCCTCGATCAAGGGGCCCGTGGCGCGCAAAGGCGTGCACCGCCGGGACGAGGGACCGAGCTTCCGCGACATCCAGGAGGAAAAGCGGCGCGAGGAGAAAGAGCGCGAGAAGACGCTGGTGCGCGTCACCGAGTTCATCACCGTCTCCGAGCTCGCCAACATCCTCAAGGTGCCCGCGAAGGAGATCGTCGCGTTCACGTTCAAGGAGCTCGGGCAGATGGTGACGATCAACCAGCGGCTCGACTTCGACATGATCGAGCTGATCGCGTCCGCGTTCAACTTCCAGGCGGTGCGCGAAGAGGAGTATGTCGTGGGGGAGGGCGAGCAGGCGCCCGACGACGCCCAGGCGACGCTCAAGCCGCGACCGCCGGTCGTGACCGTCATGGGACACGTCGATCACGGCAAGACGTCGCTGCTCGATTACATCCGCAAGACCAACGTGGTGGCCGGCGAGGCCGGCGGCATCACGCAGCACATCGGCGCCTACCAGGTGACGCTCAAGGACGGCCGGTCGATCACCTTCCTCGACACGCCGGGGCACGAAGCGTTCACGGCGATGCGCGCCCGCGGCGCCCAGGTCACGGATATCGTCGTGCTGGTGGTCGCCGCCGATGACGCGATCATGCCGCAGACCATCGAGGCCATCTCCCACGCCAAGAACGCCGGCGTGCCGCTGGTCGTCGCGATCAACAAGATCGATCTCCCCGCCGCCAATGTGCAGAAAGTGAAGCAGGATCTGCTGTCGCACGCGGTAGTGCTCGAGGAGTTCGGCGGTACGACGCTCGCCACGCCGATCTCGGCGAAGACCGGGCAGAACGTGGACGCCCTGCTCGATCAGATCCTGCTCCAGGCCGAGCTGCTCGATTTGAAGGCGAATCCCGATCGCCGGGCCCACGGCACCGTGCTCGAGGCGACGCTCGACCCGGGAAAGGGACCGGTGGCGACGATCCTCGTGCAGAACGGCACGCTCCGGGTCGGAGACGACTTCATCTGCGGGCAGTTCTCCGGGCGCGTCCGCGCCATGTACAACGAGCGCGGCGAAACGGTGACCGTTGCCGGGCCGTCGACGCCCGTGCAGATCCTCGGCTTCGAGGGCGTGCCCGAGGCGGGGGACACCTTCAGTGTGATGGCGGATGCCGGGGCGGCGCGCGAGATCGCCCAGAAGCGCCAGCGCCTGGAGCGCGAGGCGCAGCACCGCCGCAGCGGACGCGTGAAGACGCTCGAGGACTTCATGGCGGAGCGCGCGGCCGGGGGCGCCGCGGCGCTGCGCATCATCATCAAGGCGGACCAGGGCGGCCCCGCGGAAGCGCTCGCGGACGCGCTGGCCCAGCTGTCCACCCCAGAAGTCAAGGTGGAAGTCGTGCACCGCGGCGTCGGCGCCATCACCGACTCGGATGTCCTGCTCGCGAAGGCGTCGGGTGCCATCATCGTCGGCTTCCACGTGCGACCCGATTCCAACGCACGCGCCTCGGCCGAGCGCGAGCGCGTGGAGATCCGCACCTACCGCATCATCTACGAGGCGGTGGAAGAGGTGAAGGCTGCAATGGAGGGACTGCTCACGCCCGAGAAGAAGGAAGTCGTGCTGGGGGAGGCCGAGGTGCGACAGACGTTTAAGATCGCCAAGATCGGTACCATCGCGGGGTGCTTCGTGCGCTCCGGGGTCATCCCCCGGACGGCGCGGGTGCGGGTGATCCGCGACGGCGTGGAGGTGTACGAGGGCACGATCGCCTCCCTCAAGCGCTTCAAGGACGACGTGCGCGAGGTGCGGGAGAGCTTCGAGTGCGGCATCGGCATCGAGAACTTCAACGACGTCAAGGTCGGCGACCTGATCGAAGCGTATCGCATCGAGGAGGTCGCCCGCTCGCTCGACGGGGGGAATGGCGGCAAGGGGGCGTGAGCCGTGGTGGTGGGGGTGATGACCTGGGAGCTGCACCTCGAGGGGTGCCGCTCGCTGAAGGAGAAGCGTCACGTCTTGAAGAGCCTCAAGGACCGGCTCCACAACCGCTTCAACGTCTCGGCCGCGGAAACGGCCCACCACGACCTGTGGCAGCGCGCCGAGCTGACGGTCTGTGTGGTGTCGAACGAGCGGGGCCACGCCGAGAGCGTGCTCCGGGAGGCCGACCGCCTGGTGGACGGGGCGGACGGCGCCCGCATCGTGGACACGAGCACGAGCTTTCTGTGACATGACCCGACGATCCGTCCCCTCCTCGCGGCCCCGCCGCCGCCCCGAGCGCGTGGCCGAGTTGATCCGGCAGACCGTAGCGGCGTTTCTGACGGCCAACGTGCGAGACCCGCGTGTCGGGTTCGTCACGGTCACGGCGGTCGAGGTGTCCCGCGACCTGGCCCACGCCCGGATCCGGGTGAGCGTCATGGGGACCGATGCGGAGAAGGCTCAGACGCTCGAGGGGTTGGCCAGTGTGGCGCGGTTCCTGCGCGCCCAGTTGGCGCACGAGCTGCGGCTCCGCACCAGTCCCGAGCTGCGCTTCGAGCTCGACCGCGGCCTGGAGCACGCGCAACACATCGACGCCGTGCTGAAGCGGCTCAAGGAGGGCCCCGGCTGATCGCGGGCGTGGCGCTCGTCGCGAAGCCGGGCGGCCCCACGTCGCACGACGTGGTCGATCAGGTGCGTCGCGCGCTCGGTCTCCGGCGCGTCGGCCACTTGGGCACGCTCGACCCGTTTGCGGTGGGGCTGCTCGTCATCGTCGTGGGGCGCGCGACGCGGCTCGCGCCGTACGCGGCCGATTGGGCGAAGTCGTACGAAGGCGTGATCCGGCTGGGGCGGACGACCGCGACCGACGACGCCACTGGCCCGACGGCCGGCGCCTCGGACGCCTGGCAGTCGCTCGATCGCGCGCGTGTCGAGGCCGCGGTGGCGCAATTTCGGGGCGCCTACGAGCAGCGGCCGCCCGCCTATTCGGCGGTGAAGGTGGCGGGCGAGCGCGCCTACCGGCGGGCGCGCCGGGGCGAGCCGGTGGCGCTCCCGGCGCGCCCGGTCCTAGTCTCGGCGCTCGAGCTGGTGCGCTTTGCGCCGCCCGATGTCGGGTTTCGCGCCACCGTGAGCGGCGGGACGTATCTCCGCGGTCTCGCGCGGGACCTGGGGGAAGAGTTGGGGTGCGGGGCGCATCTCGCGACGCTGGTGCGAACCCGCGTCGGCCCGTTCCGGCTCGAGGACGCGGTGCTGCCCGAGCGACTGACCGCCGCCGACTTGCGCGATCCCGCGACGCTAGTGGCGGAGCTGCCGCGCCGGGAGCTGGACGCAGCGGGGCGATCAGCGGTGATGCACGGGCGGCCGGTGCCTGCGGGGAAGGGGGAAGACGGAAGGGTGGCGCTCTTCGCAGACGGGCAGCTGGTGGCGGTGGCCGAGCGCGCGGGAGACGTGCTGAAGCCCCGGGTGGTAGTGGCGGACGAATGACGGGCACGGTGACCACCGTCGGCACGTTCGACGGCGTGCACCGCGGGCACCAGGCGGTGCTGGGAGACGTGCTGAAGCCCCGGGTGGTAGTGGCGGACGAATGACGGGCACGGTGACCACCGTCGGCACGTTCGACGGCGTGCACCGCGGGCACCAGGCGGTGCTGGCGGAGATCGTGCAGCGGGCACGCGGCCAGGGGCTGGCGAGCCTGGTCGTCACCTTCGACCCGCACCCGCTCGAGGTCGTGAATCCTGCGGCGGCGCCGCGTCTGCTCACGCTCCCCGACGAGAAGCGGGAGCTCGTGGCGGCGCTGGGGCTCGATCGGGTCGAGCTGGTGCCGTTCACGGCGGCCCTGGCGCGTCTCTCCCCGGAGCAATTCGTCCGGGAAGTGCTGCGCGCGCGGTACGGGATGCGCGAGCTGGTGCTGGGGTATGACCACGGATTCGGGCGGGGACGGACCGGTGACGTGGATCTGGTGCGGAGGCTGGCGCGCGAGGACGGCTTCGTGGTGGACGTGGTGGACGCGGTGCGCGACGACGGGCAACCGATCTCATCGTCGCTGATCCGCACCGCGGTCGCGCACGGGGACCTCGCGGCCGCGGAGCGCTGGCTCGGCCGGCGTTACAGCGCGACGGGGGTGGTGGAGCGCGGGGCAGGGCGGGGGCGGACGATCGGGATTCCGACGATCAACCTGGCCTCGCCCGATCCCCGCAAGCTGCTGCCGCCGGACGGTGTGTACGCAGTCTGGGTACGACTGCCGGGGAAAGGGGAAGGGGGAAAGGGAGTGCAATACGGCGGCATGATGAACCAGGGGCCACGGCCCACCTTCGGTATCGCGGCACGGGCGCTGGAGATCCACTTGTTCGACTTCGCCGGCGAGCTGTACGGCGAAACGGTGACCGTGGAGTGGGTGCGTCGGTTGCGCGAGGTGCAAACGTTTCCGTCGCGCGAGGCACTCGTGGAACAACTGGGACGCGACGCGATCGCGGCGCGCGCCATCCTCAACCGGTAACACGCCATGCTCTTCCGCACGATTCGCTCACGCCTGATGGTGACCGGGGCGCTGGTCGTCGGCAGCGTCTTCGCGCTCAAGCCGAGTAATACCGTCCAGCGGATCCGCGACGCGGCCACCGGGCGCATGAAGGATACCACGGTGCGCCGCGTACCCATCAACCTGGGGCTCGATCTGCAAGGCGGCATCCACCTCTCGCTCGAGGTGGATCAGAGTAAGGGCCCCGTGCCCGATTGCGCCGACGCGATCAGCCGTGCCGAGCGGGTGGTGCGGAGCCGCATCGATCAGTTCGGCACCACCGAGCCCGTGGTGCAGATCATCGGGCGCTGCCGGCTGGTCGTCGAGCTCCCGGGCGAGAAGGATCCGGCGCGCGCCAAGAGCATCATTCAGCGCACCGCGTTCCTCGAGTTCCGGATCACCGACATGCAGAACCTGTTCCGCGACGCGCTGCCCGAGATCGACCGGGCGTTGCGTGAGGCGGGGGTCCAGGCGCCCGGACAGACAGGAGCGGGAGCCGCCAACGTGGCGCAGCTGTTCGGTCCCGACACCACCAAAGCCAAGAAGGGAAAGGCGGCGGCCAAGGGCAAGGCCGCCAAGGACACGACCGACCTGAACGCGCCCGGAGCGCTGTCGTCGCTGCTGTTCCAATCGCCCATCAATATGCCGGGCGAGTTCCTCGTCCCGGAGGAACAGGCGCCCGTTGCTGAGAGCCTGCTCGCGCGACCGGAGGTGAAGCGGCTCATCCCGCGGGGCATCGAGCTCAAGTGGGGCACCGAGTTGGCGTCCCGTGGGGCGCGCGCGTACCGCGCGCTGTACGCCGTCGAGGACCGGCCCATCATCACCGGCGAGGAGCTCGAGAAGGCCACGGCACGGCGCGACCAGGTGACCAACCAGTCGGTCGTGGACTTCGTGCTGTCACGCTCCGGCGGCCGCAAGTTCGAGCGCGAGACCGGCCGCCACGTGGGTCACTACATGGCCATCATCCTGGACGGCCGCGCGCAGGGACAACCCCCCATCATCAAGAGTCAAATCGGCCAGCACGGCCAGATCGAGCTCGGCTCGAAGCCGCTGCAGGAGGCACAGGATCTGGCGCTGGTGCTGCGCGCCGGCGCCCTCCCGGCGCCGCTCACCATCGTCGAGGAGCGGACCATCGGGCCGTCGCTCGGCCAGGACTCGATCAAGGACGGCATCCGCGCCGGCGTCGTGGGCGTGTTGCTCGTCATCCTGATCATGGTGGTGTATTACCGGCTCTCGGGCGTGCTCGCCGTCCTGGCGCTGACCCTGTACGTCGCGTTCACGCTGGCGGGACTCGCCCTGTTCGGCTCGACCCTGACGCTCCCCGGGCTCGCCGGGCTGGTGCTGTCGGTCGGCATCGCCGTCGACGCCAACGTGCTGATCTTCGAGCGCATCCGCGAGGAGTTGCAGCACGGCAAGCTCGTCCGCACGGCCGTGGACGAGGGGTTCAAGCATGCCATGAGCGCCATCGTCGACTCGAATGTCAGCACCGCCCTCACGGCCGGCATCCTCTACCTGGTCGGCACGGGCCCGGTGCGGGGCTTTGCCGTCACGCTGATCATCGGGATCGGCGCCTCGATGATCACCGCCATTTTCGTGGTGCGGACCTTCTACATGATCTGGCTGCAGCGCCGGCCGGACATGGCCACCTTGAGCGTCTGAGATGATCCGACTCTTCGCCAACGCCAACTACGACTTCATCAAATGGCGTCGCTGGGCCTACGGGCTCACCGCGGCCCTCATCGTCCCGGGGTTCGCGCTGTTCCTGGTGCACGGGCTGAACTACAGCATCGAGTTCACCGGGGGCACCCTCATCCAGCTCGAGACCACGCAGCCGGTAGGCACCGAACGGATTCGCAGCGCGCTCGACGCCGCGGGGATTCGCGACGCAGAGATCCAGCAATTCGGGGGGGCCAACGAGTACAAGGTACAGGCGCGGCTCGGGACGACGGCGGCCCTCACCCAAGGGAGCACCGACTCGACGGCGCAGGCCGTTGACTCGGCCTTGGCGCACGGCTTGGGGCCGCACCAGTACACGATCGTGCGCACCGAGGCGGTGGGTCCCAAGGTGGGACGCGAGCTGCAGGGCAAGGCGTTCTTGGCGATCTTGTTCTCGTTCATCGTCACGCTGATCTACCTCGCCGTGCGGTTCGAATGGCGGTTCGGCCTCGCCGCCGTGCTGGCGACCCTCCACGACATTCTCACGACCATCGCGTTCATCCGTTACCTGAATCTCGAGGTGAGCCTGGTCGTGGTGGGCGCGGTCCTGACGATGGTGGGATACTCGCTGAACGACACGATCATCATTTTCGACCGCGTGCGCGAGAACCTGCGCAAGTTTCGACGCCAGAACCTGTACGAAATCCTGAATCTCTCGATCAACGAGACGTTGCCGCGCTCGGTGCTCACGCACGGGACCACGATGGCCACGACCGTCGCGCTGGTCTTGCTGGCGGGTGAAGTGCTGCGGCCCTTCGCGCTGGTCATGACCTTCGCCATCTTCACCGGGACGTTCTCCTCGATCTACATCGCCGCGCCGCTCCTGATGTACATCGAGAAGCGCTGGCCGGGCCAGGACGCGCGCGGCGCCCGGGCGTTCCGGCCGGCAGGCGCGGTCCCCTTGACTCCGCCGCCGTCCGGCAGCGGCTCCGAGGCCCGCTCCAAAGCGGCCGTGTGACGTGCTGGTCGACGCCCACTGCCACCTGGGCGATGTGGCGTTCGACCCGGATCGCGACGCGGTGCTGGAGCGGGCCCGCCGGGCCGCCGTGGGGCACGTCGTCGTGATCGGCACGACGCCGGTAGACAGCGCGCGGGCCGCGGCCCTCGCCCGCAGCCGCCCCGGCCTCTCGGCCACGGCGGGGCTGCACCCCCACGAGGCGTCGGCGTGGTCGGCCGACACGGCGGCCCGCCTGAAGGCATTGCTCGGCCAGCCCGAAGTGGTGGCTGTCGGCGAGACCGGTCTCGATTACCATTACGACCACGCTCCCCGCGACGCGCAGCGGCGGGCGTTCGCAGCCCAGCTGGCCCTCGCGGTCGAGCTCGGCAAGCCGGTCGTCGTGCACGCCCGCGAGGCGGATGCGGATGTGGCCGCGATACTCGCCGGCACCGGGGCGCCGGTCGTGCTGCACTCGTTCAGCTCCGGCGCGACGCTGTTCGAAGCGGGGATGCGGATCGGCGCGTACTTTTCGTTTTCCGGTATGATCACGTTCAAGAACTGGGTCAGCACGTTCCCTCTGGCCGGCGTTCCATCGGACCGCGTCCTCGTGGAGACGGACGCTCCCTACCTCGCCCCCGTGCCGCACCGCGGCGAGCGGAACGAGCCGGCCTTCGTGCAGGCGGTCGCGGAAGCGCTCGGCCGGGCGCTCGGGGCATCCCTCGCGGACATCGCGCAGCGGACGACGGAAAATGCCCGTCGCGTGTTCGGCGCGCGACTCGCCGCCACGCTCTTGCAGGGAGAGGATGCGTGACGACCACGGCCAAAGTCCCCACCGACATCGCGATCGCCCAGGCCGCGAAGCTCCGTCCGGTCGCCGAGATCGCCGCCGAGCTCGGCCTCGGCGACGACGAAGTCGAGCTGTACGGCCGGTACAAAGCGAAGATCCGGCTCCAGGCCCTGGCGCGCCGCCCGCCGCAGGGCCGGCTGGTGCTCGTCACGGGTATCAACCCGACCCCCGCCGGCGAGGGCAAGTCCACCGTGACGGTCGGCGTGACCCAGGCGCTGCGGAAGCTCGGGAAGAACGCCGGGCTCTGCATCCGCGAGCCATCGCTCGGGCCGGTGTTCGGAGTGAAGGGGGGCGCGGCGGGCGGCGGCTACGCGCAGGTCGTCCCCATGGAAGACATCAATCTCCACTTCACCGGCGACTTCCACGCGATCGCGAGCGCGCACAACCTCCTGTCGGCGATGCTCGACGCGCACCTCCACCACGGCAACGCGCTCGGGCTCGACACCCGCCGCATCACGTGGCCCCGCACCATCGACATGAACGACCGCGCCCTGCGCAACATCATCGTCGGTCTGGGGGGACTCAACGGCGGCCCGACGCGGGAAGAGCGGTTCGTCATCATCCCAGGCTCCGAGATCATGGCCATCATGGCGCTCGCGAGCGGCATCGAGGACCTGGAGCGCCGGCTGGCGCGTATCATCGTCGGCCTCACCCCCGGGAAAACCGCCGTGCGCGCCAGCGACTTGAAGGCGCAGGGCGCGCTGACGCTGCTCTTGAAAGACGCCATCAACCCAAACCTCGTGCAGACACTGGAGGGCGGACCGGCGTTCATCCATTGCGGGCCCTTTGGCAACATCGCCCACGGGTGCAACTCCGTGGTGGCGACGCGGCTCGCGCTGGCGGTGTGCGACATCGTGCTCACCGAGGCGGGATTCGGTGCCGACCTGGGTGCCGAGAAATTCTTCGACATCAAGTGCCGTATGGCGGGCTTGCATCCCGAAGCCGCCATCGTGGTCGCGACGGTGCGGGCGTTGAAGATGCACGGCGGTGTGAAGAAGGATCAGCTCGGCACGCCCGATCCCGCGGCGGCGCGGCGCGGCGCGACAAACGTCCGTCGTCACATTCGGAACGTGAAAAGGTTCGGGGTGCCCGTCGTCGTCGCGCTCAACCGGTTTCTGTCCGACAGCGAGGCGGAGCTCGCCGCCGTGCGGGAGGAATGCGCCGCCGAAGACGTGGGCGTGGAGTTGTGCGAAGTGTGGGAGAAGGGAGGGGAAGGTGGGGTCGCCGTGGCGGAAGCCGTGCTGCAGCTGCTCGGCGCCAAGGGCGCGAGGTTCAAGCCGCTGTACGACGAGCGGCGGCCCATTCGCGAGAAGATCGAGACGATCGCCACGGAGATCTACGGCGCCGGCGGCGTCGCCTTCGCGCCCGCCGCCGAGCGCGCGCTGGAGCAACTCCCCGCGCTGGGGTTGGGGGAGACGCCGGTGTGCATGGCGAAAACGCAATACTCGTTCTCGGACGATCCGGCGAAGCTCGGCGCGCCGACCGGGTTCACGCTGCAGGTGCGCGACATTCTCCCCTCCGCGGGTGCCGGTTTCGTGGTCGCGCTCGCGGGGGACATCATGACGATGCCGGGCCTCTCCAAGTCGCCCGCCGCGGAGCGGATCCGCGTGCACCCGGACGGCACCATCGAGGGACTGTTCTGATGAAACGGAAAGGACTGGGCATCGTGGCCACCGACGCGGCGCCGAAGGCCATCGGCCCCTACAGTCAGGCGGTCGTCGTGGACGGAACCGTCTACACGGCGGGGCAGATTGCCCTCGACCCCCAGACGGGTGAGGTCGTGGGGCGGACGACCGCCGACCAGACCGAGCGGGTCTTGAAAAACCTCGCGGCGGTGCTCGAAGCGGCAGGCTCAGGCCTGGGCCTGGTCGTCAAGACCACCGTGTACCTCGCCGACATGGCTGACTTTCCCGCGATGAACGAGGTGTACGCCAAATACTTCGGTAACCACAAGCCGGCTCGCTCGACGGTGCAGGCGGCCGGTTTGCCAAAGGGAGTGCGGGTCGAGATCGAAGCGATCGCGCGCGCGGGATAACGCGGGGGCGGCTCGGGCCTGGTGGTCCGACTGGTCTTCAAAACCAGCTGGGGCTCGTTTGAGCCTCGGTAGGTTCGATTCCTACACGCTCCCGCCACCGTGCGCGCCGGACGGCATTACCGTCCCATTATGCACCGGTAGATCCGGCGTGCGGTGCGTTACTTTAGCGGATGCCTCGACACGGAGGGGTGGCCATGAACCGCAAGGGCTTCACGCTTATTGAGCTCCTCATCGTAGTCGTGATCATCGGCATTCTGGCCGCGATCGCGATCCCGAAATTCGCCAACACGAAGGAAAAGGCGTACCTCGCCTCGATGAAGTCCGACCTGCGCAACCTGGTGACGGCGGAAGAGGCGTACTTCGCCGACTCCGTCAAGTACTCCTCGACGATCGGCGCGGGTGGCGTGATCTTCACCCAGTCGACCGGCAACACGGCGCCGACCATCACCACGACGGCCGACGGCTGGACGGCGAACATCAAGAACGCCAACACGACGAAGACCTGCTCGATTTACATCGGGTCGACGTCGCTGGCGCCGGCCAACAAGGAAGGCGAGCCGAAGTGCCAGTAAGCGATCGGGCTGGCATGCCACACACCGCGGCGGGGAAGTCCCCCGCCGCTCGTGTTTTCGCCCTCCCCGGGTCGAATTACCGCGGCGCGTGTGCCCTGAGTCACTTTCCGATGGGCTCGGCGGCGATACCTTGGGGGCCGCCGTTTTCGACGCGAATCCTGATTGTGAGAGTGGGGGGAAGATGTCAGGGATGCAGTGGGGTCGTCTCCAGGTGGACGTAAACTGCCAGCTGCGCCGCGGTGCCTGGTACCGCGTGAAACAGCTGGCCTCCCTCAATGCCGTGCTCGATGTCAACCGCCAGTTGCTCGCCGTGCCGCACTACCTCATCGAAGTCGTTTCCGCACCGCCCCGGCGCTGGAGCGTGGTACCGCGGCCGCAAAACGCCCGCGTGCTCCCGCGTGATTGGGGCGCGGCCTATGCCGTCTGCCCGAGCTGCCGCGAGCGCGCCGCGCTGCGCGGGCGGCCTCGCACGATGGAGTGCCGGCGCTGCCGCGGGCAGTTCGAGATCGCCTGGGACGAGGCGTATCTCGCGGACTGAACCTGAGGGCTATCTTGCAGCCCTCTGATCCACGCTCATATCATCCTCAATCCCGCAGCGGGTCGCGGCGCCGGCGCCCGGACGCTCGACGCCGTGACACGAGAGTTCCAGCGCCAGGGCTGGGCCGTGGACGTGGCTCGCACGCAAGCTCCCGGCCACGGGACCGAGCTCGCGGCGCAGGCGGCGCGCGACGGCGCCACCTGTGTCGTGGCTGTGGGCGGCGACGGCACCGTGCACGAAGTGGCGAACGGGCTCCTCCGGCAGAACGCCGCCGTGTCGCTCGGCGTCGTGCCGGTCGGTACCGGTAACGATTTCGCAAAGCTCGTGGGTGTGCACCGCGAGAACCCGGTGCGCGCGGTGCGGCGCCTGGTGACCGCCCAAGTACGACGGTTTGACGTGGGGCAGGTGCTGGACGAGTGCTTCGTCAATACCATGGGGCTGGGCTTCGGGCCCGAGGTCGTCCGTGTCCGCAACGCCATGCCGGGGCTCAGGGGCTTCCTGTCATATCTCATCCCTGTGTACCGCGCATTCGCCGGATTTCGGGCGCCGTGGCTGGAGCTGCGCTCGACTGAGTGGGCGGAGTCGGGGTACCTGATGATGGTGGAGGTGTGCAATGGCACCACCGCCGGAGGCAGCTATCGGTTCGCTCCCCACGCCGATCCATCGGACGGCCGGCTCGATGTGTGTCTCGTCCGTCGGGTGTCGCTGCCGCGGTTCCTCCTCGCCGTGCCCCGCGTGATGCGCGGCACGCATGCCCGGATGCGCGAGGTGGTCATGTTTCAGACCCGCGAGCTGACGATCCACAGCCCGGAACAGCCGCTCCTCCTGCATCTGGACGGCGAGCTGCGCCAGCCGGGGGTGAGCCACTGCACGGTGCGGCTGGCGGCGCGGCGACTCAATGTGCTGGTGGCGCGATGAGGCGGACCGTTGGAACGTTGGAACGATGGACCGGGAGCCTGCTGGTCGCCGTGCTCCTTACCATCGTTCCATCGTTCCATCTTTCCGCTCAGGTCCCCGACACCGCTCGGACACCCGTCGTCACCACCGGCGCGACCGTGGTCGTGCCCGACACGGCCCACCGCATCAGGCCCATGGCCGCTTTCTGGCACTCTCTTCTTCTTCCCGGCTGGGGCCAGGCCGAAACCGGCCGGCCGGTGACCGGCGGGCTGTTCGTCGCCTGGGAGGGCGTCACCGCCATGATGACCCTGAAGGCGCAGCAGGAGACCCATTACCTCAAAGCTTCGGGCTCGACCAACCTCGGCGCCAAACGCCAGGAAGTGCAGGACTGGCTCGTGCTGTGGATCTTCAACCACCTGTTTGCGGGCGCCGAAGCCTTCGTCTCGGCGCACCTCCAGGACTTTCCGCGGGAGCTCGAGGTCCGGGCGCTCCCCCACGGCGTCGGCATCAGTGTCCCGGTGCCCTAGTCCGTGAACCCCGCGCCGCTCGGCGTGTTCGACTCCGGCATCGGAGGGCTCACCGTGGCGCGCGCCCTGTTCGAGCGCCTCCCGCGGGAATCGGTCATCTATTTCGGTGACACCGCGCGCGTCCCGTACGGCCCGAAATCCCCGGACACCGTGCGCCGCTACGCCGGGGAGATCCTCGCCTACCTGCTGCAGCGCGGCGTGAAGGCCCTGGTCGTCGCGTGCAATACGATCACCGCACAGGCGCTCGCCTACCTGCAAGAGCGCTCGCCGGTGCCGCTCGTCGGCGTCATCGAGCCCGGCGCGCGCGCGGCGGTGCAGGCGACCCGGACGGGGACGATCGGTGTGATCGGGACCGCCGGCACCATCGCGAGCGGGGCTTACGAGCGGGCCATCACCGCGATCCGACCGGATGCCCGCGTCCACGCCCGGGCCTGCCCGCTGTTCGTGCCGCTGGTGGAAGAAGGCTGGTTCGATCACCCCGCAACCGAGCTCATCGCCCGCGAGTACCTGGAGCCGCTGCAGCGTGCCGGCGTCGAGTCGCTGGTGCTCGGCTGCACGCACTACCCGCTCTTGAAACCGCTGCTCGCGCGGGTCATGGGCCCGGGTGTGACGCTGGTGGACTCCGCCGAGGAGACGGCCAAGGTCGTGGCGCGGGAGCTCGAGGCCCGAGGGCTGCTCGCGGGCGACGGGCACCATGAGCATGTCTTCGTGGTGTCCGACGACGAGCCGCACTTTCGAAAAGTCGGCGCCAGGTTCCTCGGCGAGACGCTGAAGCGGGTGGAGGTCGTCCCGTTGGGCTGACGTCTTCGCGTGACGGCTTTGCGTGACGCCTTAGTGAAAGGCCTTCAGCTCGACGTTGTTCGCCGTGACCACCGCGTACCGGTATCCGTCCAGAAACGCCCCGGGATTGAGATACGCCCGCCCGTTGCCCAGCTCTACCAGCGCCGGCCGGTGGGTGTGCGCGAGGATGACGAGTCCGAGGTCGGGGCGGCGGCGCAGCAGGTCTTCCGCGTATTGCGCCTGGGCCCGCGCGGCGCGGTCCAGCACCGCCGGATCGCGCGTGCTGTCGGCGAGCGTGCCGGACAGCCGGTGCGCGATCCAGAAGCCCAGGTCGGGGTGCAGCGCGCGGAACAGGCGTACCGTGACGGGATGGCGCGTGACCCGATGCATCAGCTGTGCGCTCCAGTGCTGCTCGGTCAGCCCGTCGCCGTGGGCCACGAACGCGCGCCGGCCCGCGACGTCGATCTCCGCTGCGCCGCCGTGGAAGCCGATCCCCAGGTCCTTGCTAAGAAAATCGCCGCCCCAGCGATCGTGATTGCCGCCGATCAGCGTGATGGCGATGCCCTTGGCGCGCAGGGCCTGCAGCTTCGCCACCGTGCCGAAGTGGCGCCGCGGGATCACGGCGCCATACTCGAACCAGAAATCGAACAGGTCGCCGTTGATGAGGAGGGCCTCGCCCAGGTCGGGAACGGCCTCCAGGAAGCTGTGGAACGCGGACTCGATCGCGGGCGGGACCTGTCCCAGATGGGCGTCGGCGACGACGAGCACGCGGGAGGGCACGGCCCCAAGCTAGGAGCGGCTCCGGAGCGCCGCAAGCAGCGATGCTGTATTTTGCCCGACGTGATCAGCACGATTACGCTGCGCGTCAATTACTCGGAAACCGATCAGATGGGCGTGGTCTATCACGCCAACTACCTGATCTGGTTCGACCGCGCCCGCACCGAGCTGATGCGCGAGACCGGCGTCACCTATAAGGAACTGGAGCAGCAGGGCGTCTACCTCGCCGTTTCGGAAGTGAAGGTCCGCTACCGCGCCGCGGCCCGGTACGACGACCTGGTGCGCGTCCGTTGCTGGGTGCGCGACCTGGCGTCGCGACGCGTGACCTTCGGGTACGCGGTGGAGCGCGCCGCCACGGCGGAGCTCCTCGCCACGGGCGAGACCGCGCTCGTATCGCTCACTCATCACCATACGCTCACGCGGATTCCCGACCATGTCGTCGAGCTCCTCAAACCGGTGCCCGATCCGGTCCGCGTGTAGCGCGGGCCTGCTGCTCGTGCTGGCGGCCACGGCGCCCTGGCGCTGCGGCCTGGCGCAGCAACAGGATGAGGCGCTGGTGGGCCAGCTCGCGCGCCTGCTCGCCGCCGCCGATGCCCGCGCGTTCGATGCGGCGTTGTTCCGCGAGACGCTGCATCATCCCGACCCCGGGGTGCGACGCCAGGCGGCCCTGGCGATCGGGCGGATCGGCGACCCGGCGGGGACCGACCTGCTGGTCGAGGCGCTCGCGGACTCGGGCCCGGCCGTTCGGGCCGCGGCGGCCTTCGGGCTGGGGCTGCTCAAGGACGCGCGGGCCATCGAGCCGCTGCTGGCGTTGGTGCGCGCGGTGCCAGCGGCGGAGCAGGGCCCGCCCCAGTCGGAAGCCGTCACGGCGATCGCGAAGATTGGGGGCGACGAGGGGGCGGGTGCGCTGCACGCGATCCTGGGCACCGGTTCCACGCCCGGCGTGCCGACGTCGCTCGCCCAGAGCACGGCGCTGGTGGAGGCGTGGCGCCTCGGCACCCGGGCACCGGTGCCATCGCTCGTCGGATTCGCCGAGGACCCGGACCCGACCGCACGCTGGCACGCCCTTTATACGCTCGCCCGCCTGCGGCTGGCCCGGGGCGTTCCGGCGCTGCTGCGGGCGCTCGACGACAGCGCTCCCTTCGTGCGGGCCGTCGCCGCCCGGGGCGTGAGCCGCGCGCTCGTCGACAGCGCCCGGCTCGATCCGCAGGCCGTCGTCGGCCGCCTCCGCCCCCTCCTCGCGGACCGCGATCCGCAGGTGCGGATCAACGCCCTGCGGGCGCTCGCCACGTTTCACGATACCGCGTTCGCCCGTCTGGCCGTTCCGCTCGTCGGCGATGCGGACGTGAACGTCGCGGTCCAGGCGGAGACGACGCTCGGGGTGCTGGGTGGGCGCGTCGCGGTCGCGGCGCTCGGCGTCCGTCTCGCCAGCGCGGTGTTCGCGCTGCGGCGGCAGGCGCTGATCGCGCTCGCGCAGGCCGACAGCGCGGCCGGCGCGACGGCCGCCGCCGCGCTTCCGGGTGACGCCGACTGGCGCTGGCGCAGCGTCGCCGCGGAAGTATTTGGGGCGGCGCACGATCGCCCCCGGCTCGAGGCCCAGCTCGCCGACGGCGACGGTCGGGTGGTGGCGCAGGCCCTCCAGACGCTCGCCCGCGTCGTGCCCGAGACGGACACGACGCTCGGCCCGCGAGCGCGGGAGTTGCTCGCGCATCCGGATCCTGCCGTGCGGAGCGTCGCGGCCGACCTCCTGGCGCGCCAGCCCGCCACGGCCGACGTCGACCGTCTGATCCAGGCCTACACCCGGGCCGCGGGCGATCCCTTCGATGACGCGCGCCTGTCGGCCGTCGCCGCCCTCGGAGCGATCGCGCGCGGGGGCGCCGAGGGGCGCCTCGCCGTCGCCGGCCGGTTTCTCGGGACCGTGCCGCGCGCCGACGACTACCTGGTGCGCCGGCTGGCGGCCGAGCGGCTCCCCGACGCCGCTGACCGATGGGGGCCGGCCGTGCCCATCGCCACCGGTCGCGGCCCGGAGGCGTACCGCGACGCGGTGCGTCGCCACCTCCTCGCGGCGCTGCGGGGCCAGCCCCCGCGCGTGACGATCGAAACCGACCGCGGCACAATGGTCGTCGAGCTCTACGCGACCGAGGCCCCGCTCACCGTCGCCGCCTTTGTCGACCTGGTCGAGCGACGCTACTTTGACGGATCCCGCTGGCACCGGGTCGTGCCCAACTTCGTCGTCCAGGACGGCGATCCCCGGGGCGATGGTTGGGGCGGACCGGGCTTTGTGCTCAGGGACGAGATGAATCCCGTGCGCTACGACGTGGGTACCATGGGTATGGCGCTTTCCGGGCCCGATACGGGCGGCAGCCAGTTCTTCATCACCCATTCGCCGCAGCCGCACCTCGACGGCAGCTACACCGTGTTCGGGCGGGTGGTCTCCGGGTTCAACGTGTTGGCGGCCATCACGCAGGGGGACCGCATCCGGAGCATCCACCGGTGAACCCATGACGGGCTTGAGCGTGGCGCACGCGTTAGCGTGTGGATCGGTGCTGTTTCTCCTGGTGGCCCGCCCGGCGGCCGCCCAATTCGGCTACTTCGGACAGAACAAGATCCAGTACCGCGGCTTTGACTGGCACGTGCTGCGCGGCGAGCACGTCGACCTCTACTACTATCCGGAGGAACAGGAGCTCGCGCGCGTCGCCCTCACCTATGCGGAAGAGAGCTACGGCGTGCTGGAGCGGCGCTTCACCCATCACCCGCACCGCCGCATCCCGCTCATCATCTACGCCTCGCACTCCGACTTCGAGCAGACCAACGTGTTGCCGTTCGTGCCGCCGGAGGGGCTGCTCGGCGTCACCGAGTTCTTGAAGCAACGGGTGGCGTTGCCGTTCACGGGCAGCTATTTCGATTTCCGCCACACACTGCGCCACGAGCTGGTGCACGTGTTCCAGTTGAGCCTCACGAACCAGGCATTCTCGCGTTATCCGCGCGTGCGTCACGTGGACCCGCCGCTCTGGTGGACCGAGGGGCTCGCCGAGTACTTCTCCGCCGGGGAGGACTCGCGCGACGAGATGATCCTGCGCGACCTGACGCTGTCGGGGCGGCTGCCGGCGCTCGGCGACCTGATGTACGCGGCGGGCGGGATCGTGTACCCGCTGGGGGGCGCGATCCATCACTTCCTCGCGGCCACCTACGGCGAGTGGCGCATCGACGAGATGTATCGCGACGTGTGGAAGTACGGCTCGTTCGAGGACGAGGTGCGCGTCGTGTACGGCCGCACGCTCGGCCAGCTGTCCGACGAGTGGCAATACTGGATGCGCCAGCGCTACTATCCTGCCGTCGTGGCGGCGGAGCCGCTCTCGATCACCGCCCACCTGCTCACGCGGCTCGCCATCAAGCCCGCGGTGTTCGGGCCGCCCGGCGTCTCCGACAGCGCGCGCGGCGTGCTGTACTTCTCGCCGTCCACCGGGTACACCAACATCTACGCGCAGTCGTTCGCGGGCGATGCGCCGCGCGCCGTCGTCAAAGGGGAGCGCAGCGCCGAGTTCGAGTCCTTCCATTTTTTCGAGTCCCGGATCGGCGTCTCGAGCGACGGCATCGTCGCGTTCTCGAGCAAGTACTTCGACCGCGACGCCTTGTTTCTGTGGAGCCTCGCCAAACGGCGGGTCGTCGGCCGCTATCAATTCCCGGAGCTCATCTCGATTTTGTCGCCCGCGTGGGCGCCGGATCGCCGCAGCGTCGTGTTCTCGGGGCTCGCGGTCTCGGGCTACTCCGACCTGTATCGCCTCTGGCTGGCGGACGGTCGACTGGAGCGCCTCACCTCGGACCACTATCAGGATCTGGATCCCACCGTGAGCCCCGACGGGCGGACCGTGGTGTTCTCGTCCGACCGGACCCCCTTCGGCCCGCGTGGCGCGCGCAACCTCTTCACGCTCGACTTCGCGTCCGGGACGATCAGCTACCTCACCTACGGCGATTGGCACGACGACCAGCCCCGCAGCACACCGGACGGCCGGATCTTCTTCGCGTCCGACCGCGACGGCACCTACCAGATCTATTCCGTGGACGCCACGGGTGCGGGGCGCCGCGAGACGAATACGCTCAATGGCGCGTTCGACCCGGAGTGGGTGGACGTCGAGCACGGCCTCGTGTTCGGCGGGTTCGCCGACCTGAGCTACAACATCTACCTGGCGCACCCCGTGGCGGACAGCGCCGCCCGCCCGGTGGCGCTCGCCCCGGAGCGCGGGGCGCCGGAGTGGATCTGGGCCGAGCTCGCCAGCCCGCAGTACGCGCGCGCCAACGCGGCCCCGTACGAGCACAAGTTCAGTCTCGACTTCGCGGCGGGTGACGCCGTGGTGGCGCCGGGCGTCGGGTCGGCCCAGGGCGCCGTCTTCGTCTTCAGCGACCTGCTGAGCGACCACCAGCTGTACCTGCTCGTGTCGTCGTTCTCGGGCGCGGGCTTCGGCAACCTGCTCGACAATTTCAGCGGCACCGCCTTCTACTTGAACCAGGCCCACCGGGTCAACTGGGGAGTCGGGGCGTTCCGGCTGCGCGGTCTGTTCTACGAGGGCGATTTCAGCACCTTGTACGACGAGACATCGGGGGGCGTGTTCGGGGAAATCCGCTATCCGCTGTCCCGCTTCACGCGCATCGAAGCGGAATATCGCATCGAGCACTCGAACCGGTTCGACGTCACCCGACCGGATCTGATCGAGAGTAGTGCGACCGAATTCCACCGCGTCGGCTGGCTCGCGTCGAACTACGTGAGCTACGTGCGGGACAACACCCTCTGGCTCCCCACGGGACCGATCGACGGGGTGCGGATGAACCTGACCGGCGGTCTGGTGAACGACATGAGCCACGGCCGCTTCGACACCTGGGTCGTCACGGGGGATTACCGCCGCTACCTGCGCACGTCCTTGCGCAGCGCACTCGCCGTGCGCCTGCTGGGCTACTACGCCGGCGGCGAGCGGCCCCGCCGCGTGAACATCGGCGGCTCGTGGGGGTTGCGCGGCTATCCGCGCTACGGCTACGTGGCGGGCACGCGCGCCTGGCTCCTCAACTCGGAGTGGCGTTTCCCGATCACCGACTTCCTCTCGATCGGCTTCCCGTTCGGCGTGGCGCGGTTCCCGGGTGTGCAGGGCGCGCTGTTCTGCGATCTGGGGAGCGCCACCACCGCGACGACGCTCGACCGCGGCACGCTCGGCAGCACGGGACTGGGGTTGCGCATGTCGCTCGGAGCGCCGCTCGTCCTGCGGCTCGATCTCGGCTACCGCTTCCATTCCGGCAACGTCTCCGGCTATGCGCTCCCCTCGGGGAGCCGCGGCCCGCGCTTCGTGGACTTCTTCTTCGGGTTTAACTATTGAGCCGGCAACGCGTTTCGCTTGACCGGCGGGTGACGCTCTCCTACATTGGCGCCTGTTGGCTGCTCGCCGGGTGTCCGGGCAAGCCGGCGCCGCTCGTGCCGATGTGGCTCGCCCCGGCCGATCCCGCCGCCGCGGCGGCGTGGGCCCGTGCGACGCTCCCCGGACGAGACACCGCGATCCGGTTCCGCTGGAAGTACCAGGACGCGGACCGGCGCTGGGGTGGCCGCGGTCAGGCGCGCATCGCACCGCCCGACTCGCTGCGGTTCGACTACGTGGGGCCGCTCGGATTGGGCGCGGGGGCGGCCGTGCTGGTGGGGGACTCGGTGCTGTGGGCCGACCCGGAGCGGAACTTCCGCTCCCTCGTGCCGGCGGTGCGGATGCTGTGGGCGGGCCTCGGCGTCGCGCGGCCGCCCGCCGCTGCCCAAGTCTTCGGTCTGAGTGACGCGGCGGGCGACTCCCGCCGGCAGATTTGGCGTTTCGTCGACGGCTCGGACACGCTGGACTACGTGGTAGCGGAAGGCGCGGGTCGCGTGCTGCAGGCCGAGTGGCGGCAGGCCGGCAAGCTGCTCGCCCGCAGCACCACGCAGCTGGACGGGCGCGGCCTGCCGGCGGGCGCCCGACTCGATTTCCCGGAGGGCCCGGCCCGTTTTGAGCTCTCGGTGGTTGCGGTGGACACCGCGGCGGTCATCGATCCGGCGCTGTGGCGCCGCCGCCGGTAGCGCGAGCGGACTGGCGCTCGCCGCCTGCTTCTACGGTTTCGCCGGCGGCGGCCTGCCCAACATCAAGACCGTCGCCATCCTGCCGTTCGACAACCAGACGCCGGAGCCGGCTTTGACCAAGGAGGTCAACGACGCCGTGCTCGAGGCCTTTCAGGGGCGGCTCGGCCTGCGCCCCGCAGCCGAGGCCAACGCCGATGCCGTCGTGCGGGGACGCGTGGTGCGGTACGATTCGGACGTCCCGCTATCGTTTCAGCCCGGCCAGCGGCCCGACGTGACCCGGCGGCAGGTGCAAATCACCGTCGACGTCGAGCTGTTCGACCAGCGCGACAGCAAGTCGCTGTGGCAGAAGCAGGGCCTCACCGTGGTGGGCGAATACCCGCCGCCGCAGGAGGCGGCGGGGCGCAAGGTCGCCTTGCAGAAGCTCGTCAACGAGCTGGTCGACGGCGCCCAGTCCCAATGGTGAGCGGCCCGCCGGGATCGCGGCCGCTGGGCCGGCGCGGCGCCAGCTCGACCGGGTGCCTCTTCTCGCTGCTGATTTTCGTCGCTGTGCTGTATTACGGCGTGAACATCGGCGAGGTGTACTTCCGCTACTACCGCTTGCTCGATGAGATGCAGACGCAGGCGCAGCTGGCCGCCGCGCTGGACGACGGGACGATCCGGCGCCGCATTCAAGCGACGGCGCAGGACATCGGCCTCCCGGATCAGGCCCAGGCCGTCCGGATCGTGCGCCGGGCCTCGCCACGCGAGATCGCGATCGAGGGCGAGTACAGCGAGACCATCCATCTCCCCCTCTTCACCCACACGTTCACTTTTCATCCCAAGGCGACCCAGCCGCTGTAGCTCCCCTGAACACTGCCGCCAAGCTCCGCACCCCCGAGGAGGCCGCCGCGTGGCGGCAGCGCCAGCGCGGCCCGGTCGTGTTCACGAACGGCGTGTTCGACCTGCTGCATGTCGGGCACGTGAGCCTGCTGGAGGCCGCGCGCGCCGAGGGCGCGGCGCTCGTCGTGGGCGTGAACAGCGACGCCTCCGTGCGCCGGCTGGGGAAGGGCGGCGACCGCCCGATCGTGCCTGGCACGGACCGCGCCCGATTGCTCGCGGCGCTCGCCTGCGTCGACTGCGTCGTGCTGTTCGACGCCGACACCCCGCGGGCCCTCGTCACCGCGCTGCGACCGGACGTGCTCGTCAAGGGTGCGGACTACGCCCGGAACGACATCGTGGGGGCCGCCGAGGTGGAAGGGTGGGGCGGGCGCGTCGTGCGGGTGGCGCTCGTACCGGGCTACTCGACCAGCGAGCTGCTGGGGCGGCTGCGGCGGGACGCGAGGCGATGAAGCTCCTGATCGCCACGCGCAACGACGGGAAGGTCCGGGAGATCCGCGACATCTTCGTCGCGCTCCCGTTTCAGCTCGTCTTCCCGGCGGACCAGTTCCTCGAGCGGCTGCCGGAGGAGCAGGACCTGGAGCGCGGCTCGAGCTTCTCCGAGAACGCCGTGGCCAAGGCGCGCTACTTCGCCGCGCGCAGTCACCTCCCGACGCTCGCCGAAGACTCGGGGCTCGAAGTGGACGCGCTCGACGGCGCCCCGGGGGTCTTTTCGGCGCGGTGGGCCCTGATGCACGGGAGGGAGGCCGCCGGTCGGGGGGAAGGAGGCGTCGACGCCCAGAACAACGCGCTGCTGCTCGAGCGGCTCGCCCAGGTGAACGACGAGCAGCGCACGGCCCGCTTCCGCTGCGTCGTGGCGTACGTCGAGACCGCGACCGCCAAGCCGGAGCTCGTCGAGGCGACGTGCGAAGGCCGCATCCTCGCGGCGCCCCGCGGCAGCGGCGGGTTCGGTTACGACCCCCTGTTCCTGTCCAATGATCTCGGCATCAGCTTCGCCGAAGCGCCGCTCGCGGCCAAGCAGCGGGTGTCGCATCGGGGACGCGCCATCCGCGCCCTGATCGAGGTGCTGGTGCGCCGGAGCACATGAAGAGAGGCCGCCCGTGACCGCATCGACCCTGCTCGTCGTTCTCGCCCTGCAGCACGCCGTGCCGGGCGCGCCGGATGGCCAATGGCCCATGCCCGCCAAGGACTACGCCGCCACCCGGTACAGCGCCCTGACACACATCACCGCGGCAAACGCCAAGGCGCTGCGCGCGGTGTGGAGCTTCTCCACCGGCGTCCTCGCCGGGCACGAGGGACAGCCCCTGGTCGTGCAACAAACGATGTATGTCGTCACCCCCTACCCGAACGTCCTCTACGCGTTCGATCTCGCGCAGGAGGGCTACCCCCTCAAGTGGAAGTACCGACCCAACGTCGACGCGGCGGCGATCGGCATCGCGTGCTGCGACGTCGTAAATCGCGGCGCCGTCTTCGCGAACGACCGCATTGTCTACAACCTGCTCGACGGCCATACGGTGGCGATCGCGGCCGCCACGGGTCGGGAGATTTGGAACACCAAGGTCGCCGACGTGCGGCAGGGCGAGTCGACTCCCATGGCGCCCCTCGTCGTGGGCGACCGGGTCATCGTGGGGACCGCCGGCGGCGAATTCGGGGTGCGCGGGTGGGTGAAGGGGCTCGACCTCGCGACGGGCCGCGTCGTCTGGACGGCCTACAATGCCGGACCCGACGCCGAGATCCTGGCGCGACCCGAGACCTTCCGGCCGTTTTACGACAAGGGCGCCGGTCTGGGCCAGACCACCTGGCCCCCCGATGGGTGGAAGCACGGCGGCGCGCCCGTGTGGGGCTGGCTCTCGTACGATCCGGCGCTCGACCTGTTCTACTACGGCACCGGCAATCCGGCACCGTACAACGCCGAGCAGCGTCGCGGGGACAACAAATGGGCGACGAGCGTCCTGGCGCGCCGCCCGGGCGACGGGAGCCTGGTCTGGGCGTATCAGTTCACACCGGCCGACAACTGGGACTACGACGCCGTGCAGGAGATGATCCTGGCGGACCTGACCGTCCGGGGCCGCCGCCGCCGCGTGCTGGTGCACTTCGACAAGAACGGCTTCGCCTACACGATCGATCGCGCAACCGGAGAGGTGCTGGTGGCGGAGCCGTACGTGGTCGTGAATTGGGCCAAGCGGGTCGATCTCACAACCGGGCGCCCCGAGGTCGATTCCACGAAGCTCACGGGCGCTTCCCGCGGGAGCGTGAAGGACATCTGCCCGACGCTCGAAGGTGGCAAGAACCAGCAGCCCGCCGCGTATTCCCCCCGCACCGGGCTGTTCTACGTTCCCACGAACAACATGTGCATGGATTATCAGACCACGCCCGTCACGTACCTCGCCGGGACGCCGTTCATCGGTCTTAACGCGCCGTACAAGCCCGGGCCCGGCGGCAACTTGGGCGCCGTGATCGCGTGGGACGCAGGCTTCGGGAAGAAGGTCTGGGAGATCAAGGAGAAGTACCCCGTCTGGAGCGGTGCGCTCGTGACCGCCGGCGGGGTGGTGTTCTACGGCACGCTGGACGGCTGGTTCAAGGCGGTGGACGCCAAGAGCGGCGCGGCGCTGTGGAAGTTCAAGGTGGGCTCCGGTGTGGTTGGGAATCCGATCACGTTCACCGGCGCCGCCGGCAAGCAGTACGTGGCGGTCTACGCGGGGCTGGGCGGCGACTGGGCGCTGCTCGCCGGTGATGTCCGCTCCGACGATCCCGCGGACGTGCGCCCGCCGGCGAGCTTCATGCCGGACCTGGCGCGGCACACCAGCCTGGGAGGGATCGTATGGCTATTCGCGCTGTAGTCGCGACACCGCTGATCGCCCTGCTCGTGACGTCGGGACAGCAGCCCGTCCCGCCCGCGGTGCGTTATGAGCAGCACGTGTTTGCCGGCGGGGCTGCGCCGCCGGCCGGAACGCTCGAGAACCCGTTCAAGGGCGATCGGCGGTACGCGGCGGACGGCGAGAAGCTCTTCAGCGCGTTCAATTGTGATGGCTGTCATGCCGTGGGCGCCACCGGGGGGCAGGGGCCGAGCCTCGCCGACGGGCGCTGGCGCTATGGCGGCGCCGACGGCGCGATCTTTCACTCGATCTATTACGGTCGGCCGCGCGGCATGCCGGCGTTCGGGGGCGTGCTGCCGCCCGACGCCATCTGGAGGCTCGTGACCTACCTGCAGGGGCTCGAGCCTGCGGCGGACCCGTCCACGACGTCGTGGTGACGCCGCGCACACGCGCGGCGCGTCGCCGGGTGTTTCGAGCGGGCGGGGGATGCGATAACTTGGTCACGAGAACGTGGGGGTCGGCGCGGGCGGCGGAGCGAGCGGAGGCAGCGGGGGACCCCGTCCGGTTGCAGCGAGGGAGGCCGATGATGACACAAGCATGTACGGAACTGGACGGTCTGCCGCACGCGGTGTTCCTCAGGCGCCTCGCGGGGGCTCGCTCCGC
>Ga0209057_1000035_pt1 | contig 104760 bp, 97 predicted proteins | sample GraSoiAngelo_146_FD_185903 | JGI IMG/M metagenome (GOLD analysis project Ga0209057, IMG submission 185903) | Grasslands soil microbial communities from the Angelo Coastal Reserve, California, USA - 14_1009_05_30cm (SPAdes) (version 2) | ecosystem: Environmental > Terrestrial > Soil > Grasslands...
CCGTCGTCGCCCGGATCGTCTCGCTCGCGCCGGGTGACGCCGAGCGCTTCTACGCCGTCCACCGCGAGCGGAAGTTCTTCCCCGACCTCGTGCGCTTCATGAGCTCGGGGCCCGTCTTCGTCGCCGTGCTCGAGGGCGAGGAGGCGATCGTCCGCTGGCGGGATCTCATGGGCCCGACCGACTCGACGAAGGCGCCGAAGGGCACGATCCGCGGGGAATTCGGCACCGACGTCGAGAAGAACGCCGTGCACGGCTCGGACGGCGCGGAGACGGCACGGGCCGAGATCGGCTTCTTCTTCGCAGGTCTCGAGCTGCCGGGGGAGACGGCGGGGGCGTGATGAGGGGCGCTCCGCGCCGACGTTGTGCTATGTGGTCGCGCGGTGCAGCTGTCGAGATTGGGCGAAGCGATAGTCGCGGAGCGGAAGGTCGTGGGATACTAACTCGCACTCAACCACCCCACGGGCCGCCACAAAGCTCTTTGGCTGATCGAGCACGGATTTACCCCTGACGCCTGGGGGATTCTCGCGGCCGCGATCAAGCGCCATGCTGCCACGCATGAGGTCGCGCGCGTCGAGGATTCTCCCTTCGGGAAGCGCTACGTGATAGAAGGGCCGATCGTGACACCTGACGGTCCGAATCCGATCGTTCGCTCGGTCTGGTTCATCGAGACCGGCGACGACGTTCCGCAGTAGGAGTGGCACGTGATCCGCGAGCTCGACAACGTCATCCTGACCGTCGACCTGCCGGAGCATCGCCTGCGGCGCGGTGACGTGGGCACGGTGGTCCTGCTGCACGGCGACCGTGGCTACGAGGTCGAGTTCGTGGCGCTCAACGGCGAGACCTTGGCCGTCGTCACGCTGGAGCGATCGAAGGTCCGCCCCATCGGGGAAGGCGAGATCGCCCACGCCCGGCAGGTCGCGGCTTAGGCATCGACGAGCCCGCTCCACGTTGCCTCGCCACGGGTCGAGGAAGGCAGTTGAACCACTGGACCCTCCGCCGCGTACCACCGAGCAGGAGGGAACGAGCCCATGCCTGAGACCCGCAAGTGCCCGTATTGCGCCGAGGAGATCCGCGCCGAAGCGGTGCGGTGCCCCCATTGCCGGAGCCGGGTGGCGACCACCGACCACGACCGGTGGTACCGCAATCACCCGGAGCGCCGGGTCGCGGGCGTGGCGGCCGCGGTCGCGCACGCGCTCGCCCTGCCCATCATGGGCGTGCGCCTCGGCTTCGTCGTTCTGACCTTCGTGCACCTCCTCGGGCCGATCGTCTACGGCGCCCTCTGGCTCCTCGTCCCCTTCGCGCCGGGCGACCCCTCGCCGCTCGAGCGCGCGCTCGCCGCCGCGCAGGACTGGTTCGGAGGGCTCCGAGTCCACTGCCGGGCCGCGCCCCGACCGGCCGACGCCCCGCGCAGCGGGAAACCAGATGGCCTCGGCACGGGTGCCGTCCCGGGAAGCCCGCTCGTATGATAGAGGTCCGCCCGGCCGCCGATGGCGACCGACGAGGACCTCATCGGGGCGGTCGCGACGGGCGACGGGCGGGCGCTCGAGGAGCTCTGCCGGCGATACGAGCGTGGGCTCCATCAGTTCATCTTCCGGCACACCGGCGGGCGCGACGTCGATGACCTCTACCAGGAGACCTGGCTGCGGGTGGTTCGCGCCGCGCGGCGCTTCGATCGCCGCCGGCGCTTTTCCACGTGGCTCTTCCAGATCGCCGTCAACCTCTGTCGCGACTGGCACCGTCGGCGACCGCCCGAGCCGGTCGACCCCGCGGACATCGAAGCGACCCGCGAGGGGACGGCCGCCGCGGCCGACGCGGCGCTCGATGCGCGCCGCCTCCTCGCCGCGCTCCCCGAGCCGCAGCGGAGCGCCGTCATCCTGCGCTACTACCACGACCTCGGCGAGGAGGAGATGGCGGAAGTCCTCGGCTGCCCGCGGGGCACCGTGAAGAGCCGCCTGCACCACGCGATGGCACGCCTCACCCAGATGGCACGGCAATGAGCGAGTGCGACGAGGTGCTGGCCAGGCTCTTCCTCCGCCGCCCGCTCGACGCCGGCGCCGCGGCGCACCTGTCCGCGTGTCCGCGCTGCTCCAGCGAGCAGCGGCACGTGCGGCGAGTCGCAGAGGCGCTCGCCTCGCACGACGTGCCGCCGCCGGCCTCGACGCTCTCGGCGCGTGTCCTCGGGGCCGCCGCGCCGCTCCTCGCGCGTCACGCGCGGCGCGCCGCCTGGCGCACGCTCGCGCGCGCCCTCGCGGCGGCGCTCGTGCCGCTGCCTCTGATCGTCTTCCTCGATTTCTACCTCGTGCGGGCGATGTACGGCGTGCTCGACGCCCTGCTGCCGCGCGCGCTCAGCCTCTACGTCGTCTTCAACTACGCCGCGACGCTCACGCTCCTGCTCGCGCTGACCTACGGGATGATCCCGATCGTCGCCGAGCGGCAGATGCGTCTGCGGCGCGAGGAGAGCCGTGCCTGAGGTGGCGAGCAAGCGCTGCCCGTACTGCGCGGAGGAGATCCGGGCGGAGGCCGTCAAGTGCCGCTACTGCGGCAGCTTCCTCGAGCCCGGGAATCCGCTGACGCGCACCTGGTACCGCTCGCGCGAGGGCAAGATGATCGCCGGCGTGTGCACCGGGCTCGCCGAGCAGTTCGGCATCTCGGTGACGATCCTCCGCCTCGCCTTCGTGCTCGGCACGCTGATCGGCGGCCCCGGCCTCATCATCTACGTCGTCCTCTGGGTCGTGATGCCGTATCGCCCGCCGGGGCAGGCGGCGGGCCACGAGGTGACGGCCCGGGGCCCGTAGCGTCCGCAGGCCCTTGGTAGCGCGCGCGGCACCGCGGCGCTAAGCTGGCCGACGTGCCGCGGCCGGACATCCAGGACCTCGACCGCGCGGAGCTCGAGTCCTGGTGTGCGCGCGTCGGCGAGCCCCGCTACCGGGCGGCCCAGGTCCTCACCTGGCTGCACCGCAAGCGGGCCGCGACCTTCGACGAGATGTCGAGTCTCTCGCGCGGGCTCCGCGCGCGGCTCGCGGCGGAGTTCAGCCTCCATCGCCTCGAGCCTGCGTTCGTCGCCGAGTCGGCCGACGGGACCCGGAAGCTCCTCTTCCACCTGCCGGGCGAGCGCGGGTTTCCCGCGGCGGCCATCGAGAGCGTGCTCATCCCGCAGGTCGGCCGCGCCGGCGGCGCCCGCGACCGCCTCACGCTCTGCATCTCGAGCCAGGCCGGCTGCGGCATGGGCTGCCGCTTCTGCGCGACGGCACGCATGGGGCTCGTCCGCAACCTGCGTCCCTCCGAGATCGTCGGGCAGGTGCGGACCGGGATCGAGCTCGCGGCCCCGGCGCCGCTCACCAACGTCGTCTTCATGGGCATGGGGGAGCCGCTCGCCAACTACGGACCGGTCAAGACCGCCCTCGACATCCTGACCGCCGAGTGGGGCTACGCCATCTCCCCCCGGCGGATCACGGTCTCGACGGTCGGCCTCGCGCCCGCCGTCTCGCGCCTGATCGCCGAGACGGGCGTCAACCTCGCCGTGTCGCTCAGCGCGACGACCGACCCGCAGCGGGACCGTCTGATGCCGGTCAACCGCCGCTTTCCGCTCGCGGCGCTCCTGCGCGCCTGCCGCGAGCTGCCGCTGCCGCGCCGCAAGCGCATCACCTTCGAGTACGTGCTCCTCGCCGGCGAGAACGATGCCGACGCGGACGCCCGCCGCCTCGTCCACCTGCTGCACGGGCTTCGCGTCAAGGTGAACCTGATCCCCTTCAACCCGTTCCCCGGCGCCGGGTTCGCCGCGAGCCCCCGCGCCCGCATCCTCCGCTTCCAGGCGATCCTGCGCGCGCACGGGATCGGCGCCACCGTCCGCGAGAGCCGCGGGCAGGACATCCAGGCGGCCTGCGGGCAGCTCGCCGCGGCGCGCCCGGCCGCCTGACGTGCCGGGGATCGGCGTCGTCGTCAATCCGCACGCCCGGGGCAATCTCGACGGCGGCGGCGAGCGCGCCCAGCGCCTGGCCGAGGTGGTCGGCCACGACGGCGTCGTCCGCGTCACGCAGTCGGTGCGCGAGATCCAGGACGTCGCGCGGGAGTTCCGCGAGCGCCGGACGGAGATCCTCGCCATCTGCGGCGGCGACGGGAGCTATCACTGCACGCTGAGCGGCTTCCGCGCCGTGTACGGCGACGAGCCGCTGCCGCTGCTGCTGCCGCTCCGGGCCGGCACGATCAACTACGTGGCGGACGCGACGGGCGGACGGCGCGGCCGCCCGGAGGGCATGCTGGCCCGCGTCGTGCGCGACTACCGGAGCGGGCACAACTACGAGACGACGGAGCGCGACCTGCTGCGTGTCAACGGCGTCGAGCACGGCTTCGTGCTGAGCTTCGGCACGGCGGTCAACTACCTGCGCGCCTACTACGCGATGGAGAAGCAAGGGCCGCTGCACGCGGCGCGGCTGCTCGCACGCCTGATCGTCTCGGCGCTCACCGGCACGCACGCCGCGCGCGCCATCTTCCAGGCGACCGCCGCCGACGTCGAATGCGACGGGGAGCCCGTGCCCTTCCGGCAGTTCACGTTCTTCTTCGCGGCCACCGTCGACCGGATCGCGCTCGGCTTCCGGCCGACCTATCTGGCCACGCGCAAGCGGGGCTACATGCACGTCGTCGGCGGCCCGGTCCCCGCCATGCGGCTCATCCGCCGCGCCGTCCGCATCTACCGCGGCTTTCCGACCAACGAGCCGACGCTCTTCGACAACCTCGGGTCCCGCGTGACCATCCGCTTCTTCCGCCCCGAGCACTACATGCTCGACGGCGACATCCTGCCGCCCGCGGAACGGCTCGACGTCGACGTCGCCTGCCGGGTCACGTTCATTCGCGGGTGAGGGGCGGTCGCGCTCCCACCATTTTGCGAGCGATATGCCGTGGGAGAGGGATTTGTGGCCCTGGCTCCCGGGACTAGACGGGAGGCTGCAGGAAGGAGGTTCCAAAGATGAGATACCTCGTACGCGGCCTTCTCGCCCTCGGTCTCCTCTTCGGCACGGTGCGGTTCGCCAGTGCCGGCTGCGACCTGAGCGACCCGACCACCAAGGCGCAGGTCGACGCGGCGCGCGCGGCCGCCGACCAGGCGTGCGACGCGGCGGGCACCGGCTGCACCACGGCAACGAGCCACGGGCGGTACGTCTCGTGCGTGGCGCACCAGGTGAACCAGAACACGTCGCTGCCGAAGGAGTGCCGGGGCGCCGCCAAGAAGTGTGCCGCCCGCTCGACCTGCGGCAAGCCGGGCTTCGTCACCTGCTGCCGGACCAGCTCGAGCGGCACGACGAAGTGCAGCACCAAGAGCAGCGCCTCGGGCTGCACCGACCACGCGCCGGCGGGCGGCAGTGCCTGCGTGGGGAACCACCCGAGCTGCTGCGACGCCTGCACGGACACCGGCTGCGCTCCGTGAGTCGCCGGTGAGCGACCGGTCGCCCGCCGCGCCGGCGGGTGACCGGCCGTCGGGTTTGCACCGGACGCGTTTTTCCCTACCATGTGCCGGTCGCGGCCCGGGACGCGGCGCGGCATGGCGGAACCCACCCTCGGCGTCATCGGCGGCAGCGGGCTCTACGAGCTCCCCGGCCTCTCGGCCGTCGAGCGGGTGCGCCTCGAGACGCCCTTCGGCGACCCGTCCGACGAGTTCGTGATCGGCCGCCTCGGCGGCACGCGCCTCGTCTTCCTGCCGCGCCACGGGCGCGGGCACCGCCTGCTTCCCTCGGAGCTGCCGTTCTGCGCCAACCTCTACGGGATGAAGCAGCTCGGCGCGGAATGGATCGTCGCGGTCAGCGCGGTCGGCAGCCTGCGCGAGGAGATCGCGCCCGGGCACGTCGTCGTCCCCGACCAGTTCATCGACCGCACGCGCGGCCGCCGCAGCACCTTCTTCGGGAGCGGCGTCGTCGCCCACGTGCAGTTCGCCGATCCGCTCTGCCCGGAGCTGTCGCGCGCCCTTGCCGCCGCGGCCCGCGCCGAGGGGGCGACCGTCCACGCCGCCGGCGTCTACGTGTGCATGGAGGGCCCGCACTTCTCGACGCGGGCCGAGTCGCATCTCTACCGGAGCTGGGGCGCGCACGTGATCGGCATGACGAACCTCCAGGAAGCGAAGCTCGCGCGCGAGGCCGAGATCTGCTTCGCGACGCTCGCGCTCGCCACCGATTACGACTGCTGGAACACGGCGCACGCGGACGTCCAGATCGAGGACGTGCTCCGCGTGCTGCAGGCGAACGTCGACCTCGCGCGCCGGACGATCGTCCGCGTCGCGGCGGCGTTGCCGCCGCGGACCGGCTGCCCCTGTCCCGATGCGTTGCGCCACGCGATCATCACCGACCGCGCGGCCATCCCGCCGGCGGTGCGCGCAGCGCTCGCCCCCATCGCGGGGCGCTGGCTGTGAGCGCCGTCGCGGTCGTTGGCTCGGTCGCGTTCGACGACATCGAGACCCCGGCGGGGCGGGCGGAGCACGTGCTCGGCGGGTCGGCGACCCACTTCGCGGTCGCGGCCAGCTACTTCGCCCCGGTCCACCTGATCGCGGTGGTGGGCGACGACTTCCCGGCCGCCGAGCGCGACTACCTCGCCGCGCGCGGCATTGACCTCTCCGGGCTCGAGGTGCGGCGGGGGCGGACGTTTCGCTGGAGCGGCCGCTATCACGAGGACCTGAACGTCCGCGACACGCTGGCGCTCGAGCTGAACGTGTTCGCCGATTTTCGCCCGGCTGTTGCCGCGGCCGTCCGCCGCGCGCCGTACGTGTTCCTCGCGAACATCGATCCGGCCCTCCAGCAGGGCGTGCTCGCGCAGTTCGAGCGGCCCGCGCTGGTCGCCTGCGACACGATGAACCACTGGATCGAAAGCGCCCGCGAGCCGCTCGAGGCGCTGCTGCCGCGCATCGACCTGCTGGTGGTGAACGACGAGGAGGCGCGGCTCCTCTCCGGCGAGCGCAACGTCGCACGCGCCGCGCGCCGCATCCTCGCCCGCGGCCCGCGCTCCGTCCTCATCAAGCGCGGCGAATACGGGGCGATCCTCTTCTCCCCCGAGTCGGTCTTCGCCGTGCCCGCGTTCCCGCTCGAGGAGGTCTTCGACCCGACCGGCGCGGGCGACACCTTCGCGGGCGGGATGATCGGCTACCTGGCGGCCACCGGGGACCGATCCGACGGCGGGCTCCGGCGCGCCATCGTCTACGGCAGCGTGCTCGCCTCCTACGTGGTCGAGGACTTCGGCGGACGCCGGCTCCGCGCGCTCAGCCGCGACGACGTCGAGCAGCGGTATCGACAGTTCGTCGCGCTCACCGAGTTTTGAGCTCCACGGCGCCCGCGCTCTCGGTCGTCATCCCGCTCTACAACGAGGCGGAGAGCCTGGAGCCGCTCATCGCCGAGCTCGGCCCGGTGCTCGATTCGCTCGGCCGCCCGGCGGAGATCGTCGCGGTCGACGACGGGAGCAGCGACGGGAGCTTCGAGCGCCTCGTCGGGCTCGTCGCGCGCGAGCCGCGGCTCCGCGTCGTCCGCCTGGCGCGCAACTACGGCCAGACCGCCGCCCTCGCCGCCGGCATCGAGCACGCGCGCGGCGGGATCATCGTCTCGATCGACGCCGACCTGCAGAACGATCCGCGCGACATCCCGCGGCTCCTGGCCGCGCTCGACGGCGACGTGGACGTGGTGAACGGGTGGCGGAGGCCGCGGCGCGACCCGTGGCTCCGCCGCCGCCTCCCGTCCGCGCTGGCGAACCGGCTGATCTCCCTGGTCACCGGCACGGCGCTGCACGACTACGGCTGCACGCTGCGCGCCATGCGAGCGCCGGTGGCGAAGGAGCTGCAGCTCTATGGCGAGCTCCACCGCTTCATTCCCGCGCTGGCGGCGGACCTGGGCGCGCGCCTCGTCGAGATCCCCGTGCACCATCGGCCGCGGCGGGCCGGGCGCTCCAAGTACGGGCTCTCGCGCACGCTGCACGTGCTGCTCGACCTCCTGACCGTCAAGTTCCTCTCTGGCTTCTCGACGCGCCCGATCCAGCTCTTCGGGCTGTTCGGCCTGGTGTGCGCCGCCACCGGGCTCGCGCTCACCGCCGAGCTCGGCTTCGAGCGCCTCGTGCTCGGCGTCCGGCTGGCCAACCGCCCCGTCGTCCTCCTCGCGATCCTCATGGTCGTCGTGGGGATCCAGTTCGTGTCGATCGGGCTCCTCGGCGAGATGCTGGTGCGCACGTACCACGAGTCGCAGGCGAAGCCGATTTATCGGGTAAGAGAGGTCGTTGAATTGACTTCCCAGGAGGGCGTCGGTATGCGTGGCCGTCCATGAAGCTCTGCGTCATCGGCACCGGCTACGTCGGGCTGGTCGCCGGTACCTGCTTCGCCGAGAGCGGCAACGACGTCGTCTGCATCGACAACGTCGTCGACAAGATCGAGGGGCTCCGCCGCGGCGTCGTGCCCATCTACGAGCCAGGCCTCGCCGAGCTGATCCGCCGCAACGTGAGCGAGGCCCGGCTGTCGTTCTCGACCGACCTGGCGGACGCGGTGCGGCGGAGCGTCGTCTGCTTCATCGCCGTCGGCACACCCGGCGACGACGACGGCAGCGCCGACCTGAGCGGCGTCATGGCCGTGGCGCGCGACATCGGGCGCGCGATGGACGGCTACCGGGTGGTCGTCGCCAAGAGCACCGTTCCGGTCGGCACCTCGACGCGCATCCGCGAGGCGCTCGCCTCGGTCACCAGGCACCCCTTCGACGTCGTCTCCAACCCGGAGTTCTTGAAGGAGGGCGCCGCGATCGAGGACTTCATGAAGCCCGATCGTGTGGTCATCGGCAGCACGAGCCCGCGCGCGATCGACGTCATGCGCGAGCTCTACGAGCCGTTCGTCCGCACGGGAAACCCGATCCTCACCATGGACAACCCGAGCGCCGAGATGACCAAGTACGCCGCGAACGCGCTGCTCGCGACGCGCATCTCGTTCATGAACGAGATCGCGAACCTCTGCGAGCGGGTCGGCGCGGACGTCGACCAGGTGCGGCGCGGGATCGGCTACGACCGCCGGATCGGCCACCACTTCCTCTTCCCGGGCGTGGGCTACGGCGGCTCCTGCTTTCCGAAGGACGTGAAGGCGGTCATCCGCACCGCGCGCGAGCAGGGCCTGGCCTTCCCGGTGCTGGCGGCCGTGGAAGCGGTGAACGAGGAGCAGAAGCGGCGCCTGGTGGACAAGGTGATCGCCCACTTCGGGTCCACCCTGCGGGGCCGGCGCTTCGCCGTCTGGGGGCTCGCCTTCAAGCCCCGCACCGACGACATGCGCGAGGCGCCGTCGATCACCGTCGTCGAGGGGCTGCTCGGGCGCGGCGCCACGGTGGCGGTGCACGACCCCGAGGCCCTCGGCGAGGCGCGGAAGCAGTTCGGCGACCGCGTCTCCTACCACCGGGTGAACTACGAAGCGCTCAAGGACGCGGACGCGCTGCTCATCGTCACCGAGTGGAACGAGTTCCGCCGCCCCGACTTCCCGCGCATGAAGCAGCTCCTGCGCCAGCCGGTCATCTTCGACGGGCGGAACCTGTACGAGCCGGAGGTCATGCGGGAGCACGGCTTCACGTACTTTCCGATCGGGCGCGCCTCGGTGCGCCCGGCCTGAGGACCGATGGCGCGCATCCTGATCACCGGCGGCGCCGGCTTCATCGGCTCCCATCTCTGCGAGCGCTTCCTCGAAGAGGGCGACGACGTCATCTGCATGGACAACTTCCGCACCAGCACGCCGGACAACATCGCGCACCTCTTTGCCAACCGGCGCTTCATGTTCATCGAGCAGGACGTGACCACCTACATCTACGTCAAGGGTCCGCTCGACGCGATTCTCCACTTCGCCTCGCCCGCGAGCCCCGTCGACTACCACGAGCTGCCCATCCCGACCCTGAAGGTGGGCTCCCTCGGGACCCACAAGGCGCTCGGGCTGGCCAAGGAGAAGAACGCCCGCTTCCTGCTGGCGTCCACCTCGGAGGTGTACGGCGACCCGCTCGTCCACCCGCAGAACGAGGAGTACTGGGGCAACGTCAACCCGATCGGACCGCGCGGCGTCTACGACGAGGCCAAGCGCTTCGCCGAGGCGCTCACCATGGCCTACCACCGCGCGCACGGCGTCGAGACGCGGATCGTTCGCATCTTCAACACGCACGGGCCGCGCATGCGGCTGAACGACGGCCGCGTGGTGCCGAACTTCATCTCGCAGGCGCTCGGCGGCGAGCCGCTGACGGTGTACGGTGACGGCTCGCAGACGCGGAGCTTCTGCTACGTCTCCGACCTGGTCGAGGGCATGGTCCGCCTGCTCCGCTCCGACTACACCGGGCCGGTCAACTGCGGGAACCCCCAGGAGGTGACGATCCTCGAGTTCGCCCGGACGATCATCCGCCTGTCCGGAAGCAAGAGCCCGATCGTCTTCCGGCCCCTGCCCGAGGACGACCCGAAGGTCCGCCAGCCCGACATCGCGCGGGCCCGGAAGCTCCTCGGCTGGGAGCCGCGCGTCGGCCTCGAGGAGGGGCTCCGGCGGACCATCGCGTTCTTCGGCGAGAAGCTCCGCCGGCCGGCATGAAGATCCTGGTGACCGGCGGCGCGGGCTTCATCGGCTCGCACGTGGTCGACGCCTGCGTGGCCGCGGGCCACGACGTGATCGTGGTCGACGACCTGTCGACCGGCCGCCGCGAGAATTTGAACCCGCGCGCGCGGTTCCACCAGCTCGACATCGGCGACCCGCGCACGGCCGAGCTCGTGCGCGACGAGAAGCCCGAGGTGCTCAACCATCACGCGGCCCAGATGGACGTCCGCCGCTCGGTCGCCGACCCGTTGTTCGATGCACGCGTCAACATCCTCGGCACGATCCATCTCCTGGAAGCGGCGCGCCACGCCGGGGTGAAGCGGCTGGTCTTCGTCTCCTCGGGCGGCGCCGTCTACGGCGAGCAGGAGACCTTCCCGGCGCCCGAGACCCACCCGACAAATCCCGTGAGCCCCTACGGCGTCAGCAAGCGGGCTGGCGAGCTGTACGCCTTCTTCTTCCAGGCGGAGTACCGGCTCCCGTTCGTCGCGCTCCGCTACGCCAACGTCTACGGGCCCCGCCAGGATCCGCACGGGGAGGCGGGCGTGGTCGCGATCTTCACGGGCCGGATGCTCGGCGACGAGCCGGTGGTCGTGAACGGCGACGGGCGGCAGACGCGCGACTACCTCTACGTGGGCGACGTCGCGCGCGCCAACCTCCTCGCGCTCGAAACGCGCGCCACCGGGCCGTTCAACATCGGCACCGGTGTCGAGACCGACGTCAACGCGCTGGCGAGCCTGCTCCTGGCGGCGGCGGGCAGCCGCTCGCAGGTCCGCCACGGGCCGCCCAAGTCGGGCGAGCAGCGGCGGAGCGTGATCGACTGCCGCCGCGCGGCGGAGCTCCTCGGCTGGCGGCCGGAGGTCTCGCTCGCCGAGGGTCTCGGGCGCACCGTCGCATGGTTCCGCGAGCGCGCCGGAGCGGGTTGATGCCCAGCTGCGCGCGGCGTGGCGCGGCGGTGTTTCTCGCGGCCACGCTCGCCGCCTGCGCGGACCGCCGCGCCGTCGTCGTCGAAGCGGAGCCGGGCGCCATCCTCTGCCGCCAGGGCGCCGACTGCGACGCGAAATGGGCTCGCGCTCGCGAGTGGGTCACGGCGCACTCGCGCTGGAAGCTCCGGGAGGACACGGCCGCGGTCATCGCCACCGAGAGTCCGGTCGACTCGCTCTCGCCCGCGTTCACGATCCGCCGGCTCGCGCGGCCCGAACAACCGCACGGCGAGGCGATCGTCTTCGCGGCGGGCTGTAGCCCCGAGCGGGTGCAGGCCTTCGTGGACCATGTGCCCCGCCGCGGAGCGCGCTGGCGGAAGGTCGCCGGGCCGGCGCCCAAGCACACCGAGTGCGAGCCGCCGGTCGACCGGCTTGAGGCCGACTTCGTGCACTTCGTCACCGCGCCAGCGGCGCGCTGAACGCCGTCGCTTGCGGAACGCGACCGCCGACCGTACATTCCGTGGACTTGGACACCGCTCGCATCCGCAACTTCTCGATCATCGCGCACATCGACCACGGGAAGTCGACGCTGGCCGATCGTCTACTCGAGCAAACCGGCGCCGTATCGCCGCGCGAGATGGCCGAGCAGTTTCTCGACGACATGGAGCTCGAACGCGAGCGCGGCATCACGATCAAGGCACGGTCGGTCCGGCTCGCGTACCGGGCCCGCGACGGCCGGGACTACGTCCTCAACCTGATCGACACCCCCGGCCACGTCGATTTCTCCTACGAGGTGTCGCGGAGCCTTGCCGCCTGCGAGGGCGCGATCCTCGTGGTCGACGCCTCGCAGGGCGTGCAGGCGCAGACGGTCGCGAACGTCTACCTGGCGCTCGACCACGACCTCGCGATCGTGCCGGTGATCAACAAGATCGACCTGCCGAGCGCCGAGCCCGAGAAGGTGCGGCACCAGATCGAGGAGATCATCGGCCTCGACGCCTCCCGCGCGATCCTGGCGAGCGCCAAGGAGGGGGTGGGGACCGAGGACATCCTCGAGGCCATCGTGCGTGACATCCCACCACCCCGCGGCGCCGAGGACGCGCCCACCGCGGCGCTCATCTTCGACTCGTGGTTCGACCCCTACCACGGGGCGGTCGTGCTGGTGCGGGTCTTCGACGGCACGCTCCGCAAGGGCCAGCGCATTCGCATGATGTCCACGGGCAAGGAGTTTCTCGTGACGCGCGTCGGTGTGCTCGCGCCGCGCGCCGTCGAGGTACCGGAGCTCGGCCCGGGCGAGGTGGGCATCGCCATGGCCGCGATCAAGGAGGTGCACGACACGAAGATCGGCGACACCATCACCGATGCCGAGCGCCCGGCCGCCGCCTCGCTCCTGGGCTTCCGTCCGGTGAAGCCCATGGTGTTCGCCGGCCTCTACCCGGCGGAATCGGCGCAATACGACGCGCTCCGCGAGGCGGTCGAGAAGCTCCGCCTGAACGACTCCTCGTTCACCTACGAGCCGGAGACCTCACTCGCGCTCGGCTTCGGCTTCCGCTGCGGCTTCCTCGGGCTCCTGCACATGGAGATCGTCCAGGAGCGTCTCGAGCGCGAGTTCGGACTCTCGCTCATCACCACCGCGCCCACGGTCGCCTACCGGGTGGTCAAGCGCGACGGGCAGGCGCTCGTAATCGACAGCCCGGCGAAGCTGCCGCCGCCCCTCCAGGTCGACCGCATCGAGGAGCCATACATCCGATCGACGGTCCACCTGCCGGTCGAGTTCCTCGGCAACGTGCTCGCGCTGTGCGAGGAGCGGCGCGGCCTGCAGCGGGAGATCCGCTATCCGGGCGAGACGCGCGTGATGCTTGTCTACGAGCTGCCGCTGGCCGAGATCGTCATGGACTTCTACGATCGCCTCAAGTCGATGACCCGCGGCTACGCCTCGATGGACTACGAGTACCTGGACTTCCGCCCCGCGGAGCTCGTGAAGCTCGACATCCTCATCAACGCCGACGTGGTCGATGCGCTCTCCGTGATCGTCCACCGCGATCACGCCTACGTCCGCGGCCGCGAGCTGACGCAGCGGCTGCGCGAGCTGATTCCGCGCCAGATGTTCGAGGTGGTGATCCAGGCCGCCATCGGCGCCAAGGTGATCGCGCGGGAGACGGTGAAGGCGCTGCGCAAGAACGTGACCGCGAAGTGCTACGGGGGCGACATCACCCGCAAGCGGAAGCTCCTCGAGCGGCAGAAGGAGGGGAAGAAGCGGATGAAGCAGGTGGGCCGCGTCGAGATCCCGCAGGAAGCGTTCCTCGCGGTGCTCAAGGGTGGCGGCTGAAGGGGCGCTCGTCTATCATGGCCCGCGATGGCTAAGCTCGAGCCCCGGAGCGCCGCCGACGCGGTGCCCGGGCCGGTCCCGAGGCAGAAGTCGACGGCCCGCGAGTACGCGGAGGCCCTCGGCGTCGCCCTCCTGCTCGCACTCCTCATCCGAATGTTCGTGGTGCAGGCGTTCAAGATCCCGTCGGGCTCGATGCTCCCGACGCTGCAGATCGGCGACCACATCCTGGTGAACAAGTTCATTTACGGGGCGCGGATGGAGATCCCGCTCACGCAGGTCTCGCTCGGTCAGCTCCCGGGGCTGCACGCGCCCAAGCCGGGTGATGTCATCGTCTTCATCTGGCCGAAGGACCGTTCCAAGGATTTCATCAAGCGCGTCATCGCCGTCGGCGGCGAGACCGTCGAGGTCCGCAGCAAGCAGGTCTACATCAACGGGAAGCTGCGGGACGATCCGCACGCCACCTACGCGCCGCCGCGCGGGGGCCCCGGGAGCGGGGAGAACTACGGCCCGTACACGGTGCCCACCGGCACGGTGTTCGTGATGGGCGACAACCGCGACCAGAGCTACGACTCTCGCTTCTGGGGCACCGTGCCGCTCTCCGACATCAAGGGCAAGGCGCTCATCATCTACTGGTCGTGGGACGGGCCCGACCGCTGGGTGCGCTGGGAGCGCATCGGGCGGCTGGTGTACTGAGGCCTACCGCGCGAGCAGCTCACCCAGCGCCGTATTGAAGGCATCGGGCTCCTCGAGGAACGGGGCATGGCCGCTCTCCTCGAAGACCACGAGCCGCGCCCCGCGGATGCCCTTGGCGATCGCTTCTCCGCCGGCGAGGGGCAGTAGTCGATCGTGGCGGCCATGGAGCACCGCCGTCGGGACGTCGAGCGTCCGGAGATGCGGGCGGAGGTCGGCGGCGAGCACGCCCTCGAGGCAGGCCGAGGCCACGTGCGGCGGGGTCTTCTGCATCTGCGCGACGGCCCACGGATGGAGCGGCGACTCGGCGCCCTGCTTGAAGAAGTCGGCCGCGAGCTGCCGCGTGAAGGCCCGGAAGTCCCTGGCGACGGCAGCCCGCATCTCGGCTGCACGATCCGGCGCGGCGCCCGGGTTCTTCGGGTCGTCGAGACCCCCCGGGGTGGTGCACACGAGACCGAGGGCGCTGACGCGCTCGCCGAGCCGCCGGGCCAGCTCGAGGACGACGAGCCCGCCCATGGACCAGCCGACGAGCGCGAGGCGCGGCACGCCGAGCGCGCGCACGAGGTGCTCGAGGTCGCCCGCGAGCGCGCCGATCGTGTAGCCGGTGCGGGGATGGGAGGACTCGCCGTGACCGCGCAGGTCGACGGTGACCAGCGTGAAGCGGTCGCGGAACGCCTGCACCTGGCGCTCCCAGAACGTCCGGTTGCAGGTCCACCCGTGGACGAGAAGCACGGGCGGGCCGGTGCCCGCCCGATCATAGCGGAGCGAGACCCCGGCGTGCGAGAGAAACGGCACCTGGCGGCTCGTACCGTGCGCGGTCGGGCGGTGCAAGGAGGTGGCCGGCATTTCCCGCACCGGCCGTCGGATGGTAAGCAGGACATGACCCATGGCACGGGAGCACGACCGGATCCGTGACGAGTGGCAGGCGGTCGCGGGCGGCTGGCGGCGATGGGAGCCCCTCTTCCAGTCCTTCACCTGGCCGGTGGCGCTGCGCATGGCGGCGGTCGCGCAGATCGGCGCCGGGCAGCGCGTCCTCGACGTCGGCTGCGGCATCGGTGACCCGACCCTCCAGGTGGCCGTGCTCGTCGGCCCGCACGGGCGCGTGCTCGGCATCGACCTGGTCGAGGAGATGCTGGCGACGGGCCGCGAGCGGGCGGCGGCGCTCGGCCTCGCCCACGTGGAGTTCCGCGCCGCCGACATCGCGACGCTCGACGTCCCCGCGGCGAGCTTCGACGCCGTGCTCGCCCGCTGGAGTCTCATCTACCTGGACGCTGTCTCGGGTGCCCTCGCCCGTCTGCGCCGGGCCCTCGGGGCCGGGGGCCGGATCGCCGTGACCGCCTGGGCGCCGCCCGCGGACAACCCGTGGATCGCGATCCCGATGGAGGAGCTCGCGCGGGTGCTGCCCGTTCCGCCTCCGGACCCCGCCGCGCCGGGGCTGTTCTACCTGTCGGCCGACGGCGCGCTCGCCGAGGCGCTGCGCGCGGCGGGCTTCCGTAACGTCGCCCAGGAGCGCGTGCAGCTCTCGCAGTTCGCCCGCGAGGTGAGCGAGTTCTGGGCGATGCTGGCCGACATGGCCGGGCCGCTGGCCCCGCTGGTCGCCGGCCTCGCCGGTCCCGAGCGCGAGCGGGTCATGCGCTCGGTGAGCGAGCGGCTCGGGCGTTTCCGGAGCGGCGACGTCTTCCGCATCCCCGCGCAGGCGCAGCTCGCCTGGGGCGAGCTCTAGGAGCGCGACCCAAGACATCTTGGGTCGCGAACCGGACGCGAGGGTGTTCCGTCGCGATCACGCCCGACTGTCCTGCCGCGGCTGGCGAAGCCAGCGCGGCAGACGAACACGCGCGGTTCCACGGCCACCGCAGACAGGCCCAATCGGCAACCGATAAACACGAGTGCCGCGAGACCTCTGGAACGGCGCGTGTCGGTTGTGCCGCGCTGGCTTCGCCAGCCGCGGCACGGCGGTCGCGCGTGCCGCGAGCGCCACATGCTCGCGTCCGTGCCCGCGACCCAAGAAGTCTTGGGTCGCAAAGCGAGAATGTGCGCCGCGTGAGCACGCGACCGTAATGCCGCGGCCGGCGAAGCCGGCGCGGCAAAACGAGCCGGACACGTCAACGACCCGAAGCCCGCAGGCCAAGACGGGGGAAGCGCGTGTCAGTTTGCCGCGCTGGCTTCGCCAGCCGCGGCACGACGGCGGCGCGTGATACCGACGCCACATGCTCGCGTCCGTTTCGCGACCCAAGAAGTCTTGGGTCGCGCTCCCCGTCAGCGCATCTCCGCCGGACCTACGCCGGCAGGAAGACGTTCAGCCCCTGCTCCCGCCGCACCATCCCGGCGCGGCCCACCTGCTCCTCCTGCTCCATGGCCTCGAGCAGGGCAGCATCGCGTGGCAGGACGGCCACGAAGCGGCCGCCGCCGGCGAGGCGCCCGATGACGGTCCCCTGCTGCGGCGCTCCGTCACGCCCGTGCATGATCGTGTAGGCCTCGACGGTGCCCCGTCCCGTTGCCTCCACCACGACCTCGGGATGCGGCAGCGCGTCGACCCATGCCTGGAGCGCCGGTCCGCCCGCACGCTGCCAGCCGCGTGGCGACGGGGTGCCACCGTAGATGCCGAGCGCGTGCTTGGTCAGGTGCCAGCCGTTGGCGTGCACCAGACCGAACGCGTCGCGCGCCGCGCGCAGCCGCTCGACGAGGGCAACGATGGCGTGCGTCGTGTAGTTGTTGCCCGGGCCGCCGAACCAGGGCAGGCCGCCCGTCACCGTGAGCGGGCGCGGGTCGTCGAACGGGATGCCGAGCATGGCCGCGGTGAGACGCGGCGCGATCGGGAAGCAGCTGTAGAGGTCCAGATGCGCCACCCGCTCGATCGTGAGCCCCACCGACTCCAGGAGTGCCGCCCCGGCGCGCCGCACGCCGGGCAGGCTGTGGTAGTCGACGCGGTCGAGGAGGTACCAGTGCTCGATCACGTCGACGCCGGCCCAGGGATAGACCCAGCGGTCCTCGGCGACCCCGAGGCGGCGGGCGGCGTCGTCGGCAGCGAGCACGACGGCAGCCCCCTGGTTGACGTCGAGGATCGCGTTCATGAACTTCGGGTACGGAAAGCCGATCATGCGGTTCTCGGGCGTCACGGTGCCGAGCTCCCCGGCGCTCTTGCCGTCGCGGAACCAGGCGTACGGATTGCGCGCGGCGAGCGCGGCCGAGCGGGCGGCGAAGTCGGCGAGCTCGCGCCGATGGGCGGCGAGGCCGAGGCCGCGCGCGGCGCGAAACGCGTTCTCGAACAGCGGGTAGGTCGTGATCGGCTGCGCCGCCCCGTGACGGATCTCGAGCTCGCTCGAGCCGGGCCGTCCGTCGCCCCAGCGCGGCGCGTCCTCGGGACGCGGCGGGGTCCAGGGGATGCGCCGTCCGGCGCGCCCGAGGGCGCGGGCCGTGTGCCACGCCTCGGCACCCGCGATCAGCGCCACCGCGATGCGGCCGGCGGCGATCTCGTCCGCGAGGTGGTTGACGAGCGCCTGCGGCGTGTTGCCCCCGAGCGTCGTGTTGAGGCGCCGCGCGCCGGGGCAGCCGAGCCGCTCGGCGAGGAGCCCCGCGGCATCGCCGTAGTCGTGGCAGACGACGGTCGGGACGGCCACCGTGTCGACGGCGGCCAGGAGCCGCGCGCCGCCGCCCGCGTCCTCGGCGGCGCGCTGCGCCGCCTCCTCCATCAGGAGGAGCGGCTCTCTGCCCGCGGTCGGATCCTCGGGGCGGTCGATCGTCTGTCCACCGCCGACCAGGACGGGCAGGACGCGCCGGCTCTCGGCTGGCATGGGCATTTCTCGCGTGCTACGCGTAGCGCTCTCCCATGGGCCCGCGAACGCTGTCAAGGTGAGATGTCCGCGCGGACGCTCCGCACGCCGATCTGCCACCTGTTCGGCATCGAGGTCCCGATCATCCTCGCGGGCATGGGCGGCGTGTCGATGGCGGCCCTGGTCGCCGCCGTGTCGAACGCCGGCGGCCTCGGCGTGATGGGCGCCGCGAACCTCTCGCCCGACGAGCTGCGCGCGGAGATCCGGAAGACGAAGGCGCTGACGCGCAAGCCCTTCGCGGTCGACCTCCTGGCGCCGCTCCCGCAGATGATCGTCCCCTATCTCCCGATCCTCTACGAGGAGGAGGTGAAGATCTTCGTCGCCGGCCTCGCGATCCCCGAGAAGCACGTGGCCGAGATGCACGCGCACGGCATCACGATCATGGTGATGACGGGCAAGGTGAAGCACGCGGTGCGCGCCGAGGCGGCGGGCGCCGACGTCGTCGCCGCGCAGGGGACCGAGGCCGGCGGCCACACGGGCGAGATCGGCACGCTCGCCCTCGTGCCCCAGGTGGTGGACGCGGTGAAAATCCCCGTCGTCGCGGCGGGCGGCATCGTCGACGGGCGCGGTGTCGTGGCGGCCCTCGCCCTCGGCGCCCAGGGCGCGATCATCGGCACGCGCTTCATCGCGACCCCGGAGGCCACGGCCGCGCAGAGCTACCGCGAGGCCCTGGTGCGCGCCGAGCAGGACGAGACGATCCGGACGCGCTGCTACTCCGGCAAGCCGCTGCGCTCGCTCAGGAACCGCTACATCGCGGAGCACGAGGCCGACCCGAGCAGGATCCGGCCGTTTCCCGAGCAGCTCATGATCTCTGCCCAGCGCCGCGTGATGGCGTACTGGGAAGCCGAGGCCGACCCCGAGCGGACGTGCTTTCCCGCCGGCCAGGGGGTCGGCGCCTTCCGCGAGATCAAGCCCGCGGGCGAGCTGCTGCACGAGATCGTCGCCCAGGCCGAGCACGTGCTCGCCGCCCTGCCGGCCTGAGGGCGCTCTCGGGGTTCTCCCGCGGTCGAGTGCGGGAAAGATGCAATTGACCGCGACGCGCCGTGCAGGGCACTTGCCATGCGGCCTGGCCGGGCATCGGTCACGGCAGATGAGAGGAGCGTCGCGCAGCGCCAACGATGAATGCTTGGGTGAAGTACGGGTGTCTTCTCCTCTGTTGTCTGCTCGCGCCCCAGGCTCTCGCCCAGTCGTGCACGACGCCGCTGGTCGAAGTCGGTCCGCTCGGCGCCGCAAACGGCTTCCCTCAGTACTACGTTGACGCGACGCGGCTCGCGCTCGAGCCTTGCCTCGATCCGGTCGGGTTCTGCCCTCCCCTGAACCTTCCCGATCCCACCGCGCCGGTAGTGTTCCCCGACAACTTCCCGACGGCGCTCTTCTACTGGCTGGCCGACGCCCGGCTCACGCTCCCGGGGGGAGGGCGCGCCCGTCTGACCCTGGCCGTCGAAGGCGGCTTCGTGCACGGCGTCGTGGTGCCGGGAGACCAGCTCGCCTTCGGACGCATGCGCGTACGGGCCGACGGCCTGGTCGCGGGCGCCACGTACACGTTCACCCATCCGTACGGCGTCGACGTCCTCCAGGCGGACGGCGCGGGTCGCGTCGACGTGTCGAACACCGTCGGCACACCCGGCTTCGCGGGCCCGCTCGGGAGCCGCGTCGGCCCCTTCCTCGTCTGGGACGCGTCTTCCCCGGCGCCCCCGCCTGGGTTCGTCGGCAATCCGCATGTCGACCACCGCGTCACGGGCAGCCCCTGCGGCACGAACCTCTTCCGGGTCGAGGGAGCAGGACTCCCCGGGGGCGGTATCCAGACCGACCTCTTCTCCGTCGCCGGGAAGACAATCGAGATCTGCGGCAACGGCTTCCTCGACGCGTTCGAGGAGTGCGACGACGGCAACCGGCTCGACGGCGACTGCTGCTCCGCCGCCTGCCTGACGGCCCCCCCCGGCACGGCCTGCCCGGCGGGGAGCGTCTGCAGCGACGCGGCCTGCGACGCGGCGGGCGTCTGCCGGTTCACGGGCTTCAACACGAAACCCTGCGACGACGGCGATGCGTGCACGGTGACCGACACCTGCCTGCTCGGCAGCTGTGCCGGGACGCCGCGAACGTGCGACGACGCCAACGTGTGCACGGCGGACTCCTGCGACCCGGCGACGGGCTGCGTGAATGCGCCCCGGCCCGGGCCCTGCGACGATCACAACGCCTGCACGACGGGCGACACCTGCGCGGGCGGGCAATGCGTGGGGACGCGGCGCAGCTGCGACGACAACAACGTCTGCACCGATGACTCGTGCAACCCGGCGACGGGCTGCGTGCACGCGTCGAACACGGCCCCCTGCGACGACGGCAATGCGTGCACGACGGTCGACGTCTGCCAGGGCGGCACGTGCGCGGGCAGCGCGGCGCCGAGCTGTGACGACGGCAACGTCTGCACGGACGACTCGTGCAACCCGGCGACGGGCTGTGTGCACACGCCGAACACGGCCCCGTGCTCCGACTTCGACGCCTGCACGACCGGCGACGCCTGTTCGGGCGGCAGGTGTGTGGGCGGCGCCCCGCGCGGCTGCGACGATGGGAACCCGTGCACGGACGACTCCTGCAACCCGTTGACCGGGTGCGTGCATACGCCGAACACCGCCCCGTGTGACGACCTCGACGCGTGCACGACCGGCGACACCTGCGCGGGCGGGAGGTGTGTCGGAACGCCACGGAGCTGCGACGACGGCAACCTCTGCACCGACGACGCCTGCCGGCCCGAGACGGGGTGCGTGCACACCGCCAACAGGGCCCCCTGCGACGATGCCAACGCCTGCACCACGCACGACACCTGCGCCGGCGGGCAGTGTGTGGGCGGTGCGCCGCTCGGCTGCGACGACGGCAACCTCTGCACCGACGACGCCTGCCGGCCCGAGACGGGGTGCGTGCACACTCCCAACACCGCCCCCTGCAACGACGGCGATGCGTGTACCACCGGCGACGCCTGCGCGGCCGGCTCGTGCACCGGCGCCCTGCTGAGCTGCGATGACGGCAATCCATGCACCGACGACACGTGCGACTCGCGCACGGGCTGCGGGCACACGCTCAACACGGGCCCCTGCGACGACGGCGACGCCTGCACCACCGGCGACACCTGCGCGGATGGAACCTGCGCAGGCCACGGCCGCCTCGGCTGCGACGACGGCAATCCCTGCACCGACGATGCGTGCGACTCCCGCACGGGCTGCACGCACACGCTCATCGCCGGCCCCTGCGACGACGGCGACTTCTGCACGACCGGAGACGTGTGTGAGGCGGGCGCGTGCGTCGGCACGCCGTCGCCCCCGTGCCCCCTCGTGGCCAGCACGGTCGAGGCCGACGTCACGGTGAGTCTGGCCCGACCCACGAGCAACTCGGGCGCCTACCGGGTCCTGTCGGCCCGCGGCGGACGCTTCCCGAAGCAGGCCTTCCTGCGCCTGCACGTGGCCGGTGTCGGCAGCCGCCGGGTGTCGTCGGTGCGTTTGCGCCTGGTGGCGGGGCGCCGCAGCGACTCCGGCGGTCGCCTGCACCTGGTGCACGACTGCGAGTGGGGCGAGCGCACGACGACCTGGGACACCCAGCCGGCGATGGACGACACGGTGCTCGGCGAGGCGGGGCCCGTCGAACGCGGTCAGACGGTCGAGTTCGATCTGACGCGCGCCATCGACGGCGACGGAACCTATTGCCTGGCGCTCGAGAGCGGCTCGCGCGACCGGGTCGACTACCGCTCCCGCGAGGCGCCCACGGGGCCGCCCGCGCTGATCGTCGCGACGGCCCCGTAAGACCCGCCCCGCGCCTGGGCGCTACCGCGAGGTCGCCCGGCGGTCCGGCGGCTCGACCTCCACGCCCGCCGCCGCCGCGGCCGCGGCGGGAGGTCGGTACTGCTCGCGGTAGATCTCGACGAACGAGAAGAGGATCGCGAGGATCACCGGTCCGAGGAAGACCCCGACGAAGCCGTAGACCTGAAGGCCGCCGAGGATCGCGAACAGCAGGAGGAAGGTCGGGAGGTTGGCCCGGCCGCTGATGAAGAGCGGCTTGATCCAGTTGTCGGCGGTGCTGACCGCGAGCACGCCCCAGATGGCGAGCCCCGTCGCGCGCCCGAGGTGGCCGGTCACGGCGAGGTAGATCGCCGTTCCGCTCCACAGGAACGCAGGACCGGCGAGCGGCAGGAACGAGGCGAGACCCGTCAGGAAGCCGAGGAAGACGCTGAAGGAGAGCCCGCCGATCAGCCAGTAGCCGAGGCCGGCGAGCAGGCCCTGCGTGGCGGCGGTGACCACCATGCTCTGCACGACCGCCGTGAGGGTCGTGTAGAGACGCCGGAACACGGCCTCCTTGTGCGCCGGCTCCATGGGCAGGAGCTCCCGGAAGCGGGCGGCCATGACCTCACCATCGCGGAAGAAGAAGAACAGCGCGACCAGCATCAGGCCGAAGTTCAGCACCGAGACGAGCAGGTTCCGCGCGAGGCTCGTCGCCTGACCGACGATCTGCTCGGAGAGCCAGTTCATGGCGCGCAGGAGGAGATCGGAGAGCTCCACCGAGAACTGCTCGAACGCGGGCGCGACGTACAGCCAGACGCCGCCGAGCCGGGAGGCGCGAACCTGCTCGACGAGACGCAGCACCTCCCCCTGGCGCACGGCCTCCTGGACGCGGGTGTAGGCGGCCGCCGCCTCGCGCACGAGGAGCGAGCCGACGAAGATGGACGGCAGGATGACCGCGACGGTGACCGCCAGGACGAGGGACAGCGCCGCGAGCGAGCGCCGGCCCTGGAAGGCGCGGCCGAGCCACGCCGTCAGCGGGTAGAAGGTGAGCGCCAGGATCGCCGCCCACACGAGCGGGACGAAGAAGGCCGAGAGGAAGAGGTAGAGCTGGTAGAGGAGGAGGAAGAAGACGGCGAAGAAGAAAGCCGCGAAGAGTTGCTCCCGCGACACCGGGCGGCCACTGTAGCGGTCGCCGCGCTCGATCACAAGGCGCACCGCCGACGGCGCCGCGTTGCCTTGACACCGCGTGGAGGGGTTGGTACCAAAACCCCTTTGCGTCGATGCGCACAGGCACGTAGCTCAGTGGGAGAGCGCTTCCTTGACACGGAAGAGGCCGGCGGTTCAATCCCGCCCGTGCCTACCATCGGTCCCCGGCCCGGCCTGAGCCCTGCGTCGGCTGCCCCGTTCCCCCGGTCGTCATCCCCGTCGTCATCATAGATGGCCGAGATCAGGGTGACGTTCGAAGACGGAGCCGTCGAGCGCTTGCCGGCGGGGATCGCGGCCGGCGAGGCCATCCGCCGGCACGCCGAGCGGGACGGCGCGGGCCGGGCCCGGCTCGAGCGGGCGGTCGCCGCCCGCGTCGAGGCGGACGGGTCCACGGTCGTCGATCTGACGCGGCCGCTCCTCCGTGACTGCCGGCTGGCGCCGGTCGCGGTCGAGTCGCCGGAGGGCCTGGGCGTCATCCGCCATTCTGCCGCGCACCTCATGGCGCAGGCGGTGAAGCGGCTCTTCCCCGAGACCCAGATCACCATCGGCCCGGTCATCGAGAACGGCTTCTACTACGACTTCAAGCGGCCCGGCGGGTTCGCGAGCGAGGATCTCCCCCGCATCGAGGAGATGATGCGCGCGATCGTCGCCGAGGACCTGCCCGTGCGGCGGGAAGAGGTGGCGCGCGGCGAGGCGATCCGCCGCTTCCGGGAGATGGGCGAGCACTACAAGGTCGAGATCATCGAGGGCATTCCCGACGCGACCGTCTCGCTGTACCACCAGGGCGAGTTCGTCGACCTCTGCCGCGGCCCGCACGTGCCCTCGACCGGGCGCATCCCCGCCTTCCGGTTGACCGCCGTCGCGGGGGCGTACTGGCGGGGTGACGCGCGCAACGAGCAGCTCCAGCGCATCTACGGGACGGCGTGGGCCAGCGAGCAGGACCTCGAGGCGTACCTGAAGCGCCTGGAGGAGGCGAAGCAGCGCGACCACCGGCGGCTCGGCCAGGTGCTCGACCTCTTCTCGCTTCACCCGATCGCGCCGGGCTCGCCCTTCTTCCACGCCAAGGGGGCGGTCGTCTACAACACGCTCGTCGGGTACATCCGCGGGCTCTACGCGCGCTACGGCTACACCGAGGTGATCACGCCCCTCATCTACAAGACGGAGCTCTGGAAGACGTCGGGCCACTACGACGCCTTCCGCGACGACATGTTCCTCATGACGATCGAGGACGAGGAATACGGCGTCAAGCCGATGAACTGCCCCGGCCACTGCTACCTCTTCGCGACGCGCAAGCATTCCTACCGCGACCTTCCCATCCGCTACGCGGACTTCAGCCGCCTGCACCGCTTCGAGCCCTCGGGCACGCTCGCCGGTCTGGTCCGCGTGCGCTCGATGGCGCAGGACGACGCGCACATCTACTGCGCGCCCGAGCAGCTCGACGGCGAGCTCGAGCGCTTCATCGCCATGACCCGCGAGGTCTACGGCGCCTTCGGCTTCGACCGCGTCGAGGTCACGCTCCAGACGCGGCCCGAGAAGTTCCTCGGCCGGCTCGAGCTGTGGGAGGCCGCCGAGGCGGCGCTCCACCGCGCGCTCGAGCGCGCGGGGCATGCGGTCACGGTGCTGGAGGGGCAGGGTGCCTTTTACGGGCCGAAGATCGGGTTCGACTTCCGGGACGTGCTCGAGCGGTCCTGGACGCTCGCCACCGTCCAGATCGACTGCGCCATGCCCGAGCGCTTCGGGCTCCGCTACGTGACGGCCGAGGGTACGGAGGCGACGCCCGTCATGCTCCACCGTGCGGTCCTCGGCTCGCTCGAGCGCTTCATCGCGATCCTCCTCGAGCACACGGCGGGCAAGCTGCCGCTCTGGCTGGCGCCCGTGCAGGTGCGCGTGCTGCCGGTGAGCGAGAAGGCGGCGGCCTACGCGACGCGCGTGGCGGCCGCGTGTGAAGCGGCCGGGCTGCGCGCCGAGGCGGATCTGCGCAACGAGAAGCTCGGCTACAAGGTGCGCGAGGCGCAGGTCGAGAAGGTGCCGGTCGTCGCCGTCGTGGGCGAGCGCGAGGCGGCCGCCGGCACGGTGGCGCCGCGCACTGAGGGCGCGGCGCAGCCCGCCCTGCCGCTCGACGTCTTCGTCGCGCGAATCGCGACGGAGGCGCGCCCGCCAGGAGGTGTCGCATAGCCAAGGTCGAAGAAAAGACGCGGATCAACCACAACATCCGCGCCCGTGAGGTGCGCGTGATCGACGCCGACGGCGGGCAGCTGGGCGTCATGGCGACGTCGGACGCGTTGCGCATCGCGCAGCAGAAGGAGCTCGACCTGGTCGAGGTGGCGCCCACCGCGAACCCGCCGGTCTGCCGCATCATGGACTACGGGAAGTACCGGTACGCGCAGAAGAAGAAGGCGCAGGAATCGCGCAAGAAGTCGACCGCCTCGCTCCTGAAGGAGGTGAAGCTCGGCTCGCAGACCAGCGGGCACGACGTCAACTTCAAGGTCGGCCACATCCGCAGCTTCCTCGGCGACGGCCATCGTGTCAAAGTCACCGTCTTCTTCCGTGGCCGGCAGATCACGCACCCCGAGCTCGGCAGGGTGATGCTCGACCGGATCGCCGAGAAGGTGGCCGACGTCGCGGTCATCGATCAGCCGGCCCGGATGGAAGGCCGCAGCATGTCGATGATGCTGGTGGCCAAGTGAGGGACTGACCCGATGCCGAAGATGAAGACGAGTCGCGGCGCCGCCAAGCGCTTCAAGGTGACCGCCACCGGCAAGGTGAAGCGCCGGCGCGGCTACCTGCGCCACATCCTGTCGACCAAGACGCGCAAGCAGAAGCGCCGGCTCGGGAAGCCGGCGCTCGTCGACCCGACCAATGCGAAGGCGATCAAGCGCCTTCTGCCCTACCTGTAGAGAGGAGCGGCCCGATGCCACGCGCCAAGGGCGGCCCGAAGACGCGCCGCCGTCACAAGAAGACGATGAAGCTGGCGAAGGGCTACGTCGGGGGCCGCCGCAAGACCTATCGCCAGGCCCGCGAGACCGTCGAGCGCGGCCTCACCTACGCCTACCGCGACCGCAAGCAGCGCAAGCGCGACCTCCGGTCGCTCTGGATCGTGCGCATCAACGCGGCCGCGCGCGCCAACGGGATGTCGTACAGCCGGCTCATGACGGGCCTGCGGGCTGCCGGGGTGGAGGTGGACCGCAAGATGCTTGCCGCCCTCGCCCTCGACGATCCCCGGGCGTTCGCGGAGATCGCCGGCCTCGCCCGCACCCACGCGGCCGCACCGGCGACGCCGTAGTTGCGGGAGGAGCTGGCACGGCTCCGCGAGGCCGCCCTCGCCGAGATCGCCTCCTGCCGTGCCGAGGCGGAGCTCGAGGCGGTCCGCATCCGCTATCTCGGCCGCAAGGGCTCGCTCACGCAGGTGGTGCGCGGGCTCGCCACGGTCCCGCCGGCCGAGCGGCCGGCTCTCGGCGCGCTCGTCAACCAGGCGAAGGAGGCGGTCGAGGCGGCCGTCGCGGCGGCCGGGGAGCGGCTCGCCGCCGAGCGGCTCGCCCGCAGCCTCGCCCACGAGCGCATCGACGTCACGCTTCCCGGCCGCCGTCGCCCCCGCGGCCACGCGCATCCGCTCCGCCTCATCGAAGACGAGATCGTCGACCTCTTCGTCGGCATGGGCTTCCGCGTCGCCGAGGGGCCGGAGATCGAGGACGACTACCACAACTTCGCGGCCCTCAACTTCGAGCCCGACCATCCGGCCCGCGATGCCCAGGACACGCTCTTCGTCGCGTCCGGCGCCGACGTCCTGCTCCGCACCCACACCTCGCCCGTGCAGATCCGCGTCATGCGCGCCGCGCAGCCGCCGCTCCGGGTGGTCGTGCCCGGGACCGTCTACCGGCGCGACGACCTCGACCCCACCCACTCACCGATGTTCCAGCAGGTCGAGGGGTTCATGGTCGACGAGCGCGTGAGCTTCGCCGATCTGAAGGGCGTGCTCGTCCACTTCCTCCGCCGGCTCTTTGGTCCCGAGACCGGGGTCCGCTTCCGGCCGAGCTTCTTCCCCTTCACCGAGCCGTCCGCCGAGGTCGACATCGCCTGCTTCCGGTGCGCGCCGGCAGGCGCGGCCGACCCCGCCTGCCGCATCTGCCGCGGGCGGCGGTGGCTCGAGGTGCTCGGCGCCGGGATGATCCATCCGAACGTGCTGCGCGCCGTCGGCTACGATTCCGAGCGCGTGCAGGGCTTCGCGTTCGGCCTCGGCACCGACCGCATCGCCATCCTCCGCTACGGCATCGAGGACCTCCGGCTCTTCTACGAGAACGACCTGCGCTTCCTCGCGCAGTTCCCGTCGTAGGCGGCCGTGCGCGTCCCGCTGTCCTGGCTCGGGGAGTTCGTCACCTGGAGCGGGTCGGCGGAGGCGCTCGCCGAGCGCCTCACGCTCGCGGGCTTCCCCGTGGAAGGCCTCGAGGAGGTGGGCCGCCTCGACGCCCGCATCCGCGTCGGGCGGCTGGCCGCCGTCGAGCCGCATCCGGGGGCGGAGCGGCTCTCCGTTTGCCGGGTGGACGTCGGGGACGCGGCGCCGATCGCCGTCGTCTCCGGCGCGCCGGGCCTGGCGGCGGGGCAGCGCGTGCCGGTGGCGCTGCCTGGAGCGCGGCTCCCCGGCGGGCGCGAGACGGGCGTGGCGGCGTTCGGGGGCATCGAGTCCGCCGGGCTCCTCTGCTCCGAGGCCGAGCTCGAGCTCGGCGACGACGCGGGCCAGGTGCTCCTCCTGCCGCACGACGCCACCCCCGGCGCGCCGCTCGTCGAGCTCGCGGGTGTCGCCGACACGGTGCTCGAGCTCGAGGTGACGGCCAACCGCGGCGATTGCCTGTCGATCCTCGGGGTTGCCCGGGAAGTCGCGGCGACGAGCGGCGTCCGGCTCCGGCGACCGCGGCCGCGGCCGCGAGAGGGGGGCGCGCCGGCCGCGCGCGACGTGGGCGTGCGCGTCGAGTCGGCGGACTGCCCGCGCTACTGCGCCCGGCTCGTGCGCGCGGTTGCCGTGCAGCCCTCCCCGCTGTGGCTGCGGCTCCGCCTGCGACGCGCCGGCATGCGGCCCGTGAACGTCGTCGTCGACGCCACGAACCACGTGATGCTCGAGCGCGGCCAGCCGCTGCACGCCTTCGACTGGGAGCAGCTCGCGGAGCACCGGATCGTCGTCCGCGGCGCCGCGGCCGGCGAGCGGCTGCTAACCCTCGACGGCATCGAGCGAGTCCTCGACCCCGCCGACCTGGTGATTGCCGACGCCCGCGGGCCGGTGGCGCTGGCCGGCGTCATGGGCGGGCAGGTGTCCGAGGTGACCGCCGGCACGCGCGTGCTGCTCCTCGAGAGCGCGTTCTTCATGCCGGCCGCGGTGCGGCGGACGGCGCGCCGCACCGGCATCGCGTCCGAGGCCGCCTATCGCTTCGAGCGGCGGGTCGATCCGGCCATGGTTCCCGAGGCGCTCGACTGTGCGGCCGCGCTGATCACGCGCCTCGCCGGCGGGCACACGGCGCCCGGGATCGTGGAGGACCCGCCCGGCGGCTGGATGCCGGAGGCGCCGACGATCCGCCTCCGTCCCCGCCGGGTGGCTGCGCTGCTCGGCGTCGCGGTGCCCCGCGCCCAGATCGGTCGGCGGCTGAGCGCGCTCGGCGCGACCTGCCGAGCGGCAGGGGACGCGCTGACGGTCACGCCACCGTCGCATCGCGGGGATCTCCAGCGCGAGGAGGATCTGGTGGAGGAGGTGGCGCGCCTCGGCGGCTACGACGCGATCCCCGCGAGCCTGCCGGAGGTGCCGCTCACGAGCGGCGAGGACAGCCGCGCCCGCGTCGCGGCGCGCCGTCTTCGCCGCCTCCTCGCCGCCGAGGGTCTGGCCGAGATGGTGACGCTCGCCTTCACCGACCCCGAGACCAACCGCCTGCTCCCGGGCTTCGTCGGTCGCGCGCTCACCCCGCTCGCGCTCCAGAACCCGCTCTCGTCGGAGACGGGCGAGCTGCGCCGCTCGCCGCTCGCGGGCCTCGTGCGCGCGCTCCACGCCAACGTGGGCCTCGGGGCCGACTTCGTCGGCGCGTTCGAGATCGGGAAGGGCTATGGCGTGGACGCGCACGGCCGTCGCCAGGAGCCGCGCGCCGTCGCCATCGTGCTCTACGGGACGTGGCCGCCGCGCGGGGTGGAGCGCGCCGGGCCGTGCGTCGACTTCGCGGACCTGAAGGGCATCATCGAGAACGTCCTCGGGGGCCTCGGCCTCGAGGAGCGGCGCGTGCGCTGGCGGCCGATCGGCGAGGAGCCGTTCCTGCATCCCGGCAAGGGAGCCGTGATCGAGGCGGCCGGAGCGACCATCGGCGTGGCCGGAGCGCTGCACCCGAAAATCGCGCAGGCCTGCGATCTTGCAGAGGAAGTGTGGCTATCCGAGCTTGACTTCGAAACCCTCGCCGACTATGGTTCGCGCCGCGTCGAGCTGGGGCCCCTGCCCCGATTCCCTGCCGTCACGCGCGACATTGCGGTTATCGTGGACGAAGCGTTTCCGGCCGCTGCGATCCTCGAGGAGATCCGGTCGTTGGCTGATCCGCGCATCGAGGCGGTCCGACTGTTCGACTGCTACCGCGGCGCGCCAATCCCGGCGGGGAAGAAGAGCCTGGCGTACTCGATCGCCTATCGGGCCCCTGACCGAACGCTGACCGACGAGGAGGTGAGTGGTGTCCACGCGGGCGTGCTCGAGCGGCTCCGGGAGCGGTTCCGGCTCGAGCTGAGAAGTTGAGGCGGCCTCCATGACGATGACGAAGGCCGACATCGTCGAGCGAATCTACGAGAAGGTGGGCTTTTCCAAGAAGGAGGCGACCGAGGTCGTGGAGTCGATCTTCGAGCTGGTGAAGGAGCGCCTCGAGCAGGGCGAGAAGGTCAAGATCTCGGGCTTCGGCAACTTCGTGGTGAACGAGAAGCGCCCACGCAAGGGACGGAACCCGCAGACCGGCGAGGAGATCGTCATCTCGGGCCGCCGCGTCCTGACCTTCAAGGCGAGCCAGGTGCTCAAGAAGACGATGAACGGCGGCGGTCCCCCGCCCGCGGCGAGCGGTGGCACGTGAGCGCCGTCGCGCTGCCCGACAGGCTCTACTTCAAGATCGGCGAGGTCGCGAAGCTGGTCGGCGTGAAGCCGTACGTGCTGCGCTACTGGGAGACGGAGTTCAGCGTCCTCCGGCCCGGCAAGACGCGGGCGCGGCACCGGCTCTACCGCCGCAAGGACGTCGAGATGCTGCTCGAGATCCGCCGCCTGCTCTACACCGAGCGCTACACGATCGAGGGCGCCAAGCGGCGGCTCCGCGAGATGAGCACCGCGTCGCCCCAGGCCGGCGACGGCGGGGTTACGGTGGCGGCGGTGCGCGACGAGCTCGTGGCGCTCTATCGGATGCTGGAGGAATGATTGATTCCGGGGCCCCGTGCGGTGCTCGCGCGGCTTCGCCGCGCTGCGCTCCTCCGATGGCCCCGGACCCCGTCGCTCGCGCGCGGCAAAGCCGCGCGCGGCTCCCGCCGCTCGCTCGTTGACGCTATCGCACGCCGCTCGTGCGCTTGGTGCGGAGGTGGAGCCGATAGACCTTCTTGGACTGCGGCGCCGTGCCCGCTTCGAGCGCGGCCAGACGCTTCGCCTTCCAGCCGAGCAGCGCCCCGCGCAGCGACTCGGGATTGATGCCGAGGGTCTCGCAGACGTTCTGGAAGGAGAACGGCCACTCGTAGTCCACGGCCCGGATCCACTGCTCCGCCTGCTGGGAGAGCAGGCGGGGGTTGGAGCGCGGGTTGCGGAGGTGCTCCTGGAAGCAGCGGATGCCGTCCTCGAGCACCGCGAGCATGAGCGCCTTCTCTCCCGAGATGTAGCTGTCGCGCCGGGCGCCCTCGAAGAACTGCTCGGGCAGCACGATGTCGGGCGTGAAGAGCTCGGACAGGCTGTCGGGGTCGCGGCTCGGCCGGTACGTGTCCGGTGACGGTACCGCATCCGGGTTCGCACGCTTCAGTTCGATCGCTGTGTCGCTCGTGTAGGTGTTCGCCATGCACGGCGGCCTCCGACCCGCCTCACGGATGCAAGGCGATGCAACCGCTGCGCCACTGCGCGGCGAAGCCGGTACGGCCCTTTCGGGGCACGAGCGTGTCGGCCGCGGCGCGTCGGGCGGCCAATTTGACACCCGCGGTGCCCCTGGCCGAGCGTGTCAAGAAGCTGGCAAGCTAGGCGGGGGCGAGCGCCGGCTCGCGAGGGCGTCGCGCCGCGGGCCGGGAGGCGTCAGGGCTTTGACACCGCCGCCTTGACTCCCCGCCGGACGGCCCCTAAAGAAGGGGCGCGCCGTGGGCAGGTCGGGCCCGGGCGTCGTGTTCTTGCCGCCGGGGCGTGGCGCAGCCAGGTAGCGCACTCGCTTGGGGTGCGAGTGGTCGGCCGTTCAAATCGGCTCGCCCCGACTCCTCTCGCAGACGGCGGGGCGGGGTTCCGCCCCGCTCGCGGCTTGCGGCGCCGACACCTTGGTGGCACCCTGCCCGCAGTTGCATGGCGTCGTCGCCGCTCATCCTGGTTTGCAACGATGACGGTGTGCACTCGGAAGGGCTCGCGGCGCTCGCCGCCGCGGTGCGTGGGCTCGGTGAGGTGGTGGTGGTGGCGCCCGACCGTGAGCGCAGCGCGGTGAGCCATTCGCTCACCCTCCACCGCCCGCTGCGGGTCGAGGAGGTGGGGCCGGGTCGCTACGCGGTCAACGGGACGCCGACCGACTGCGTGAACCTCGCCGTCAACGGCATCCTCGGCCGGCGCCCGGCACTTCTCCTCTCGGGCATCAACAAGGGGGCGAACCTGGGTGACGACGTGACCTACTCGGGGACGGTCTCGGCCGCGATGGAAGGGACGCTCCTCGGGGTCCCGTCGTTCGCCATCTCCGCCGTCGGCCGCGGCAGCTTTCGCTTCGAGGCGGCGGCCGCCTTCTCCGCGCGGCTCGCGGCCTGGGTGCTCGAGCGCGGCCTGCCGCCCGATACCCTGCTCAACGTGAACGTGCCGGCGCCGAAGGACGGACAGCCGATCGGCGGCTTCGCGCTGACCCGCATGGGTCGGCGGCGCTACGGCGATGCGATCGTCGAGAAGGTCGACCCGCGGGGCAAGAAGTACTACTGGATCGGCGGCGAGGAGCTCGAGTTCGTGCAGGACGAGGGCACCGACTTCCACGCCGTGAACCAGGGGCTCATCTCGGTGACGCCGATCCACCTGGACCTCACCAACTACAAGTCGTTCGAGGCCCTGAAGGCGCTCGACTTCTCGTGGCCGTGAGATGAGCGACGCGTTCGCGGAAGACCGCCAGCGCATGGTCGCGGCCCAGCTCGCCGCGCGGGGCATCGCCGACGGCCGCGTCCTCGAGGCGATGCGACGCGTACCGCGCCACCTGTTCGTCGACCCGAGTCTCCACGCGCATGCGTACGAGGACACCCCGCTCCCCATCGGCGCGCGCCAGACGATCTCGCAGCCCTACATGGTGGCGCTCATGAGCGAGGCCTTGGAGCTCGCGGATGGCGGCGAGCGCGTGCTCGAGGTGGGCACCGGCTCGGGGTACCAGACCGCGGTGCTGGCCGAGCTCGGCGCCCGCGTGCTCTCGCTCGAGCGCATCCCGGAGCTGGCGCTCCGTGCCCGCGAGCTGCTCGAGGCGCTCGGCTATCTCGACCGTGTCACGGTGGAGATCGGCGACGGCACGCTCGGCTGGCCGGCCGAGGCGCCGTACGACGCCATCATCGTGACCGCGGGAGCGCCCCAGATCCCGCGTCCGCTGATCGAGCAGCTCGGCCGCGGCGGGCGTCTCGTCCTGCCGATGGGCGAGGAGGATCTTCAGGGTCTGGTCCGCATCAGGCGCCACACGGACGGTATCGCGGAGGAGTACCTCGGCGACTGCCGGTTCGTGAAGCTGCGCGGCAGCTACGGGTGGGAGGAGCCCTAGCGGGTGCGCGCCGGCGGCTGGGCCGTGGTGGCGGTGGTGGCGGTGGCGGCCGGATGCGGCGGGGGACCCGCCGGACTCCGCCATCGCGTCGAACGCGGCGAGACGCTGTACCGAATCGGCAAGGCCTACGGCGTGTCGGATCGGGAGCTGGCGCGCCTGAACGGCATCCGCGACCCCGCTCGCATCGAGGTCGGCCAGGTGCTCGTGATCCCGCACGCGACGCGGCGGTTGCCGGTGCAGGTGATCACACCGGAGCAGGTGCGGCCCGACCGCCCGGCGCCGCGCGAGATCCCCGCCGGCGCGGAGGCCTTCGTCTGGCCCGTCCAGGGCGGCGTGGTGAGCTCGGACTTCGGCCCGCGCGGCGCAACGCACCACGACGGGATCGACATCAGCTGCCCGGTCGGGACGCCCGTGCGCGCGGCGCGCGCCGGGCGGGTGCTCTACAGCGACCGGCTGCGCGGCTACGGCAACCTGATCATCATGGAACACGGCGACGGGTACGCGACGGTCTACGCCCATAACCGGGACAACCGCGCCCACACCGGCGACGTGGTCCGTCAGGGGGACGTCATCGCCTCGGTCGGAGAGACGGGCAAGACCTCCGGCGCGAACCTCCACTTCGAGGTGCGCAAGGACAACATCGCCCGCAATCCGATCTTCTTCCTGCCGCCGCTGCCGGCGCGTCGTCTCGATGTGGTAGAGAGGGTCCCATGAGCATGGATCTCCAGCGCTACATCCGCGACATCCCCGACTTTCCGAAGCCGGGCATCGTCTTCAAGGACATCACGCCGCTGCTCGCCGACGGCGTGGCCTTCCGCGCCACCGTGGACCGCTTCGTCGAGCACTACCGGGGGCGGGTCGACGTGGTGCTCGGCATCGAGTCGCGCGGCTTCATCATCGGCGCCGCCGTGGCGTACGGTCTCGGCACGGGGCTGGCGCTCGTCCGCAAGCCGGGCAAGCTCCCGCACCAGACCTACGCGGCGCGCTACGAGCTCGAGTACGGCAGCGACGCGCTGGAGATCCACCACGACGCGATCGGCGATCGCCACCGGGTGCTGGTCATCGACGACCTGCTCGCGACCGGCGGGACGGCCTCGGCCGCGGTCGAGCTCGTCAAGCGGTGCGACGGCCAGGTGGTCGGCTGCGCCTTCGTGATCGAGCTCGCCTTCCTGAACGGCCGCCGCCGTCTCGACGGCCACGAGGTCTTCTCGCTCATCCGCTACGACCGCCCCTGACCAGGCGCGGCATGGAAGACCGGAACACCGCCCGCGAGCTCGGCGCTCTCCGCACCGGGCTGGTCTTCAGCTCGCTCCTCTGCGTGGCGCAGCTCGTGGGCGGGTATCTGACCAACAGCCTCGCCCTCGTCACCGACGCGGCGCACGTGTTCACGGACGTCGCCGCGCTCGCGCTGACGCTGTTCGCGCTCTGGGTCTGCAGCCGGCCCGCGAGCGAGAGCAAGACCTTCGGCTACTATCGCGCCGAGATCCTGGCGGCGCTGGTGAACGGGGTCGTCCTCTGGCTGGTGATCGCGCTCATCGTCGCCGAGGCGTGGCGGCGCCTCCAGCACCCGCCGGCGGTCGCGGGGCGTGGCATGCTCGCCTTCGCGGGCGTCGGCCTCGGCATCAATGCCTTCGTCGCGCTCCGCCTGCGCGAGCATCGGGATCACAGCCTGAACCTGCGGGGCGCCTACCTGCACGTGGTCTCCGACCTGCTCGGGTCGGTCGGGGCGCTGGGGGCCGCGGTCGTCATCCTGCTGACCGGCTGGTACACCGCCGACCCGCTGGCGAGCGTGCTGATTGCGGTCCTCATCCTGCTCAGCTCGTGGAACCTCGTGCGCGAGGCCGTGGACGTGCTCATGGAGGCCGTGCCCGCGCACGTCGACGTCGAGGTGCTGCAGCGCGCGCTCGAGCGGGTGCCGGGCACGGGGGAAGTCCACGACCTTCACGTGTGGACGCTCACGACCGGGCGGTACGCCCTCTCGGCGCATGCGGTCGCCACCGGCAACGTCGCCCACGACGTGATGCTCGCGCACATGGCCGAGATCTGCGCGCGGGACTTCAGGATCGACCACGTCACCATCCAGATCGAGCACGAGAGCCGCCGCGCCGCGGAACCGGCGCATTGAGGGGGAGCGGCCATGGCGAACGTCGAGTACCTGGTCCTGGTGGTGCGCGACCTGGAGCGTGCGCTCGGGCTGTACGAGCGCGGCCTCGGCTTTGCACGCGTCGAGGAGGTGAGCGACGTGCCGGCGATCGGCGCGCGACGCATCTTCCTGCGCGCCGAGAACTGCCTCCTCGAGCTGCTCGAGCCGCACGACGAGACGAAGCCGCCGGGCGCCTTCCTGTCCGCCCGGGGTGAGGGCGTCTTCGCGCTCGGCGTGCGCAGCGCGGACACGGAGGAGACCCTCGCGCAGCTGCGCCGCGCCGGGGTCGCCGCCGCCGGTCCGACGGGCGGCGGGGGCGGCGAGGGCGAGTACTGGTACCTGCGCCCCGCCGACGCGCACGGCGTCCTGGTCGAGGTGAGCGCGCTCGGGGCGCCCCCCGCGATCTGATTGACGGCGCCCGGCTCGCGCCGTATGCGCGAGCGAGGAGCGACGAGCGATTGCAGCGTGCGACCACGGTCTTCTACGACGGCGACACGCAGCGGGACTTCCTCGAACCCCAGGGCGCGCTCTACGTGCCGGCTGCGGCGCCCATCATCCCGAGCCTCGCCCGGCTCACCCGGCTGGCGAGGGCCGGCACGCCTCGCATCCGCGTGATCGGCACCGTGTGTCGCCACTTCCCCGGCGACGCGGAGCTCACTCCGAACGGCGGCCTCTATCCACCCCACTGCATGGACGGGACGCCCGGCCAGCGGAAGGTCGACGCCACGGCGCCGGTCGCGCCGCGCTGGATCGAGAACCGGCCGTACGGCCCGGGAGCGCTCGAGGAGCTCGTCCGGGGCGAGGAGGTGTTCATCGAGAAGCAGGACGTCGACCCGCTGGTCGGCAACCGGAACACGGCGGCGGTCCTGCCGCGGCTCCTCGAGGGTGTCGAGGACGTCGTGATCTACGGCGTCGTCACCGAGATCTGCATCGACCGCGCGGTACGGGCGCTGCTCGGGCGCGGCCCCCGGCTACACGTCGTGCGCGACGCGATCGCGCCGCTCGACGAGGCGCGCGGCCGGGAGTGCCAGGAGCGCTGGCGTGCGGCGGGCGTGGAGCTGACCACGACCGACGCGGTCGAGCGTGTGCTGTCGGCTTGAGCGCTCCTTGCCTTTCGGGCGAACGCTGGTAGGAAGCGCAGATCACCCCGGAGGAGCCATGGCCGAGACCCGCATCGAGCGCGACAGCATGGGCGAGATGATGGTGCCCGCCGACGCCTACTACGGCGCGCAGACGGCGCGCGCGGTGGAGAACTTCCCGATTTCGGGGCTCCGCTTCCCGCGCAGCTTCATCCGGGCGCTCGGCACGATCAAGGCGGCGTGCGCGCGCGTCAACGCCGGGCTCGGGCTCCTCGAGGGCCGCTTCGCCGAGGCGATCGAGCGGGCGGCGAGCGAGGTCGCCGACGGCCGCTTCGACGCCGAATTCGTGGTCGACGTGTTCCAGACCGGCTCCGGCACGTCGACCAACATGAACGCCAACGAGGTGATCGCCAACCGCGCCATCGAGCTGCTCGGGGGCCGGCGCGGCGACAAGGCGCTGGTCCACCCGAACGACCACGTGAACATGGGCCAGAGCACCAACGACGTCTTCCCGACCGCGATCCACGTGGCGGCTTACGCCGAGATCGCGCGCGAGCTCCTGCCGGCGCTCACGGAGCTGGCGGACGCCTTCGCCGAGCGGGCCGGGGCGTTCAAGGACGTCGTCAAGGCGGGCCGCACGCACCTCCAGGACGCGGTGCCGATGACGCTCGGCCAGGAGTTCGGCGGCTACGCGAGCGTCGTCCGGCACGGCATCGCGCGCGTGCGGGCCGCACTCGTCCACCTCGCGGAGCTGCCGATCGGCGGCACGGCGCTCGGCACCGGTCTCAACGCGCCCGAGGGCTTCGGGGAGCGCGTCGCCGGCGAGCTCGCGCGAGTCACGGGGCTTCCGTTCGTGCCGGCCCCCGACCGCTTCGAGGCGATGCAGAACCGGGACGCCGCCGTCGAGACCTCGGGGGCGCTCCGCACGCTCGCGGTCGGGCTCATGAAGGTGGCCAACGACCTCCGGCTGCTCGCATCGGGCAGCCGCACGGGGCTCAACGAGATCGAGCTGCCGGCGACGCAGCCGGGCTCGAGCATCATGCCCGGCAAGGTGAACCCGGTGATCCCGGAGGCCGTCAACCAGGTGGCCGCCCTGGTGATCGGCCACGACGCCACGATCGCCGTCGCGGGCATGAACGGCAACCTCGACCTGAACGTCATGATGCCGGTCATCGCGCACGCGCTGCTCGAGCAGATCGCGGTCACGGCCGCCGCCGCGCGGGTCTTCGCCCGCAGGTGCGTGCGCGGCATCACCGCCAACGTCGCGCGCTGCCGGCAGTATGCGGAGCTGACCGGGCAGCTGGTCACCGCGATCGCGCCCGTGGTCGGCTACGACCGGGCCGCGGACCTGTTCAAGAAGGCCATGGCGCGCGACGTGCCGATCCGGCAGATCCTCGAGGAGGAGCGGGTGCTGCCGCGCGAGGAGATCGACCGCATCCTCGACCTCCACCGGCTGGCGCACGGCGGGCGGGCGGCGGGGCCGCGGCGATGAGGCGGCTCTCCCTCCTCGCCGCGCTCGCCCTCGGGACGACGGGCTGCTTCGTCGTCCTCGGGAACCCGCTCGGCGTCCTGCAGCGCGAGCGGCCGCTCGAGGAGACCACGGTCGAGGGCGAGGGCCGCGACAAGGTCCTGCTCGTCGACATCTCCAGCGTGATCACGGACCTCCCGACCCGGCACGCCTTCGGGCTGATCGAGGAGGAGTCGACGGTCGGCCGCGTCCAGTCCGAGCTCAAGAAGGCCGCCAAGGACGAGCGGGTGAAGGCCCTCGTGCTCCGCATCAACAGCCCGGGGGGCGGCGTCACCGCGAGCGACGAGGTGTACGGCGAGCTCGTCGGTTTCAAGCGGGAGCACAAGGTCCCGGTGGTCGCGGCGCTCGGCGACCTCGCCGCGTCCGGCGGCTACTACGTGGCCTGCGCGGCCGATCAGGTCGTGGCCCACCCGACGACGGTGACGGGGTCGATCGGCGTGATCCTCGTCAACCTGAACCTCGAGGGGCTGCTCGGCAAGATCGGCGTGCGCAACGAGACCTTCAAGGCGGGCGAGCACAAGGATCTGCTTTCGCCGCTGCGCGGCGCCACCCCCGAGGAGCGGCGCATCGTGCAGTCGATCCTCGACAGCCTGCACGCGCGCTTCGTCGCGGTCGTGCGCGAGGCACGTCCGAAGCTCGACACCGGCCGGCTCGCCGAGCTGACCGACGGCCGCATCTTCGACGCCTCGCAGGCGCTCGCCGCGGGGCTCGTCGACCGGATCGGCGGCTTGCGCGACGCGATCGACGTCGCCAAGAGGTCGGCCGGGCTCGAGACCGCCCGCGTCGTCATGTACCGCCGCGCCGACGAGCGCCGCGAGAACATCTACTCCCGTGCCGGCAGCCCCGCGCAGGTGAACCTGCTCCCCGTCGACCTCGGCGCCCTCGGCGGGGGTGGGCCGCGGTTCATGTACCTCTGGGCCCCGGGGCTGGTCCAGTAGCCGCCGTCGCGCGGTAGTGTCCTAATTTCGAGGCCCGCCGAACCGGCGGTTCGTCGGATCCCCCTGCACCCTACGAGTCGTCGCTTCCCCCTTTTGCGGCGGCTCGCCAAGCAATAACAGGGCGAACTGCCGTGCACCGCGCAGTCGCATCTCGATGGTTGCCCCCTCCAGCCCCTCACGGCGCAGGTGCGCCTCGAAATCGGAAAGGGACTGCTCCACGAAGTCGCGGAATGTCATGCTTCCCTCCCCTCGGTCGATGCGTTTCGGCAACGATCGCCGCCCGCACGGCGTCCTGGGCGCTGTTGACCGCTCACATACTCGGAGCGGAGATGGGTCGCCTCCAGGCCGTGCAGGTCACGGATGGCTCGCTGGAGTCGGGGCACGTCGGCACTCACGCCGCCATGTCTACCAGATCGGCGACCGTCATGGGACTCGACGCCACGCGGGCCTCCACTGCGGGCGAGGACACTACCCGTCGCCCCGAATCGCTGGACGAATCGGCGAACTTCCGGTAGGCACGAATCGAGTATGAGTAGCGACGGCCAACGCCGTCCTGTCGAGCGGTAGCCGCCCCCGGCGCATTCTCGGATCATCCGCCGGCCCCGGGGCGGGAGGAGGTCCGAGCGTGGCGCACCCCACATTGTCGGCCAACCCATCCGTCCGCGGAGGCCCGCGGGTCGTTCGGACCCGCGCCCGAGGGCCCGCGTCATGACGGCCGCGAGCGTCGTGCAGGCGCGCGAGCGGAGCGTCCTCGCCGCCGAGCTGCAGGAAGCCTGGCCGGTCCTCTCGGCCGAGGAGAGGCTCGAAGGCTTGCGGGTGCTCCCGCATGCCGAGGCGGAGGACTTCCTGCTCGCCCTCCCGGCGCGGGACCAGGCGGAGATCATCCTCCAGATGTCGCCCGGCGACCGGCGCTCCTGGATGCGGCTGCTGCCTCCGGACGACGCCGCCGACGTCATCCAGGAATCGCCCGAGGAGGAGCGCGAGGGGCTCCTCGCCGTGCTCGACGAGCCGACGCGCAAGGAGGTCGCCGCGCTGCTGGCCTACAAGGAGGACGAGGCGGGCGGGCTCATGAACCCGCGCTACGCGCGGCTGCGGCCCGACATGAGCGTCGACGAGGCGATCACCTACCTGCGCCGGCAGGCGCGCGAGCGCCTCGAGACGATCTACTACGTCTACGTGCTCGACACCGAGCAACGGCTCCTCGGCGTGATCACGTTCCGCGAGCTCTTCGCCGCGGCCCCCGACAAGACCGTGCGCGACATCATGCACACCGACGTCGTCACGGCGCACGAGTCGATGGACCAGGAAGCCCTCTCGCGCCTCTTCGCCGAGCACAACTTCCTCGCCATCCCCGTGCTGGACGACGAGCGGCACGTGAAGGGCATCGTCACCGTGGACGACATCGTCGACGTCGTCCAGGAGGAGGCGACCGAGGACATCCAGAAGTTCGGCGGCATGGAGGCCCTCGACGCCCCCTATCTGGAGGCCGGCTTCTGGAGCATGGTCCGCAAGCGGGCGGGCTGGCTCTCGGCGCTCTTCATCGGCGAGATGCTGACGGCGACGGCCATGGGCCGCTTCGAGGGCGAGATCGCCCGCGCCGTCGTCCTGGCGCTCTTCGTGCCGCTCATCATCAGCAGCGGCGGCAACTCGGGCTCGCAGGCGTCCACGCTCGTCGTGCGCGCGCTCGCGCTCGGGCAGCTCCGGCTGCGCGACTGGTGGCGTGTCGTCCGCCGGGAGCTCAGCGCCGGCCTGGCGCTCGGCACCGTCCTGGCGGCGATCGGGTTCGGGCGCATCCTGCTCTGGCAAGGGCTGTTCAGCACGTATGGGGAGCACTACCTGCTGGTCGCGCTCACCGTCGCCACGAGCCTGGTCGGCGTCGTCACCTGGGGCACGCTCGCGGGCTCGATGCTCCCCCTCCTGCTCCGCCGCCTCGGCTTCGACCCGGCGAGCGCGTCCGCGCCGTTCGTGGCGACGCTCGTCGACGTGAGCGGCATCGTCATCTATTTCTCGGTGGCGAGCGTGATCCTCGGCGGGACTCTGTTGTAGGACTCCGTTCGACGACCGCCTTGCTGCGGTCCGAGCCGCCGACTACAAGCACGGATCGTGCGCCTCGGCCGTGTCATCGAGATCTGGCGCTACCCGGTGAAGTCGATGGGGGGAGAGCCGCTCCAGAGCTGCGCGCTCGGAACGTTCGGCATCCCGGGCGACCGCGGCTGGGCCGTGCGCGACGAGGCGGCGGGCGAGATCCGCGGCGCGAAGAAGCTGCCGGCGCTCCTCCTCCTCGGCGCCCGCTACCTCGAGGAGCCGGTCGCGGACCGCATCCCGCCGGCGGAGATCACCTTCCCGGACGGCGGGAGGGTTCGCACCGACGCGCCCGAGGCTGCGGCGCGGCTGACGGAGCTCCTCGGCCGCCGCGTCACGCTCTGGCCGCTTCGCCCGCCGGACGACCGCGCACACTACCGCCGCGGGCTGCCCGACCATCCCGACTTCGAGACCGAGCTGCGCGCCATCTTCGGCCGGCTCCCCGACGAACCGCTCCCCGACCTCGCGGTCTTCCCGCCGGAGCTCTTCGAGTACACCTCGCTCCCCGGCACCTACTTCGACGCCCTGCCGCTCCACCTCCTCACCACCGCGAGCCTGCACGCCCTCGCGCGACTGAACCCCGCATCGCGCTTCGACCGACGGCGCTTCCGGCCGAACTTCCTGATCGAGCCCGAGGACGGGACGGACGCGTTGGTGGAGAGCGGCTGGTGCGGCGAGACGCTGCGCGTGGGCGGCGCGACCGTGAAGGTCGAGATGGGGACCCCGCGCTGCTCCATGACGACGCAGCCGCAGGCAGACCTGCCGAAGGACCCCGGGGTGCTGCGGACCGTGGTGCGGCACGCGGACCAGAACCTCGGCGTGTATGCGAGCGTCGTCGGGCCGGGGCGGGTGGTCGTCGGCGACGCCGTCGAACGCGCCTGAACCCCTACCGTCAGCTCGACAGACCCGTCACACTCTCGCCATGAAGTACGAATACAGCCACGACGAGATCCTGGCCGAGCACCCCTACGAGCGACCGCTCGTGCTGGACGGCATCCCCTGTCACGGGGGCTTCGTCGAGGGACGTTACGTCTCGCCCCGCACGCTCTGGCGGGCGCCGGCGATCGAGGCGTGGCAGGCGCGCCTTCCGGCGGGCGAGCTGGACGCCGTCCTCGGGCCGATCGGGGCAGCCGTCCCGCCGCACTTCCCGAGCGCGGCGCAGACGCGGTTGCTCGTGCGGCACGGCGTCACGGTTCCGCTGGTCCGCTTGCTCTCGCTCATCGCCATCGTCGAGGGGTTCGGTGGCGACGTCCTGCGGGTCGTCGCGCTGCCGCCGCTCGGCGCGCGCGTGCGCGATCCGGTCGACGGCACGGCGCTCGCGCACCTGGGCTCGCTCTTCGAGGCCCACGCGCGCGACGAGGCCGGGCACCGGCACATGTGGGAGCTCGCGCGCGACATCGCGCTCGACAGGCCGGTCGTGCCGAAGGACCTGGCACCGAGCGTGACCTCGCCGGCTGCGCCGCGTCTGTTTCCCGCCATCGCCGCCGACCTCGAAGCGCTCATCCTCCGCATGCTCGGCGTGCTCGTGATCGAGGTGTTCGCGGTCGCGGCGTTTCGCTGGGCGAAGGAGGTGCTCGGCGACCCGTCGCTGTTCCGCCGCCACGAGGAGGCGCGAACGTTGATCGGCTACATCCAGCAGGACGAGACGCCGCACGTGGGATATCTCGCCACGGCGCTCGCGGAGCTCCGCTGCCGGAGCCTCGCCGGCGTGTCCGGCGGCACGGTGCCGGGCCGCGAGGTCATCGACCGGGCGCGGGACCTGATCGTCGGCTTCCAGGCCGGGCCGCGACACCGCGCGAACGTCGAGTTCCGCACCCAGGTGGTCGAGCGCTGCGTCGCGGATCACCCGCGGCGGGAGGTGCTGCTGGCGGAGTTCCGCGCACTCGGTTGATCAATCCCCCATCGCGCGCTGGAACGCCGGCCGGCTGGCGAGGCGCGCCAGGTAGGCCGCCGTCGCCGGCTGCTGGTCGCCGAGGAGCGACATCATCTGCGCCCACACGAGCGTCGAGCCGACCATGACGTCGGCCGCGGTGAGCTGGTCACCGAGGATGAACGTCCTCCCGAGGACGGCCTGCTCAATGACGCCGAGGACGGTCCCGAGCTGGGTGCGCGCCTCGGCGACGAGCGCCGGAATGCGCTCGGCCTCGGGTTTCCGGATGGTGTGCAGGAAGATCGTGACCAGCGGCGGCTCGAGCCCCGACATCGCGTAGTGGATCCACTGGTAGTAGAGCCCCCGCGCCGGCGTGCCGACCGGAGGCGCGAGCCGTTTCTCCGGATGGCGGTCGGCGAGGTACTGGCAGATGGCCGCCGACTCGAAGAGCACGAGGTCCCCGTCGACCAGCGCGGGCACCGTCCCGTTGGGGTTGATCTTCAGGTAGGCGGGCGTCTTCGTGTCCGTGCCGAGCTGGAGGCGCACGAGCTCGTAGGGTGCGCCGATCTCCTCGAGCATCCAGCGTGGACGGACGGCGCGGCTCTGGGTCGAATAGTACAGCTTCATCGTGTCATCCCTCCTGGTGGTCGGGTGCTGTAGCAGAGTCGGCTGCCGGCGTCAGCCCGGGAGGAGGAGCACCTTGCCGGCGGTCGCGCGGCCCTCGAGCGCGCGGTGCGCGGCGGCCGCCTCGGCGAGCGGGAAGCGCGCGCCGATGCGCACCCGGAGGCGACCCGCCGCGACGGCGCCGAGCACGGCGCCCGCGCGCAGCTCCAACTCGGCCCGGTCGCGCGCGTAGTGGGCGAGCGAGGGCCGCGTGATGAAGAGCGAGCCGCCGAGGTTGAGCCGCTGGAGGTCGAAGGGCGGCACCGGGCCGCTCGACTGGCCGAAGAGGATGAGCAGCCCGCGCGGACGCAGCGCGGCGAGGCTCCCGTCGAAGGTGGTGGCGCCGACCGAGTCGTAGACCACGTCGACGCCGCGGCCGGCCGTGAGCCGCCGCACCTCGGCGGTGAAGTCGTGCTCGGTGTAGCGGACAACGTCGTCGGCCCCGGCCTCGCGCGCCAGCGCCTCCTTGTCGGCGGTCGAGCAGGTGCCGATGACCCGCGCCCCCGCCGCCTTCAGCATCTGCACGAGCAGCAGCCCCACGCCGCCCGCCGCGGCGTGCACGAGGGCGACGTCGCCGGGCCGCGTCTCGCGCGTCCCGTGCACCAGGTAGTGTGCCGTCATGCCCTGCAGCATCGAGGCGGCGGCCACCTCGAGCGGGACGGCATCGGGCACGCGCACCAGGCGATCGGCGGGCGCCACCACGGCCTCGGCGTACGAGCCGGGCACCGACGCCCAGGCGACGCGATCGCCCGGCGCAAGTCCGGCGACGCCCTCGCCGACCGCCTCGACGACACCGGCACCCTCGAGGCCGACGACGAAGGGTAGGGGCGCGGGGTAAAGGCCGGTCCGGAAGTAGACGTCGATGAAGTTGACGCCGGCGGCGTTGACGCGGACCCGGACCGCACCCGCGCCGGGCACCCCGGGGTCGTGCCGCTCGAGGCTCAGGACCTCGGGACCGCCGCTGGCATGGATCACGACGGCGCGCGGCATGCGGCCCTCCTCGCACGGCCGTCGGTGGCTGTCCAGGCGGTCGGTGCGCCACGCGAGGGGCCCCCATGGACCCGCGCGCCGGGCTGTGGCAGGGGGTCCGCGCATGGGTCTGCTCGACCTCTTCTGGGGTGCGACCGGCGTCCAGATCGGCGACCCCGCCCCGGACTTCGCGCTCGCCGACCGGGAGGGGCGCCTGGTCCGGCTGAGCGACTACCGCGGCAAGCAGCCCGTGGTGGTCTACTTCTACCCGAAGGACGACACCCCCGGGTGCACCAAGGAGGCGTGCGCCTTTCGCGACGAGTACGAGGTGTTCAAGGAGGCCGGCGCCGAGGTCATCGGGGTGAGCTCCGATCCGGTCGAGTCGCACGTGAAATTCGCCTCCAAGTACCGGCTGCCCTTCGTGCTGCTGAGCGACCGGGACGCGGCGGTGCGGCGGCGGTACGGCGTGCCGCCGACGCTCGGCGTCCTTCCTGGACGGGTCACGTTCGTCATCGATCGCGAGGGCATCGTCCGTCACGTGTTCAACTCGCAGCTGCAGGCGACGCAGCACGTGAGGGAGGCGATGGCCGCGCTGCGCGCGCTGCCGCCCGCCTGACCGCGAGCGCCCCGGTTGGCCGGGTCTCGGGGAAGGCCCGTGCCCGCTGCGGCGCTTCCAGGACGGTGCGCGAGTTCCAAGCCGCCGGTTGCCCGTGTCATCGAGGGCGGGCGCAGGGTCACGTCTCGGATTTGCCGGGCGTACCCATTTTGGGCGCAACCAATCGCGCCAACGAGTGATGCGAGCCGGCTTACAAATTCGCATACGCACTTGACACGGCTTCAGGACAGTTAGCTAAGTGATCGGCGCGAGGTGCGGCACTGATGGCTCGAAATTTCCTCGAGACGCTCGCCCGAAGGCCCGGCCTCGCGCCGCGCGCCGCACGGACGCCGATGTCCGCATGATGGGGCTTCTCGGCATCGTCCTGCTGGCGCTCCTCGCCATCCTGGTCACCTGGCTGAGTAGGCGGAGCCCGTGAGGGCGCATCGGAGCCTGCCGTCAGCAGTTGCTCGCGCGAGCGGACGGGCGCAGCCTTGACAGTCTCTCGGTCGCCGCGTAGTTAGGATCGACTCCCGAAACGGTCCGGCACCTTTTAACTTGACCCCGCGAGGTCAGGAAAGGTTCCTGCATGAATCAGAGAATCTCGCTCGCGCACGAGCAGGCCTCCCGGCTGAGCCGCGGAGGCTTTTTCGTATCCGGAGGCCGCCGATGAGCGCCAACGGCAGGCGGCACGTGATGGACGCGCTCGGCATCCAGCGCGCCCTGGTCCGCATCGCGCACGAGATCCTCGAGCACAACAAGGGCACCGAGGGCCTGGCGCTGGTCGGCATCCGCTCGCGCGGCGTGCACCTCGCGCAGCGTATCCGCAAGGCCATCCACGACATCGAGGCCGGCGCGCCCGTCCCGTTCGGCGTCGTCGACATCACCCTCTACCGCGACGACCTCGACCGGGGCGTTCAGAACCCGGTGGTCCACGGGACCGACATTCCGTTCCCCGTCGAGGGGAAACGGATCCTCCTCGTCGACGACGTGCTCTTCACCGGCCGGACCATCCGCGCCGCCATGGACGCGCTCGTCGACTTCGGGCGGCCGCAGTCGATCCAGCTCGCGGTCCTCGTCGACCGGGGCCATCGCGAGCTCCCGATCCGCGCCGACTACGTCGGCAAGAACATCCCCACCTCGCGCCGCGAGCAGGTGCAGGTCCGGCTCGCCGAGTCGGACGGCGTGGACGAGGTCGTGATCGAAGGGTGAGGAGGTGAGCATGGCGTTCACGCAGCGGCACCTGCTCGGGCTGGAGGGCGTCTCGGCGGGGGAGATCACGAGCATCCTCGATACGGCCGCGTCCTTCAAGGAGATCTCGGAGCGCGACATCAAGAAGGTGCCCGCGCTCCGCGGCAAGACCGTCATCAATCTCTTCTACGAGTCGAGCACGCGGACCCGCACCTCGTTCGAGATCGCCGCTAAGCGGCTGTCGGCCGACACGGTGAACATCGCGGCCTCGACCTCGAGCGCCAGCAAGGGCGAGACGCTGGCCGACACGGCGCGGAACCTCGAGGCCATGCGCCCCGACGCGATCGTGGTCCGCCATCCCGCCTCGGGGGCCTGCCACCTGCTCGCGCGACACGTCTCCTGCCCGATCCTGAACGCCGGCGACGGCTGCCACGAGCACCCGACGCAGGCCCTCCTCGACCTGCTGACGATCCGCGAGCACCTCGGCCGCCTCGAGGGGCTCACGGTGGCGATCGTCGGCGACGTGCTGCACAGCCGCGTGGCGCGCTCGAACCTGCACGGCCTGAGGGCGCTCGGCGCCGCCGTGCGGCTGGTCGGGCCGCCGACGCTCGTCCCGCGCGCGCTCGCGGCGTTCGGCGCCGAGCTCCACACGGACCTCGCCGACGGCGTGCGCGACGCCGACGTCATCATGATGCTCCGTATCCAGCGCGAGCGGCAGGGGGCCAACTTCTTCCCCACGCTCGACGAGTACGCGCAGTACTTCTGCCTCACCGAGGAGGCGGTCAGGCTCGCCAAGCCGCAGGTCATCATCCTGCATCCGGGGCCGCTCAACCGCGGCCTCGAGATCGCGAGTGCGGTCGCCGACGGGCCGTACTCGGTCATCATGGACCAGGTGACCAACGGCGTCGCCGTGCGCATGGCGCTCCTCTACCTGCTGGTCGCGCGCAGCAAGGGCGAGGAGGCGGGCGAGGCGGCCGCGGAGGCGATCGGGGACGCGGAGCCCGTCCGCCGCCGGACGGGAGGACGGGCGTGAGCCAGCGCCTGCTCGTCGCCGGCGGCACGGTCGTCGACCCGGTCGCCGGCACGGTCACCCCAGGCGACGTGCTGATCGAGGACGACCGGCTGGTCGGCGTGTTCGGTGCGGGCGGGGGCGGCGCCGAAGGCGACGCTGTGATTGACGCGAGCGGGCTGCTCGTCCTCCCCGGGCTCGTCGACATGCACGTGCACCTCCGCGAGCCTGGCTACGAGTACAAGGAGACGATCCGCACCGGTGTGGCGGCGGCGCTGGCGGGCGGCTTCACGTCGGTCGCCTGCATGGCGAACACCGAGCCGGTGAACGACAGCGCGGCGGTGACGCAGTACATCCTCGACCGGGCCCGCGTCGCCGGCGGCAGCCGCGTCTACCCGATCGGCGCGCTGTCGGCGGGCTTGAAGGGCGAGCGCCTCGCCGAGATCGGCGAGATGCATCGAGCGGGGATCGTCGCGGTCTCCGACGACGGCCGGCCGGTCATGGATGCGGGGCTCATGCGGCGGGCGCTCGAGTACACCTCCATGTTCGGTCTGCCGCTCATCGTGCACGAGGAGGAGACGAATCTCGCCGCCGGCGGTGTGATGAACGAGGGGATCACCGCGCTACGCCTCGGCCTGCATGGCATTCCGGCTGCCGCCGAGGAGGTGATGCTGGCGCGCGACATCGCGCTCGTCGAGCTGACGGGCGGCCGCCTCCACGTCGCCCACGTGAGCACGGCGGGATCGATCGCGCTTCTCCGCGACGCGAAGGCACGCGGGCTGCCGGTCACGGCCGAGGTGACGCCGCACCATCTCTTCCTCACCGAGGAGGCGGTCTCGGGCTACGGCACGAATGCGAAGATGGCCCCGCCGCTGCGCACGGGGCGCGACATCGAGGCGTTGCGCGCCGCGCTCGCCGACGGGACGATCGACGCGATCGCCACCGACCATGCCCCGCATCACCACGACGAGAAGGAGGTCGAGTTCGAGCAGGCCGCCAACGGCGTCGTCGGGCTCGAGACGGCGCTGCCGCTCGCGCTTCGGCTCGTGGCCGACGGCGTCCTCGACCTGCCGACGCTGGTCGCGCGGCTGACGGTGGGGCCGGCTCGTATCCTCGGTCTCCCGGCCGGCACGCTCGCGGCCGGCGCCCCCGCCGATCTGACGCTCGTCGACCCCGAGCGGCGCTGGCGCGTCGAGGCCCGCCTGTTCCGCTCGAAGGGACGGAACACGCCCTTCGAGGGCTGGGAGATGACCGGCCGCGCCGTCGCCGTGCTGGTCGGCGGCCGGCTCGTGTACGAGGACCGGCCGGGCACGGCCGCGTCGCTCCGGAGCGCCGCCTCGTGAGCGGCGAGCAGACCGCGCTCCTCGCGCTCGCCGACGGCACCGTGTTTCGGGGCCGGGCGTTCGGCGCCCTGGGGGAGGCGGTCGGCGAGCTCGTCTTCAACACCAGCATGACGGGGTACCAGGAGATCCTGACCGACCCCTCGTACGAGGGGCAGCTGGTGGCGATGACCTACCCGGAGATCGGCAACGTCGGCGTGAATCGCGAGGACGTCGAGTCGCGCCGGCCCTACGTGCGGGGCTTCGTCGTGCGCGAGTACCGCGAGGCGCCATCGAGCTGGCGCGCCGAGGAGCCCCTCGGCGCCTATCTCGCGCGGCACGATATCCCGGCCATCGAGGGCATCGACACCCGGGCGCTGGTGCGCCACATCCGCGACGTCGGCGCGCAGGAGGCGGTGCTCTCGAGCGCCGATCTCGATCCGAAGCGCCTCGTGCGCAAGGCGAAGGAGTCGCCCGGTCTCGTGGGGCGCGACCTCGTGAAGGAAGTGACGTGCGCCGCGCCGTACGACTGGACCGAGGGGCCGTGGCGGCTCGGCCACGGCTACACGACGGCGGAGGAGGCCGCCGCCGAGCACGGCCGCGCGCCGCACCCGGTCGTCGCCTACGACTTCGGCATCAAGTTCAATATCCTGCGCAACCTGGTCGGTGCCGGCTGCCGCGTCCGCGTCGTCCCTGCGACCACGCCCGCCGCCGACGTCCTCGCCCTCCGTCCCGACGGCGTCTTCCTCTCGAACGGCCCGGGCGACCCCGACGCCGTCGCCGGTGTGCGCGAGATCGTCGCCGAGCTCTTCGGCCAGGTGCCGGTGTTCGGCATCTGCCTCGGCCACCAGATCATGGGCCTCGCGCTCGGCGGGCGGACGTTCAAGCTCAAGTTCGGGCACCACGGCGGGAACCAGCCGGTCAAGGACCTCACCACCGGCAAGGTCGAGATCACGGCGCAGAACCACGGCTTCGCCGTCGACGCGCCGTCGCTCGGCGGCCGCGCCGCGGTGACGCATCTGAACCTCAACGACCAGACCGTCGAGGGGCTCGCCGTGAAGGGACAGCCGACGTTCTCGGTGCAGTACCACCCGGAGGCGTCGCCGGGTCCGCACGATGCGCGGTACCTCTTCCGGCGGTTCGTGGAGCTCATGGAGGGTGGGGGACGGTGAATTGCGCGACTTTCCTCGAGTGCTTCGGGTGGCGAGCGGTCGCGCCGGGGCTTGCCTTCCTCGTGTCCGTCGCTCTCGTCCTGTTCTGGCCGGGAATCCGGGACCACTCGGCGGGGTCCGTCAGCATCCTAGGCGTCTCGGGGTGGACCGCGATCGCATGGATCGCGGGATCCTTGAGCGGTCTCGCCCTCGCGCTCGTCTGGCAGGAGCGCAGTTGGTTCCGGTACCTGATCCCCCTCGGCGCAATTGCCTTCGGCGTCCTGGGCCTCTGGCCCAGGCGACCGGTCGGCTGAGCAATGCCAAAGCGTACCGACATCCGCTCGATCCTCCTCATCGGCTCCGGCCCGATCGTGATCGGCCAGGCGTGCGAGTTCGACTACTCGGGGACGCAGGCGTGCAAGGCGCTGCGCGAAGAAGGCTACCGCGTCATCCTGGTCAACTCGAACCCGGCGACGATCATGACCGACCCCGAGTTCGCCGACCGGACTTACATCGAGCCGATGACCGTCGAGGTGCTCGAGCGCATCATCGCGGCCGAGCGGCCCGACGCGCTGCTGCCGACCATCGGCGGACAGACGGGCCTGAACCTCGCCCTCGACCTCGCCGCCGCGGGCGTGCTCGAGCGCCACGGCGTCGAGCTGATCGGCGCCAGGGTCGACGCCATCCGGCGCGCCGAGGACCGCGACCTCTTCAAGGAGACGATGGCCTCGATCGGCCTCGACCTGCCGCGCAGCGGCTACGCCCGCTCGCTCGCGGAGGCGGAGCCGATCAAGGCCGAGCTCGGCCTGCCCGTGATCATCCGGCCCTCCCGCACGCTCGGCGGGACGGGCGGGAGCTTCGCGGCGACCGACGAGGAGTTCCGCGCGGCGGTCGCCTGGGGGCTCGACGCCTCGCCCGTGAACGAGGTGCTGCTCGAGGAGTCGATCGCGGGCTGGAAGGAGTTCGAGCTCGAGGTGATGCGCGACGGCAAGGACAACGTCGTCATCGTCTGCTCGATCGAGAACTTCGACCCGATGGGCGTGCACACCGGCGACTCGATCACCGTCGCCCCGGCGCAGACGCTCACCGACAAGGAGTACCAGGTGATGCGCGACGCCGCGGTCGCGTGCATCCGCGCGATCGGCGTCGACACGGGGGGCTCGAACATCCAGTTCGCCGTCGAGCCGACCACCGGCCGGCAGGTCGTCATCGAGATGAACCCGCGCGTGTCGCGGAGCTCGGCGCTGGCGTCGAAGGCGACGGGCTTCCCGATCGCCAAGATCGCCGCCAAGCTCGCCGTCGGCTACACGCTCGACGAGGTCCCGAACGACATCACGCGCGAAACGCCGGCATGCTTCGAGCCGACCATCGACTACGTCGTGACCAAGATCCCGCGCTTCACCTTCGAGAAGTTCCCGCAGGCGTCGGACACCATCGGCCCGCAGATGAAGTCGGTCGGCGAGGCGATGGCGATCGGCCGGACGTTCAAGGAGTCGCTGCAGAAGGCGATGCGCTCGCTCGAGATCGGCAGCTTCGGCTTCGAGCCGCGCGCGGCGGCGAGCGACGCCGAGCTGCGCGAGCGGCTCCGCGTGCCCAACGCCGACCGGCTCTGGCACCTCGGCGAGGCCTTCCGCCGCGGCCTCTCGGTGGACGAGGTGTTCGGCCTGACGGCCATCGATCCGTGGTTCCTCCGCCACGTCGAGGAGATCGTCGCCGACGAGCGCGCGCTCGCCGGCCAGAGCGTCGAGGCGCTCTCCGCCGAGCGGCTGCGCGCGCTCAAGCAGGCGGGCTTCGCCGACGTGCGCCTGGCCGAGCTGCTCGGTACGACGGAGGACGCCGTGCGCGCCCGCCGGACGGGCGGCATCGAGCCGGTCTACAAGACGGTCGACACCTGCGGCGCCGAGTTCGAGGCCCACACGCCCTACCTCTACTCGACCTACGAGGAGGGCGACGACGAGGTGCGGCCGAGCCGGCGGGGACGCAAGGTCGTCATCCTCGGCGGCGGGCCGAACCGCATCGGGCAGGGGATCGAGTTCGACTACTGCTGCGTGCACGCGGCGCTGGCGCTGCGCGAGGACGGCTTCGAGACCATCATGGTCAACTGCAACCCGGAGACCGTCTCGACCGACTACGACACCTCCGACAAGCTCTTCTTCGAGCCGTTGACGCTCGAGGACACGCTCGCGCTCATCCGCCGCGAGCGGCCCGACGGGGTGATCGTGCAGTTCGGCGGCCAGACGCCGCTCCGGCTGTCCGTGCCGCTCGCCCGCGCCGGCGTGCCGATCGTCGGGACCACGCCCGACTCGATCGACCGTGCCGAGGACCGCGAGCGCTTCGAGGCGGTGCTCGCCAAGCTCGACCTCCGCCGGCCGCCGAACGGCCTGGCGCGCTCCGACGCCGAGGCCATCCGCATCGCCGAGGCGATCCGCTACCCGGTCCTCGTGCGGCCCTCGTACGTCCTCGGCGGGCGGGCGATGGAGATCGTCTACGACCGGGACAGCCTCGCCCGCTACATGCGGGTCGCGGTGCAGGCGTCGCCCGCTCACCCGGTGCTGATCGACAAGTTCCTCGAGGACGCGATCGAGGTGGACGTCGACGCCGTCAGCGACGGGACCGACGTCGTGATCGGCGGCATCATGGAGCACATCGAGCGCGCCGGCGTGCACTCCGGCGACAGCGCCTGCTCCCTGCCGCCCTACTCGATCGAGGCCGAGGTGCAGGAGGAGATCCGCCGGCAGACGGTCGCGCTGGCGCGGGAACTCTGCGTGGTGGGCCTCATGAACGTCCAGTTCGCCGTCAAGGCGAAGTGTGTCTTCGTCCTCGAAGTGAACCCGCGTGCGAGCCGCACGGTGCCGTTCGTCAGCAAGGCGATCGGCGTGCCGCTCGCCAAGATCGGGGCGCGCTGCATGGTGGGCCGCTCGCTGCTTGCGCAGGGCTTCATGGCCGAGGTCCTCCCGGCGCACGTGAGCGTCAAGGAGGCGGTGTTCCCGTTCATCAAGTTCCCGGGCGTCGACACCGTGCTCGGGCCCGAGATGAAGTCGACGGGGGAGGTGATGGGCATCGACGGGAGCTTCGGGGCCGCCTTCGCCAAGGCGCAGGTCGGGGCGGGCACGCTCCTGCCGACCGCGGGCAGGGCCTTTCTCTCCGTCCCCGAAGTCGCGAAGGACGCCGTCGTCGCGGTCGCCCGCCGGCTCGCCGCCTGCGGCTTCACGCTGGTCGCGACGCGCGGCACGGCGGCCCACCTCCGCGCCGCGGGACTTCCCGCCGAGACGATCAACAAGGTGCAGGAGGGCAGCCCCCACATCGTCGACGCGCTCCGGCGCGGCGAGGTGAGCCTCGTGGTCAACACGCCCGCGGGCGCGGAGTCGTTCCGCGACTCGTTCCCCATCCGGCGCACGGCGCTCGAGTGTCGGGTTCCGTACTTCACGACCATCGCCGCCGCGGCCGCGGCCGCGGACGGCATCGCGCTCATGGCGCGAGGGCCGTTCACCGTGCGCCCGCTGCAGGAGCACCACCGGCGCGCATGACCGCGCCGCCCGAGCGCGGCGCGCCGCTCGCCGAGCTGCTCCAGGCGCTCGCGCCCCCCCTCGAGTACCTCGCCGCCGACGACTTCCGGCGGCTCGACCAGACGCGGCTTCCGCTCGACGCGCTCGCGTCCCGCGTGGCACGCGCGCGCGCCGCGAGTCCCCCGGCCGCCGCCGCGCCGCTCGCCGAGCTCGACGACCTGCTCGCCACGCTCCGCCGGGAGCCTTCGGGGGCGCACGAGCCCGCGCTCCGCCGCGCGCACGCCCTCCTGCCGGCGCTGCGCGAGGCGGCCGGCGCGCCGGCCGCGTGGACGGAGTACCGGCCCGCGGCGGGCCCCGTGGAGCCCGCGCTCGCGGCGCTCGGGCAGTCGGTCGAGGCCGTGCGCGCGGTCGGGCCAAAAAGGGGGACCGATCTTGCGCGCTTCGGCCTCGGGACGGTCGAGGACCTCCTCTATCATCTGCCGTTCCGCTACGAGGACCGCCGCGCGCTCCGGCCGCTGGCGGCGCTCCAGGTGGGCGAGGAGGCGACGGCGGTCGGCGAGGTGACACGGGCGAGGGAAGGGCGCGTGGGCCGGCGAGGCCGTCGCATCCTCGAGGTCGTGCTGCGCGACCCGGGCGGCGTCCTGCTCCTCGTCTGGTTCCACCAGATTCCCTACTTCAGCCGCCGCCTGTCGCCCGGCCAGCGGCTGGTCGTGCACGGCAAGGTCGAGCCGCCACTCGGCGCCGCGGCGCCGCGCATGATCCATCCCGAGATCGAGACCCTCGGCCCCGACGAGCCCGTCGCCGCCCGCGTCCTGCCGGTCTACGAGAAGCCGACGGAGATGCACGTCGGCGCGATGCGCCGCATCGTGCACGCGGCGGTCGAGGAGTTCGCCGACCGCGCGCCAAGCGCGCTCCCGGCGGAGGTCGCCGCCCGCCAGCGGCTCGTCGACCTGCCCCGCGCCCTCCGTCACGTCCACTGCCCCGCGCCGGAGGCCGACCTCGAAGCGCTCGGGGGGTCCCGCTCGCTCGCGCACCGCTCGCTCATCTTCGACGAGCTCTTCTTCCTCCAGCTCGGCCTCGCGCTGCGGCGGAGCGCCGCCGGGCAGGAGCCGGGCACGGCCTTCCCGCGCTCGACGCGTCTGGTCCTGGCGCTGCGCGCGCGGCTCCCGTTCCGGCCGACCGGCGCGCAGGAGCGCGCCTTCACCGAGATCGAGGAGGACCTCGCGCGACCCCATCCGATGCGGCGGCTGCTCCAGGGGGACGTCGGCAGCGGCAAGACGCTGGTGGCGCTCCTGGCCGCCCTCACCGTGATCGAGGCGGGCGATCAAGCCGTGCTCATGGCCCCGACGGAGCTCCTCGCCGAGCAGCACCTGGAGACGGTGCGGCCGCTCGCCGAGCCGCTCGGCGTGGAGCCCGTGCTGCTCACGGGGGCGGTGAAGGGCCGCGCGCGGCGCGCGGCGCTCGCCGGCCTCGGCGCGGGACGGATCCCCCTCGCCGTCGGCACCCATGCGCTCATCCAGGAAGGGGTGACCTTCGGGCGCCTCGGCCTCGCGATCGTCGACGAGCAGCACCGCTTCGGCGTGCTCCAGCGGGCCGCGCTCCAGCGCCAGGCAGGCGAGCGGGCCGTCGACGTGCTGGTGATGAGCGCCACGCCGATCCCGCGCACCCTCGCGCTGACGCTCTACGGCGACCTCGCCGTCTCCACGCTCGACGAGCTCCCCCCGGGCCGCACCCCGATCACGACCCGCCTCTGTCGCGAGTCACGCCGCCACGAGGTCTACGCGCGCATCCGCGAGGCGGCGGCCACGGGCCACCAGGCCTACATCGTCTACCCCCTGGTGGAGGAGTCCGAGAAGTCCTCGCTCCGGGCGGCGTCGACCATGGTGCACGAGCTCGCGGCCGGGCCGCTGGCCGGGCTCCGGCTCGACCTCGTCCACGGCCGGATGAAGGCGGACGAGAAGGACGGCGTGATGCGCCGGTTCAAGGCGGGGGAGTTCGATGTGCTGGTCTCGACGACGGTCATCGAGGTCGGCATCGACGTGCCCAACGCCACCGCGATCGTGATCGAGCATGCCGAGCGCTTCGGCCTGGCACAGCTCCACCAGCTCCGGGGGCGGGTGGGTCGCGGCCAGGCGCCGGGGCACTGCTGCCTGGTCGTGCCGGACTGGACCGGCGAGGACGCCTACCAGCGGCTCACCACGCTCGAGCGCTCGACCGACGGCTTCTACATCGCCGAGGCCGACCTCGCGCTGCGCGGGCCGGGCGACTTCCTCGGGACCCGCCAGGCCGGACTGCCGCCCTTTCGCGTCGCGAGCCTGGTGCGCGACACGGCTCTGCTGCGCGCTGCCCGGGACGAGGCGCTCGCCTGGCTCGCCCGCGACCCCGATCTCTCGGCGCCCGAGTCCGAGACGGTGCGGGCGGTGCTGCGGCACCGCTGGAAGGGACGGCTCGGCCTCGCGCAGGTGGGATAGCTACGGCGCCGCGCTCGTCAGGGAACGACCCCGTGCCGGGTCTTCCAGGCCGCGACCGCGCTGTCCCACACGGCGCGATCGGTGGTCACCGTGAAGCACGGCGGCAGGGGCGCCGGATACGGTCCCGGCCCGAGCCACACCATCACGTTGTTCGAGCAGCCGACGAGGCTCGCCGGGATCCCCATCGTGCTCGCCCCGCCCTCGCCCACCTGCTCGGCCATGAAGACGTTGTCGTCGAGCTCGAGCTGCGTCGCCAGGCTGCTCCACTTGAAGAACTGCCCGTTGCCGAGGTCCGTCGCCAGGCCGCCCCGGGGACCGGGCATCGGCTGGAGCCGGATCAGCGACTGCCGGATGGTGAGCAGGTCGTTCCGGCCGTCGTAGCCGGAGGCGATGATCGCGGTCGACGGCCGCTCGCTGATCCCGACGTAGCAGCCGTCGAACAGCGAGTCGTCGATCAGACCGGGCTGGACGTGGTCGTTCTCGACGCAGTCGTCCCGGACGTAGGTCAGCCAGGCGCCCCGGATGGTGAACGGGCCCGCGATCGGCCGGATGCCGTCGCCCACGTTGTCGATGCGGATGTTCTCGACCGTCAGGTAGGGGTTCTCGAACCGGAAGCCCGCGTTGTTCAACGTGTGTATCTGATCCCACGTGAGGCTCCGGTCGTACTGCCCGAGCTCCACGCCGCCCGAGACGCAGATCACGCTGCCGCCCCCCAGGTTGACCGGATAGAGGTTGGTCAGCGAGGGGAGGAACGTGGCCTGCCGGGCGTCGAGCCGTGTGAGGTTGAGCAGCGCGCGGTTGTCGTAGGACGTCGCCCACGTTCCGGTGAGCGTGATCAGCGGGCCGGATCGATCGAGGCAGCTCGGTATCGACGTGGTCGTGGTGGTGGACGAGGTGGTGGTCGTGGTGGTGGTCGTGGTTGTCGTCGAGGAGGACGTGCTCGTCGAGGTTGTGGTCGTGGTGGTGCTGGACGTCGTCGACTGAGTGGTCGTGGTGGTGGACACGGTGGTCGTGGTCGTCGGGAGGGTCGTGGTCGTCTTGATCGTGGAGGTCGAGGACGTGGAAGTGGTGCTGGTGCTCGTGGTCGTCGTGGTCTTGTGAAGTCCGAAGGCGTTCCCGTTCCCGCTTGCCGCTGCGAGGGCCACGCTCGTGTGCGCAATCCCCGTCAGGGCGACGATGAGGGCAACTGTGCCGAGGCGTTTCGGGTGAGTCACAATGGTCCGTCCAGCGCGGCCCGCGTATCCAGGCGCGCGCGGTCTCGGGCGGGTAATTCAAGATGCGTGCCCGGCGGCACCAGCGCGGACCGTGGGGCGAGCGCCCCGGCGAGTGCGCGAGCGGTGTCCGCGGCGAGGCGAGCGGGGCGTTGCCAATCCGGCGCCGGACGCTCGGCAAGACCGGAAGCCGATCCCGGAAGGATCCACGGCCGCAGCGCGAGAAGCATGCGGGCTCGCAACGACGGGCAAGTCCGCAGGGTCGCCGAGCGCATGCGTAGCAGCTAGCGAGGAGCGCGACTCGAGATGGGATCTCCGCGCGCGCCCGCGCGCGCGGCCGAGCGAAGCGAGCGGGGAGTGAGGACGGCGGGCTCCGCCCGACGGGGCGAGGGGCGGGAGCCCCTCGCTGATTTAACCCGGCTCCTGCTGCGTCATGCAGTGCAGCGTGCCGAGGCCGAGCACGAGGTCGCCGGCGTGGATGCCGACCACCGGCCGCGACGGAAAGAGTCCGGCGAGGATGGCGAGCGCCTGCCGGTCGCGGACGTCGTTGAAGGTCGGGACGAGGACCGCCGTGTTGGCGACATAGAAGTTCGCGTAGCTCGCCGGCAGCCGCTGGCCGCCGAAGGCGAGCGGGGCGGGCATGGGCAGCGCGACGACGCGCAGCCGCCGGCCGTCCTGATCCGTCATGCGCTCGAGGCGGGCGCGGTTCTCGCGCAGCGGCCCGTAGTTCGCGTCGGCCGGGTCGTCCTCCTGCGCGATCACCACCGTCCGCGCATCGGCGAAGCGGGCGACGTCGTCGACGTGGCCGTGCGTATCGTCGCCCGCGATGCCTCGACCGAGCCAGAGGACCTTGCGGACCCCGAGGTACACGGCGAGCACGCGCTCGAGCTCCGCGCGCGTCACGCCGGGGTTCCGTGCCTGCGCGCGCGAGAGCAGGCACTCCTCGGTGGCGAGGAGGGCGCCGCGGCCGTTGACGTCGATGGCGCCGCCCTCGAGGACGACGTGGCGCGGGTGGCGGCCGAGCGCGGGCTGCCACCGGCGGCGGCCGAGGGCGCGGGCGAGCGCGTCGCCGGCGGCCGCGTCCCGCCGGTGATTGCGGTACTTCGCCCAGCCGTTGAAGCGCCAGTGGACGAGGGCGACGTCGCCGTCGTGGCGTCGCACGAAGAGCGGGCAGGTATCGCGCATCCAGGAGCGGTCGGTCGGGATGCGAAAGAAGTCCACCCGCCGGAGATCCACGCCGGCGTGGCGGAGGACGCGCTCAGCGCTTCGCTGCAGGCGTGCGTCGTCGACCAGGATACGGACGCGCTCGCCCGCCACCAGGTGGCGCACCGCCTCGGCGTAGACCCACGGGATGGCCTCGAACTTCCCCGGCCAGTCGCCGCGCTCGTGCGGCCAGGCGAGCCAGGTGGCGGCGTGCGGCTCCCACTCGGCCGGCATGCGGTAGCCGAGCGCGGCGGGCGTCGCCGCTTCGCTCATCCGTCGAGCAGCCGCTTGGTGATCCCGCCGTAGGCGTCGATGCGTCGATCGCGCAGGAAGGGCCAGCTCCGCCGGACGTCCTCCTGCCGGGCGAGGTCGCACTCGACGACGAGGATCTCTTCCGCGCTCCACGACGCCTCCGCGAGCACGACGCCGAAGGGATCGCAGGCGAACGACGCCCCCCAGAACTCGAGGCCGCCGTCGGCAGGCCCCTCGTGACCGACGCGGTTCACGGCCGCGACGTAGACGCCGTTGGCGATCGCGTGCGCGCGCTGCACCGTCTGCCACGCGGCCCGCTGCGCCTCGCCGTGCGCCGCCTTCTCCGCCGGGTGCCAGCCGATCGCCGTCGGATAGAGGAGGACGTTCGCGCCGGCGAGGGCCGCGAGGCGCGCGCCCTCGGGGTACCACTGGTCCCAGCAGACGAGCGTGGCGATGCGGCCGACGGCGGTGTCGAAGGCACGGAAGCCCGTGTCGCCCGGCGTGAAGTAGAACTTCTCGTAGTAGAGCGGATCGTCGGGGATGTGCATCTTGCGATAGAGGCCGCGGAGCGCGCCGTCGGCATCGAGGATCACCGCCGTGTTGTGATAGACGCCCGCCGCCCGGCGCTCGAAGACGGACCCCACGACGGCGATTCCGAGCTCGCGCGCGAGCCGCGCGAGCGCGTCCGTCGTCGGGCCGGGCACCGGCTCCGCGAGGTCGAAGGCGGCCGCGTCCTCTCGCTGGCAGAAGTAGCGCGTGCGGAAGAGCTCCGGCAGGCAGACGAGCCGGGCGCCGCGTGCGGCCGCCTCGCGGATGCGCGCCGTCGCGGTGGCGAGGTTCTCGGCGGGATCGGCCGCGCAGCGCATCTGGACGAGGCCGAGGCGGAAGCGAGCAGCGGTCATGGGCGCGCAGGTTGCCGCGGGGCCGGCAGCGAGTCAACGCCGACGAGGGGTGCTACGACTCGAGCCACCAGCGAGCGATATCGAGCTCGACCGCGTCGAAGGGCTCGGGCCGCACCCGCTCGCTGCCGCCGTGGGTGCTCGCGACCACCCAGCGATCGCGCTCGAGGTGGTACACCTCGAGCGTACGGGCGAGCGGATCTACGATCCAGAGGTGTCCGACCTGTTCGCGCGCATAGATGCGCATCTTGCGGCCGCGGTCGATCGCGCCCGTCGTCGGCGACAACACCTCGCAGACCCAGTCGGGCGGCTGGGTGAATGCGGCGACGTTCGGAAGGACAGGCATCCGCTCCCGCCGCCAGGCCGCGAGGTCGGGCACGATCACGTCCTCGCCGAGGTGCAGCTCGGGCTCGAAAAGGAGCCACCACCCGCCCGGGACCCCGCCACCGGGCGGCCGGTCGAACGCGCCGCCGAGGTCGGTCCCGATGCGCATCGCCGCGAGCGCGTGCGGCGAGGCGGGCCGCGGGCTCGTCACCAGCTCGCCGTCGATGATCTCCGCCACCAGGTGTTCGGGAACCTCCATCAAGTCCTGGTAGGTCGCCCGCCGTCCCGCGGTCGTCACGGGTTCGAGCATACCACGCTTTCCTCCCCGCGGATCAGGGTGACGGCCCGGGCAGGCGACGCCAGCCATGGCATGGCAGTACACCTCGCCCACAGACGCGGTGGCGAGGCGCGACGTCGATCGGCTAGGATCGCCGCCGGAGGTGGCCGATGGATCTCTCCTACAGCTCCGCCGAGGAGGCCTTCCGCGCCCGCGTCCGCGGCTGGCTTGCCGAGAACCTCCCCGAGCCCGGCTCGCAGCGCGACCTGCCGGCGATGCGCGCCTGGCAGCGGAAGCTCCACGCCGCGGGCTTCCTCGGCGCCGCCTGGCCGAAGGAGTACGGCGGCGCCGGGCTCTCCCCGATGGAGCAGGCGATCCTCAACGAGGAGCTGGCCCGCGCGCGCGCCCCGCAGGTGGTGAACGCGATGGCCATCTGGTGGGTCGGCCCGGCGATCATCCGCTACGGCACCGACGCGCAGAAGCAGCGCTTCATCCCGCCGATCCTCACCGCCGACGAGATCTGGGCGACCGGCTACTCCGAGCCGTCGTCGGGGTCGGACATGGCGGCGGCCAAGACGCGCGCCGTGCGCGACGGCGACGACTACGTGGTGAACGGCCAGAAGATCTGGACGACGCTCGCCCACATCTCCGACTGGTTCTTCATCCTCGTCCGCACCTCGGCCGACGGGCCCAAGTGGGCCGGTCTCTCCGTCCTCCTGATGGACATGCGCAGCCGCGGCATCGAGATCCGCCCGATCCGGCAGATCGACGGGGGATCGGAGTTCAACGAGGTCTTCATGACCGACGTCCGGGTGCCGGCGGCGAACCGCCTCGGTGCCGACGGACAGGGCTGGGAGATCGTCTCGAGTGCGCTGGTCAACGAGCGCAGCGGCATCGCGGGCAGCATCCGCTTCGACCAGGCCCTCGACTGGCTCAAGACGACGGCCCGCGAGCGGCAGAAGCTCGGCGACCGGCGCGTCCGCCAGCAGGTCGCCGACCTCGCCACCAAGGCGGCGATCATGCGCTGGGCGGGCATGCGCGCGCTCACCGATTCGCTGCACGAGCGCATGAACCCGCACCTCTCCGCCGCCATGAAGCTCATGTCGACGAGCCTCGTCCAGGAGTTCTCCGAGACGGGGATGGAGGTCCTCGGCCCCTGGGCCACGCTCATGGACGACCCGCACCTCGCGCCCGGCGGCCGCTGGGCCAAGCAGTTCCTCTTCGACCGCTCGATGACGATCGCGGGCGGCACGAGCGAGGTGCAGCGGAACATCGTCGCGCAGCGCGTCCTGGGGCTGCCGCGGAAGTGAGGCCTACAGACCGAGCACCGCGTTCAGGGCGAGGCCGAGCACGAAGAGCCCGCCCGCCAGGCGGCCGTGGTAGAAGGCGAGCGACACGAACCACAGCGGCCACAGGCGGTAGCCGGGCGGCGGGGCGGCGGGCTTGGGTTCGCCGTACGCCTTCAGCACCTGGCGCAGCCGCGGGATGGCGGCGGCGACGAGGAGCACACCGACGCCCACCTTGCCGCCGACCACGAGCGCGGCGACGGCGGCGTAGAAGGCGACCATCAGGATCATGTTCAGGCGGAGCGCGACGTTCTTGCCGAGCAGCACCGGCAGGGTGTGGATACCGCGCGCCCCGTCCTGCTCGTACTTGTCGATGTGCTTGCCGATGAGGACCGTGGTGACGGACAGCGCGTACGGTACCGAGGCGAGCCAGACCCAGGCGGGAATGCTGCCGGCGGTCACGAAGTAGGTGCCGCCGGTCATGAGCGGTCCCCACACGAGGAAGACGCCGGGCTCGCCGAGCCCGTGGTGCTTCAGCTTGAGCGGCGGCGCCACGTAAAAGACGCTCACGAAGAGGCCGGCGAGCGCGAACGCCGCGACGGGCCAGCCCCACGCGCGCAGCAGCACGATACCGATCGCCAGGTCGGCGAGGTTGCACGCGGCGATCGTGGCGAGGAGCCCCCGCTTGGTGACGAGCCCGGAGAAGAGCGGATGCGGTGCATACTGCGTGCGGACATACGCCTCGGTGTCGATGCCGCCGATGGTGTCGAAATAGTCGTTGATCATGTTGTTGGCAGCATGGGCGATGACGAGGCCGAGGAGGGCGAGGCCGAAGTAGCCCCAGTGCGGCGTGGGCGCGCTCAGGGCGGCGAGCAGGCCGCCGATGGCGCCGGAGGTGAGCGTCATCGGGAAGACACAGGCGCGCGTGATGAGCAGCCAGCGGGAGACCGCGTCGACCCGACGCCCGGGCGCCAGGTTGCCGTTGAGTACGACTTGGCGCCAGCTCTCGAGGAGGCCGGCGAACCCGGGCGCCGCGACCGCGGGCCGGTCGGCCACCGCGTCGGCGGGGTTCGGCATGGCCGACCTCTAGGCGGTCGGTCGAGGCAGGTCAACCGTGGGTCCGAGCGGGATGTAGCACTCGATCGGCCGCGAAGGCGTTGATCTGTCTGGCGCTCCGCCGCCGCTCCTCCCGGAGCGCACGCTGGAAAGCATCGGCGGGCTCGCCCACGGGCCTCACAGACACCACCGCCGACGCCTCCGCAAGGGCCGTTTTCGACGTCCGTCGGTTTTGGTTTGACCCTCTGGGGGCGATCGCCTATGTACGACCGAGAGAGGCGGAGGGGCCGAGGAGGACGCCGGTGGCGGCACGTATGGACTTTCCGCGCATCAAACGACTCCCTCCCTACGTCTTCAACGTGGTCGGCGACCTGAAGCTCGCCGCGCGGCGCGCGGGCGAGGACATCGTCGACTTCTCGATGGGAAACCCCGACGGCCCGACGCCGCCGCACGTCGTCCAGAAGCTCGTCGAGGCCGTGCAGAAGCCGCAGAACCACCGCTACTCGGTGTCGCGCGGCATCTACAAGCTGCGGGTCGCGATCTGCGACTGGTACCGGCGCCGCTACGGCGTCGAGCTCGACCCCGACGCGGAGGCGATCGTCACCATCGGCTCCAAGGAGGGTATCGGGCACCTGGCGCTCGCGCTGCTCGGGCCGGGCGACGTGGTCTTCTGCCCGAGCCCGACCTACCCGATCCACCAGTACTCGGTCATCATCGCGGGCGGCGACCTCCGCTCGATCCCCCTCATGCCGGGCGGCGACTTCCTCGCCCTCCTGCAGGAGGCCGTGCGCACCACCTGGCCGAAGCCGAAGCTCCTGATCCTCAATTTTCCACACAACCCCACCACGGAGGTGGTCGACCTCGACTTCTTCCGCGGCGTGGTCGAGTTCGCGCGCGAGCACGGATGTCTGGTCGTCCACGACCTCGCCTACGCCGACCTCTGCTTCGACGGCTACGTGGCGCCCTCGTTCCTCCAGGTGCCGGGTGCGAAGGACGTGGGCGTCGAGTTCTTCACGCTCTCCAAGAGCTACAACATGCCCGGCTGGCGCGTGGGGTTCGCCGTCGGCAATGCCGAGATCATCGGCGCCCTTGCGCGCATCAAGAGCTACCTCGACTACGGCATCTTCCAGCCCGTGCAGATCGCGGCCACCCACGCGCTCACCGGCCCGCAGAGCTACGTCGAGGAGATCTGCGAGGACTACCGCAAGCGGCGCGACGTCCTGTGCGAGGGCCTCGAGCGCATCGGCTGGCAGGTGCCGAAGCCGAAGGCCACGATGTTCGTCTGGGCCGAGATCCCCGACGCGTACAAGGCGATGGGCTCGCTCGAGTTCTCGAAGCTCCTGCTCCGCGAGGCGAAGGTTGCGGTGTCGCCCGGCATCGGCTTCGGCGAGTACGGCGACCACTACGTGCGCTTCGCGCTCATCGAGAACGAGCACCGCACGCGCCAGGCCGTGCGCGGCATCCGGCGGGCGCTCGGGGCAGGCCTCGTCCAGAAGCTGCCGCACGCCGGCACGGGCTGACGCGGAGACCGCCGGGGGTGGGAGCGCCCGTCCGGGTCGGGTTGATCGGCTTCGGGACGATCGGCACCGGCGTGCTGAAGCTCCTGCGCGCCCATCGCGCCGACATCACCCGGCGCGCCGGGCGGCCGATCGAGATCGTCGCGATCGCCGACCTCGACCTCGAGACCGACCGCGGCATCCCCGCCGCTCCCGCGCGCTTCACCAAGGACGCGCTTTCGGTGATCGAGGATCCCTCGATCCCGATCATCATCGAGCTGATCGGCGGCTACGAGCCGGCGCGGCGGTTCGTCCTGGCCGCGATCCGCGCCGGCAAGGACGTCGTGACGGCCAACAAGGCGCTGCTCGCGGTCCACGGCCAGGAGATCGTCGCGGCGGCGGAGGTGCGGGCCGTGCGCCTCGGCTTCGAGGCCAGCGTCGGCGGCGGCATCCCGATCCTCCGCACGCTCAAGGAGGGGCTGGCGGGCGACCGGACGGCGGCCGTTTACGGCATCGTCAACGGCACCTGCAACCACATCCTCACCACCATGACGCGCGAGGGCCGGAGCTTCGGCGACGTGCTGGCCGAGGCGCAGCGGCTCGGGCTGGCCGAGGCCGATCCGTCGACGGACGTCGACGGCATCGACTCCGCGCACAAGCTCGCCCTCTTGACGACGCTCGCCTTCAACGTGGCGCCGCGCTTCGCCGACATCCCGACCGAGGGCATCCGCCGCATCGAGCCGGCCGACATCGCCTTCGCCCGCGAGCTCGGCTACACGATCAAGCTCCTCGCCATCGCCAAGGACGGGCGCGACGCGATCGAGGCGCGCGTCCACCCGACGATGATCCCGAACGGCCATCTGCTCGCCGACGTCGGCGGCAACTTCAACGCGATCTTCGTGCGCGGCGCGGCGCTCGGCCCGACGATGTACTACGGACAGGGCGCGGGCGCGATGCCGACGGCCACCGCCGTCGTCGCCGACCTGATCGCGGCGGTGCGCGACCGGGAGATCGGGTCCGGCGTGCGCGTGCCGCCCTGGGGCGTGCCGCGGCGTGCGCTCCGTCCCCTCCCCATCCGGCCGCTCGACGCGCTGGAGGGCGAGTACTACCTCCGCTTCATGGCGCTCGACCGGCCCGGCGTGCTGGCGCGCATCGCGGGCATCCTCGGGCGCGCGGACATCAGCATCGCCTCGGTGATCCAGAAGGACCGGCGCGCGGGGACGACGGTGCCGGTGGTCCTCCGTACGCACCGCGCGCGCGAGCGGAACCTCGCGCGCGCGCTCCGAGAGATCGGGCGGCTGCGGGTCGTACGCGGCCGGCCCGTGTCGATCCGCATCGAGGACCGCCTCGGCTAGACGGACAGTCCCGGCCCCCTCACCAGCCTTCGTCGGGATCCGGGACGTCGCCGCGCAGCAGCTCCACGTCCGCGCGGTCGCGCAGTGCTTTGCTGCGTCGGCGCGAGGGGTCGGCGGCCGCTCGCTCCTTCATCGCGACCAGGTCGGCCTTGCGTACGATGCGCACGTCGGCGGTGCCGATCCGGAAGCCCTCGGCTCGCCCGATCATGGCGTCGAACGCGACGTCGAAGACGAGCTGGACCGGTTCGCCGCTCGGGTGGCGGAAGTTGGCGCTGTGCGCGAACTCGCCGGTGAGACGGAAGGCTGCCTTGGTGAGCGCTTGCACGATGACGGCGCGCTCGAAGGTGGACATCACGGCGATGTCGGTGTCCGCCGTCGCTCGCGGCACCCCGGAGTGGATACCGACCGCCACGCCGCCGATCAGGGCATGGGGCGCGCCGATGCCGTCGAGCGCGCGGGTCGTGTCGAGCAACGCCGCGACCTTGTCGGGTGTCGCACCCATCTCGTGCCCTCCGCCCCGCCGTGCGGCGATCAGCGCCCAGTCGCGGGCCGACGCATCGCTGACCGCCTGCAGCACACGCCGCGGGCTCGGCTCCATCGTCGGAGGATAGCAGGATCCCCGGACCCGCACACCCGCTTCGTGGCGCTCGGTCGGCTGTGCTGGAGTCCTGCGCACCCTTGATAGTAGTATCGAGCACCCATGAGTGTTGCCCGGGCCTGGGGCGGGCTGATCGAGCAGTACCGCGAGCGGCTGCCCATCGGCCCGACCGAGAAGATCGTCACCCTGAACGAGGGGAACACGCCGCTCGTGCGCGCCGACCGGCTCGCGGCGGTGGTGGCGCCCGGGGTCGAGCTGTACCTCAAATGCGAGGGTCAGAACCCCACCGGGTCGTTCAAGGACCGCGGCATGACCGTGGCGGTGACGAAGGCGCTCGCCGAGGGCGTCGAGGCGATCATCTGCGCCTCGACGGGCAACACGTCGGCCTCGGCCGCCGCCTACGCGGCGCGCGCCGGCGTCCGCGCCTACGTCGTCGTGCCGCACGGCAAGATCGCCCTCGGCAAGCTCTCGCAGGCCGTCATGCACGGCGCGCGCGTCATCCAGATCGAGGGCAACTTCGACCAGGCGCTCCGGCTGGTGCGCGACCTGAAGGAGCACTATCCGACGCGGCTCGCGCTCGTGAACTCCGTCAATCCGCACCGCATCGAAGGGCAGAAGACGGCCGCGTTCGAGGTCTGCGACGCGCTCGGCCGGGCCCCCGAGTACCACCTGTTGCCGGTCGGCAACGCCGGCAACATCACGGCCTACTGGCGCGGCTACAAGGAGTACCTCGCGGCCGGCAAGATCACCCACCTGCCGCGCATGATGGGCTTCGAGGCCGCGGGTGCGGCGCCGATCGTGCACAAGCGGGTGATCGAGGAGCCGCGCACCGTCGCGACGGCGATCCGCATCGGCAACCCGGCGAGCTGGCAGGGCGCGGAGGCCGCACGCGACGAGTCGGGCGGCGCGATCGAGGCGATCACCGACGACGAGATCCTCGAGGCCTATCGCCTGCTCGCCCGGACCGAAGGCGTGTTCGCCGAGCCGGCGTCCGCCATCTCGCTCGCCGGGGCGCTCAAGCTGGGCGCGAGCGGGCGCCTGCGGCCGAAGGACGTCCTCGTGCTGACGCTCACCGGCCACGGGCTCAAGGACCCCGACACGGCGATCGCCAACTCGGAGGCCGCGATCAAGATCGCCGCCGACCCCGCCCGGCTGGCCGCGGTGCTCGAGGTCGGTTAAGTGGTGACCCGATGAAGGTGGTGGTGCTGCAGGGGGACGGGATGGCCGACGAGCCGATCCCTGAGCTGGGGGGCAAGACGCCCCTCGAGGTCGCGCGCACGCCGAACCTCGACCACATGGCCGCGCGCGGCATCCTCGGGCTGACGCGCACGATCCCGCGCGGCCTGCCGCCGGGCAGCGACGTCGGCACGATGTCGGTGCTCGGCTACGACCCGGCCCGCTACCACACCGGGCGCTCGCCCATCGAGGCGGCGAGCATGGGGGTGGAGCTCGGCCCCGAAGACGTGGCCTTCCGCATGAACCTCGTGACGCTCGAGACGGCCGAGAGCGGCGGCGAGATCATGCGCGACTTCGCGGGCGGCCATCCCTCGCGCGAGGAGGGCGCGGCGATCGTCGTGGACCTGGCTCGCGCGCTCGGGCGCGACGGCCTCGAGCTGCATCCGGGCATCTCGTATCGCCACCTCCTGGTGTGGCGGAAGGGCGAGAGCCGGATGCGGACGACGCCGCCGCACGACTTGTCCGACAAGCCCATCGCCCGGGCCTTCCCCGAGGGGCCGGGCGCGGAGGTCCTGCGCGAGCTGATCGAGCGCTCGCGGTCACTGCTCGCCGAGCATCCGCTCTGCGAGGCACGCCGGGCGCGCGGCGAGCGCGCGCCGACGGCGCTCTGGTTCTGGGGGCAAGGCCGGCGCCCGCGGCTGCCCACCCTGCGCGAGCGCTTCGGGATCGAGGGCGCCGTCATCGCCGCGGTGGACCTGGTGAACGGCCTCGGCGTGCTCGCCGGCCTCGCGCGCGTGACGGTGCCGGGAGCGACCGGCTACCTCGATACCGACTTCCGCGCCAAGGCGGAGTACGGCCTGCGCGCGCTCGCCGAGCGGGATTTCCTCTTCCTGCACGTCGAGGCGCCGGACGAGGGCGGCCACCTCGGCGACCCGCAGAAGAAGGTCGAGGCGATCGAGAACTTCGACGAGAAGACCGTGGGCCCGCTCCTCGAGGGCCTGCGCGCGATGGGGGGCGAGTGGCGCGTGCTGGTCATGCCCGACCACCCGACACCGTGCGCCCTGAAGACGCACACCGCCGACCCCGTTCCCTTCGTCGTCTACGTCTCGGCGGACGAGCAGAAGCCGCGCGCCCTCTCGCGTGGCTACAACGAGAGGGACGCGCGCGATCAGGGCATCTTCATCCCGGACGGCCACACCTTGCTCGAGCGCCTGCTCAGGCGCTGAACGGCCGCGATGGAACGCAACCTCGCCATGGAGCTCGTGCGCGTGACCGAGGCGGCGGCCCTCGGCTCGGCCCGGCTCATGGGACGAGGCGACGAGACCGCCGCCGACATGGCCGCCGTCGAGGCGATGCGCAACGCGATCGACGTCCTGCCGATCGACGGCACCGTGGTGATCGGCGAGGGCGACCACGACGCGATGCCGATGCTCTACGTGGGCGAGCGCGTCGGCACGGGACAGGGGCCGGAGCTCGACGTCGCCTGCGACGCGCTCGAGGGGGCGGCCATCTGCGCCACCGGCGGCTACAACGCGCTCTCGGTGATCGCCATCGCCGACCGCGGCAGCCTGCTCCGCGTCCCCGACAGCTACATGGACAAGATCGCCTGCGGCCCCGAGGGCCGCGGCATCGTCGACCTCGACCGCAGCCCCACCGAGAACCTCCGGGCGCTCGCCGACGCGAAGGGCGTGTACGTCGAGGACCTGACCGTGGTGATCCTCGACCGCCCGCGGCACACGCGCCTGATCGAGGAGGTCCGGCGGGCCGGCGCTCGCATCAAGCTGATCAGCAGCGGCGACGTCTCGGCGGCGCTCGCGACGACCGAGGTGGAGACCGGGATCGACATCCTGATGGGCATCGGCGGCGCCTCGCAGGGCATCCTCGCCGCCGCGGCGCTGGTCTGTCTGGGCGGCGAGATGCAGGCGCGGCTCAAGCCACGCAACGAGGAGGAGGCCGCGCAGGCGCGCGGGCTCGGCATCTTCGACCTCGGCCGCAAGTACGGGCTCGACCAGCTGGCCTCGGGCTCGGTCATGTTCGCGGCCACCGGGATCACGCCCGGCGACTACCTGGCCGGCGTCCGCTACGTGAAGGGCGGCGCGATCACGAACTCGGTCGTCATGCGGTCCTCGACGCGCACCGTGCGCATGATCGAGGCGCACCACCGCTTCGATCGCCGGCCGGAGTACTGAGGTGGCCGACGAGGGTTTCGCCAACCTCGTCGTGGCGCGGACGGACGCGGTCGTCACCGTCACGCTGAACCGGCCCGCGGCGCTGAACGCGCTCGACACGGCGACCCTCCGCGAGCTGGCGCGCGCGGTGCGCGACATCCGCCGCGCCGGCGACGTGCGCGCCGTCGTGCTCACGGGCGCCGGCGACAAGGCCTTCTCGGCGGGTGCGGACATCGCCGCCATGGCGGCCATGAGCGCCGCCGAGGGACACGCGTACTCGCGCCTCGGGCACGACGTGTTCGCGCGTCTCGAAGAGCTCGACGTGCCGGTCGTCGCGGCGCTCAACGGCGTCGCCCTCGGCGGCGGGCTCGAGCTGGCGCTCGCCGGCGACCTGATCGTCGCCTCGGAGCGGGCGCGGCTCGGGCAGCCCGAGATCAATCTCGGCCTCATCCCGGGGTTCGGGGGCACGCAGCGCCTCGCACTGCGCGTCGGCCTCGCACGCGCCCGCGAGCTCGTCTACCTGGGCCACATGATCTCGGCCGAGGAGGGCCATCGCATCGGGCTCGTGAACCGCGTCGTGCCGCCGGACCGCCTGCGGGCGGAGGCAGCGGAGCTCGCCGCCGCTCTCGCCGCCAAGGCTCCGGTCGCGCTCCGCCAGGCGAAACGCGCGACGGCCTTCGCCGCCGCCGGTGCCGTCGAGGCGGGGTGCCGCTACGAGATCGAGGCGTTCGGCGTCACCTTCGCCACCGAGGACCGCGTCGAGGGGCTGCGCGCCTTCCGGGAGAAGCGGACACCCGTCTGGAAGGGGCGCTAGGCGTGCGCGTCGACTTGACCGACACCCAGCGCCAGCTGCGCGACGCCGTGCGCGACTTCGCCGAGCGGCGCGTCCGCCCGGTCGCCGCCGACCTCGACCGGACCGGGCGCTTCCCGCGCGACATCGTCGCCGAGCTCGGCCGGCTCGGGGTGCTCGGCTGCTGCATCCCGGAGGTCTGGGGCGGAGCGGGCCTCGACGCCGTCGCCTACGTGCTGGCGCTCGAGGAGCTCGCGCGCGTCTCGGCGGCGACGGCGGCCATCGTCGCCACGCACGCGTCGCTCGCCGCCTGGCCGCTGCTCGCCTTCGGGAGCGACGAGCAGCGCGCCCGCTACCTGCCGGCGCTCGCGGGCGGGGAGCGGCTCGGCGGCTGGGGATTCGCCGAGCGCGCCCACCCGGAGGAGATGCCGTCCATCGTCGCGACACCGGATGCGGAGCAGTACGTGCTCGACGGTCGCTGCGCATCGGTCCTGAACGCCCCCGAGGCGCGCCTGGCGATCGTCTTCGCCGCCCTCGAGGCGAAGCCGGACACCGACTTCCTCGCCGCCTTCCTCGTCGAGACGGACCAGCCGGGCTGGCGGGTGGTGCGGCTCGAGGAGCGGATCGGACTCCACGGCGCGCCCGGCGCCGAGGTCGTGCTCACGCACGTCCGGGTGGCGCGGGCGAATCGGCTGGGCGGCGACACCGCGGGGGGCGCCATCGCGCGCCAGACGCTCGAGGCGGCCGGGCCGGGCGTCGCCGCCCAGAGCGTGGGGGTCGCGGGCGCGGCGCTCGCGGATGCGCTGGCGTACGCCCGCGAGCGTCGTGCCTTCGGCCACGCCCTGGTTGAGTTCCAGGCGACGCAGTGGCGGCTCGCCGATATGGCCACGGCGGTGGAAGCGGCGCGTCTCTTGACGCTGGAGGCCGCTTTCCTGCAGGACCTGCGGCTGCCACACTCGAGCGAGGTGGCGATGGCACGCCTGTTCGCGGCCGAGACCGCGATGAGTCTCGCGACGCAGGCCGTGCAGGTCCACGGGGGATACGGCTACACCCGGGAGTTCGCCGTCGAGCGGTACTTCCGGGATGCGGCGGCGCTCGGGGTCCCGGCGGAGTTGGTGGAGCGCGAGAAACACGCGATCGCGGAACGGCTGCTGCGAGGAGCGGCGTCATGAGCTGGCCGGTGTGCTGGTCGGGACCGGCGCCCGAGGCGCATCTCGTCAAGGGGTTCCTCGAGCTGCGGGGCGTGCCGTGCCTGCTGCGCAGCGGGGGCCCGTCCATCTACCCGGTCCCCGCCTTCGGGCTCCGCGTCCTCGTTCCCGAGGACTGGCTCCCGATCGCCCGCAAGTTCCTCGAGGGGCGGCGGCGCCGCCCGGCCCGAGTCCTGCCGCTTGCACCCCGGAGACGACCCGCATGACCAAGGCCGAGTGGCTTGCCCGCTATCGCAACGACCAGGAGCGGTCCGTCCGTTTCTCGACCGTGTCCGACATGGAGCTCGAGCCGCTCTACACGGCCGAGGACGCGCCGCTCGACCCCGAGCGGATCGGCGTGCCGGGCGAGTTCCCGTATACCCGCGGCGTCTACCCGAGCATGTACCGCGGGCGGCTCTGGACGATGCGCCAGTTCGCCGGCTTCGGGACCGCGGAGGACACGAACGAGCGCTTCCGCTTCCTGCTGGCGCAGGGGCAGACGGGGCTCTCCACCGCCTTCGACATGCCGACGCTCATGGGCTACGACGCCGACCATCCCCGCGCCCGCGGCGAGGTCGGGCGCGAAGGCGTGGCGGTCTCGAGCCTGGTCGACGTGCGCGCCCTCTTCAAGGACATCCGCCTCGATCGGGTGACGACGTCGATGACCGTCAACTGCACGGCGAGCGCGGTGCTCGCCATGTACCTCGCCGTGGCCGAGGAGCAGGGCACGCCGTGGACGGCGCTCGGCGGCACGATCCAGAACGACATGCTGAAGGAGTTCATCGCGCAGAAGGAATGGATATGCCCGCCCGAGCCGTCGCTGCGCATCGTCGTCGACATGATCGAGTTCTGCGCGCGCGCGGTCCCGCGCTGGCACGCGGTGTCGATCAGCGGCTACCACATCCGCGAGGCCGGCTCGACCGCGGTGCAGGAGCTGGCGTTCACGCTCGCCGACGGGCTCACCTACGTCGAGGCCGCGCGCGCGCGCGGCATGGCGGTGGACGACTTCGCGTCCCGGCTGTCCTTCTTCTTCAACCTCCACAACGACTTCCTCGAGGAGGTGGCGAAGCTCCGCGCCGCCCGGCGGCTGTGGGCCACCCTCATGCGCGAGCGCTTCGGCGCCCGTGACCCGCGCTCGCTGCGTCTCAGGACCCACGCCCAGACCGCGGGCTGCTCGCTCACGGCGCAGCAGCCCCTCAACAACATCGTGCGGGTGGCGGTGCAGGCGCTGGCCGGCGTGCTCGGCGGCGTGCAGTCGCTGCACACCAACTCGCTCGATGAGACCCTGGCGCTGCCCTCGGAGCAGGCCGCCATGGTGGCGCTCCGCACCCAGCAGATCCTGGCCGAGGAGAGCGGCGTCACGAACACCATCGACCCGCTCGGCGGCAGCTGGGCGGTCGAGGCGCTGACCGACCGGATCGAGCGCGAGGCGCGCGCCTACATCGAGCACATCGACGGCCTCGGCGGCATGGTGCGCGCCATCGAGCTCGGCTACCCCCAGAAGGAGATCGCCGAGGCGGCCTACATCTACCAGCAGCAGGTCGATCGCGGTGAAAAGGCCGTCGTCGGCGTGAACCGCTATCAGGTGCCCGAGGAACGGCCGCTCGAGCTGCTGCGCGTCCCGCTCGAGGTCGAGGAACGGCAGGCGGAGCGCGTGCGGCGCGTCAAGCGCGAGCGGAACGGCGCGCAGGCGCGGGAAGCGCTCGGCCGCGTGCGCGCGGTGGCCGAGAGCGGCGAGAACCTGATGCCCCCGGTCATCGCCGCCGTGAAGGCCCTCTGCACCGTGGGCGAGATCGCCGACGTCTACCGCGACGTCTTCGGCGTCTACCGGGACCCGGCATGGCTCTGAGCGGCCGCCCGCTGCGCATTCTGATCGCGAAGGCGGGCCTCGACGGACACGACCGCGGCGCGAAGATCATCGCGCGAGCGCTGCGCGACGCCGGCTTCGAGGTCATCTACACCGGGCTCCACCAGACGCCCGAGATGATCGCCGAGACCGCCGTGCAGGAGGACGTCGACGCGGTCGGCCTCTCGATCCTGTCGGGTGCCCACCTGACGCTCTTTCCGGCCGTCGTGCAGGAGCTCGAACGCCGCGGCGGCGGCGACGTGCTCGTCTTCGGCGGCGGCATCGTGCCCGACGAGGACGTCGCGCAGCTCACGGCCGTCGGCGTCGCCACGATCTTCACGCCGGGCGCGACGACGCAGGAGATCGTCGCCTGGGTGCGCGAGCACGTGCGGCCGCGGACGGCCTGATCCATGGACTTCGCGCTCACCGACGAGCACCGGCGCATCCAGGAGGCGATCCGCGACTTCGGCGAACGCGAGGTGAAGCCCTACGCCGCGGCGTGGGACCGGGACGAGGCGTTCCCGCACGCCGCCGTCTCGCGGCTCGGCGCGCTCGGCTTCCTCGCGCTCGGCCTCCCGCCGGACGTGGGGGGCGGGGGCGCGGACGCGCTCGCGTGCGCGCTCGTCGTCGAGGGCGTGGCGCGCTACGACGCCTCGCTCGGTCTGACGGTCGCCAGCCATGCCGGGCTCGCCTCGGGACACATCAATCAGTTCGCGAGCGAGCCGCTGCGCCGGTGCTACCTGCCGCGCCTGGCGCGGGGCGAGTGGCTGGGCGCCTGGTGCCTGACCGAGCCGGGCTCGGGGAGCGATGCCGCGGGGCTGCGCACGCGTGCCGTCCGCGACGCCGACGGATGGTGCCTCAGTGGCACGAAGATGTTCATCACGCAGGGGACGGTGGGCCACGTCTACGTCGTCCTTGCCTCGACCGCTCCCGACCTCGGTCAGCGCGGCATCTCGGCCTTCGTCGTCGAGCGGGGCACGCCCGGCCTCGGCACCGGGCGGAAGATCGAGAAGCTCGGCCTGCGGGCGAGCGACACCGCCGAGGTGATCCTCGACAACGTCCGCGTGCCGCCCGGCCAGCTGATCGGCGAAGAGAACCGGGGCTACAAGCAGGCGCTGCGCGTCCTCGACGGCGGCCGGATCAGCATCGCCGCTTGGTGCCACGGCATCGGGCGCGGAGCGCTGGAGGAATCGATCGCCTACGTGCGGGAGCGGCGGCGCTGTCCGGGCTCGGGGCTGCGGGCGATGGAGAGCACGCTCGCCGAGATGGCGATGCGGCTGGAGGCCGGGCGGGTCCTCCTGTGCCGGGCGGCCTATCTCAAGGACACCGGGCGTCCCTTTCGCGCCGCCGCCTCGATGGCGAAGCTCATGTGCTCGGAGGCCGCGATGTGGGTGACCACGAAGGCCGTGCAGCTCCAGGGACGTGCGGGCGTCGTGCGCGACCGGCCCACCGAGCGCTACCTGCGTGACGCAAAGCTCGGCGAGATCGGCGAGGGCACGAGCGAGATGCAGCGCCGCGTGATCGCGCGCGCGCTCCTCACCGGGGGTCTACCGACGCTCTAGGTCCCCGGTCCCTTGCCCGCCAGCCCGGCGGCCGCCTGCCACTCCATCTCGAGCTCGTTCGCGGCCCATGCCGACTCTTCCGCCGAATCGGGCCAGACGATCCACGCGATGTCGCCGGGCTCTGTCGAAGCGGGCGGCGCGGCCTGCGTGACGTCGGCGTCGAACCCCTCCGGATCAGGCTCGAACTGCGCGAGGTTCTGACCCGCCCACGCGTCTTCCATGGCGGCCACCTGCTCTCGCTGCAGCGTCATCCTCCACTCCTTTCCCGAGCCCCACGGCGCGAAGGTCGGCCCGGAGCGGCGCCGATGCATAACCCTGACTGTCGGAGAGTGCACCTTCGTCCCGTCCGGCCCCCGTTGTCAAGCGGGGCGCGTGGCCATGCTCGCTGCGGTGCCCGCCCGTGGCCGGGCAAGCCGGTTCTACGGGCAGCCTCCCACCGCGGCGGGGAGCTGCGCGCAGTCGGCCAGCGAGGTCACCGTGAGCGGGGCGGGGAGGGCGCCCCCGCCGCCGACGCTGTTGGCCAGCTGGAGGGCCTGGGAGCTGTAGTAGACGATGGCGCTTCCGCCGAGGTCGAGGTTGATGTCCGTGGTCCAGAGCGAACCGTACAGCGTGGCGTTGCCGGTGGCCTTGGTCGTGGGATCCTTCTTCACGCTCGTGCCGCCGCGGACGATGATGAGGCCCTTGAACTCGATGTTGCCCTGAATGGTGAGGTTGCCGTCGACGATCAGGATGCCCGCACCGCTGACGCTGCCGTTCCCCTTGATGGTGACGTCGCCCGTGGCGGTGAAGTACGTGATCTGGGGCACCAGCTCGGTGCCGAAGATCTTCGTGCCGGAGAAGCTCTTGTCGTCCACGCGCACGACGCCGGGCCGATTGGTGAGGTCGGTCACGATCTGGTCGAGCTGTGACACGGTCGGGGCCGCGGGCGACGTCTCGACGCTCGGCACCATCGGCGGCCCGCTCTGGTAGCCGAGCCCGGTCACGTTGTCCTTCTGTCCGGCGCTGAGGCTGCTGATCGTCCGCTGCGTGTTGGTGTCGTTCCGCGTCGAGATGCCCGGTACCGGCGCCCCGGGCCCGGCTCCCCCGGTGTAGTTGTGATCGTTGCCGTCGACGGCGAAGGCATTGCCGTCGAAGGTGGCGTTGGTCGGGCTGTCGGTGGCCAGGTAGACCGCTCCCGGCGAGCCCGACGGGGCGTTCGAGCGGACGACGGTGGCGACCACCGTGTTCCGAACGCCCTCCGGGCCCGTCGCGGTGGAGGTCAGCCGCCCCGTGTTGGCGTCCAAGGCCACCGTCGTCACCGTCAGGCTGAAGCCGCCGAGCGGCGCGAAGGTATGCGGGGCACCGCCCCAGATGTTCGTCCACTGATCGGCGACGTCGTTCTGGAGGTTGACGACGCCGACGCCGTTGACGAGCTGGAGGGCTTCGGAGATGCCGGACTCGGCGGCGAAGTGCACCTGCACCGCGCCCCGGTAGTTGCGCGTCGCGCGGATATCGGCGGCGCCGACTAGCAGGCCCGCCGTGGTCACGAGCATGAGGGTCGTCATGGTGAAGAGCGCCATGACGAGCGCCATGCCACGCTGGTGGCGGCGGCGGGGCGCGTGAGCGGCTGGCGTGTGCCTGCCTACCGGGAGTGAAGTCATGCGCGCCTGAGCAACGCGGGTGCCACGCCCGTCGGCCACGTATGCCCGTGGGAAGACCGCCGGTTCTTGCGCTCGCCGGGTCGCCCTGTGCCAAATGCCGGAGGGCTGCGAGGCCCATGTGCCAAGCCGGCACATGTCGCGCCTCGGCCGCATGTGTCGCGCTCTCCGCCGAGCGCGGGCCCCCTCGCGGATCGGGTCGACCAGGCGGACGGCAAGGCAGCGTCCCCGGCGGGATTCGAACCCACGTTACCGGCGTGAAAGGCCGGTGTCCTAGGCCAGACTAGACGACGGGGACGCAAGGGCCGCGGGGCGCGGAGTTGCCCGCCCCAGCTAGTACAGCGCCCTGGGGCAGTCAAACGCGCTGGCGGCTTGACGTCCAGGCTCCCCGCGTCGAGAACGACCCGGAATGCGGGTCCTGTTCGTCAACGCGAACCGCAGCGCCGCCTACGGTGGCGTCGAGCGCTGGATGATCGAGGCCGCATGCGGCCTCGCCGGACGCGGCCACGTCTGCACGCTGCTCGGGCGGCCCGGGACGGCGTGGCTCCGCGCGGCCCGGAGCCGCGGCGTGCCCGCTCGTGAAGGCATCCGCGGCGCCTGGATCCAGCGCGTGTTCCGGGTCCGCGCCGCGATGCGCGACTTCCGGCCCGACGTCGTCGTCGCCAAGGCGAAGAAGGCGGCGCGCATGGCGGCCTTCGGGCGCTCGACGGGCGGCGGCGGGCGCGCCGTGCTGTTCTTCGGCGCGACGCACGAGCTCGAGCCGAGCCGCGCCGTCGACCGTCTCACGTGGCGCGCGCTCGACGCGGCCATCGTGGTCGCTGCCGGCGTCGCCGAGTGGTACGTCGAGCGCGGGTTCGGCCCGCCGAGCAAGCTCCACGTCCTCTGGAACGGCGTCGAGCTGTCGGCGTTCGAGCGCGCGACGACACGGGCGGCGGCGACGCGTGCGGCGCTCGGCCTCGCGCCGGACGAGCTCGCGATCGGGACGGTCGGGCGGCTCGCCTGGCAGAAGGGTCTCGGCGACCTCCTCGCGGCCGCCGAGCTCGTGCGGACGCGCGTGCCGCGCGCACGCTTCTTCGTGATCGGCGGCGGTCGCGACGCGGCACAGGTGGCGGCCGCCGCCGCGGCGCCCGGCCTGGACGGGGCGGTCACCCTCCTCGGTCAGCGTGACGACGTCCCGGACCTGCTCGCCGCCATGGACATCGTCGTGCAGAGCTCGCGGCGCGAGGGGATGGCGCAGGCGACGCTGGAGGCGATGGCCGCGGGGCGGGCGGTCGTCTCGACCGCCACCGTCGGAGCCGGGGAAGCGATCGAGGACGGTGTCAGCGGGCTCATCGTCCCCGTGCGGGACTCGAACGCCCTCGCCGACCGGCTCGTCGCCCTCGCCGTCGATCCGGCGCGCCGGCGCGCGCTCGGGGAGGCGGCGCGGCGGCGCATCGCCGAGCGCTTCACGACGGCGCACATGCTCGACCGCTGCGAGGCCATCCTCGGGGCGATCGTCGCCGCCGGGTAGAGGCGTGCTACAAGGGAGCGGCATGCTCCCCGAAGCGACAGGCGAGGCGATGCCGCGCGCCGGGGCGCGCCGCTGGCTGATCAACGGCTTTCCGGCGCTCCGGCATCGGAACTTTCGCCTGTTCGTCGCCGGCCAGGGCGTGTCGCTGATCGGGACGTGGATGCAGAGCGTGGCGCAGAGCTGGCTCGTGTACCGGCTCTCGGGCTCCCGCTTCGCCCTCGGCCTGGTTGCGTTCGCCGGCTACCTTCCGATCCTCTGCCTCGCGCCCGCCGCGGGCGTGGTGGCCGACCGCGTCGACCGCCAGCGGCTGATCATCCTCACCCAGGCGCTGGCGATGCTGCTCGCACTGGCCCTCGGCGTGCTCGTCGCGGCGAGGGCCGTGAGCGTGCCCGCCGTCGTGCTCGTCGCGGGCTGCCTCGGGGCGGTCAGCGCCTTCGACATCCCGGTGCGTCAGTCCTTCATCGTCGAGATGGTCGGAGCCGAGGACCTGCCCAACGCCATCGCGCTCAACTCGTCGATCTTCAACGCCGCACGCGTGGTCGGACCGGCGCTCGCCGGGAGCCTGGTGGCGGCGGTCGGCGAGGCGGCCTGCTTCTTCCTGAACGCCGCCAGCTATCTGGCCGTGCTCGCGGCCCTCCTCTCCATGCGTCTCGAGCGCATCCGCCGATCCGGCGAGGCGCCCGCGCACGTGCTCGCGGGCTTCCTCTCCGGCCTCGACTACGTGCGCCGCGAGCCGGCGCTTCGCAACCTGCTCGTGCTGCTCGGGGTGGTGAGCGGGCTCGGGCTTCAGTATGCGATCTTGATCCCGGTTTTCGCCAAGGAGATCTTCCATGCGGGGGCCACCGGATACGGTCTCCTGGTCACCGCTGCGGGGATCGGCTCGGTGGTCTCCGCGCTCCATCTGGCGGCGCGCCGCTATTCGCGCGCGCAGCACCGGCGGAACCTGCTGGTGGGACTCGCCATGTTCTCGATCGGCGTTCTCGGGCTGACCGCCAGCCGGCGGCTCGGGCTGGCGCTCTGGTTCCAGGCGCTCGCCGGCTACGGCGCGATCCGCTACCTCGCGACCACGAACACGCTGCTCCAGCTCCTCGTCGACGAGCGTTACCGGGGTCGGGTCATGGGCCTGCACACGGTGATGTTCCTCGGCACGGCGTCGGCGGGCAGCCTGGTGGTCGGCGCGCTCGCGCAGAAGTTCGGGGCCTCGCCCGCGGCCGCGTTCGCGGGGAGCGTGTCGCTGGCCTGCGTGTGCTGGCTCGGGACGCGGCTCAGGCGCCTCGCCGTGCGGGAGCGCCGAGCGGCTGCTTGAGCGCGAAGATGCTCTGTTGCCGGACGTAACCGCGGCGCATAACGCTTGTTCACTGGGCGCGCCGCTGGGAAGGAGATCGCCGTGCAGGGAAGTAGAGGACGTCCGTGTCTCGTATCGCTGTTGGCGATCGGACTGCTCGTCTGCACTTCGGGGCCGACCCGGGCGGCCGAGGACGTAGAGCCGCCCGCCCCGCCCGAAGCGACGGCCCCGCCCGAGGCCCCGGCGGCGGAGGAGGCACCAGCCGCCCCCGAAGCGCCAGCGCCGCCCGAGGCACCAGCGACCAGGACGACTCCGCCGCGCCTGAGCTTCTTCAACGGCGAAGTGTCGTTCTGGCGCCCGGGAGCGGAGGACTGGGCGCCGGCGCATGTGAATACGCCGCTCGCTGCGGGTGACTCGCTCTACGCCGGGCAGGGCGCGAACCTCGAGCTGCAGGCCGGGCCGCGTGCCTACGTGCGCGCGGGGGGCGAGACCGATCTCGGGCTGGAGGACGTCGAGCCGGACTTCCAGCAGCTCAAGGTCACCGCGGGTCACGTGGCGCTCGATCTCCGGAGCCTCGAGCGCGGGCATACGGTCGAGCTCGACACACCGCACCTCGCGGTCACCATCGAGCAGGCAGGCTACTACCGCGCCGACGTCGACGACGAGGCCACCACCTTCAGCAGCCGCCGCGGCGGCCGCGCGAGCGTCGTCCCGGCGGGCGGCGAAGCGCTCGACGTGGGGCCGAACGAGGAGGCGATCGTGAAGGGCACGGAGAGCCCGCAGGTCGAGCGCTACGCGGCTCCCAAGCTGGACGCATGGGACCGCTGGAACTACGAGCGCAGCGATCAACTCCTGAACCCGAAGAGCGCGCGCTATCTCCCCGAGGGCGTGTCCGGGGGCGACGACCTCGATCACTACGGCCGCTGGCACACCGAACCCGACTACGGCGCGGTCTGGGTTCCGAGCGCCGTGCCGGCCGGCTGGGTTCCGTACAGCACCGGGCGCTGGATCTGGGACCCGTTTTACGGCTGGACCTGGGTCGACGACGCGCCGTGGGGCTGGGCACCGTTCCACTACGGCCGCTGGGTGTTCGCGGGCGGCGTGTGGGGATGGGCGCCAGGGCCGATCGTCGTCGCCCCGGTCTACGCGCCCGCGCTCGTCGCGTTCTTCGGTGGCAGCGGGGTCTCGGTGTCGGTCGGTCTCGGCGTGCCCGTCGTCAGTTGGGTGGCGCTCGGCTGGGGCGAGCCGTGCATCCCGTGGTGGGGACCGCCGGCGTTCATCGGCGTGCCCTGGTGGGGAGGGTGGGGCGGCCCGCGCGTGGTCAACAACGTGATCATCCAGCGGACGACGATCATCCATGCGAACCAGGTGAACATCTTCCGCAACGCACGGCTCCACAACGCCATCGTCGGCGTCAGGCGGGACGACTTCGGACGCGGCGTCGGCAAGCACTTCCGCCTCGGACCGTCGGCGCTCCGGCACTTGAATCCGGTGCGCGGCGTACCGCCGGTGCGGCCGACGCCGGCGAGCCTCGTGCCGGGGAGGAACCACGCCCGGCGGCCGCCCGAGCACCTGCACGCGCGGCAAGTGGTGGCGACCCGCGCGCCTCGCGATCACGCCGCGCCGCTCAGGGCCGTCGGCCTGAACCCAGGGGCGGCGGCGCCGCCGCCGCGGCTGGTCGCCCCGCCTCGGGCACGTGCTCGCGCCGAGCAGGGGCCGGCGGCCGGCGGGGTGCATCCCGGCGCACGCCCGCATCCGGGCGGCGCGCCACGCGTCGGAGGGGCGGAGCGTCCCGCGCCGCCGGCGCACGGTCGGGCGACGCGGCCCGGTAGCGGCGAGGGCTCCCCACCTGCGGAACGTGAGGCGCGGCCGCCTGCCGCACGGCGCCAGCCCGGCGAGGGCCACCGGCCGCAGCGCGAAGCCCTGCCGCCCCCAGCGCCAGGCGAGCGCACGGAGAGACGTGCCGCGCCGCCACCGGTGCCCCGCGCGGAGCGGTCGTTCCCGCGTTCAGCTCCGGCCCCCGGCGTGCGGCGGGAGCCCGTGCCGCATCCCGGGCCGGGCGGCGGCATGAGACGGGAGCCCGCGCCGCATCCGCCGGCGGTCGGCCAGCCGCCGACGGGCGCACGGCCTCGGGCCCCTCGTCGGCCGGCCGCTCCGCCCCCGGGGGCGAGCGGGCCTCGGGGGCCCGCCAATCCCCACGGGGCGCGCCGGCGTCCGCCGCGCTACGCCGGGGCCGGCTGAGCCTTCCGTCCAAGGAACCGTGCACGGCCGCGGCACCCGGGCGCGCATGCCGGCCGGGCCGCGGCCCCGTGCCCTGCATCGATGGCCAGCCAGGAGGCACGGGCCCTGCTGAAGGTCGAGGCAAGCCATGGCGGACGACTCGGTGCTCGATCCTGGCGAGGAGGAGGCGTTCGCCGAGTTCCCCGTCGACCTCGCCGCGACGTCGGCCGTCGGCTTCATCGTCGGCGGGCTCACCGCCGCTGCCGTGTACGCGTGTTATCCGCCGGTTCACGGGCGTGCGCCGATCATCGCCACGGGCGTCGGCTCGGTCGTGCTGATCGGGGCGCTCTACCTGGTCGTGGCCCGACTCGCGCGGCTCCGGGCCGCGGACTGGCTGGTCGTCGGGTACGCGGTCGCGCTGGTCGGGGTGGCCGCCTTCCTGATCGCCGTCGAAGGTGTCCAGGTACTGCGCGACCACGTCCCCTCGCACCTGGGCGTCCCGGTGGCAGGTGTCGCGTCGCGCCGGCCCGCGGCCTGACCCCTTTCTCCGCCGCCCGCGATCTGCTAGCGAGAACTGACCCGTCAGTTCTCTCCGTGAACCACACCAGCCGACAGCAGGTGAAACGCGACCGGATACTCGCCGCGGCCACTGCCGTGTTCGCGGAGCGGGACTTTCACCAGGTGCACGTGAGCGAGGTGGCCTCGCGCGCGGGCGTCGGCAAGGGCACGGTCTATCTCTATTTTCCGACCAAGGACGACCTCCATCGCGGTGCGCTCGAGGCGAGTCTCGAGCGGCTTGCGGGCGAGGTCGAGCGGGCGGCCACGGCCGACGCGCCGCCCGACGCCGTGCTCGAGGAGATGGTGCTCCGCATCCTCCGCTTCTTCTGGCGGCGGCCGCACCTCCTGACGCTCGTGCAGCGCTACGAGCAACGCTACGAGCGCGCGGCGCGCGAGCGCCGGCAGCGCGTGCGGCAGGCGATCGAGCGCGTGCTCGTGCGCCACCGCCTGGCACGCGGGGCGTTGCGGGGCCTCGCCGCGGCCTTCCTGCTCGGTCTCGCGCGCGCCGCCATCCTGGAGCACCGGGCCGAGGACCGCCCCGAGCTCTACGCCAGCTGGGTGGTCCGGGTGTATTTCCGTGGCCTCGAGCGCGCGCAGGAGCCCGCGGCGCGGCGGCGGAGGGCCGCGGGATGACGCGACGGGCCGCCGCGCTGGTCGTTGCGCTCGGCCTCGCGGCCGCCGCCTGCGGCGAGCGCTCGCGGGCCGAGCCGTCGACCGCGACCAAGCCGGAGCCGGTGACGGTCACGGTCGCGAACACGGCCGTGCGGCCCGTCGAGCGCACGGTGTCGGTGGTCGGCACGCTGGCACCGACCGCGCAGGCCGAGGTGGCGAGCGACATCGAGGGACGGCTGGTCGCCATCGAGGCCGACCTCGGCGATCGCGTGCACCCCGAGCAGGTGCTGGCGCGTGTGCGCGAGGACGAGATCCGGGCGAAGCTGCGGGAGGCCGAGGCGAGCCTCGAGAAGGCCGTCGCCGACGAGGGCAGGGGCCGTCCGCTGCACGGCAACGGCGTCATCTCGGCCCAGGAGTACGAGCAGGTGCGGACGGCGCTCGAGGTGGCGCGGGCGCGGCGCGACCAGCTCCGCATCCAGCTCGAGCGCGCCGCCATCCGCTCGCCGCTCGAAGGCTCCGTCGCCGCCCGCCTCCTCGACGCGGGCTGCTACGTGAAGCCGGGGACGGTGGTCTTCCGGCTGGTGCAGGACGACCCGCTCAAGTTCCGCGGCGACGTCCCGGAGCGCGATGTCCCGGCGCTCGCCGCCGGTCAGGACGTGCGCATCACCGTCGACGCCTTCCCGGGCGAGACCTTCGTCGGCCACGTGAGCCGCGTCGGCGCGGCCTCCGATCCGGCCGTCCGCTCGCTCGCCTTCGAGGCGCTGGTGTCCAACGAGGACCACCGCCTCCGCCCGGGCTTCTTCGGCCACGGCGAGGTGGTGGTGCGGCGCGACGAGCGGGCGCTGGCCGTGCCGCGGAGCGCGCTCAGCACGTTCGCGGGCGTCACCAAGCTCTTCGTCATCGAGGACGGCGTCGCGCGCGAGCGACAGGTCGTCGTCGGCGTCGACCTCGGCGACGGCTGGGTGGAGGTGACCGAGGGGGTCGCGCGCGGCACCCAGGTGGCGACCAGCGGCCTCTCCAAGCTCGCCGACGGCACGCCGGTCGTCGTGCGGGCCGACGCCCCGCCCGGGGCCTGACGGGTCGCGCATGCGCTTCGCCGACGTCTTCATCCGCCGCCCGGTCTTCGCGACCATGCTGATCGCGTCGCTCGTGGTGCTCGGGCTCTTCTCCTACCGGAGCCTCGGCCTCGACCTCTTTCCGAACATCGACTTCCCGATCGTCACCGTCACCACGACGCTCAAGGGCGCGAGCGTCGAGGAGATGGAGACCGGGGTCACCAAGGTGATCGAGGAGGCGGTCAACACGATCGACGGCATCGACGAGCTCCGCAGCATCACCAAGGAGGGCCTGTCGGCGATCGTCATCCAGTTCGTGCTCGAGAAGTCGCGCGACACCGCGGCCCAGGACGTGCGGGACAAGGTGGCCACCGTCCTCGCCCAGCTGCCCGTCGGGACCGACCCGCCGGTCATCGACAAGTTCGACGTGGACGCCATCCCCGTCATGGGCATCGCGCTCTCCGGGCGGCGGAACCTGCGCGAGGTGACCGAGCTCGCCCGCCGGCAGGTGAAGGAGGACATCGAGACGCTCGCCGGGGTCGGGCAGGTGCTCATGCTCGGCGGCCAGGAACGCGCCATCAACATCTCCGTCGACCCGGACCGGTTGACGGCGCAGGGCCTGTCGATCGGCGAGGTGCGCGACGCGATCCAGCGGCAGAACCTCGAGCTGCCCGGCGGCCGGCTCGACCAGACGCGCCGCGAGCTGGTGGTGCGCACCATGGGCCGCGTCGAGCGGGCCGCCGATTTCGGCGACCTCATCGTGGCGCGCGGCGGCGAGCGGCCGCTGCGGGTGCGGGACATCGGCACGGCCGAGGACGGCATCGTCGAGCCGCGCACGCTCTCCCGGCTGAACGGCGAGAAGGCCGTGCAGCTCGTCGTCCGCAAGCAGTCCGGCACCAACACCGTCGAGGTGATCGACCGGGTGCACGCCGAGCTCGACCGGCTGCGTGCGGTGCTGCCGGCGGACATCGAGATGCGCGTCATCCGCGACCAGTCGCGCTTCATCAAGGCCTCGATCGAGACGGTGCGCGTGCACATGTGGCTCGGCGCGGCGCTCGTCGCGTTCACCGTGCTGCTCTTCATGCGCGACTGGCGGAGCACGGTGGTGGCGGGCATCGCCATCCCGACCTCCGTGGTCTCCACCTTCACCTTCATGCGCTACATGGGCTTCACGCTGAACAACGTTACGATGCTCGCCCTGGTGCTCGCCGTCGGCATCGTGATCGACGACGCGGTGGTCGTGCTCGAGAACATCTTCCGCCACGTGGAGGAGGAGGGGACGCCGCCGCGGCGCGCGGCCTCCGAGGCGACCGCGGAGATCGCCCTCGCGGTCATGGCGACGACGCTCTCGCTGGTCATCATTTTCCTGCCGGTGGCGTTCATGGCGGGGCGCGTGGGGCGCTTCTTCCACAGCTTCGGGCTGACGGTGGCGGTGGCGATCATGGTGTCGCTCCTCGTCTCCTTCACGCTCACCCCGTCGCTCAGCGCGCGGGTGCTCCGGCGCCGCGGCGGCCACGCCGCCGAGGGCGGCCGCCTCTATCGCCTGGCGGAGCGCGCCTACGGCCGCGTGCTCGCCTGGTCGCTCGGCCACCGCTGGGTGATCGTGCTGGTCGCCGTCGCCACCGTGCTGTCCACCGGGCCGCTCTTCCGGACGGTCGGGAAGACGTTTCTTCCGCAGGACGACCAGAGCGAGCTCGAGATATCGATCCGGACGCCAGGCGGCTTCACGCTGGCCGAGACGTCGCGCCTCTTTGCGGAAATCGAGCAGCGCGTGCGAGCGCTCCGGGGCGTCACCGACGTGCTGGCGACGATCGGCGACCAGTCCGGGCGGGTCAAGCCGGGCGAGGGCGACGTGACCACCGGCTCGATCTACGTCCGGCTCGTCGACCTCCGCGCGCGGCGCTTCTCGCAGTTCGACGTCATGGCCGACGCCCGCCGGCTGCTCGCGGAGTACCCCGACCTCCGCACCAGCGTCCAGGGCGTGAACCCGTTCTCCACGGGTGGGCAGCGGCTCTCCGACGTCGAGTTCAACCTGCGCGGTCCCGACCTCGACCGCCTGCAGGCCTACGCCGACCGGGTGATGCCGGCCATGCGCGAGCTGCCCGGTCTGGTCGACGTCGATACGACCCTCGCGGTGCGGACCCCCGAGCTCAGGCTCCTGATCGACCGCGAGAAGGCGTCGGACCAGGGCGTCAACGTGCAGGACATCGCCGCCACCGTGCAGACCTATGTCGCCGGCCAGCCGATCTCGAAGTACAAGGAGAGCGACGAGCAGTACGACATCTGGCTCAGGGCCGAGGCGGGCCGGCGGCGCACGCCGGACGACGTCGGGGACCTCACCGTGCGGGCCCACGGCGGCGCGCTCGTCCGGCTCCGCAATCTCGTGCGCCTGCGCGAGGACCTGGGGCCCGCCGAGATCGACCGCGTCGACCGCCAGCGCTCGGTCACGATCGTCGCCAACCTGCTGCCCGAGCTGCCGCTCGCCACGGCCATCGCGCACGTCAACCGCATCGCGGCCGGGCTCGACATGCCGCCCCTCTACAACGTCCAGTGGACGGGCCGCGCCAAGACGCTCGCCGAGAGCAACCTGAACTTCGTGCTCGCCTTCGGCCTGAGCATCGTGTTCATGTACATGGTGCTCGCGGCGCAGTTCGAGAGCTTCGTCCACCCGGTCACCATCATGCTGGCGCTGCCGCTGACGGTGCCGTTCGCGCTCTTCTCGCTCGTGTGCCTCGGCGAGGCCCTCAACGTCTACAGCATGCTCGGGCTCTTCATGCTGTTCGGCATCGTGAAGAAGAACGGCATCCTGCAGATCGACTACACCAACACGCTCCGCGCGCGCGGCGTGCCGCGCGACCAGGCGATCCGTGAGGCGAACCGCGTGCGCCTGAGGCCCATCCTCATGACCACGGTCATGCTCATCTTCGGCATGCTGCCGATCGCCCTCGGTCAGGGACCGGGCTCGGGATCGCGCGGCTCGATCGCGCGCGTGATCGTCGGCGGGCAGGCGCTCTCCTTGCTGATCACGTTGCTCATCACACCGGTCGCCTACTCGCTGTTCGACGACCTGCGCGCCTGGCGTCCCTCCTGGGCGCCGGCGCTGGCGGCGCGCCTGAGGCAACTCCGCGCGCGCGCCCCTGGACCCGAGGCTACGGTTCACGGGAGCGGGGACGCCGGCTCGCCTCCGCGTCCTCGCCCCACGCGCGCCGCCGAGCTGTAGCGTCCCCCCGCAGGTGCAGTCGCGCGCGGGAGCCGGGGCGGCGCCCCGTCCCGCCTTCCGGACGCCTACTGCACGCCGGGTCCGAGCGTCAGCGCCATCGGATCGACCCCGAGGCTGCGGATGGCGCTCTCCCACATGTCCTCGGGCGGCGTCTCGAAGACGAGCCCGGCGTCGGGCGGCGCCGAGAGCCAGGCCGAGGCGGCGAGCTCGCGGTCGAGCTGGCCGGCGCTCCAGCCCGCGTAGCCGAGGAGCAGCCGACAGCGCCTTCGTGCGAGCTCGTCGGGCGTGGCCTCGAGCAGGCGGCGCAGCACCTCGACCGAGGCGGTCAGGTGGAATCCGTCCGCGATCCTCTCCGAGTTCTCGACGCCCGGGTCATCACCGAGGAGCAGGAAGCCGCGCTGCGGCTCGACCGGGCCGCCGCTCCAGAGCATGAGCCCGCTGTCGCTCTGCACCGGCGGATCGAGCGCAACGGCTTGCGCGGCCCGCAGGTCCGTCGGACGGTTCACGACGAAGCCGATCGCTCCGTTGCCGCTGTGCTCGCACAGGAGGATCACGCTGCGGGCGAAGTTCTTGTCCTGGAGCTGCGGCATCGCGATGAGCAGCGTCGGCGCGAACGAGTCGCCTGGGTCCATGCGCGGATGGTCGCCACCGCGTCGCATCTTGTCAAGCCGCGGCGCGGCCGGTCGTGCACCCCTCGCTTACAGACGGTGGCGATCGGGCGCGCCGCCCGTGCCGCGGCCGCCCGGACGTCGCGCGCGGGCACCGGGCGTGGACTGATCGTTGGCTTCGTCCACGCGCAGGCGTCGACCCTTCAGCTCCGTGCCGTCGAGCTGCTTGCGGGCACGCTCGGCATCATCGGCGCTCGCCATCATGACGAACGCGAAGCCGCGTGACTGTCCGGTGTCGCGGTCCATCACCACCGACGCCGACTCGCAAGTGCCGGCCTGAGAGAAGAGCTGCTGCAGGTCGTCGTCGGTCACGCCGTAGGCGAGATTGCCGACGAACAATTTCCGCCCCATGCCGGGTCGGTGCTTAGCAGCGCCCTCGCGGTGGTGCAATACGGCGCCGCCGCAGACGAGCCGTCACCTCCCGTCGGGAGTCACCAGATGGTTCAGTGGGCGGCGCCCGCGACCGAGCGCCGGCGCGGACTCGAGCGCGCGGCGCACGTAGCGGCGCGCGCGCGCAACCGCATCGGCCACGGAGAGACCTGCGGCGAGACCGGCGGTGATCGCGGCCGACAGCGTACATCCGGTGCCGTGCGCCGGCGTCTCGCCGATCCGTGGCCCGTCGAGCTCGTGGAACGCGGCGCCGTCGAAGAGCACGTCGACCGGCGGACCGGCGAGGTGCCCGCCGGTGACGAGCGCTGCCCGGGCGCCGAGGTCGACGAGCGCGCGCGCCGCGTCGTGCATGTCCGCGACGTTGCGCACGGACCGGCCGGTGAGCGCTGCGGCCTCGAGGAGGTTCGGCGTCACCAGCGTCGCGAGCGGCAGCAGCATCCGCCGGAGCACCTCGAGGGCCGCTCGCTCCGTGAGCGGCTGGCCGCCGCCGGCGATCAGCACGGGGTCGACGACGAGACGGGGGACGGGATGCGCTGCGAGGCGGGCGCTCACCACCTCGACGACCGCAGCGCGGCCGAGCATCCCGGTCTTCGCCGCCGCGACGGGCAGGTCGCCGAGCACGGCATCGAGCTGCGCGCCGACGAAGCTCGGCTCGACGTCCACGATCGCGTGCACGGCCATGGTGTCCTGCGCGGTGAGCGCCGTCACCACGCTCGCGCCGTAGACCGCGAAGGCATGGAACGTCTTCAGGTCGGCCTGGATGCCGGCCGCGCCGCCCGGGTCCGAGCCCGCGATGGTGAGCGCCACCGGCGGCATGGCTCCGCGCTATACCCGCGCCGACCCACCGTCAACGCCGTCGCCGCGTCGACCCCGATCCGCTATGAGGAGCGCATGGACGTCGACGTCTATCCGACGGACGCCGAGGCGTTCGCCGCCGCGGCGGCGCTCGTCGCCGAGGCGCTTCGCGCGGCGGCCGCCGCGCGCGGCCGGGCCACGCTCGCGCTCGCGGGCGGCCGCGGCGGCCGCGGCGTCATGGTGGCGCTCGCCGAGCGCAGCGACCTGCCCTGGGATCGGATCGAGTGGTTCTGGGGCGACGAGCGCTGCGTCCCGGTCGACGATCCGCGGAGCAACGTCCGCCTGGCCCGCGAGTCGCTCCTCGGGCCGCGCGGCATCGCCGCGGTGCGCATCCATCCGCCGCCCGTCGAGCTCGCCCGGCCCGAGGCGATTGCCGACGCGTACGGCCGAGCGCTCGCGGCGCTGCTCGAGGCCGAACCCGTGTTCGACGCGGTCCTGCTCGGCGTCGGCGGGGACGGGCACGTGGCGTCGCTCATGCCCGGCTGCCGAGCGCTCAGCGCAACGGTGCCGGTGGCGGCGGTGGCCCTCGAGGAGGTCACGGCGGAGCCGCACGTGGCCCGCATCACGGTGACGCCGCCCGTGCTCGACGCCGCGCGCCGCGTGGTGGTCGTCGCGACCGGCGCCGAGAAGGCCCGTCCGGTGGCTGCCGCCCTCCGCGGCCCCGAGGATCCGGCGCGCGTGCCCGCGCAGCTCGTGCGGCCGTCGGCCCGCGTTCGATGGGTGATCGACCGCGCCGCCGCGGGCGACCTCCTGCGCGATGCGCGACCGGCGCCTCAGTAGCGCCGGTGCCAGTAGACGTCGATCGCGCTGTCGCCGCGCGTCGACGTCGAGCCCTTGACCGAGATCTCGGGCGTGAGGCCGTACTCGACCCCCACCGCCTGGCCCGCGCGCGCGCCGAACTCCTGCGCGAGCGACACGAAGACGTCGCCGGCCACGTAGCGGCCGACGCTCACCCGCCCGCGGCGCTCGGTGCCGCCGCCCTGCGGCATCTCGACGTCGAGGGTGTCGAGCCCCAGGGTGTCCATGACCGACGCCCGCAGCTCCGGCATGACGTAGCCCGAGGCGAGCTGGAGGGCCTGCTCCTGGAGCGCGGCGCTCTCGCCCTTGCCGAGGTCGCGCGCGGGCTTGCCGAAGACGATGACCGAGAGGATGTCCGCCTGCTCGAGCGGCGGGTCGGAGGCGAGCGTGAGCTCGGGCTTCTCGCTCGTGCCGCCGAGGTGCACGGTGACGCGATAGTTCGGGTTCTTGAAGACGGCGGTGACGTCGAAGGCCGGATTGGGTGGCGTGGCGCCCTTGAACGTGATCGTGCCCTCCTCCTCGAGCGTGAACCGCCGGCCCTGGAAGACGTACCACCCGCGGAGGAGACGGATGGCGCCCGCGATGTGGACGGCCTCTCCGGGCGCCTGGGTGACCTTCAGCTCGCCACCGAGCTCGATGTCCGCATCCGCCCGGCGCACCCAGGCGTTGCGCTGGATGCGCGCGGCCACCGCCAGCCGGAGCGCCCGCACGAACGAGGGCGTCTCCGGCGGCGTCTCGTGCGGCGCGGGACCGCCGACCACCACGATCGAAGGATCGGCCTTCAAGGCACTGTCCTGCGCGGGGAGGACAGCGGGGCGGACGACTGCGCGCTCGACCTGCAGGTCCGCCTGCACGTCGGGCGCGCCGACGCTGCCGCCGACGCCGATCGTTCCGCTGACTGCCGCCTCGAGCTCGGGGCGGCGTACGGCCATGAAGTCATGCAGGTGCGCGCGCAGGTCGAGCGCCGCGGAATCGCCGCCGGCGAGGCCGATGCGGCCGGTGGCGTCGAGCGTGCCGTCGCCCCCGCGCGCATGGAGCGCGCCGAGCTCGATCGCGTCCCCGGCGGCCGCGAGCTGCACGCGAACCTCCTCGTACGTCGCGCCGGTCGCCGCCAGCACCAGACGGCCGGCCGCGAGCGTCGCGCTGCCTTCGGCACGCGGGGCGGCGCGCGTCCCGCTGAGCCGCGCGTCCAGCGCGAGCCGGCCGTCGGCCTCGCGGACCTGACCGGGCGCGAGCGCGCGGGCGAAGCGGAGATCCAGGCTGTCCGCATGCACGCGGATCGCGAGCGGCTCGCCCGACGTGTTCCGTCGCGCTCCGGCCCACGCGAGGTCGATGGGTACCGTGCCGTCGGCGCGAAGCTCGCCCGCCTCGGGGTGGCGGAGGAGGCCGTGCAGGGTCGCCTGCCGCTCCGCGTAGCGGGTGTCGAGCGTCAGGCTGCCGAGCGCCACGTCGTCCACGCGGAGCGAGTCCGCGCGCACGGTTGCCCCGAGGCGTGGCGCCACCGCCGTGCCTGCGAGGCGCGCCTGGAGTGACAGCGTCCCGCCGCAGCTCCGGCCGCCGGCGAGCGTGCAGAACGGCGTCAGCTCGAGGCCTGCGATCTCGAGCGACGCGTCGCTCTCGCCGGTGCGGCCGAGCTTGCCGGCGAGCGTCACGCGCTGCGCGGCGGCCGCGAGCGCGATGGCCTCGCTCTTCACCGCGTCGTCCGAGACCGTCACGCTGGCCGGGCGGACGAGACGCCACGGCGGACCTCCGGACGGCGTCCCGACGAGCTCCTGGATGGCGATCGTCGCCGTCGAGCCGGCGCGCGTGAGCGTGGCGGCGAGCCGGTCTGCCGCGTCGTCCCCGGCCGCCGTCACCGTGAGGCTCGTGCGGTCGGCCCCGGCGGCCCGTTGCCAGTCGACTGCGGCCGCGACCGTGCGCCGCCGGTACGCGTGGACCTGTGCGTCGGTCAGCTCGAGACGCAGCTGGCCGCGTGGCCCCGCGCTCCCCACGCCGCCGAGCTCGAGTGCGGCCCTCGCGCGGCCGGCGCCGAACGCGCCGTAGGCCGGGTTCTCGAGCTCGGTCCTCGCGGTGACGGCGAGCCCGGTGAGCGGCCCGCGCGCGGCGCCGGTCGCGCTCGCCGAGCCCGCGAGCGGGAGCCCGAGACGCTCGCCGAGGGCTCGGAGGTCCGCCGCGGCATCGAGCGTCACGTCGAGCGCCGGGCGCCCGAGGTCGAGGATGCCGGTCGCGCTCGCGCTGCCCTCCGGTCCCTGGAGGCTCGCGGTCTCGAGGCGCAGCTGCTCGCCGTCGAGCCGTGCATGCAGCACACCTCCGCGCAGCACGACGCCGTGGAGCGACGCGCCGAGGAGCGTCGCGTGCGCCTCGGCGCGGCGAGTCAGGGCGTCGAACCCTCGCCCGGCGACGCGCGCCTCGGCCGCGACCCACCCGGGCGCGCGCGGGACGATCTCCTCCAGATGCTCGAGGCGCAGGCGGGCGGCGAGGCGGTACGCCGGAATCGAACCGGTGACGACGCGGGCGCGGAGCCGGCCCTCGCCCGCGGGCGCGACGACCCGCGCGCGGGCGTGATGCACGCCGTGCGCTCCCCGACCGCCGAGCACGGCACGGGCGAGCGAGCGGCCGCCAACCGCCGATCGGCCGAGCGCCAGCCGGTAGGCGAGGGGCGCCTCGAGTCCGATTCCCCGACCCCGCGCCCGCGCGCGCCCGTTGGCCTGGGCGCGCACCAGACCGGCCACCGCCGCGCCGGGATCGAGCCCCGCGAACTCGGCGCTCGCCGCGTAGACGACCGGCTGCGTGCCGAGGTCCGCCCGAACGTGGCCGCGCACGGTCCCGGCTGTCCCGAGGTCGGCTTGCAGGCTCAGCTCCACGGCGCGCCACGGGCCCGAGGTGTCGCCCGTGGCGACGACGTCCGTCAGGAGCGGGCTTGCGGGCACGAGCGCGCGGAGCTCTCCGGCATCGAGCACGAGGGCGAGCCGCCCGCGCACCTCGCGGGCCGGCAGCAGCTGGCCGTCGGCGTCGAGTCGGGTGCGCGCGGTGGCGAGCCGGAGATCCCGCACCTGCACCGCGCCCCCGGTCTCCGCGGCGAGGCGTCCGGAGGCGTGGACCGCCGTCACCGCGGCGCCGCGCGGCGTGAAGCGGAGGTCCCGGATCGCGAGGTCCGAGCCGCGCGGACCGATGGCCGCCGCGGCCGTGAGCTCGACCGCCGCCGCGGCGAGGCGGCGGGGCGTCGGGGCGTCGAGCTGCGCGACCGCCACCCGCCCGTCGCGCACCTCGAGAGTCCGCACCTCGAGCGCCATCCGGGAAGAGCCGCCGCCTCCGGCGAGCTGCGGCAGGCGCCAGGCGCCGTGCTCCCGCACGAGCCGCACCCGCGGCGCAACCAGCGTGAAGCGGCGGACGAGGAGGCGGCCGCGAAGCAGCGCGAGTGGCGCGTAGACGATCTCGACTCGCGGCACGCGCGCGACGCTGTGGCCCGCGACCGCCACCCGCAGGTCGCGGAGCACGAGTGAGCGGCCGAGGGTTCCGCCCACACCGCCGAGGTCCACCTGGGCCTCGACGCTCGCGCGCAGCAGCGCGAGCACTCGAGTGCGGACCATCTCCTGGACGACGCCGAAGCGGCTCGCTCCCCAGAGCGCGAGGACGAGGACCACGATCAGCGTCGCGACGACGACGAGCCCGCGGCGCAGCAGTCGCGCCATCAGAACTTCGAGCCGAGGCTCACGTGGACCTGCCAGCGCTGGTCGCCGTCGGGCGGCTGGAAGGGGAAGCCGAGGTCGACGCGCACGGGGCCGACCGGCGATCGGTAGCGCACCCCGAAGCCCGCGCCGTAGCGCAGGCTGCCGAACGGGAAGTCGAAGCTCGGGCGGTTGACCTGGCCGCCGTCGAGGAACACGGCCGCCCCGAGCTTCTCCGTGATCGGATGGCGGAGCTCGACCGAGGCCTCGGCGAGTGTGCGGCCGCCGATCGGTTTGTCGTCGACGAGCGGGCCGATGCGCCACCGGCCGTAGCCGCGCACCGAGTCGATGCCGCCGGCATAGAAGCGCTCGAAGAGCGGCACCTCGTCGTGCCGGGTATACGGCTCGGCCGTCCCGAGCCGGAAACGGGCGGCGCCGAGAAGTCCCCCGACCAGCGGCAGGTAGAACCGGCCGTCGGCCAGCAACCGCACGAAGTTGAAGTCGCCGCCGAGCAGCCCCCCGACCGGCTCGACCGTCGCGCCGAGCACCCAGCCCCGGGTCGGGTCCACCAGGTCGTCGGTGGTGTTCCAGTCGGCACCGAAACCCAGACCAGAGAGCACGCCGGTGCCGGGCGCGCCGCCGGGGAGGGCGCCCTTGACCTGCGCCTCCACGCCCGAGAGCAGGTCGTACTCGATCCGGTAGAAGGCCCAGCCGGTGATCTGGTCCGTCGCCTCCCACTCGAGGCGGGGCGAGAGCCGCGAGCGGTCGAGCGTGAACGCGTCCTCGTCTTCCTCCTGCTCGGCGAGCAGGAGCCGGGTGCGGTTCCGGTTCCCCGGGAAATGCGGCTGCAGGAAGTCGGCCGCGACCGTGCGCCTGATGAACGAGGCGCGACCCGTGAAGCCGAGCTGCCGGGCTCCTCCGAGGAAGTCGTAGTGGCGCCAGCTGGCGAGCCCGCGGATCTGCTCCTCGGTGTCGTAGCCGATCCCGAGCCGGACCTCGCGGGGCGGCGCCTCGGTCAGGTGGATGCGCACGGCGACCTCGGGATCGGCACGCTTGTCCTCCTCGATGCGCACGGCGCGGAACAGGTTCAGCGCGACGAGGTTCCGGCGCGTGCGATCGAGGAGGCTCTGCTTGAAGGGCTCGCCCGGCGCGTAGGCGAGCTCGCGGCGCGGCACCGCCGCATCGACGGCCTTGGTGCCGGTGATGCGCGTCTCGCCGAAGACGCACGGCGGGCCGCTCTCGAGGCGATAGGCGACCCTCGCCTCGTCGCGCGCGAGATCGACCGTCGCCTGCTTCGTGACCTCCACACGGGCGAAACCGTGCTCGCGGTAGTACGCGCGGAGATACGTGGCGGCCCGGCCGTACGCCTCCTCGGTGAAGACGCGGCCGCGCGCGATGGGGAGGTGCTCGAGCAGGAGCCGGCGCTCGCTGGCCGGCAGCTCGGCGCCGGCGAGCGTCACGTCGAGGGCGGCCACGGTGACGGGCTCGCCCTCGTTGACGAAGATGACGGCCACCAGGGCGTCGCCCGCCGCGGGCAGCTCCAGGTCGTACGTGACGCGGACGTGGTAATGGCCGCGGCTGCGGTACAGCTGCCGGAGGCGATCGAGGTCGGTGCGGAAGGCCGCGGGGTCGAACAGCGGTCGGGCGCGCCAGACGGTGAACCATCGCCGCGGCTTGGTCGTCATCACCTTGCGGAGGTCGCCCTGCCGCAGCAGAGACGGACCCCGAAAGCGGAGCGCGCGCAGCCGCCAGGGGCGGGCCAGATCGAGCGCCTCGAGCTGCACGGCGGAGGCGCGGAACGGTGCGAGCGCCGCGAGGAGGGCGACGAGCGCGGTGAGGCGGCGCATGGCGCCTCACACGTAACAGGGTGCAGGGTGGGTCGGAAGTGCAATCGTCCCCGCCCTCGCGCCCCCCGAGGAGGGGGGGCGTTGACCGTGTCGCTATAACGGCGCTATAGAAGTGCCCGTGCCTATGACGGCCGCGCTCCGCGAGCGCAACGGTGGAGCCGCCGCGACCCGTCGCGCGATCCTGGCCGCGGCCGAGGCGCTGCTCGCGCGCGGCGGCGAGGCCGGACTCTCGATCCGCGAGCTGTGCGCGCGCGCCGGAGTGACGCCGCCCACCGTCTACCACCACTTCGGCGACAAGGGCGCACTCGTCGACCGGCTGGTCGATGCCTGCTTCGCGGAGTTCGACCGCACCTTCATGCGCCGCCGGCCGCCGGCCGACCCGGTCGAGGCCCTGCGCTGGGGCTTCGACCGCTACGTCGAGTACGGCCTCGCGCACCCTGCGCACTACCGGCTCATGTTCCAGCGCTCGATGCCGCGGCGACCGACGTCGGCCGCGCGCGCGTCTTACGACCGGCTGCGGCGGCGGGTGGCCGCGATCGCCGCGGCCGGGCGCCTGGTGCCGCCCGTCGAGGACGCCACCGCCGCGTTCTGGTCGGCCGTGCACGGCGTCACCTCGCTCCTGATCGCCGGCTTCTGGAAGCCCGGTGCGCCGGCGGCGACGCTGGTGCGCGATGCGATGCTCGATCAATTGACCGCGCAGCTCACCCGAAAGGAGGCCGCCCCATGCCGACCGACTCGACTCCAAACCCCTTCCTGCAGGGAAACTTCGCGCCCTGGCCCACGGAAGGCGAGGCCCGGGACCTCGCCGTCATCGGGGAGATTCCCCGCGAGCTGAACGGCACCTACTACCGCAGCGGTCCGAACCCCGCCTTCCCGCCGCTCGGCCGCTACCACTGGTTCGACGGCGACGGGATGATCCACGCGATCACGCTCGACGAGGGCCGCGCCGCCTACCGCAACCGCTACGTGATGAGCCGCGGGCTCCGGGAGGAACAGGCGGCGGGCCGCGCCCTCTTCCGGGGGCTCCTCGAGTTCGAGGCCACCGAGCTCCCGGTCATCAAGAACACCGGCAACACGAACATCGTCTGGCACGCGGGAAAGCTCCTCGCCCTCATGGAGGCCGCATTCCCGACGCGCATGAGCCCCGACACCCTCGACACCATCGGCGAGTATGACTTCGACGGCCGGCTGATCGGCCCCATGACGGCGCACCCGAAGATCGATCCCGAGACGGGCGAGATGCTCTTCTTCGGCTACTCGCCGTTCCCGCCCTACCTCACGTTCCACGAGGCGAGCGCGGACGGCACGCTCGTGCGCAGCGAGGTCATCGACGTCGGCTGGCCGTCGATGATGCACGACTTCGCCGTCACCCGCGACCACGTCATCTTCGTCCTGTGTCCGCTGGTCTTCAGCTTCGAGCGGCTCGCCGAGCGGGGCGGGGTGTTCTCGTGGGAGCCCGAGCGCGGCACGCGCCTCGGCGTCATGCCGCGCCGCGGGGGCAACGCCGACGTGCGCTGGTTCGAGACCGATCCCTGCTACGTGTTCCACCCGATGAACGCCTACGAGGACGGGGACGCGATCGTGCTCGACGTCGCCCGCTACGGGCGGCTCGACTTCATGAGCCCGGGGGTGGTCGAGGACCCGGCCTACCGCGACGAGAACGCCGCCCGCCTCCACCGCTGGCGCATCGACCTCGGGCGCGGCGGCGTCGCGTCCACGCCGCTCGACGACATCGTCGCGGAGTTCCCGCGCGTCGACGAGCGACGGCTCGGCCGCCCGCATCGCTTCGGGTACATGGCCGCGCGCGAGCCGGCGCTCAACGACGGCGCTCAGCCCCTGTGGACCGCGGTTCGCAAGTACGACCTCGCACGCGGCGGCGTGACGGAGCGGCGCTTCGGCGCCGGCAACGGGGTGGGCGAGCCGCTCTTCGTGCCGCGATCGGCACGGGGCGCGGAGGACGACGGCTGGGTGCTCGTCCTCGCCTACGACGCGGCACGCGACACGACCGATCTCTGGATCCTCGGGGCGCAGGACCTGGGCGGCGAGCCGGTGGCGCGCGTCGGGCTGCCGCACCGCGTGCCGTACGGCTTTCACGGCAACTGGGTGCCCGCCTGAAGGGTCTCCCGTCAGCTGGCCCTGAACGCCGCGGCCGCGCGCAGTTCCTCAAGGTAAATACCTGAGCACGCGTTCGGTGATTTTCCCTTCCTTGATTCCATGACTCACCGTATGGTGCGGCCATTCGAGTTGCCCCATCGTCCATCTGAACGTGGTCTGGAACCCGAATCGGGGATCGGCCCACCAATCAAAAGGCGAGGGGAAAACCATGACCGGACTTCGCTGCGGGAAAGTCGCCCTGAGCGGCGGCATCATGTTGATCGCTCTCAGTCTCACGGCGGGAACCAGTCTCGGGCAAACCTGCAGCTGCTGCACGGCGAGTCCGCAGCTCTCCTTTACGACCGGCACGCCGCAGATCGGCGGCGGAGGCTGCGGGACGACGAAGGACAGCGGGGGCGCCATCCTGCGCCGGCTCGACTGCGGCGGGCTCTACTTCGGCGGTGCCGGGGTTGGCGTGCCGCTGCCCGCGGTGGTGCCCGACCTGGGCCAGTCCATCCTCAACATCACGGCGTGCAGCGCCAGCACGGGTGCGCTCACGCTCGGGGCCACCACGCCCGCCGACAGCGGCAGCAACCGCAACTGCAGCGCGGGTGGCGTCAGCAACCCCGAGTACCCCGGCAAGAACGGCTGTCTCTTCGGGCCGCCGCTCCCGATCCCGAACGCGAGCTCGCCGGCCACCAGCTCATGCGTCGTCAATCGCGTCGCTCAGAACGCCACCGGCTCGGGCAACTGCACCAACGGCAGCTCCAGCGTCAACCTTCCGCTTCTCTCGGACATCTACCTGACGGGGGATCTGGTCTCCAACGTCCCCGGCATCCAGCCCTGCCCCGTCTGCCTCAACGGCACGTGCAACGGCGGACCGCGGAGCGGCCTGCCCTGCACGCCCGCCGACTCGGCCTCGCTCGGAGCGGCCTACCCGACCAGCCACGACTGCCCGCCGCCCCCGACCCTGTTCATCGGGAGCCTCAGCATCCCGTTCAGCCTCTCGACCGGCCCGCAGACCAAGACCTCGGTCGACCTGCCTGCACAGCAATTTGTCTTCTGCGGCTACTGTGCCACCCAGGTCACCGGGACGTTCCAGAACCCTCCGAGGCCCTGCACGTCTGACGCCAACTGTTCGGCGGCCTCGGGCTTCCCGACGTGCCGCCAGCGGACCGGGGGCGCGTTCGGTCAGGCGGCGCGAACCATCACCGAGACCGGCTCGCCGGCCGGCGTCTGCCTCGGCGACGGGGCGGCACACAACGCGACCGAGGTGAGTGTCTTCTGCATCCCGCCGAGCTTCAACGCGACCGCCGACGCCGCCGGAGACCTCCCCGGGCCGGGTGCTGTGGCGCTGCCGGGTCAGACCAGGTTCCTCCCGTGACGAGCCGCGCATAGACCATCGGCTCAACGACGCCGCCCAGGCGGGCGCGGGCAGAAGGCGCGGCACGCGCGGCCGGCGCGTGCCGAACGCACGGACGCGAGACGGGAGCGTGCGCTGCGGGTCCGGGCGGTTGACAGCGTGCCGCCGGTCGCGCTCTCTGTGCGGGCGAGAGGAGGAGGAGCACGCGGCCGACCTCGCGAGACTTCTCGAGCGGCTCGAGCCGGGCGCCGGGGCGTGAGGCGCTGGCTGCGGGCGAGCGGCCGATCCGCGTGGAAGAGCTCGACCACGTCGTGCTCCGCTGCCGGGACCAGGCGCGGGCCCTCGACTTCTACACGCGCGTCCTCGGGCTCATCGAGGAGCGCCGGATCGAGGCGATCGGCCTCGTCCAGCTGCGTGCCGGACGCAGCATCATCGACCTCCTGCCGTCGCCCGATCCTCGCCCCGAGGGCGGGGCCAACGTCGACCACATCTGCCTCGGCATCGCGGCGACGGACATGAGCGCCGTCGTCCGCTACCTCGAGGCGGAGGGCGTCGAGGTGATCGGCGAACCCGCCGTGCGCTACGGCGCCCGTGGCATGGGGCTGTCGGTGTATGCCCGCGACCCCGAGGGCAACGTCGTCGAGCTGAAGCTCGCCGCAGACGCTTCGAGCTAGCAAGTTGGCCCCGATGACGATCTCGACCGCCGCCGCTGGCCGGGGCGTTGTCGCCCTGCTCGCCGCCGCCTCCCTCTTCGGCGCGCCCGCGGCGGCGGCCGACCGCCTGCCGTCGTTCGCCGACGTCCTCGCCCGCGTGGAGCCCGCCGTGGTCAACATCGCGACCGTCGCCCGGGCCTCGGAGGAGGGCGAGCCCGAGACGATGCAGGACTTTCTCCACCGCTTCTTCGGCGAGCCGCCGGCCGTCAACCGCAGCCTCGGCTCCGGCTTCATCATCTCGCCCGATGGCGACATCGTGACCAACAACCACGTCGTCAAGGGCGCCGAGAAGATCCGGGTCCGCATGGCGACCGAGGAGGAGTTGGATGCCAAGGTCGTCGGCAGCGACGACAAGACCGATATCGCCGTCCTCCACGTCAAGGCGCCGCGCCCGCTGCCCACGCTGCCGTTCGGCGACTCCGAAGCCCTCAAGGTAGGCGACTGGGTGGTGGCGATCGGGAACCCGTTTGGGCTCACGCAGACGGCCACCGCGGGCATCGTGAGCGCCAAGGGGAGGTTCCTCGGGGCCGGACCGTACGACGACTTCATCCAGACCGACGCGTCGATCAATCCGGGCAACTCCGGCGGGCCGCTCGTCGACCAGGACGGCCGCGTGGTGGGGATCAACGCGGCCATCGTGAGCCCCGCGGGGGGAAACGTCGGCATCGGGTTCGCCGTACCGATCGCGCTCGCACGCTGGGTGGTCGACCAGATACGCGAGCACGGCGCCGTGGTCCGCGGCTGGGTCGGGGTGGCGATCCAGGCGGTCACGCCCGACCTTGCCCGCTCGTTCGGCCTGCACGGCGCCGAGGGCGCGCTGGTTGCGGACGTGACGTCCGGCGGTCCCGCCGCCAAGGCCGGGATCGCCCGCGGCGACGTGATCGTGCGCTGGGGCGACCGCCGCGTGCAGCACTCGCGCGAGCTGCCCCTGATGGTCGCTCTCACGGCGCCCGGGACGCGTGTGCCGGTAATCATCATGCGCGAGGGCCAGGAGCGGACCGTCGACGTGACGGTCGAGCGGATGCCCGCCGAGGGCCGGCGCGAGAGCCGGGCGGCGCCGCCCGCGGGGAGCCTGGAGGCATGGGGCCTTGCGGTCGCGCCGCTCGGGCCCGACGAGGCTCGGCGCCTCGGGCTCAAGCCGGGCACCGGCGTGGTCGTCAGCGATGTCGCCGACGGCAGTCCGGCCGACGAGGCGGGTCTCGAGCCGGGGGACGTGATCGTCGAAGCCAACCGGCGCGCCGTGCGCTCCGCCGCCGACCTCGCGCGCGCCCTCGCGGCCGGCCGGCAGCGGACCCTGCTGCTCGTGCGCCGCAACAGCGCCTCGCTCTTCATCGAGATGGAGCGGTAGAAGCCGGCGGCCTGAGGCCGCGTTGCCCCCGTGGCGTGCCCCGCTATCATGGGGGCGAGGAGGCGCTCCGATGGCGCGCATCGATCTCAAGCCCGAGGAAGCTCGCATGCTGCGCGAGGTCCTCGAGAGCTACCTCTCGGACCTGCGCATGGAGATCGCCGGGACCGAGAGCGTCAGCTTTCGCGAGAACCTGAAGAAGACGGAGGCGTTCTTGAAGGAGCTGATCCCCCGGCTGCGCGAGTCGTGAGTCCGCACGCCGCGGCGACGGCGGCGCGGTGCCGTCATGGTCGCGCTGGCGATTTCTATCGTAACACGATATAGTTGTCAACGTGACCACCGATAGGCTGACGGTGGCGGATTACCGCGCGCTGGCGGAGTTCCGCTGCCAGCTGCGGCGCTTCCTTCGTTTCAGCGAGCAAGCCGCGCGGGCCGCGGGCCTGGAGTCGCAGCAGCATCAGCTGCTCCTCGCCCTGAAGGGCATGCCGGAGGGAATGCCCGCCACGATCGGCGCCCTGGCCGAGCGTCTGCAGGTCCGGCACCACACCACGGTCGAGCTGGTCGATCGGATGGAGGTGCGGGGACTCGTGCGACGATCCCACGCCGGCACCGACCGCCGGCAAGTCTTCGTGCGACTCGCGCCGAGCGGCGAGCGGATGCTGCCGCGTCTCTCGCTCGCCCACCGCGCCGAACTGCGGTCGGTGGCCCCGTCCCTGCTCCGAGCGCTCGAGGAGCTCGTCGCCGAGAGGGCGCGCCGGCCGGCGCGTCGCCGGCGGTGAGCGCGGGTCTCCGCGGGCCGATCGCCGGGGCGCCTGGGCGGCTCGCTTCCGCGCCGGCGGCCGAGCTCGGCGACTTCACCGCCACCTGGCGTGTGGTCCCCATCTCGCTCGCGGCGGTCGCGATCGGGCTGCTGAGCGCGTGCGTCGCCCTGGCGCTCCTGCGGCTCATCGGGCTGTTCACGAACCTCTTCTTCTTCCAGCGCTGGGATTTCGCCCTCGTCTCGCCGGCGGGGAACCGGCTCGGCGCGGTCGAGATCCTCGTGCCTGTCGCAGGCGCGCTCATCGTCGGCTTCATGGCCCGCTACGGGTCCGATCGCATCCGGGGCCATGGGATCCCCGAAGCGCTCGAGTCGATCCTGATCCGCGGCAGCCGCGTCGAACCGCGCGTCGCCCTGCTCAAGCCGCTGTCGGCCGCCATCTCGATCGGCAGCGGCGGGCCGTTCGGTGCCGAGGGGCCGATCATCATGACCGGCGGCGCCTTCGGCTCGATGGTCGCGCAGTTCCTGAAGCTCACCAGCGCCGAGCGGAAGACGCTCCTCGTGGCGGGCGCCGCGGGCGGCATGTCGGCGACCTTCGCCGCGCCGGTGGCGGCGGTGGCGCTCGCGGTCGAGCTGCTCCTCTTCGAGTGGAAGCCTCGGAGCCTCGTCCCGGTGGCGCTCGCGAGCGCCACCGCGGCGGCCGCCCGCCGCTACCTCATCGGGCTCGGGCCGCTCTTTCCCACCCCGCCGCATCCGCTCTTCATCGGTCCGGCGGGCCTGCTCGGCTGTGCGCTCGCCGGACTGGTTGCCGGCGCGCTGTCCGCGATCCTGACGGGCGCGGTCTACGCGGCGGAGGATGCCTTCACCCGGCTCCCGATCCACTGGATGTGGTGGCCGGCGCTCGGCGGCCTGGTGGTCGGGCTCGGCGGCCTCGTGTTTCCCGAGGCGCTCGGCGTCGGCTACGACACGATCGGCGCGCTTCTCCAGGGCCAGGTCCCGGGGCGGGTGATCGTCGGCATCCTCCTCGTCAAGTCGCTCATCTGGAGCGTGTCTCTCGGCTCCGGCACCTCGGGCGGGGTTCTCGCCCCGCTTCTCCTGATGGGCGGGGCGCTCGGCGGCGTGGAAGCTCTCATCCTGCCGGACGAGGGGCTCGGCTTCTGGCCGCTGGTCAGCATGGGCGCCATCCTGGGCGGCACCATGCGCTCGCCCTTCACGGGCGTGATCTTCGCCCTCGAGCTCACACACGACGTCAACGTCCTGCTCCCGCTCCTGGTCTCCGTGACGCTCGCGCACGGCTTCACGGTGCTGGCGTTGCGGCGCTCGATCCTGACCGAGAAGGTGAGCCGGCGCGGCTATCACCTGAGCCGGGAGTACGCGGTCGACCCCCTCGAGATCCTGTTCGTGCGCGAGGTCATGCGGCCGAACGTCGTCGCGCTGCCGGCGACCATGTCGCTCGACGCCCTGCGGGAGGCACGTGCCCGCCGGCAGCTCCTCTGCCCGGTGGTCGACGCCGACCGGCGTCTGGTGGGCGTCGTGACGCGCGGCGATCTCGAGCACCTGCTCGGGGTCCAGGGCGCCGACGGCGCCGAGCGCCGACTGGGCGTGCTGGTCCGGACCGACCCGGTTGTCGCCTACCCCGACGAGCCGCTGCGTGCGGTGGTCTACCGCATGGCCGAGACGGGACTCACGCGGTTCCCCGTCGTCGAGCGGGGCGAGGCGCGACGGCTGATCGGCATGGTCGCGCTCTCGGATCTGCTCCAGGCACGGGTCCGCAGCCTCGAGGCGGAGCGCCGGCGCGAGCGGGTTCTGCCGCTACGCCTCCTTCTGCCCCGTGGGCTCAGGCCGCGCAGACGTGCGGCTCAGACGACCGGCTTCGGCTGATAGAGGTAGCGCGCGATCCACGAGCTGCGCTCGCGCTCGGCCAGCACGCGGAGCTGGGAGGGCGTGATCCACATGCCGTGCCCCGCCGCGCACTCCGTGATCGTTACGCCCGAGTGTGCGGCGCGGACCAGCTGTTCGCCGCAGTCGGGACACCGCATGCGGACGAGCTCCTGGATATGGCGGCGGTCGGCTGCGTCCTTGATCTCGCGGAGCTTCTCGATGAGCTCCCGATCGCGCCGGGCGAAGTAGACGTCCTCCTCGCCCTGCTCCTTGTGCCGCCACTTCTCCAGGAACGGATCTCGCACGTAGTCCATGGCTCCCCCCTAGCCCCGAGCGCTGTCGTGAGCAAGCGTACCGACTGCGCGCGGCGGTCAGCGCGCGAACGACCGCCGGGTGGCGAGGATCCGGCGCAGGTCGGTGCGCAGCCTGAGCGTGGCTCGGAGCAGAGCGCGTGCCTCTGTCTGCCGGGCACGTGCGAAGGCGGGCGCGATCAGACGCCGGCCGCGCGCCTGGGCGGCGGTCGCGACGAACGCTCGCATCTTGCCTGGTGTGCCCGCGAACAGGCCGAGTGCGAGCCGGGCGCGCAGCTGCGCATCGGCAACCGAGGCGCCGGGAAGCCGTCCGCCGAGCCCGAGGACAGCCGCCTGCAAGTCGGCGCGCGCGCCGTCCACCAGGGCGAGGAGACGCGGCGCCGGGCTGCTCGTGCCCGAGACCAGCGCGCAGGAGGTCGAGAGGGCGAGCGTCGGACAGGCACTGGCCGCCGCGGCCGCGACGATGTCGCGCAGTCCGTCGTCAAGGGCCAGGAGCGAGAGCATGCTCTGGAAGGGTCCGGCGAGCGCCTGACAGTCCCCACCGCCGGCGGAGGCGTGCTGACAGCTCCCGCCGCGGCACGTGTCGGCGGTGCACGGGTCGCCGTCCTCCGTGCAGAAGACCTCGTCGTCGACGGGCCGCAGGATGCAGCCGCTCGCGCCTGCGCCAGGGTCGCTCGGCGTGCAGACCGGCACGGCACAGTCCTGGCGGGGCCCGCAACGCTCGTCCACGGGAACATGCACGCAAGCACGCGCGACGCAGCGATCGTCCGTGCACGTGATCGCGTCGTCGCAGGCGGCGTCGTCCAGGCAGCAGCCCGGAAGCGCCGTGCCGATGCAAACGCTCGCGTGGCAGCCGTCCGCGATCGTGCAGGGGTTCCCGTCGTCGCAAACGGCTCCCTCGAACTTCACGGGGTTCGAGCAGGTGCCGGTCGCGGGGTTGCACGTCCCCGTGTCGTGGCACTGGTCCTGGGCAGTGCAGACGACCGCGTTCGTGCCGGTGCACACTCCCGCCTGACAGACGTCGGTCTGCGTGCATGCGTTTCCGTCGTGGCACGTGGTGCCATCGGGCCTTCCGGGGTTCGAGCAGGCGCCGGTGGCCGGGTTGCACGTCCCGGCGTCGTGACACTGGTCGGGCGCGGGGCAGACGACGGGATTTCCGCCCGTGCACGCGCCACTCTGGCAGGCGTCGGTCCGCGTGCAGGCGTTCCCATCGGTGCAGGCGCTGCCGTCGGGCTTGGCGGGGTTCGAGCAAGTGCCGTTGCCCGGGTTGCACGTCCCCGCGTCGTGGCACTGGTCCTGGGCAGTGCAGACGACCGCGTTCGTGCCGGCGCAAACTCCCCTCTGACAGGTGTCGGTCTGCGTGCACGCGTTCCCGTCATTGCAGGTCGTGCCATCCGGCTTTCCGGGGTTCGAGCAGGCCCCGGTGGCCGGGTTGCACGTCCCGGCGTCGTGACACTGGTCGGGCACGGGGCAGACGACGAGGTTGCTGCCCGTGCACACGCCCCGCTCGCAGGTGTCGGTCTGCGTGCACGCGTTGCCGTCGTTGC